>ERZ808246.337-NODE-337-length-40735-cov-3.790536_pt1 | contig 40735 bp, 37 predicted proteins | sample MGYA00521083_ERZ808246 | MGnify/ENA primary metagenome ERZ808246 (study PRJEB31516, sample SAMN03275577) | gut metagenome | biome: mammalia-associated habitat; material: feces | host: Papio cynocephalus | place: Kenya | collected 2012-07-07 ...
CTGGAGGGAGAACGAACCAAATGATCGGCGTAGAATTCATTCCCGGGTACGGACTCGGGAATCAGCTTTTCTTCTTTATTTCCGCCCGCTGCATCGCCGAGGATCTCGGCTATGGCTTCGGAACCGTCAATCCGCAGCAGGTCGGAAATGTTGCCCAGTCCAACAAGGGCATGTACTTCATGGACCTGGATCTCGGCACGGAAATTCCGCGTGACGAGATGAAAAACTATACCCGCTTTGACGAGCAGGATGACCGGCTTTTCATGGGAAACTCCCGCCACGATATGGAGAACGGCTGCTACATCAGCGGCGCGGACGAACGCGTTTACGCAATCAGCGACCAGACTCTTTTGTACGGAAATCTGCAGGACGAGCGCTATTTCGGACACCACATCGAAGAAATCCGGCAGTGGCTGAAGGTGAAGCCGGAATATGAATCCGACGAATATACCGCGGATGATCTGTGCATCATCAATATGCGGGGCGGTGAGTACACCGGCCACCCGGAGCTGTATCTGGACCGCCGCTACTGGCTGCATGCCATCGCCAACATGAAGAAAATCAATCCGAATATGCGCTTTATGATCGTCACAGAAGACGAGGAGGCGGCCCGCAAGGTTCTTCCGGAGTATGAATGCCACCACTTCGGTGTCGGAAAGGACTATGTCACGGTCAAAAATGCGCGGTATCTGATTCTCTCGAACTCCTCCTTCTCGCTGATGCCGGTCATCACGAGCACGGAGCTCAAATATGCCATTGCGCCGAAATACTGGGCCCGACACAACATCAGCGACGGCTTCTGGTCTTCGGAGCAGAACATCTACAGCTTCCTTCATTACCAGGACAAACGCGGCAGAATCTGGGAGCCCGATGAATGTCGGAAGGAGCTGGAGGAATATAAGAAGACCTCCCGGCTCTACGCAAGGAGAAACCTTCGTCCTGGAAGAATCCGAAAGACCTGCCAGGTGATTCGCCGCAAGGCTCTGTACGGAAGGTTCTTTTTCCGCAAGATGGAGCGCTCCGCACTCCGCCGCGCCGGGATCATTCCTACGTGGAAGGCAGCGAAATAAGGGTCTTTGTAAGAAAGGTCTTCGGAAGAAACAAGCGAGGCATAACTATGGAATACCGCAACGGGAAGCTTCAGCTTCCGAATGTCACGCTGGTCGCCGTGAGCAGCGTGAAAATCTATGAAACCATCAAGGCCATGAAATACTCCATGCGGGGAATCGACTTTGGCGATGCCATCTTCATCACCGACCGGAAGCCTTTGGGGCTGCCGTCTGACATTCATTACCGGCACTGTGAGAAAATTGACGGCATCGACAAATTCAATCACTTCATGGTCTACGAGCTTGCGCCTTACATCCGGACGGACTTTATTCTTCTCGTCCATTACGACGGCTTCGTCATCCATCCTGAGAAATGGTCCGACGATTTCCTGAAATACGACTACATCGGCTCTCCCTGGCCGCTTCCTTCCAATAATTATGCCTACCGGGATTCTCAGGGGAACATCTGCCGGGTCGGCAACAGCGTCTCACTCCGTTCCAAAAGACTTCTTGCCTATCCCTCCGAGCACCAGCTTCCCTGGGTTCCCGTGGACGACGGCTTCTACAACGAGGATATTTTCCTCTGCTGCCATTCGAAGAATCAGATGGAGGCCGACGGGCTTGTTTTCGCTCCGCTTGAGATCGCAGTCCGCTTCGGAAGAGAACATCCCCTCCCGGAGAATGCGGGCGTGGAGCCGTTCCTGTTCCATAAGTGGAGAGGAGAGAATAAGGATTACCCGCACTTCACAGCACCGGCAACAAGATTTCGGAATGCCGTCCGCCCGCTCCTTTTCTGGAGAAGGAGCGACGCCTGGAAGAAAAAACACAGTTAAAGAGGTAAACAAGACATGGTTTACGACTGTATTCCCTTTTTCAATGAACTGGATATTCTGAATCTGCGGCTTCACGTTCTTTCTGACTGCGTGGACCGCTTTATCATCGAGGAATCGACCAGAACCTTCTCCGGTGAGCCGAAGGAGCTCTGCTTCGAGAAGAACAAAGAGATGTTCGCACCGTTTCTGTCAAGAATTGACTATGTCGTGGTCTCCGACGATGTGATGGAGAACGACGGCATACATGTCAATCCGTCCGCCGAAAAATATGCTCCTGAAATTCCCGGACAGCCGCTCACGCACCGCCGGGATTACTTCCAGAAGAACCACCTCATGGATCACCTGAAGGATCTGAAGGAAGATGACATCATTCTATTCGGCGATCTGGACGAAATCCCGAATCCCGCCGCATTAAAAAAGGTGATCGACTCCTTCGATCCCTCGAAGGTCTATCACCTCGCTCAGCGCAATTTCTATGTTTTCCTGAATATGGAGGAAAAGCCGGTGCAGCTCCACTCCATCACCGGCGAATTCCCGCAGATCCCCCCGGAGCAGCGCAAATGGCTCGGAACCAAGGTCTGCAGCATCCGCAATATTCCGGAAGAGGGAATTGTGCGTCTTCGCGATCTTATTCCCGTCACCGATCCCCGCTCCGTCCGTATCGAGGACGGCGGCTGGCACTTCGGCTACATGGGCGGCCATCGCGAAACCAATGTGCTGAACCGGATCGGTACGAAGATCCGTGCCGCCGCGCACCAGGAATACAACGACTCCGAAATCATCGCCGAAACTATGGACAAGCTGATCCTCGGTCAGGATATCTTCGGCCGCAACGCACACTTCGAACGAGTGGAGCTGGATGCCTCCTACCCGTCCTACCTTCTGGAGCACCGGGCCGACTACGAATATCTCATCCTGCCGCCCATCACGGCGTGGGACCGCTTCACCCACCGCTTTGATCTGAAGGTCGGACGTTTCTGCAGACGGGCGGTAAGGCATGTGAAAAGGAAGCTTGGGAGGAAATAACGGTCACCGGCATATTCCGTCTCATGGGCTTTCTATATATCCGGAAGATCCCCTGCCACGCCAGGAACCATCGACGTGGCCAGGTTCCACCGTTCTCCTTGTTACTTCTGCTTCGCCGCAGAATTGTCCTTCAGTTTCATTCCGCTCATGATCTGATGGCCTGTAACAATCGCCATAATCATTCCGATCAGTGCCAGAAGCGACCAGAATGCATGCTGTTTGATTAAGTTTTTCATTTCCCGCTGTCCTCCGTTTTTTCTTTTGCCTGACTTCCAAGCTTAAAGGAGCTGATATATTTCTTCATACTTTTCATGGCAACTTCCATAGCATGGGCAGCCTCTTCCGCCCTCCGTTTCTTCTCCATCAGTTCTTTTTTCTCTTCTCTACTTGCAGTGTTTGCTTTAATTCTAAACTCCGTAATACTGCTTTCAACTTTTCGGAAGCAGTTTTCATACTGCTCATAAACTGACTCTGAATACTCTACGTCTTGTTCATCATTCAGAAAAATCTCCCGTACAGAAACCACCAACTTTGCAGATTCCTGTATCATTGTCGCCTTATTGATCAATCCTGCTGTCCCAACAGCCCCGCCGATACTAATCCCGACACCGCCGCCAAGAAGTGCACCGCCTCCTACAATTGCAATTGTTCCGCCTAGCATGCCAGATCCTCCAGCTGCAATCGCACCTCCACCAATATAGGCAAGGCATGCGCTGGTAAGCGCTGCCCCGCTCAGTCCGGCAAAGTTGGAACCAACCAGTGCAACCGCGATCGGGCCAGCGAATGCTCCCGCCGTTGCAACTGCTGCAATCGTAACGCCGGCTGCAATTCCAAATGACTTGAATACCGCCTGAAGCGTTTCGTTAAGTTCCCACAGAACTTTATCGTAACAGCTTCGCAGTCTCCTGATATAACCGGTATGATAATAAGACTGCATCAGAAAACAGGCTTCCAGGAACTGATCCCCCTCACTTTTATGAAACCCGACAATCAAATTCTGAAGTTCTTTATATTCTGTACTCGCGACGTCCTCTCCCCTCTTATTTTTACATAATTTCAGAGGATAATACGGTTCAAAAAGCATTGCCTCCAGAAGGACCAGCCGAAACCAGATTTCAGACGGATTGCTCTTTGCAATTTTCTCCATGAGTTCTGTCTTACCATACCAATGCAGAACTGCATGCTCATCACCTACAAATCCCGGGAACCCACTCTCCATAAAGCTCTTCCATTCGTTTAGCCAGTTCCGTTTCAATTTCACGAAGTGTTCCAGGTTAATTGGGGCAATTGTTTTTTCAATATCATTTTCCGTCTTATACGCTTCGAGATTGTATAAAATCTCTGTCTGTTCAAGTGTCAGGCCAAACCTTTCTGTTTCCATTCCAGCCTCAAATCTTCCATAAATTCTGTTATCACTCTGAGTAAAAGTGTTTCTTCTGATCCGGTCGTACATTGCCTTGACCCGCTGCAAATCACGAATCCGGAGAAAATTAACCGTTTCCCTGCCGACAGCAACCGTGAAGCGCCCCAAGCCGATATAATTAACCGTTACCAAGAACTTTCCCTCAACTGCTGCATCCGCCAAATCCACAGAAGTGAAGACGCCGGTTGCAATAAGAAGCATCCGGTCTACAGTCGGATTTCCGAATGGTTTGCATGTATTCCAGTTCAAACATTGCATCTCTGCAAACGAATGCACTCCGGACCTTCTGATTTCAGCAGTAATTCTACGAATAAAGTAAAAACTCCGTACCAAAACATCGTTGACAATTACCGGAAGAGCCTCTCTCCCCAGTTCGGCCGCAGCTCCCAGCTCTCCACGAAAATCAAAGCGAACCGCAGTTTCTCTTATTATTTTTCCATTGTCATCGCGTTTTGTAAAAATGGTCCCATTGAAAACCTTGGAAAGAAATCCAGAAATTTCATTTTCCTGTTCTGTCACGTTTCGAAACATCGGGAGTGCTGAAATTTCTTTCGCAATCGAGAGAAGCGGTCCCGGTATTCCAGTTCCACCTCCCTTTCCCGCTGTATCACTGGAACCTGCTACGTCACTGATTAAATGGAAGAACCAGACTACCGTTCCTTTGAATATTTTATCCGGAATATCTTTCCCGATAAAAGGCCAGCTCTTCTCAGGAACCGCTACGGAAATAAAATTTCCATTTGTATCTGTTCCATATGATCTTCCTGTAAACTGTGTCAATAGTGAAAAAATCAAACCAACGATCGTCGGATGATGGCCGAAATCTCTTAAGTGATGTTGAAGTCCTCCTCCAAAATCCGGTGTATTCCCATCCTCCGGAATCGGAAATCTTTTCTCCAAGAAAGATACTGATGCTTGAAGATCATCACTGCTGGATCCCAACAAACGTGCTGTTTTCTTAACAAGTTCATCGACCTGATTTGCCGCATGGTCTCTTCCTTCGGCAAGATTAAAGTCTTTTACCCACACAGCATCCAGCATCCCGCAAAGAATACCGGAGGCTATAGCCACAAAGTAGTCCAGATTATCCGCATGGCTAGATATCCGATCTATCTTCTGATTCACCTCAAACAATGATTGCTCGATATCAGGATTTGCGAATACTTCCTGATCGGATATTACGGAAATTTCAATGTTACTTTTCATCTATTTTGCCTCTTTTTTGACGTCCGCACCTCGATCTTAAAAATATTCCGTTTAAGCAATTTGAAGGAGTATAATCCCCATCAACACGGAAAGCCCCACAGAAAACAGCAGTTCATTTCCCATTCCTTCTGCATAACAGATTTTGAAACATATGCCTCTTTTTAAAGGATAAAATAATCTTTCTGGGCTCTTGTTCAGAAGATCTAGGGTCAGATGTGATAGATAGCCAACCGCTGTTGCCACTCCAATAGGTACACTGACTAAACAAATTCCCATCTTTGACAGTTCTTCCACAGAAATCTATATTTTCTGTCAGAAAGATGTAATATCTCACTATCACATTAAGATCACTTCTTCTCTGCCAGTGCGTTGATGATCTGCTGCGTCAGGATATTCTGCTGCGTTGCTGTGAGATCTTCGGATGTTCGGATCACGCAGGTTCCGGCAACAGTGTGCGATCCCGTGCTAATGTATGGATCAACTTCGTCCAAATATACATTTCTTACATTCGCCTCTTTTGCGCTCCGGTATGCTTCAATATTCCCGCCGCCTACGTTTCCAATTTCTACAATATCCTTGTTCGCATAATAATTTCGGACATACGGATCCATGGCTACTCCGCTGTAAGTGAAATATGTGCTGGAAGTGTACCCTCCCACTTTATTAAGTTTCTTATTCGGATCATGATCTTCTGTAACAGACTGAATGCCGGTAATCCCCGGCACAAGCGCCAATCGTTCTTCCACAAAAGTCTGAGAAGGTTTCACCAGCTGTTTCATATCGTACTGTTTTGGTTTCTGAGCTTCCACCATAAGAAGCTGCTGTGCTGCAGCCTCATCCGCCGGATCATAGGGAAGCCGACCTTCAGCTTTTCCGTTCAGCTTATAATGGTTGTACAGAAGATTTTCATCTGTCCCCAAGGCAGCCTTCACATCCGGATACGTCTCCGCATAATACTGCGGATCAAAAACACATCCATCTGCCATTACCTTCGGCGACGCGAACACGATCATCGGACTTGTTGCAATCATCATACTTAATACTGCTGCCACCATTGCTTTCTTCATCATTCATGCACCTCCCGCATAAAAAACAGTATTTCCACCTGATCCGGAATTTTCTCTTATCCATCTGTAGTCAGGAATCAGAGATCAGCATTTATTATATTGCTTTTATTTTGTGACAATCCCACCGCTGCAGTGGCAATCTCTTTTTTGCAAATTTCTCCGCGATGATACGCTTCCTGCGCATATCAAAAGAGCTTCGGATTTTTCCGAAGCCCCTGCACTTTCTTGCACGCTATATGAAGCCTTGCTCCCTTTTCGGCGATCTATAGTGATTCCGTAATCCGTCAATCTTCGTCACTGCAGCGTTCACCTGCTCTACTGATATGCCAAAGCCTTCTGCAACATCCTCGGCCCGCATCTTCCCGGCCTTTACCTGTCTGGCTCCGGAATCCAGATCATTTCGCTGTCTTTGCTGCACCTTCCTGGATAAATTCGAGCTTAAGTCTCATGCCAAGGCCGTTTGCAAGCCGTTTTACCATCGAAAGGGAAGGATTTCTCGTACCACTTTCAATGCGGCTGATATCCGCCTGTGTAATTCCCGTCCGTTCAGACAGCTCCCTCTGCGTTAAGCCTTTTTGGTTCCTCGCATCAATCATCGCCTGGATAATATCGTATTCCGGCTGAAGAGCCTCATATTCCGCTTTCACTGCCGGATCTTCCAATGCTTTCTTTTTATAATCATTATAGCTGCTCATCTTCCAAACCTTCTTTCGTAATATCAGAACCTTGTTTTGTTCTTAACTCAAAAATGCCATCTCCAATCGGTCCTGAATATGGCAGTCTCAGCGCCGCTCCATTCTGTTCCAAAAGGTCAATCGTCCTGAGAACTTTCGCCTTCATTTTGGGCTCCAGAGAATTCAAAAAATCCTGCACAGGTGTGCTTCCATCTTCGAGGTCATATAACTCTATCTCGTACATTCCAATAGATTCTTTTCTTTCATCCTATTTTATGTTGTATTCAACATATAAGCAAGATGAAGATCAGCATGATGCTGTATATCATGTGTACGGTTTCCTTGCATAAGTTTCATTGGGATGTGAATTCAGATCAGAATACAGACAGGACCGCACGCCGTGCGGCATTCACAGATTGGATGAAATATGCAATTACTGATGATGATACGAAATCTGTCTTCTGTTGTCTATAGCGAAGTTCCTGCCTGAAAAAATCACCTCCATTCACAAAACGAATAGAGGTGATCTGCTTTCTTATTTTCCTGTATTCCTATCTTGCCGCTACCTTAAGTCCTAGCTTTGCGGCCACGCCGAAATAACCGTACATGGTCTCTTTGTCCGCCAACACGACACTGTAATCCATGCCTGCCGGGAAGGTCAATTCGTACTCGGCTCCTTTATACTCAAACTGAATCGTGAATGCTGTATCATTCCGTTCCGCCATCTTTTTCAGGAGATAATCGCTGATCGTATAGAGTTTCCCGGAATCATAGGTAAGATTTCCATTCACCGGCGCTGATGTTATCTTTTTGTAGAAGTCATGCACCACCGCTGCATTTCGTGAAATAGGATGAGATGCCCTTACCGCGCCGCATCCTGTGCACCGGTATTCTTCCAGACCTTCGGCATCCAATGTTGGCTCTTTTGCAACTGTCCACTGAAAATCACAGGTATGGCTTTCTATATGATCCTTCTTCGAAGAAGCGTTCCCGGTCGATGCAGCAGTGTCTCCCTTCGATGGAATATTTCCCGCGTTTTCTCCTCCCGGCGTATTTTCACCGGATCCGCTCTCTCCCGGTTCGCTTTCGCCCGGTCTGCTCTCTCCCGGAATGTCCCCGCCGGATTCCTCATCCTTTACTACGTCAATGAAAAATATCCACTCATCCGAAGAATAGGCATACACCTTCGAATCGCGGTATTTGTATTTACTGTATTTGTATCCCGTCGGGTCATTGCGAAACTGCTTTTCCAAAAGGGTAACTTTTATGCCGCCTGGAACATAATCAGCAAACATAAGTGCTCCTTCGTTTTTTCCAGGATCTACGCAATATACGCACACTTCTTTGATCTGCTTTTCCAACTGCTCATTCAACCGGAATACGATGGTATCTCCCGCATAGAGCATGTCACCCTTCTTCAGGCTGCTCTCCTCAAGCGTTCTTCCTTCCGCTCTTACCTCTATTCCTATGCCACTCCCTATACCGGCTGACATAAAAAGTGCCACTACCAGTGTTAAAAACACTCTCCATCCTTTTCTCATAATCACCATTCCCCTTGTTTTTCATTACAAATCGAATGCCGTGCAAATTTCTTTTAAGAAAATATTACCTTTTTTATGTTTTCTTCGTCAATGCCACTCCATGTACAATATTTCTCGTATTTTTTGTTGTTTTCCGACAGTTCAGAAACTGTTCATGGCGATATGATGTATTTTTTCAAACAGCCGTTTGATTGTCGAGCATCGCCCGCCTGCTATGTAATCAGAAATTCTGTTCTGATCCGCCACTCCGTCTCCTGCACACATAAAACACTTCTTGTTTTTCGGATTGCCGGCAACGCAAAACAGGCAGCCCGCACTGCGGACTGCCTGCAACCTTCCTCTATATGAAGCTTTTCTATTTCACGTTATGTGATGCGCATCAACACCCGCCGGGCCATGCGCCGGCACACATCTTTTTACAGAATCTCCGCACCCTCCGGAATCTGGAATTCGTGCTCCTTGACCTGGAATCGCTTGGAGTGGATGCGATCCTCCTCCATGAAATCCGACACATAGTTGAGGAATTCCTGTACCAGCGGGCTGAGTCTCTGCTCCTTCGGCCAGACCAACACGTATTCTACATACTTTGCCGGCTCCGTGATCACCTTGGAGACCACATGCACATTCGGAGTATAGGTCGTCTGCGGGAAAATACTAATTCCCACGTTCTGCTCCGTCAGAGCCACCGCGTCGATGTAATTCGACATCTCACAGATGATATCCGGCTCTCTCCCGATACCCTCGAACCACTTCATGATCGCCTCAATGCGGGAGCTTCTGCGCGGAACGATCAGCGGATAATCCGCGAGCTGCTCCAGCGTGACAAAGCTGCCCTCCTGCGCCGCCAGCGGGTGGTCCTTCGGAATAATGGCAATCCACGGCTCCTTGCCAATGACAATGCTGCCCAGATGTTCATTGTCAAACGGATAAGCAATGACCGCCAGATCCGACAGGCCTCTTGCCAGATGCTCCAGAACATCATCTGAGCTTCCGTTCCACATCTGATATTTTACCATCGGGTACTCTTCCCGGAATCCCGCGATAAACCGTGCCGCAATGTAAGGTGCCCGGCCTTCCACCATGCCGAGAGAAATCGTTCCAGACAGGCCGCTTTCCATATGGGCCAGATCTGCTCTTGTCTTGTCCGCAAGAGACAGCATCTGGTTCGTCCGGTGCAGAAGCAGGCTCCCCGCCTCCGTCAGCTGCAGGTGACGCTTCCCGCGGATGAACAGCTGCACGCCAAGATCATCCTCCAGCGACTTGATCTGATTCGACAGCGGCGGCTGGCTCATATTCAGCTTCTCGGCCGCCCTGGTAAAATTCAGTTCCTGTGCCACCACGGTAAAATATTTCAGTGAGCGAAAATCCATAACTGCTCCCTCCTGCAGAGTTTTCTCTTTCTCACATGTCCGTCAAGGACTTGCGGCTCCCACCATGCGAATCCAGCAGATCCGCAGTCCTTCTCTGCACACCTGCCACAGGTCCTGCTGTATGGCCCTACTGGATCACCTGCAGAATGCACTGGGCTATGTACTTCATTCCCGCATTGTTCGGATGCTGTGCCACAGCCGCCTTGCTGCAGGTATGCCCGATTCCGTTGGCATCGTAAGCAAGTTCATTTCCAAAGACATACGGCGAGCCGGATGCCGTCACATACGGGTCCACGGAAACCGCGGACAAATCCACATAGGCAAGACCATATGCCGCCGCGCACTGCTTCTTCACCGTCTCTTCCACGGCATTATTCCAGAAATTTCCGACCAGAACGATCTGTGCATTCGGGGCTTTGGCACGAATATATTGTATCAGAGCCGGGAAATCCGCCGCAAATCCGTTTGCGTCCGGAATGGCGTTCTCTCCGAGCTGAATCGTAACCAGCTCCAGCTCCGGTGACAGATACGGATCGAGCAGATACAAAACCTCCGCCCTTTTGCCGAAATTGATTTCCCAGATGGCGTAGTTGAACGCCGCGCTGTTATAGGCTTTTCCCTTTGCCGCGCAGGATGCCGCCAACACGGAAGACACCTGATGATAGTAATCATTCTGCTGCGTAGTTGCGCCCATGCCCATTGCATCCGGCCAGTAGCTCTGCCTCGGGTGCATGGTAATGCTGTTGCCAATCGCAAGGTAATCGTAGCCGTTTCCCGGGCTCCAGGATCCGCTGGTGATCACCAGAATCAGATACTGATGATCCGATGCCGTAAGCACTGGAACAGTCATGGATACCGCATCCGTGCCCACCGCAGTCGGAACCTTATAGTAGACTCCGCATCCGGTGTCGTAGAATGCCTGCAGGCTCTCGCCCGTGCGCAGTGTCCTTCCCGCCATCGCATTTTTCAGAGTCATCTGGATCAGAGCTGTATGGGTTCCATCCGCCCTTCCTCCGTCCGGGATGCGGAACGACACACTCCAGATACTTGCCCTCTCCTGGCCGCCCGCCATACTCATATAACGGATGCCTGCGTCGCTCTCTTTTGCTCCTGCGTAATTGATGATCCTCGTGCGGTCATTGTTCAGCACATCGAACAGACCCTGCTGCACGGCATCTGCCGCATCATCTGCAAGGAGCCGGACTCCGGCGGAATAGGACGCCACTTTGACTGACTGTACCGCAGATTTCGCATGCTTGTCCCCCGCTGAGGCCAGCCTTTTTTTCCCGGCAGCCGCCTCTGCAGAAATGCCGCATACTGTCCCAAGGGTCAGCACCGCAGCAAGACATGCTGCTGCCAGCCCGATGAATTGTTTTCTTCTGAACATATATGGATTTCTCCTGATGGTTTCCCATCGAAATTGTTTTGCAGGATTCTCGCAAAAAAGTATATGCACTTTCGAGAGTCTGATGTATAATACCAATGTTCGCACGATTTCCGGCAGGTGCGTACAGTCAGATGGGATGGTAGCTCAGCCGGGAGAGCGTCCGCCTCACACGCGGGAGGTCACGGGTTCGAGCCCCGTCCACCCCATTTCGTTGGAAGCCTTACAAATCTTGTAAAATCAAGGTTTGTGAGGCTTTTCTTTTCGTTTCCTCCACCGTGCGATGTGGTCTATCGTGGTCTGTCATAAGTCTGGAGCCCGCAGCATCCCTTTGCCGCTTCTTTTTAGTATTTCTTCCGCATCGTGAGGATATTCTGTCCATCCTGATAGTCATAGAGCACAGCATCCATGTTCTTCCGTACCAGAAAAATGCCGAGTCCGCCAACCTCCCGTTCCTTCGAGGAAAGTGACAGATCCGGTGCCGACTCCTCCAGCGGATTGAACGGAATTCCCTGATCCAGCAGGCGAAGCTCCAGGATCCGCTGCTCTTCATCCACGGAAAGCTCCAGCGTCACCTCGCCCTCTGCGCCCGGATATGCATAATGCGCCACATTGACGTAGGCTTCCTCCAGAGCAAGCTCTGCCTGCAGCAGTATCCTGGGAGACACCAGCTCCCCCAGCCCGCTGTCCAGAAAAGCCGTCGCCTTCTCCAGATTGTCCATGGCTGCTCCCATGGTCAGCTGCCTGTGCATAGATTCTCACCTTACTCAATGGTCATGATATCCGAAAAGCCGGTGATATCGAACACATCCTTCACCTCACTGGAGGCGTGCACAATCTTCATGCTGCCCTGCTTGTTCATAATCTTCTGGGCAGACAGAACCACACGCAGTCCCGCCGAAGAGATGTATTCCAGCCAGCCAAAATCCAGAATCAGCTCTGTAATGCCGTCCAATGCGCCTTTTAATTCCTTTTCCAGCGTAGGGGCCGTCATGGTATCCAGTCTTCCCTCTACGGAAACGGTAAGCTTTGCGCCCTCTTTTTTCTTCTCAATTTCCATCGTAGCATCCTCTCCTGCCGTCTTATTCTCACGGATCTGCCCATACGGCTTCTCCGGCACTCTGCTTTTTTGTGCTGCAGCTGTTTCAGGCCGCATGCAAAGGTATTGTATCATATTCCTTCGGCATGCCGCGCCGCCTTTCTGGAAAAATCACACATTGCCCAGACGATGCTCATTCCCGCTGCAATCCCGAGTGCAACCGCAAAGGTCTGCAGGCCGTAGGAAAGCGCCTCCTTCGCCTGTCCCCTTGCTGCATTCAGCATACAGTAATACAGGCTGCTCCCCGGAATCAGAGGGATCTCCGACAGGGCAAAAAAAGGTGTGGACGGTGCCTTACAGATTCGCGCAAGAATTTCCGCATACAGGGCCGCTGCCACACTCGCCGCAAGGCTCGGCACAAACATCCCGTGAAAAACCTGCCTGCTTCCCAGATAGCTCAGCCAGCACAGAACGCCGCCGACTGCAATCAGTGAAAGATGATCCCGGCGGACACGGAAAATCAGTCCGAAGCCTGCAGATCCCAATCCTGCCATAATCAGCTGAAGTACAATCCGTTCCATCACATCCACCTCGCAATGCCCAGTGCACTCATGACACCCAGTACCAGAATTCCTGCAAGAAGGATCGCCTGAATCAGCCGCAGTGCTCCGGAAATCGTATCTCCCAGAAGAAAATCGCGAATGGCATTCGTAATCATGATGCCCGGAATCAGCAGCATGATGTCGCCAATCATCACCTGATCCACATGCAGGCCCGGGAAAATTCGCCCTGCCGCGCTGACCAGAAGTCCCATCAGAAAAGAAGCAAGGAAGGTATAAACCGTATCATTCATGCAAATCGGCGCAAAATAAACCTGCAGACACCAGACCAGCAGCCCTCCCATCGCCGCAATCGCACCGTCCCTGGCATCGCCGCCGAAGAAAATGGCAAATGCGCCTGCCGCAATCATACATCCGGCAAGAAGCTCCTTTTTTCCAACATGCTGTGCCGTAATGGCTTCCAATCTGGTCCGGAGCTCCTCCACAGAAAACGGATGACCACAGTAATCTCTGCTGAGCTCATTGATGTCATCCAATCTTGTAAAATCATTGGAGTTCGCCGTACGCACTCTTCTCGTCTGTGTCCGGATGGTGCCATCCGGCATCTCCATCGTAATGACAATGCTGGATGGAATCACAAAAACATTCATGTCCTTTGCTCCATAGGCATATCCCATCCGCCGCAGCGTATCTTCCGCTCTGTAAATTTCTGCGCCGCTCCCAAGGAGGGCCTCTCCCATATCAAGAAGCGCCGGAAGGAAACGATCCCTTGCCGATGGAGCTTTGCTGTCTTCGTTCTGTCTTCTTTGTTCTGTCATGCCCTGGCTTCATTCTCCTGTCTCATTCGCCTGCAGTCTTATACCTCGCTGAGGCAAAACCGCGAAGGCGGTTTTGCCGAATGCGGCAGTCGGTGCATCTGCAGACAGCAACAACTTATCACAAGGGAAAACGTCTGCAAAGCCTTTTTCTGCCTGCACAGACTCTGCACTCCTGTGCTATGATGAAGTGCAGTGATTTTCAAATTCATTCAAGAAAGGAAAGACTTCTGCCATGAAGATTACGAAGGTAAGGCTCGGCACCATTTCCGTCCCGCTTCGCGTGCCGTTCAAAACCGCGCTGCGCCGCGTGGATGCCGTCAATGACGTCATCGTAGAAATTCTCACTGATACTGGTGAAAAGGGCTATGGAGAGGCTCCGCCGACCGGTGTCATCACAGGCGATACCACCGGTGCCATCATCGGGGCAATTCAGGATCACATTGCGCCCAAGCTGATCGGTCTTAATATCGATTGCTTCGAGGATGTCATTCAGACCGTCCAGAGCGCCATTGTGCACAACACCTCCGCCAAGGCCGCTGTGGATATGGCCTTGTATGATCTTTACGGACAGCTGTATCACATCCCGGTTTACAAGCTCCTCGGCGGTGCAAGAAAAACCATTACAACCGACATCACCATCAGTGTCAATTCTCCGGAGGAAATGGCCCGTGATGCCCGTGACGCAGTTGCACGCGGCTATGACACCCTGAAGACAAAGGTCGGCATTGATCCCTCGCTGGATGTGGAACGCCTTGCCGCAGTCCGTGAGGCTGCAGGCCCGGATATCCGGATCCGGATTGATGCCAACCAGGCCTGGACACCGAAGCAGGCAGTCCGCATTCTGGACCAGATGGAGGAAAAGGGGCTCGGACTGGAGCTCGTGGAGCAGCCGGTCAAGGGAACGGATTTTGATGGTCTGAAATACGTCACCGAGAACAGCTTCGTACCTGTTCTTGCGGATGAGGCCGTCTTCAGCCCGGAGGATGCTCTGCGCATCATGCAGCATCACGCTGCGGATATGATCAACATCAAGCTGATGAAGTGCGGCGGTCTGTACAATGCACAGAAGATTCTCGCCGCCGCGGAGGTCTACGGCATGGAGTGCATGCTCGGCTGTATGCTGGAGGCCAAGGTTTCCGTCAATGCCGCCGTTGAGCTTGCCTGTGCGAAGCAGATCATCACCCGCATTGATCTGGACGGCCCGGTTCTGTGCCGCGAGGATCCGATCCTCGGCGGTGCTGTTTTCCAGGAGAAGGACATCACCGTCAGCGACGATCCGGGCCTTGGCATCCGCGGCTTTGAGGCTGGGCGGCTTGTCTACCTTGACTAAGGCATAGATCTCCCCCTTCGGACTGCTGGAGGAACTTTCCGGTGTGTCCTGCCGGGTGTCCTTGCATACACCGCACACAAAAGCAGGAGGAGGAATCCTGTTTGGGGTTCCTCCTCTTGCTGTATCTTACAGTCATCCTGTCTCTTTGACAATCGCGTTCTGCCGGAGGAAATCCGCCCAGAGCTCATACGCGGAGGCCTTCAGATGCACGCCATCCCCCGTCAGCTCCTCGCGAAGATCTCCGTTCTCATCACAGACCGCCGGGTTCATGTCCAGATAGAAGATATCTCTTCCGTTGGCCAATGTCGCAATCGCCGCATTCCTCTCCACCAGGTTGACGTTGTTCGTCACGGGATCCGAAGAGGAAAACGCCTTGCTGACATGCATGTTTCCCTCAATGTAGAGGATCGCATCCGGCTCTGCCTGCCGGATTCTCTCCAGAAGAGCCTTATACTTCTCCACATAATTCACGGTCGTCGGCATACCGATTTCATTGATTCCCATGGAGACATAAATTTTACCATAAGAGTGATTGTCCAGAACCTCCTGCAGTGTCTGTTCGTCCTCCCAGACGCCATGCGTATACAGTGGAAGACTCTTGTCCAGCACGTTGTAGACCGACAAGGACTCCTTGGCCCAGAAGCTCGCGATGTCCTTCAGGGAGCTGTAGTCCCGGAATCCATCCGTCCGGGAATCTCCGATGAACAGCGCATCGGAGAAATACGAATCGTCCGGCACACTCTGCAGATAATAATAGGTTCCGTCCGGCGCAAACATTCCGCTGGTTGCGGTCTCAAAGACCGTTCCTGCCGGCGCCTGATACGCGGTATTCGTGTTCCCGTAGTCCGTTGCGGGGGCGACCTTGCTGTTCACTCCGTCCGGAATCTCATAGGTGACCGGCTCCGTCTCTTCCTGCGGCTGCGATCCGGCGTCCTCCGGAATCTCCTCAAACCCGGGAAGCGCATCCGCAGAAGCTGCCGAAGAGGCGCTCTCCTCTCCCGCCGCTTCCGCTGTGGAATCTCCCTGCTGATCTGCCAGCTCTTCTGCGCTCTCCGGTCCGGGTGCCGACTTTGCATGCAGGAAAAGAAGAAACGGCACGGCCGTAATCAGAAGCGCTGCAAGAAGCGGCATCTGCCCGATGCCTTCTGCAAGCCTTTTCTCTCTCCCCGCTCCCTTGTGAGATCTCTTTTCTCTTTTTTCTTCCTGTTCCAAATAATCTCTGTTCAAATGATTGCTGTTCTCTCTGCCTTCTTTTGACGTGAGCCCGCCGGAAGGCCTGATTTTCTTCTGTTCTTCTTAATCGCTGAAATCTTTTAATAGCTGAAATACATAAAGCGGTTCCCCGCCGAGTGAATGCTGTAATACATGCTGACCCAGAACAGCACCGTCAGAAGCGCCGTCATCCAGGGCTTTCTGCGGCAGCGAACCAGGGTCTTGAACACTGCCGGCACGCACAAAGCCGCCGAAGCTGCAAAGAACGGCCAGTAAATGCCGAGATACTTCAGAAAGTCACCGCTGTTCACCGCTTCTCCGCTCCCGAAAAAGGGAAACAGGCGCGCAAAATATGTCCCGATATCCGCCATCTTCGGAATGGCGAAAATCACCCACGTGAGCGGAATGGCAACAAGTACGTGGATGCGCCCCACAGCCCTGAGAAGTCCTTCTCTCCGTGACAGCAGATATTTCTCCGAAACAATCAGAAGTCCCAGGACAATGCCCCAGACCACATAGTTGAGCGTGCCGCCGTGCCAGAAGCCCGTCAATGCCCAAACGATCAGAAGATTGAAGATGGTCCTCGCCGTCCCCCTCCTGCTGCCGCCGAGAGGAATGTAGATGTAATCGCGAAACCATCGCCCCAGCGTTGCGTGCCAGCGGCGGTAGAACTCTCCGATGCTTCCCGCGGCATAGGGGTGTGCGAAGTTCTCCACAAAGGGAAAGCCCAGCATCATTCCGATCCCGGCTGCCATCAGCGAATATCCCCAGAAATCGTAGAACAGCTGGAAGGAATACCCGTAGGCTCCCAGCCATGCAAGCGGCGTCGAGATGCTCTCATATCCAATCTTGGAGATTTCATTCCAAAGGATGCCGATGCGGTCCGCCAGCAGTGTCTTCATGGCAAAGCCGATGGTCAGAAGAACCAGTCCGTCCTCAAAAAGCGCCGGTGTCACCTTCCTTCTGCTGAGCCGTCCTGCAAATCCGTCCCGATAACGCATAATCGGTCCCTGCGTCACCTGCGGAAACATGGTAAAATACGCGGCCGCCTGCACGAACGTCGGTCTGTTTCGGATTTCGCCCCGGAAAAGGTCAGCCTGCCAGGAAATCATCTTGAAAAGATAGAAAGAAAGTCCCACCGGAAGTGCAAAGGAGAAGGCAGTCTCCTGCTCCTGCGACAGAAGGGCCAGCACCTTGCAGACAACCAGAACTCCCGCATCCAGAGAGACAATCGCACAGAATTTCTTCCTCTCCCCGGATTCCCAAAGCGCACACCCTGCCAGATAATTGACAATCGTCAGAGCAATCAGAAGGACAGTCGGAAGAAGTCCTCCTGCCGCGTAGAAAACCACGCTGCCCGCGAAAAGAAGCGCGTTCCGGTATCTGCCCGGCACAAGATAAAACGCAATTAAAAAAACCGGCAGAAACACGCCAAGAAACTGCCAGTTTGAAAACACAAGGATATTATTCATATAGGATGATCGTTTCTCTCCATCTGCCTTTCACACCGCAGTCGAAAGGCAGGCGGAGATTATTGTTAATTTTTCTTCGCCGGGTCCTGATTCCAGGTTCCGATCAGCTGTGTCTCAATGGCAGAGATCGCCGCAGTGCTTCCTTCTGCATAAATAATCCGCCCGGATTCCATATAAATCTCGCGGCAGGAATCCTTCACCGTCTCCACCTCGGCCTGATAATTCGGTCCGGTGTATTCCGTGCCATTCATCTGCTGCGCAACGCTGTCATAATAGCTCTGTGCCTCTTTGCTGTCCGAAAAGCGGACATAGCACACGGAATATCCATTCTCTTCATCCGTCGCAAGATACGAATCCGACAGACTGGTGTAAGTCCCCGTCTCTTTCAGCGCAGCGCTGGTATCCTGAACCTGAAGGCCATTGTCCTCACAAATCTTCCGGAATTCCTTCCCTGTCGCAAGAAACTTCATGGAACTGCAGCCGGTCATGATAGCAAGAGCCGCAAGAGCCGCTGCTGCACACCGGAGCTTATGAAACTGACGTTTATGTTCTGTCATTCCCAAGGCCTCCTTTCTTCGGAATGGGATACCCTTCCATTATAACCTTTCCGATGAATTTATGGCACCAGGATTTTCTGATTTTAACGTCTACCTGAAGCAAAAATCCGCAAAGCTCACTCTTTTCTCCCGCCGGAAGGAGCATCCGGCACCGGATCACCCAAACGCTTGGTGCTCATCCGCATCACGCATTTTCCCTGAATCAGACTCACCCCGCTTCGGTACTCCTCATTCTCAATCCGGTGCAGGAGAACATGCACGGCTCTCTTTGCCATTTCACCGCGGTTGATGTCATAGGTGGTAAAAAACGGTTTCCCGGCACCGCCTTCCTCATAATTGTCAAAGCCGACCAGAGAGACATTCTCCGGCACGCGAAGTCCCATCTCCTGCAGCTTCTCCGAAAACACCTGCGCACTGCGGTCACTGCTGCAGAAGAACGCGCTCGGAACACTGCTTTCCGGCACCCGCAGCTCTGCCGCCTCATACGGACGACCTGTTTCCGGATCCCGGTCATCAATCAGCCAGCCCGCCGCATAGGAAAGGCCCTTCTCCATCAGCGCCTTCATGCCTCCCAGATACCGGTCATCAATGCTGTTCGTGGTGCGAAGGGTTCCTACAAAGCCGATGTGTTCATGTCCCAGCTTCAAAAGCTCCTCCACCATTCTTTGTCCGCCAAGAAAATTATTGGAGATCACGCTGTCATTGTTCCCAAGGATGGAGAGAGTGTCCACAAAAACCAATGGGATCTGCGCCGTATTTTCCAGATTCCGGACATAGGAAGGCTTCAGGGACCCGAGCACGAACAGCCCGTTTATATGCCGCCCGTCAAGAAGCCCTGGAAGCTTTCCTTCTTCTTCCTCCTCTTCAGAAACAAGCTCCAGAAGGCAGAAGCACCCCTTCTTCGCAAGCCGCACGGAAAGATCCCGGTAAACATTCCAGTACAGCGACAGCCGGTCGGTAAAGTAGCGGGCCGCCGCCACCACACCAACCGTATAATTCAGGTCTGTGCTCTGTTCCACTGCCCTGCTGCGCAGATACCCCATTTCCTGTGCGGCCTCGCTGATCTGCTGCCTTGTTGCCTCGCTGACTCCCTTCTGGCCGGAAAGTGCTTTTGATACTGTGACAATACTGACGCCGCATCTCGTGGCGATATCGCTCAATGTGACACTTTTGCCCATAATCTAGTCCCGAATCTTTTTCTTCCCTTTCCCTGCTCTGTCTGATTCCCTTTCGGACAGCCCTCTGCCTGCCGTTCTGTGCTCACTGCACCCTCGGTGCGGCTACGCTCTCCCTTTCCACCAGAAGACTGTCCACGAACTGAACCTTCGGGCGGCATCCGGGCTCCGTCCTATTCTGGATCACTGCCTGCACTGCTTTCAGTGCCATCTTCTCCATGTCGACATGGAAGGTGGTCAGTTTTTTCCCGAGAGGATTCCCGTACAGATAATCGTCATAGGAGGTCAGTGAAATGTCTGTCGGAATCCGAAGTCCTCTCTGCTCCAATGCATCCGCGAGAATCGCCGCGCCGTAGTCGCTGCTGCAGGCAAAGGCGGTCGGCATTGTTCCGGGAAGCGTGATGCCCGTTTCCCTCTCATCCTCTGCGCGTCTGTCCTTCAGAATCCACTCCGGTTGAAGCTGCAGCTTATTGTCATCCAGACACTTGAGATATCCATAAAAACGATCCTGAATATTCCGCGATACTTCCGGCGTCCCGACAAAACCGATGTTCTGATGACCGTGGTCAATCAGGTACTGCGTAGCCCGATACATCCCGATTCCATTGTTGGAGAGCACCGCGCTGCAGTTATAGTCCGGATCACGAAAATCCAGAAGAACCGTGCGTTCCTCCGCCTTCTGCATAATACGCTCCAGATAGCTCTTCCCGATTCTTCCAATGATGATCAGCTGATCCGCTTTCCCGGACTCCAGACACCTGGGAAGAGACGGCTTTGCCGCCATCTCTTCCTCCTTCGTCAGAATTTCAAGTGCCGAATACATCCCATGGCGTGAAAGGCAGAAGGCAACCTTCTGATACATTTCCCAGTAAAAAGAAACACCGATGCGCATGTAACGGTCCGACACCAGAATTCCAATGGTCTCCTGCGGTTTTTCCTTTTTCTCATAGCGGGCCATATCATAGCCGCACTCCCGCGCCGTCTCCATGATCCGGCTGCGCAGCTCTTCGCTGACACCCTTTCTTCCGGCAAGAGCATTGGAAACCGTAACGGTACTGACGCCTGCTTTCTTCGCGATGTCACTTAATTTGACTGATTTCCTGGACATAGTGCACTCCTTCCGGTTCGTCATGACATTTCATGCGGTGCATCAGAATCCGTATGGCCTCCTGCACCAGTCCTTCCTCATCCGAAAGAATTCTCTCCTCCCGGCGCGGCAGCTCTCCGCAGATGATGACTCTTCCCTTCTCCGGAAGCGCAGAATTCTCAAAGCCTCCCGTACACAGCAGGGCGTCGCATCCGGAAGAATCGGCTTCTCTTGCGTTGCGGAATACGTTCCTGCGCTCATACAACGGCATCCCATAGAATTCCGCGAGTGCACTCCAGAATCCATACTCGCGGCTCCGCTCCTCATCGGTCTCGTCTGAGAGAAGAACCATGCCCGGATTCCGGATTCCTTCCCGGTGCAGCCTCGCCACTGCGTCATACACGGCATGATAGACGTCAGAAACCACATAATCCGCTCTGACGTAAATACTCCACCCGCCTATGACCACGATGGGGAGCATATAGCGGCTGCGGATCACCGCAATTTCATCACTGGTCCACGGTCCGATGAGAAAAAGGCCTTCGGTCTCCGGAAGGACCTTCTCCATACTGATCACCGCACCGCGCCGCTCTGCCTCCCGAACCAGAAGACGCGTCAGCTTGCTCCAGCGTTCCTTCCGATGCAAGGGAATGTGTGGAACCGTCATTACCGCAATGCTCCTTCGTTCCAGAGGCTCTTCTCTTCGCTGTTCCTCGTACCGGTACTGATACCCCAGCTCATCCGCCTTGGCCCGGATCTTCTCCCGCAGCTGCCTGCTCACGCCCGTTTTCCCGGAAAGCGCATTGGAAACGCTGACAACACTGACGCCAACAGCATCGGCTATGGTCTTTAAATTGATGCTTTTTCTCGGTCTCATCTTTCTACCCCGCTGAGGCAAAATCCGCGAAGGCGGTTTTGCCGAATGCGGCAGCCGGTGCGCCAGCACCGATGCTGCTGTTTGAAAGTGACATATCGATGTCGCTTTCAAACTTACCCCGCTGAGGCAAAATCCGCGAAGGCGAATTCTCTCTGTATGCAGAGTGCCGCTAAGCGGCACTCTAAATAGGAGAAGCTGTCATCAGCTGTATATTATGCTTTGTTTTAGTTGTAGAAGAGTATAGCGGATCAGCGTTTTGACTGCCATATCATTCCGGTGCTTTCGGTTATTTTAATAATTTTTAGCGGGATCTTGGCAGAATCTTTATATTTCCGGTGCCTTTTTTGATGCTCTCACAACAAGCAGGCCGGTTATGGTATACTTTGATTTACATAGAAGCGCAGCTGCGTTTTCTTAAAACAATCGCGTCCGTCTTATATGTGGACCGATGCATCCGGGGATCCGTTTTGGCGGCTTTCCCGTCATGTGCCGCAGGGAGGCTGCGGCAGGAAAGGAGTACCAATGGATTCTGTAAACTCTTTGGCAACGCAGGGGACCAGCACACTTTCAACCGTCATCACCGTAGTTCTGTGGGTGCTTACGATCATCGCCACCTGGAGGATTTACGAAAAGGCCGATCAGGCAGGCTGGAAATCCATCATTCCGATCTACAGTGATTACATCCGTTTCAAGATCACCTTCCGTTCCGGGTGGTTCTTCCTGCTGATGTTCATCCCGGTTTTGAATATCGTGATCTACATCATGCTGCAGAATAAGCTTGCCAAAGCCTTCGGCCATGGCATTGGCTTTACACTCGGTCTGATTTTCCTTCCGACCCTCTTTACACTGATTCTCGGATTCAACAGCGATACCTATCAGTTCCCGGAATAAGAAATCCAGGATAGGAACAGTTTTCATGCGAACAGGCAGCAGTAAACATCTGCCAGACACAGATGTCAGAATCCCCGGGATGCAGGAAGACCTGCATCCCGGGGGTTCTTTTTAGCTGATGGCCGGAACGGACAACTCACGAATTTCCGAATTCATAGCGGTAATAATCCATCACGAGAGACACCTTTTTGTTATCCTCGAAGGTGCTCTTTAACTGGTTGACAGGATAGGTGACCGGCTTATCCTCCAGCACCTCCACCACGCCGAGGGCCGCCTGATAGGCCATGCGCTCCAACGCCTCCACTGTGAAGGCCGCCGTATGCGGCGTCACGATGACATTGTCCATATGAAGAAGCGGGTTGTCCGGCTTCGGAAGGTTCCCTTCGAAGACATCCAGCGCTGCTCCCATGATCTTCTTCTCACGAAGCGTCCGGATCAGTGCCTCTTCATCCACCACTTCGCCCCGGCCGGTGTTCACAAGGTATGCCGTCGTTTTCATGCAGGAGAGCTCTTTTTCCCCGATCATGTGGCGCGTTGCGGTCGTGCCCGGAAGGTGAAGCGAGAGGAAATCCGCCTGACGGATCACCTTTTCCATGTCCGGCTCCAGCATGCAGTAATCCAGCTTCTCCGGCGACTCAATATGCCGGTTGTAGCCGATGACCTTCATGTTGAGGCCGTATGCCGCCATCTTCGCAACCTGCGTTCCGATGTTTCCCATACCGATGATACCGAGCGTCTTTCCGGAGACATTCTCTCCGAGACGCTTTCTCACCTCCATGTTGCCTTCCTTGAATTCGTTGTTGTAATCAATGGATCCCTTTGCCAGCATCAGAATCAGCCCGATCGTGTATTCCGCCACGGCCCGCTTGTTGGAGCTCGCCGCATTCGTCACCTGAATTCCCCGCTTCGTTGCCGCGTCCACATCAATACAGTCCACGCCGACGCCATGCATGGAGATCACCTTCAGCTTCGGGCACTGATCCATGATCTCCCCGGTCAGATGCGCATTCCGCGTCAGGATGCCGTCGCAATTCTTTCCCTCCTGCACCAGAGTCTTTGGATCAATTCCAGTCCCCTGCACCACTTCAAAGCCATGCTCCTTCAGTAAATCAATTCCCTTCTCATTGATGGGTTCCGTCACAAGAACTTTCATAGCTTACCTCTTCCTCCGCTTCTGCCGCAGCAATGTTCCAATCCTGCTTCTTGCGGCAGGTTCTGTCACCTTCATCACTTGCTGAGGCATCATCCGCGAAAACAATTTTGCCAAATGCGTCAGCCCGTGTAGCTCCGGTAATTGAGTGATGCCTCCATAAACTCAATCAGCTGATTCAGACCAAAAACCGGAACGCCGCTTTCCTTCGCAATCACATCTCCAAACGGCGCGAAGTTCGGGCATTCCAGAACAATGGCACCGGTCTTCGGATATTTTTCCATGTGCTCTCCTGTCATCCGGCGGATGCTCTCCCGGATCTTGTCCGGATCCCCGCTTTCATGGTTGTAGATAATCAGTTCGTTGAACTCCGACTGCTCCGGAAGATCACTCACGCAAATATTGTAGTCACGGGATGACCAGCCAGACTTTTCGAACAGCGAATCATTCATGAACTGCGCTCTTTCGGAGAAAATTCCGATCTGCTTCTGTCTGCCGATCATGGAGGCGATCATGGGGACCAGCGTCAGCGTCGTCGTGAACACAGGGATATCCACAGCATCCGCAAGCTCTCTCTGAAACCCCGCAAGAAACCCGCAGCAGGTAGTGATGGCCCGGCAGCCTTCCCTCTCCAGTTCCCTTGCCGCCTTGCAGAAAGCCCTTAAAAGGACCTCATCCGCATCTCGCGGGAGCTTTCCTCCCGTGAACACATCCCGCACCACCTTGTAGCAGACCGGAAAACCAAAGGTTGCCGCATTGCCGGGATCCCCCGGGATTCTCGGAAATTTCGTATCCATCATCAGAATGCCGATGTCCTGTCCGTAAAAAGTTCTTCCTCCCCGCATATTCATCCTGTGCTCCTCCTGTCGGAAACAGCAAAAAAGCAATGACTCCCCGGGATCTTCATCCTCGGGGCGCCATTGCCCATGCCTTTTGCTTTGATTTAATTGTTTACTACGATAACATTCCCGCCGATATTCTTCAAGACACCGTAAGGCGCAAATTTCACGGCGAATTCCAGGACAAATTTCTTGTCCTTCTCTTTCCTTGTCTGCACACGCCCTGCCTGCCATAATAACAGTGTACATGGACAGACGATCACGCAGTATCTCTCACGGCACCTTAACACCGGCAATGGAGTGAGGGAACTGCTGCAGCATGATTCTATAAGGAGGTTTCTATGTGCACAGCTGCAACCTATCAGACCAATGACTTTTATTTCGGCAGATCTCTGGATTTCGATTTTTCCTTCGGCGAGGAGCTTGTCATCACACCCAGAGAATATGTCCTGCCGTTCCGGCACCTTGCTCCCATGGAGAAACACTTCGCCATTCTCGGCATGGCTCATGTTGCGGATCAGTACCCGCTCTATTACGATGCCATCAATGAAAAAGGGCTTGGCATGGCGGGACTCAACTTCGTCGGCAATGCCGTTTACGCAAAGCCCGCACAGGGTGCCGTCAATGTCGCACAGTTCGAATTCATTCCGTGGATTCTGGGGCGCTGTGCTTCTCTGGAAGAAGCCAGATCCGCGCTCTTTGAAATGAACCTGACGGATACCCCCTTCAGTCCGCAGCTTCCCCCGGGACAGCTTCACTGGATCATCGCCGACGCATCCGGCTCCATCGTCGTGGAATCCACGGCAGACGGCCTTCACGTCTATGACAATCCTGTGGGCGTTCTCACCAACAATCCGCCCTTCCCGCAGCAGCTCTTTCTGCTGAATCAGTACATGGGGCTGTCCGAGAAGCAGCCGGAGAATCACTTTGCTCCCGGACTCCCGCTTCAGGCCTACAGCCGCGGAATGGGGGCTCTCGGCCTTCCGGGCGATCTTTCCTCTACGTCGCGCTTTGCACGCGTTGCCTTCACGAAGCTGCACTCGCTCTCCGGAAGCTCCGAATCTGAGAGCATCAGTCAGTTTTTCCACATTCTGGGGTCCGTGGACCAGCAGCGGGGCTGCTGCGAGGTCGGGGAGAACAGCTATGAAATTTCCCTCTACACCTCCTGCTGCAACGCGACGAAGGGAATTTACTATTACATCACCTATGAAAACCACCAGATTTCCGCGGTCAATATGCACCATGAAAATCTTGATACCACGGACCTGATCCGCTTCCCTCTTATTCAGGGACAGCAGATTCGTTATCAGAATTAGTCTTTACCAGAGCTTTTTGCGTGCATCCTCCGCGCCCGCGAACGGTCCGGGGATCACATCAATGCCGCGGTGGCTTCCCAGATAATCCGTATCGAACGTAATCGGTGTTCCGTCCGGATTCTCATACGGCTCATTCGGCTCAAAGGCGTTGCCGAGGACCTCTGTGTTCACCATGCCACAGCGGAAGTCGCCGAGGAAGTCATACACATTCGTATTCAGCCTCCAGCTTCCGTCCTCCTCCTGCTGAACATCCACGGTCACCTCATGCTCCGTATCCACAAGGTTGGATTTCTCGTTCCGGCAGGCCTTCGCGCCGTCGAAATACGCATTGCCGTCCACCCAGACCGGAAGGTGTCCGAAATGTGCCTTTTCCAGCTTGCTCATATTCGGGACCTCTTCGTCCATATCGAACTGAGCAATCCACTCGTCGTAGGTCGGATACTCATCGAAGACGTGTGTTCCGACCTCACGGTTCTCCGCCTCCGTTCCATCATTGCTGTCATGACGGACAACAAACGGCGCGGACGGCCACTTCTGAACAAAAATGTTGTTATAGAAGCGGTCATCTCCATGAAGAATGGTCATAAAGCCCATGACCTCGGTGCGGTGCGGCATATGATACGGTGTGTAGCGCCAGCTGGTCCCATCGCCGACCATCGTGAAGGATCCGCAAATCAGGTTGTGAACCATCGCAACACCCTGCGTTGCAATCCGGAGAGAAGCATCGGACAGAAGAATATTGTTGTCAATCAGAGTCGGTCCGTGTCCGACCTCCACGAAGATGTCCTGGCACATCATGCCGCCTTTAAGCTGCTTCGCAAAGGCCGGCCGCTCATTGTCATGCAGAAGGTTCTGCGTGATGCGGGTTCCCTGTGCCTCCCAGTCGGTCCAGATGCCCATGGTGCAATTGTGAATGTGATTGCGGCGCATGATGACATCGATCGCAGCATGCATCTTAATGCCTGCGATCTCCGCTCCGCCGAGCTCCATCATGTTGTTGATATGATGGATGTGATTATCCTCAATAATGCTGAACACTCCGCCCTGACGGCCGATGATGCCGCCCTGCTCGCAGTTATGGATGTTGTTCCGGCGGATAATATGGCTGCCCACCTTCTCCTTGAGCCAGCCGTGGTACTGTCCCCGGCAGACTGCGTCGCGTTCCATCTGTGTCGGACTCTTCACATGGTGTCTTGTGAAGAAGTGATCATTCTCCGGATCATAATACTTTCCGACGGAAATGCCGGCGCACTTGCTGCCCCAGATCTCACAGTCCTCAATAATCCAGCCCTTGGACCAGTGCGGCCCGATCATGCCGTCCTGATAAGCTGCCGGCGGAGCCCAGGTTGTTGCCGCCTTGTTGATGTTGAAGCCGCTGACGGTGATGTAGCCGATTCCGTTCTGCTGCGGGAGGAAGCACTCTCTGCGAACCGTGATTTCCACATTTTCCTTCGTGGGATCCGCTCCCTGGAAATTGGCATAGATCACGGTTTCATTCGTCTCTTCATCCTGCTCGGCATACCACTTGCGCTTCGAAGCCTCCGGATCCCAGGAGCACTCATAGACTTCCCCGGCTTCACAGGCCTCCAGTGAGGTTGCCTCATACAGAGCCTGATCGTTCAGCCACACACATCCCGTGTGCTTGTCACGCTTTGCAAAATACCAGTCGCCGAACACATAGGTCGTGTACGGATTGTAGCTGCCGAACACCGTATTGTTCACGCGTGTCACCCAGACATTTCCCTTATACGGCTTCCAGTCCTTCACTTCCTCCGCACCGGTAATTTCTGCTCCCAGAGGCTCCGTGCTGCGGTAAGTAATGCGGGCACTCTCCGTGCCTGCATGGATCGGCTCCACATATTCGCGATAGGTTCCGGGAGCAACCAGTACCTCGTCTCCCGGCATTGCCGCCTTCGCCGCCTCATGGATCCAGCGGTACGGCATCTCCTTCGTTCCGTTGCCGTCGCGTCCGGCATTGATGTCTACATAAATTTTCATAAAATACCCCTTTCCTTTCCCCAATTTTCTGTTCTGTCACTGCCCGCAGATTCCCCGTGCGCGGCTGCCATCCCATCCGGTTTTCTCCGATCCGTCATCTGCTTCCCACACAAGGTCTTGAGACTAAGGCAAAGACGCTTCCGCTGATCCGTCCGAAATGACCGCCCCGGCAGTTTTCTGTTTCAGAATAAGCATAGCCTCTTGCAGAGTGTCCTGCTTTCCTTTTTTTGCGGGATCATTGCGGAAATATTGCGCGTTTCCTCCAGGATATCTCCCCTTCTCTGATCTCCTTGCCATTCAAAACTTGTCTGAAACGGGGCAATATCTGTCTTGCGTCCTGTTTCTCGCGGCGGTATAACAGTTTTCGTCAATTGAACAGAAAATGCGATGAACAGAACAAGTCCTCCCCTGATTTCTTTTCAGAGAGCCATCGGCTGGTGTGAGACGGCAGGAACGCCCGGGCAGGATATCCTCTGTGAGCAGCACACTGAACACATGATGCGTCATGCAGTAAGTGCCGCCGGATCGTCCGCCGTTACCGGACAGCCGTTGTTGGAAGACCAAAGACGGGTTAAGGGGTCACGTTAATCGTGGCAATCAAAGTGGTACCGCGGAAGCGTTTTTTCAGGCTTTCGTCTTTGCAGATTTTTGCGAAGACGGAAGCCTTTTCTGTTCGGCCATGCGGGCGGCACTATGCCTGCCTTCCCTGTTTTCCTCTTCGCACAGCACCTGAGACTGAGCACCAAGCAGAAAGGAGTTTTCATCATGAACAGTCTTGTGATCCTGTTGATCGCCGCCGTCGCACTTCTTGGCGGCTATATGCTTTACGGCAGATTTCTTGCCAAAACCTGGGGCATTGATCCCAAGGCCAAGACACCGGCTTACCTCCATGAGGACGGAAAGGACTATGTTCCTTCTTCCAAGCTGACTGTCTTCGCCCACCAGTTTTCTTCCATTGCCGGCGCAGGCCCGGTGCAGGGGCCGATCCTTGCAGCCGTCTTCGGATGGGTTCCGGTTCTCCTCTGGCTGCTTGTCGGCGGAGTTTTCTTCGGCGCTGTGCAGGACTTCGGTTCCCTGTATGCCTCCGTCAAGAATGACGGCAAATCCATCGGCATGATCATTGAGAAGTACATCGGCAAGAAGGGCAGACGCTTCTTTTCTTTGTTCTGCTGGCTGTTTACGCTTCTTGTCATCGCAGCCTTCACCTCCATGGTCTCCAGCACCTTCAATGGCTTTACCGCTGCTGCAGACGGAACAGTAACGATGAACTACAACGGCGCAGCTGCCGCAACCATCTCCATGCTGTTCATCGCAGCTGCCATGGTCTTCGGTCTTCTGCAGAAGCGCTTCTCCATGAAGGAGGGCGTTAAGGCTGTCGTTGCCATCGTTCTTCTTGCCGTTATGTTCGCTCTCGGCATGAAGCTTCCGTGGTACCTGACCGCTTCCCAGTGGAACTTCGTTGTTATGGCTTACCTGTTCGCTGCCTCCGTCATGCCGATGTGGCTCCTGATGCAGCCCAGAGACTATCTGACCACTTTCATGCTCCTTGGCATGATTATCGGCGCTTTCTTCGGTGTTCTGTTCGCTCATCCGGATATGAACCTGAATGCATTTAACGGATTCGCGGTCACTGCCGCCAATGGAAGCGTCAGCTACCTGTTCCCGACCCTGTTCGTCACCATCGCCTGCGGTGCGGTTTCCGGATTCCACTCCCTGGTTTCCTCCGGAACCTCTTCCAAGACGATCCGCAATGAGAAGGATATGCTGTTCGTTGGCTACGGCGCCATGGTTCTGGAAACCCTTCTGGGTGTTCTGTCCCTGATCATCGTCGGTGCAGTTGCCGTGAACGGGAATGTTCCGGACGGACTGACTCCCTTCCAGATCTTCTCTGCCGGCGTTGCAGGCTTCCTGGAGAGCTTCGGTGTTCCGAACTCCGCTGCCAATGTATTCATGACCATGTGCGTTTCCGCTCTTGCCCTGACCTCTCTGGATTCTGTTGCCCGCATCGGCCGCATGTCCTTCCAGGAGCTGTTCACCTATGAAGGCGAGGGCGAGGCTCCCGCATGGCAGAAGCTTTTCACCAACAAGTACTTCGCAACCGCTGTTACCCTGGTTCTTGGTTATATCCTGTGCCTTGGCGGTTATCAGAATGTCTGGGCTCTGTTCGGCGCAGCCAATCAGATGCTTGCTGCTCTGGTACTCATCAGCATCGCAGTGTTCTTAAAGGCAACCGGAAGAAAGCACGCCATGCTCTACTTCCCGATGACGGTTATGCTCTTTGTCACCTTCACGGCGATCATCCTGAACGTCATCGGCAACGTAAAGGCATTCGCAGCAGGCACCGGCACCTTCCTTGTCAACGGCATGCAGCTGATCGTTGCCTGCTTCCTGATCGTTCTCGGCGTTCTGGTAGCTGTCACCTGCATTCGCAAGCTGGTCAGCACCGTTGCGGAAAAGAGGGCGGAGGCTTAACCTCTTCCAGACTCGCGTCAGTCTGCAGCAGATGGTGTCTGTTTTAAATAAAAGCCTATAAAAAAGTTCCTGCCCCCCGGAGTTCTACTCTCAGGTGCAGGAACTTTTTCTGTTCTTCCTTTTGCTTACCGCCCGTTTTCCGATCAGGTAATCCCGCAAGGCTGCCACTTTCAAGCTCGCGGGCCTTCCCTCTCTGCCCGTACAGCATCCATGGATATTCAAGGACTTTTCTCAGACTCCGCGGTATCGTTTCTTCAAATAGAAGGAAAACCCGAGAAGTCCGACGGTCTGCAGAAGCTGGAACACGACGGAAGACCATACAATCGCCACGTCCCGGTTCAGTACCGTATAGGTTCCCATCTGCATTCCCGTTGCCGACAGAATATAAATCACGGCAAGCACCGCCGCCGTCAGCTTCAGCTTCCGGTCGTTCAGGAAAATTCCCGTAATAAAAACACCGAGCGCAATGGCGATCAGCATGCCGACGTACTTAAACGCATGCGTATTGTTGTAAAGCGTCCGGAAGGCTTCCATGGCTTCCGCATCCGCAGGATCAAACACCAATGAAAGGTCTGCCACGAAGCTCCGGTACACCCCGGCGAAGATATCATAAATGACCTTCACTCCAAGAAGAATCCCTGCCCAGACCTCCAGAAGCTGCAGCGTGGAATAGCTCGACAGCGCTGAAATCCGATCCGGCAGAACCTCCTCCTGAAGCTTTGCCATCTCATAATAATCCTCTCTTGGAATTCGTTTCCGGCATCTTGCCAGCGTCCAGTAAGCCTGAATGAACACGCATCCGGTCAGTGCCACCTGCAGAAACGATGTCCCGATCTGAATAGTCCAGGTAAGCTGATTCAGCATGTCCGGGCTGGCCGAACCATGCCGGTTGATGATCATCCGCGCCGCACCGCAGATTCCCGCGGCGGCGAGATTGATCCATGCTGTTTTCTGAATCGTCTCCGATAAAATATGTGTGCGCCCGTTTACAAACATCTCGTTCTCCAAGTGATCTCTTTTCCTATTCGCAGTACAGCGAATGAAACAGGAGGTCCCGAATACAGGCACAGACACCCTTCTCAGCGGACAACAAGGCTCGCTGTAATATCCTTTCCAAGGACCGCGGAAGCCGCCGCAATGGTATCCGGGCTCTCTGCCGTCATGAACCATGTGTACGCCTGCTTCGGTGCTCCGTTCACTCCGATCAGGCCATAATCAAGCCCCTGCGCGATCTCACTGACATCCGATCTCTGCCGATTGATAATAATGCCGTCAATGTGCTGATTGACATTGGCCTGATTGATGGCAAAAACAACATCTGCCGCCTGCATCAGCTCATTGGAACCCACCGCCGCACTGGAGGTGAAGCCGACCTCACTGAGTACAATGGAACGCACCTGTCCCGCCGGATTCAGGAACTGCTTCTGGCACATGAAGTCCGTCAGGACATCAATGTTGGACATCGTTATATAGCGGGATGCCTGATTGTGCGTCACCTGCGGCTTCGAGGTCAATGTGTTGGGCTCATAGAGCGGGAAGTTATACGGATGGTTGGACAGCGACCAGTCAAAATTGCCCTCGGATGTAATCTGCGCATTCAGCTGCGTCAGAAACTCTCTTGAACCATAATGGAGCGCCGGGTTGTCCGACTGCCACTCCTGGTCCGTTGCCGCATAGACTCTCGCGTTTGCGTTCTGTGACTTGATGCCATTGTAGAACACGCGGAGCTCATCTGCATATGCCTTTGCAAATCCTGCAAGTCCTGCAGAAGGATCCATGTAGTTCCATTCATTGCGGGCATTGACCTCATTGCCGACAATCCAGTTGTCCACCGTGCCGTGTCCGGTTCCGGAATAGCGCTGTCCGAGGAAGGAGGCAACCGCCTCCAGCTCCTCGAGGCCCGCCTGGTCCACCGTATTGAACATATAGTAATTGGCTCCCACGCCGCGGGAGAGCGGGTGAATCAGAATGCCGCTGTTGGCGCCGCACAAAAGGATCAAATTCACCTGAATTCCCGCCGCATTCATCGCCGGAACAATGACATCATACTGGCCGACGATACCTGCATTGAATGAATAATTCTTTCCATTATAGGAATAATTCACTCCTCCTCCGGAAATCATATCGCCGACAGGGAGATTGTAGCTGATCTGATTGACTCCCATCGCCTTCAGCGTCTTCGTATCCCGGATCGTCTCCGCCGCCGGAAGAAGTCCCTTTTTGCCTCCGTCATGTCTTGCCTGCGTGTGCGCGGCAGCTGCCTCCGGGTTCAGAATATACATATCGTTAGAAAGGTCCTTCAGCGCTCCGGAGGAGACACCGACGATCGTGAATTTCTTGTACAGCATGGATGCCGCCGTATTGTTGCCAAGCGGGAACGTGAACACCGCTGCTGCTCCCGCCGGAGCCTTCGCAACCTCTGCACCCTGCACGCCAGACATAGCCGGATCCTGTGCATAGAGATGGTACAGACCATCATCCGTTGCCGCTACACCCGTGGCAGTCACCACAACATTCTTCCCCTGAATCACGACAGAAGAAATCGTAACCCCCGTGGCAGCTTTGGCTGCTGCCGCTGTCCTCGTGCTTTTTTTCTTCGCCGCGGATGTGGATGCCGCACACACCGGCAGTGCCGCCAGTGTGCTGACCGCCAACGCCGCAGCTGTCAGCATGGAAATCAATCTTGCCCTCATAAGTTTTCCCCGATCCTTTCCGAAGATGCTCACTCTCATCTTCATACCTCACTGAGGCAAAAGCCGCAAAGGCGGTTTTGCCGAATGGGGCAGCCGGTGCGTCAGCACCGATGCTGCCGTTTGAATGTGATCACATTCAAACTTAAATCTTGTGACAAACGATCCGTTTTATTGTAAACTTTCAGGCGATTGAACGATAGTGGCAGGAAAGGAATATTATGCTTTCTTATTCTGTATGGAACCGTCAAACCGGCCAGAAGCAGACCATCGCACCGGTCTGCTACGAGGACTGCATGAATCCCGGAAAGGTCCGCGCCATTCCGGTCCGGAAAACAAGATCCAGAGATGCACTGACCCTGCAGAGCGGAGATTCTTCCGTCACGATTCCCTTTTCTGACTTAAAAAGCGGCAAAATAGAAATTGCAGAGCAGGAGTTCATCCCCGTGCTCCCCAGACAGGCTCCCCGCTCCTGCAATCCGTGTACAAACTGCGGGAGATGCAGCTGGTAGCCGCCCCACGCACCATCCCAAACAAATTCTGTGTTCCATCCGGAGCTCTATGAATAAAATTCATCACTGCTCTTTCCGGTTTAATCCTCCACCCGGATCCGGGTGTGGCTCCCTCTCTCTCTCTCCTTGTGAACCAGAATCTGTCTGCCAATACGATGCTGCAGCTCGGTGACGTGCGAAATAATCCCAATCAGCCGTTCTCCGCCTTCTGTCAGCCCCTGCATGGCATTCATCGCCTGATCCAGAGTATCCTGATCCAGCGAGCCAAAGCCCTCGTCAATGAACATGGTATCGAGCCTGATCCCGCCGGCGTGGGCCTGTACCTCATCCGACAGCCCGATTGCCAGAGACAGAGAGGCCAGAAAGGACTCTCCTCCGGAAAGCGACCGGACGCTCCGCACGGAGCCGTTATAATGATCAATGACGTCCAGATCCAGTCCGCTCTGGCTCTTGCTGCCCGCACTGGCAGTATCGCTTCGCTTCAGGTCATACTGACCGCCCGACATGATTTCCAGACGCTGATTGGCCCGACGGAGAATCCGGTCAAACAGCGACATCTGCACAAAGGTCTCCAGCTCAATCTTGGCCTTCCCGTTTCCCACATTGCCGGATGCTGTAAGAGAAAGCGCATTCATCTCCTTGTAACGCTCCTCCGCAGCTTTTGCCTCTCTGCTGTTCTCAAGGATCCTGTCCAGGCAGTTCTGATTGATCTGCCTGCGGCCCGCAAGCTCTGCTCTTCTTTTCTCATTGACCGCCTGACAGGCCGTGTTGTTCTCCAGATTTCTCTGATCCTGCTCCAGGTCAAAATCCGGTGCTTCTGCAATCTGCTTCCTGAGGTTCTGCAGCTCGCCATCCAGGATCTGCAGTTCTTCCTTTTTCTTCTGGAGGCTTTGTCCTGCTGCATCCATTGCTGCCTGCAGTCTCTGTCTCTTTTCCCTGATTCCTGCGAGAGTCTTCCTGGCCTCTTCCATCGATTTATAGGAAAGCCCCGCCTTTAGATTCTCCGCCGTCTTCTGCAAGGCGGACAACTCAGCTTCCAGCCTTCCTGCTGCCTCACGGCATCTGGACAGATCCTCCTTCTGCTGCTCCAGCTTTCTGGTCAAATCCGGAAGAATCCGCTGCTCCAGGTCAGCGCGGCGCTCCTTCCTCCTCTCAAGATCCCTGATTTTCGTCTCACAAAGAGCCAGCTCCGTTTCCAGTACCTGCTTCTGCTCCGCAGCCTGCTTCCGCAGCGCAGCCCGCCCGACCGGCACCTGCCCATCGATAGGGGAGAGCACTTCTTTTGCTTTTGCTTCCAGTCCCCTCCAGACATTCTCCAGATCAGCCCGTTCAACGACAAGGGCCTTTTCCTTCTCCTGCAGATCCTGTGCCAGTTCCTCCTGTCTCTTCTCGCGCGCAGGATTTGCCTTCTCCAGTTCAATCCGGCATGCATCCAGCTGCCGGTCTTTCTGGATTTCCTGTTCCAGAAGAGCAATCCTTTCCCCGCAGGTCTCCAAGGCCTTCCCCACAAGCTCTGCACTGGAAAGGTCATCCTCTGCACCGGACAGCGCGTTTCTTCTCTCCTTAAGATTCTCCTGTATTCCAGCCACCGTGGCCTTCTGACTGCTGCAGGCGGCAGACGCTTCGGATGCCTTCTTCGAAGCCTCCTCCTGCGCCTTCTGAGCGGCCTCTACGTCTGCCTGTGACGGAGCTGCCGCCGATGTGTGTGCCGGTTTGGGATGAACGGTCGATCCGCACACAGGGCAGGCGCAGCCATCCTGAAGCTGCTCTGCCAGAATTCCTGCCTGCTCGCCGAGAAAACGCCGGTTCAAATCGTGGAACACTTCCGATGCCGCTTCGGACTCCTTCTGCGCCTTTTGCGCAGAAAGGATGGCATCATTCAGCTGCTCTGATGATGTCTTCCACCGCGCATAGGTCTCTCCCAGTTCCGCAAGGCTCTTTTTGCGCACTTTCATTTCATTCTGCTCGTTCCTGTGTTTTTCCAAAAGGGCCGGAATCTCCCGAAGTTCTGCCAGCTCTGCTTTTTGGTGCTCTGTCTCTTCGTGATAATTCTGAAATTCCGTCTGCTGCCTTCCGAAGGCTTTCTCGGACCGCGCAAGCGCAAGAGCCTTTTCCTCAGCAGCCTCCGCCTCCTCGATCAGCCGGCTCACATTCGCAATCCGCTCCGATCGCTTATCCCGCTCATTGCAGGCTGCATTCAGCTCATCCGGCACGTGATCCATTTCCGCCCGCTCCTTGTCTGCCGCATTCCTGTCTCCAACAAGCCTTTCTCCGAAGTTTCTAAGATCCTCCTGCTCCTGTTTCTTATCCTCCAGCTCTCTTTGCAGTTTTGCCAGCTCTGTAAGAAGCTTCGTCAGCCGTGCGTACTCCGGGAGCTGCTTCTCCTCAATTGCAGCTCTTCCATCCAGTTCGGATATTTCCGCTCCCTCCCGGTCAGCCTGCTCCTTTTCCTTTTCCAGTTCTGTCAACTCATCCGCCAGAGCTGTCCTGTGCTTCTCTGCCGCCTCCAGATCTTCCCGGCTCTTCTTCGTCCCCCGGGCGATCGCGATCTGACAGTTCAGGCGGGCGGCCTCTTTTCTCAGCCTCCCGCTCTCCGTCTCCTGCTTCTCCAGCTCGCAGGTATCTGACTCTATCATCCTTTCGACCAGCGCCAGAATTTCTTCCGTCGTCTTCCGGCCGGTAAGAATCTCCTCCTTCCAAAATGCCGCCGTCTCCTCATCCACGGACGGGTCCACGTCACTCACGTATTTCAAAATGCTCTTCTGATAGTCATCGCAGCGCTTCCAGGCTTCCCTGGCTTCATTCTTCAGCTCCTGCTCCAGACGGTCATAGTTCTGCGTCCGGAAAATACTGCTCAGAATTTTCTTGCGTGCAGGCGTATCCGCAAGAAGAAGCTTCAGAAAATCCCCCTGTGCAATCATCGCAACCTGCATGAACTGGTTTTTATCCAACCCCAGAAGGCCTATGACCTCTGCGGTAACATTGGTCTCGCCCGTCACAATTCGTCCTTCCGGAAATGTCATCACAGCGCCCGGGCTCTGTTTCGTAAAGCCGCTGCCGCGTTTGCTCGGTCTCTCATACTGAGGGTTCCGGCGAATCCGGTAATCCCGGTTCCGGTAACGGAACGTCAGCTCTACAAACGTATCCGTCCCCATTTCCGCATAGGCGGAACGCAGCATATTCCTGTCGCGGTTCTGATCGCTGGCCTCCCCGTACAGTGCAAAAACAATCGCATCAAAAATGGTCGTTTTCCCCGCCCCGGTGTCCCCGGTGATCAGGTACAGACCTTCCCGCCCGAGTTCCTCGAAATCAATGGTTTCAAGCCCTGCATAAGGGCCAAAGGCCGACATCACCAGCTTGACTGGTCTCATACGTACTCCTCCCAGATTTTTCGGATCATCGACTCTGCCGTCTCCCTCTGAAACTGCGACATCGTTCTGCCATTCTGCATTTCATACAAATCCTCCAGAACCTCGATTGGCTTCTTTTCTTCCTCGCCCTCCGCAGCTTCCAGCTTCCTGTCTGCGGAGGTACGCGTATTGTCGTACTCCAGAATCATCAGATTCTCATAAAAACGCCTGCGAAGTCTGGAGATTGCATTCGGCACGTCATTCTCATCCGTCAGAATCACGCGATAGTAGTCCTCTCTCTTCAGGCCTGCTGTAAACTCCGGCGATACCACCATCTCAAAGGATCCACGCACCGTTTTCAGATCTCGCCTTGCCTCCATCGGCAGCAGCTCATATGAAACGACGCCCTTTTCCTTTATCTCAGCAAGGGTCATGCTTTTTTTCTGCTTTTCCTCGGAAAAGGAATATTTCAGCGGCGACCCTGCATAACGAATCGTCTCCCGGCCAATCTGCTGCGGACCATGCAAATGTCCCAGGGCAACATAATCAAAGGCATCAAAGGCTGCTGCATCGACGTTGTCGAGGCCGCCTACATGCTTCTCTTCCGAATCTGTCTCCTCCGGACGATGGCTTCCTGCTGTCACAAACTGATGCACGACAGCAAGATTTCTGGCACTTGGATCCACTTCAGACTTTCTGATCAGAACACGCATCGCATCCTCATAGCTGTCAATTTTCTCATCCGGCCATGCATTTCGGACAAGGGATGGGTGAATATACGGAATCAGATAGACATTCACTGTCCCATACTCATCCGTGACCGGAATGGGGCGTATCCTTCCATCAAAGCGGGGAGAAATATAGACCTGACTCTCTCGAAGCAGCCGCCCGGCATAGGAAATTCGTTCTGCTGAATCGTGATTCCCGCTGATCAGGAAAACGCTCACTCCAAGCTTCGTCAGTCCCACCAGAAAATCATCAAACAGATCTACCGCCTCCGCCGACGGAACCGGTTTGTCGTAAATATCCCCCGCAATCATGACCGCGTCCACGTCGGACTCCTTGATCCGGTCCAGCATCTGCCAAAGGATATACCGTTGATCCTCCAGCATTGGGAAACCGTTGACCCGCTTACCAATATGCAAATCAGCCAGATGAATAAAGCGCATAGAATATCCTCCGCGTTATAGAGCCTGTAAAAGCACCGGATACCAAGATCTCGTCCGACATCTGCCGGACGAGATCCATTTTGATTCAAAGGTATGACACTGTCTCAGACAGATCCTTGCGCGCAGCATGATTCGGAAGCGGTCCTGCCCCCTCTGCCTTATAACCCAGATCGAGAAGCATCAGAATTTCTTCATTCTCCGGAAGCCCAAGGCTCTTCGCCAGAAGATCCGGATCAAAGAAATTGATCCAGCAGCTGTCCACACCCTCATTAGCTGCTGCCAGCATCAGATGCGTGGCAACAATAGCGGCATCCTCTGCACCGGACTGATGCTTTCCACCCGGATAGGTGAACATGTTCCCGGTGTCATACGCCACCGCCAGTACCGTAGACGCGCCATAACGGCACGGAGTTGCCTCATCAATCTTCGCCAGCGCCTCTTCCGATTCGATCACATAGACATGCTGCTCCTGCTGGTTCTTGGCAGTCGGAGCCAGGCGCCCCGCCTCCAGAATTACCTGCAGCTGCTCCGGCTTCACCTTCTCTCCGCTGTACTTCTTGCAGGAATACCGTTTCTGAATAAGTTCTGTAAATTCCATATGTTCTCTTCCTTTCTCTGGCACGGATACTCTCCTGCGTCAGTATGAATGAATCATCTCCTGATCCTTATAGTGTACCACGCAGGCGCTATCCCTCTCTTATCAGTGTTTCTACAAATCCGTTATTTTGTATTCATTGGTGACCTCCTTTTGTATGCGGTAAACCATCGTACTGTGTTCGAAACAACCATAGTATAGTGGCGAATCCACGGTGCTACAAATGTGAGGTCACTTCATATTATCTAACCAGAATCAACCAATATATATAAATGAGAATTGAGATTTCATATATTCCAAGGGATTTAATAATTGTTATATTTTTTTCTGTAGCATAAAAGCTCCGGATTTCTCCGGAGCCTCGTTATCACGTCGCATCCACTATTGCTATACACGTATTCAAGCCTTACCGCTATCGGAGCAGTCACTTCGTAAGCTTACGAATGATTTCCTGAATCTGATCCACCGGAGCCCCCAGTTCACTGGCAATCTGATCTGCGGAATAATGCAGCTTCGTATAATAAACCTGTATCATCCCTTCCAGCTTTCCCTGTGCGAGGCCTTCCAATTTTCCTTCTTCTCTGCCCTTATTCTCAACCTTATCCAATACTGTGCACATACTGGTACCTCCCTTTCCCGGCAGTTCCTGAATAACCTCTTCAAATCTCCGGTCATCCGTCAGAACTGACATTAGTTTTAATGTCTCATCCACATGCTGCAGCAGATCCTCTCTCGGCTTGTAGTCGTTCGTCATCCGCTTCTGCACCAGATAGTCTGCAACATACCGGAAATCACTTCGGAACAGCTTTACCTGCTCCAGTGTCAGAAATGCAATCTCATAGAGATTTTTCATCTCGTAATCACTGACATACGGTTCAAACCCTTTGGGGATATCCATCAGGTCCGTCAGATGGCGGCTGCAATTCCATGGAGTTGTACCAAAGTACAGAACCAATGTGATAACCGGATAAATATGTTCCGGTGTTTTGTTCAACAGCTGTGCCCGGTATGATTGTCCATCGTAGCCGATCTGCCGCACCGGCATAAACTTCTCTGCTTCTGTCTGATGTTCAAAGCCAAACAGGGTAATTGTAGTATTGCCGCTCTTCAGCAGCTTGGATACATCCCTCTCCTGCTCATGAATCTTTCCGTCCGCTTTGTACTGACTCCGGTCCTTTACATTTTCCAGATCATCTGCCGACACTACCTGTTTTCCATCAAAGAGCAGAACGTTCACGATATCTGCAAAGACATCATTATAGTCCGCCAGAATCTTTTCTGTAACATCTTTCTCTGCCACATTTTCCTCACTTACTCTCCGGATCCCCGCCCTATTTCTATTGTATCAGAGCCTCTTCCTGCTGAGCAGTCATTTTTCTGCGAATTTCACTGACATTGTCATTTGTATGTTCTCATTAGTCATATTTTGTTTATTTTCTTGCAGTTTCCGCTTTGCACTTCAAACGGAGAATCTTCCAGAACACTATACTCCGCACAGTCTGCGTGCAACGGCAGCATCCATGTGGTATGTCAACGGTGTTTCGGAAAAGACGATTCAGACTCTTCTCGGACATACTACGATACAGATGACCATGCGCTATTGCCACGATCTGACCACGATGGACGAGAAACGAAACGCGATGGCTCTTGCAATGGCGGTAAACAGCTGACAATTTCATGCTTTGAGTGGTCATTTTATGGCTATGATGTGTTGTTTACAGATTTTACCCGTTTTTACCTGTTTTGAATCTGACAAGGCAAAAAAGAAATCCCAGAAACGTTGATTTCTCAACATTCCTGAGACCCTCCGACGAGGTGCCAACCAGATTTGAACTGGTGATCAGGGTTTTGCAGACCCACGCCTTACCACTTGGCTATGGCACCATTTATGAAACTGCCTTGTGCTTTATGAAGTGCTTCCGTGACTCCGACGGGAATTGAACCCGTGTTACCGCCGTGAAAGGGCGATGTCTTAACCTCTTGACCACGGAGCCTCATAGCGCCCCAAACAGGGCTCGAACCTGTAACACCGCGGTTAACAGCCGCGTGCTCT
>ERZ808246.338-NODE-338-length-40687-cov-5.388610_pt1 | contig 40687 bp, 27 predicted proteins | sample MGYA00521083_ERZ808246 | MGnify/ENA primary metagenome ERZ808246 (study PRJEB31516, sample SAMN03275577) | gut metagenome | biome: mammalia-associated habitat; material: feces | host: Papio cynocephalus | place: Kenya | collected 2012-07-07 ...
AGGGTTTCGAACACGCCACAAGGTCTCTTGGTGATAATAAATTAGCGACCCCTATGTAAATCAAGCCACGAAGTAGGCGACCTTACATCTGTGGCATTGCCTTACTTTCCGTATAGGAAATCCGTGGTATCTGTGTAATCTGCGGGAAAATAATATCACTCCATTTTTTCATCGTTTATGACTTTTCGTTAAAAGTCTTCAGCTTGTATATATGGAAAATTTGTGTTGGTGGCGACAAAGCCGGAAGAAACACTGTCGTCCGTCAAATGTCAGTTGCAAATTTAATCAATATCCACTTTATATGCAAACGCAGATTTCCAGAATCCGGCTTAAATGTATTACATAAGGTTGATACTTTCAAAGCTAAATATTATTTGTGAAAACAAAAAGAAAGAAAGTATGATGAAAATTTGTCAGTCTGTTTTTTTTTTTCTACTTTTGTGCCTTGAAAAAACTTTAGGTATATAATACACTTTCTATATGTTAGTGCGTAGTGTATCTGCGTTTTTTTGCAAATGCTTACATTAACTAATAAACATAATATTTATGGGAAAATCTTTACGTTTAACAGCTTTGTCATGCTGCATGGCAGCAACAGCTGTAATGAGTGCACAAAACATCGCTGAGGCAGGAGCAGATGCTTCGGCATTACGCAAACTCGTCTGTACTTACACACTCGGTAGTATCCTTCAAGGCGGTGCCTCCGATGACGAAATTACCAAGAAAGAAGTAAACTACTACGGTCTTGATAACAACATCGCTTATACCGCTTTTTACGGAAAGGGTGCAGATAATGTATTCTCGCTCACGAAACTCGTTAAATACCAAACATACGAGAGAAACGACAGTATCTTCCATGATGCCAGCTATTATCAGTGGGGACTGTACAACTTCGGTGATCCCGATATGAAGGCTTCCAGTCCGAGCGGTACTGTTTCGCTGGTTTACAGCAAGGACGGAAAACTGCTAAGAGATGTGGAAGCGAGCTATACCTACGACTATGAGTATGACAGCGACGGTAAGTTGGAGAAGATGACAAAGTCTCTTACTTCCAGCGGAAATGTCTCGGAAATTAACACATACCTGTATTCCGACGGCAAGGTGATAGGCGAGACGGCAACCGACAGCAAGGGTACATTCAAATACAGAAATGCGTTTGAATACGACGAGGCAGGAAACAAGACTGTTGCCGTGCAGTGGAAACGCAAGACGGCAAGCGACGAGAATACGGAATATGTTTCACAGCGAGAGGAGTGGAACTATACCGACGGCAAACTGGCAGAATATATAAAATATACGGGAGGCAAAGCACCTGCTTCAGAGGGAGCCGAAGCAACGGAACCGTCACCAAGTTCAAGAAAGACCTATGAGGTGTACAATGGCAACAGCAATCAGACCCTCGCTACCTCTTATATGTACAATAAAGCTGATAAGTCATGGACCCTTAACGGTCTCCCTACCGTTACGGAATATGCCGATTTCATGGCTCCAGACTTGGCTGCACAGCAGTACGGCACGGAACTCAGTGTAGAGCCAGACAAGGACACATATAGTACTAAGGTGACATTTGCAGCACCGACAGCATCACTCTTCCACTCTTCAAAGATTACTCTATTCCGTGATGGTCATGTGGTAAAGACTATGACGATAGCTGGTTCAATGCCAGAAGAACTTGACCCTACGACAGGAAAATTCACAATTGTAGATGATGCCGTTCTTGCCGGCCACCACGACTATTTTGTGCAGACAGAAATTGGGCACGGCGACGAACTTGCCACATCGGATGAGCTTACTTGGACACCATGCAATATTTCAAATGTTGCAAGTGAGGATATAGATTACGGATTCAAGCCGGTTACAGATCTCAGAATGACAGATGCCAAGAAGGAAACAGTGAAGAAGGATGGTACGACAAGCATAGAGCGCACTGCCGTTATATCTTATACCAATCCGGATTTCGACGAAAAGGCAGGTTTTGTGAAGAATGAGTTGTACAGATATGTCGACAGCTACAACATGGTATCTTATACATTGCTTGACAAGACCGATGATGCCACAAAGACATCTATGGAAGCTTTGTTCCCGAATTCCAGCAATGAAATCAAGCTGCTTGTAGTTTCCCACTACAAGTCCGGTACGGTAAAGTCTGAAATCATTACCGTTACAAAGGAAGAGCTGGACGCAATGGCAACAACTATGATTGCTAATACAAAGGCTGATGGAGAACTGGAAGTTAAAGTTGGTAGCGATGCTGTAAGTCTCGACGGCAAGGCAGATATCCGTATCCTTTCTCTTGACGGCAAGCTCCTTGACAGTGCGAAAGACGCAAGCTCTGTATCTACCGCCAATATAAAGGGCGCATATATAATAAGCGTGGAGAAAGACGGTAAAGTACTGAAGACAGTAAAGTCTGTAAAGTAATTATAATAACATCTTTTTAACATACATTATTATGAAATTACAAGCACTATGTGCCTCGTTCATTGTCAGTCAGGCAATGTTGGCACAAACTTCAACGCCGAAGCCTGTTGTTATAAAGACACCGTGCGACTATCAGATACTCGACACGTCTGGCAACGGCAAGTGGGCATGCGGAGCATACGTTGATGCCTCGCAGAATACGTACGGCTTCTTGTGGAATCTCGAAACCAATGACATCGAACTGCTTGATCCTACGGTAACATCAATAGCGCACGGCGTTTCCGATGATGGTGTTGTCGTGGGCGAATACAGCGACGAGAACTTTTCCGGAAATGGTGCCAGTGTGTCGCTTGCCGGTTATTGGGCAAACCACAAGTGGAACAGAATGGAACTGCCTTCTGGCAGCGTGTCTTACGGACGTGCCGCATCCATCTCTCCCGATGGAAAATATGCTACGGGAGCTGTTACTGTTAACGGCAAATACTATGGTTATATCTGGGAAAATGGCAAGATAAAGAAACAACTCACGCTGACATCAAGCGCTTGTTTCCCATATGCCATTTCCCCCGACGGACAGTTGGCTGGCGGATGGATGTATAGTACAAAGAACAATCGTAGGGCGTGTATTTGGGAAACTAACGGCGACGTGACTTGGCTGACAGATCAGGTAAGTCCTTGGAGTTTTGTGCGCACCTTCTCCCCTGACGGGTCAAAGGCTCTGTATTATGGCGGTGCCGAAGAGATTGATGGCAAGACAGGTGTTAAGTCTATATATGACGTGGCTACCAAGACAAAGACTCCGGTGTTTGAATTGAGTACTGCCGGACAGTTCCTGTTGTTTGATGTAAGTAACAAAGGTACGGTTGCCGGTGCGAATGCCAACAGAGGTTATCTGTGGAAAGACGGCAAAGCAATATGGGCTGACGAATATCTAAAAGAGCAGGGGGTTGATCTGGCAGCAGAGCATGTGGTAACCATGCCGGATACCGACTATCCGTGCATTTACAGGGCAAGTTCTGTATCGGCAGACGACAATGTGATGGGCTTCCTGTTCTATAATGATGATGTAGACGAGAGCGGCAACCTTGCTTCCGGCCAGCAGTCGATGATTGTAAAGTTCAACGAGCAGTCCTCAGGACTTTCTCCGCTTGACGTTAAGGCTTCGCAAGTGTCGGGAATGAAATCCGTAATGATTTCATGGACAGACAATGTTGCTGCACAGGGAATTTCTGGATATAACGTGTATCGGGATGACAAGAAGATAAATACGGCATTGGTGACAGACAAGGCTTATGTTGATGCTGCCCCGGGTGACGGCGAGCACAAATACACCGTTAGTGCAGTATATGGTACAGAGGAGTCTGCAAAGAGCGAAGTTGCTGTTTTGACGGTAGCCGACTGGAAGGTTTCCGCCCCTTCGGCTCTCTTCACGCAGCAACGCGGCTACAACAATGCTTATCTTAATTGGGTAACCCCGACAACAAATTTTTCTTCGTTGACATATTTTGATTCGGACAATGCAAAAATGGAAGGCTTTGGCCGTGCTTCTTCAGGCGTCAGCTTCGAGACAGCCATAAAGTTTGATGCAGTTAAACTCTCGGCATTCAAGGGACAGAAAATTCGTTCCGTGGGCTTCTATCCGTTGTCGGAGCAAGGTTCATGGAAGATAAACCTCTATACTCATGATGCTGAAGGTAAATTGCAACTGCTCTATTCTCAGCCTGTTTCACAGCAGCTTGTCTATGGTGTGCGTAATGATGTAAAACTCTCCGAACCACAGAATATGCCGGATGGAGAATTGCTTGTAGCTGTTGAGGTGAATGTTACGACAGCTTCACAGAATATCATCGGTGAAAACCTCGGTCATACAACGGAAGGTGCTTCCGACTTGGTTCGTGAGAATGGTACAGGTGATTTCTATTCCATTGGTGAGTATTTTAGAGGCTTTAGCTATCTCTATCCCGTAACGTGGGCAATAGATGCTACTGTGGCTCCTGAGGGCGCAGACGTGAACCTCGACAATATTGACCACTATGTGGTGTATAGTGATGGATCAAGCGTTGGAACCACAAAGGATCTTTCATTCGTAGTGCCAGCACTTGCACAGGGCGAGCATACGCTTGGTGTCAAGGCTGTATATGCTGACGGCAGAGAGTCGGAGGTGAAGACTGCAAGCATTGTGGTAAATCCGAATGAAGAGATGCTGAAAGCTGTAGATGATGTTGCCGTATCTGCTAATGGCAATACTGCAGTGCGTGCAACATGGAGCGTGCCTGTTGACAAGGACGCACAGAAACTGCAATATTCTTCTGACGTGGCTTCAAGCACTGCTGTGAAAGGTTCTGCTGCATACAACTATGGTTTCATGGCAGGTGCCCTATATTCTTCAGATGCCCTAAAGAAACACGACGGATACGTAATCAGTTCTGCACGTTTCTATCCTTTGTCGGATGCTGTCTTTACAGTTTACCTTTACAAGGATGATAATCTTGTAGACCAAGTGGATGTGGAAAATTACACCAAGAATGTTTGGAATACCGTGAAGTTCAATAAACAGATTACCGTGGATTCCAAGTCGACTTATAAGCTTGTGGTTGACTGCTATGACGTGACTCCAGAAACAGCTCCGCTTGCCGTTGACAACGCTCCGTTCATTGATGGATATTCCAATCTTTATTCCTACGACAACGAGTCCTGGGGCACGTTGTATACTTCTGAATCAAGCATTTCTGGAAACTGGCTCATTGGATTGAATATCGAGAATCCTAATGCCATGGAACTGCCTGTTGCCGGATATGACGTGAATATCGATGGTGAGAAGAAAAACTCCGATATGGTCAAAGAGAATTCTTATGACTATGACTTCGGTGCTGAAGACAGCAAGGAACACCAAATAAGCGTTGACGTATATTACACGGTGAAGGCTGAGAGCGTGAAGGGTGGCGTTACCCGTTTCTATATCGGTTCGGCAGGTATCGGTGAGAATACGATTGAGCGTATCGAAGTGCGTCAGGGCGACAACGAGCTTACGGTTACCGGCAATAATGTATCTTCAGTAGAACTTGTTTCTGCTTCGGGAGCTGTCGTTGCTTCGAGCCGCAGCAATACAGTTTCGCTTAATGGTATAACCTCTGGTGTTTACGTTGTTAGAACTGTAGTTGGTGGAAATGTAGTGACTAAGAAAATTCAGATTGCAAAGTAAGTCTTAGAATGTAAAATACTTCGTCCCCGTCAGGTAGTGGCTGCTTTTGACCACTGTTTGACGGGGATTTTATTTTCTGACTTTGACAGATTATTTTGTCATAAAAGAGAAGCGATATCTGATTTTCTTATAGTTAATTAAAATTTGGTGTTAAGAAGGATTACGCAAACGATACATTCAGTACCGTTACGGCATGTTTGAGAAATGTGTGAGGGATACTTTTCATCACAAATCCCTCACCCGTCAGAATGCCGATAAACATGGCATTTCAAACTGCCTGGTGAGGGCGTGAAAGTAAAAGCGCAAAAAACTTTTTTCATCGTTTATGACTTTTCGTTAAAAGTCTTCAGCTTGTATATATGGAAAATTTGTGTTGGTGGCGACAAAGCCGGAAGAAACACTGTCGTCCGTCAAATGTCAGTTGCAAATTTAATCAATATCCACTTTATATGCAAGTGCAGATTTCCCGAATCCGGCTTAAATGTATGGCTTGCGGTTTAATGAGTAATTATTCGTGCTTAAACGGAAAAAATATTGAAACTTAATGGTTTAGCTTGCTTGAAATTCGCTAAAATGCATATTTTACTGTATTCTATCACGCTAAAATGCATTTTCTGCTGTATTCTATCACGCTAAAATGCATATTTTGTTGTATTCTATCACGCTAAAATGCATTTTATAATATGATGGATAATACACCACTGTGCATCTTGACATCATGCTATCCTCAAAAAAATCATAATTTGTTTAAGTTTCGGCTCTACGTCAATTTAGTTGGTAAGAATTTTAGACGAAAACCTACAAAACCCCGATGTCGTTTTGCAGCCTTCGGCTTATTGTAAGTAGTTACGCACAATTAATTTATACAAAAAACAAAATATTAATATTTAAAAAACAACCTTCACAACATAGACAACCCAAACAACCTTCATGCTTGCCACACACGCAGGTGTTGTATTTGTTGTACCGGTTGTTTTTGTTGTTTTATTATATTAAGTCGTCTCCATTGTCTCTTTTGTCGTTCATAAAAGATAATTATGAACAGTTAATTATAATATATGATGTGTCCTTTAGAGAGCAAGCTCTCTGTCGTCCACATCTTACATTATACAAAGAGTCACTTCGTGTCTCTTGCAAACCGACATCGGGCGATAAACATAAAAAAACAGGAATTGAATTTAGAGTTTAGTTTGAGTGTCTATTTCTGATTGATCATCAATATTATACGTTCTAAACGGTAGAAAAGTGGCAATATGGATTCTGTTTAGATACGAAAGGGATGATATTTAACTTTCATTTGCACCAAATCGTTCAAATATCAAGAAGAAAGCCTGTCGGTTGTGAAGAATATTCACTGCCGACAGGCTTGCCTGTATTTTGTCTATAAAGTTATCTCCATAGAGGTTCTGAAATCCAATTCTCAGGAAATCCCATTGCTGCTGGATCTACTTGTGGATAAGAAACGAGTAAGGATTTGAGCTCGTTCTTGAAGTCTAATCCATATCCCATAGAATCGAGCCAATATGCGATGCAACATGATATGGCATATACCTTGTTCGCATCAACACCATCAATGTTAATCCATGCGCCACGTAAAGAAGCGTTCATTTGCGGAGCTGTAGAAAGATAGCGGTTCCAAAGACGTGAGTGGTGTGCGCAACAATTTCTAAGAACGGTAACACTACGCATCCAACTTTCCAACACCTCATGCTGTGGAAGATTGAACTGACGAGCTACACGCTTCTTTAACTTCTTGTCGCTGAAATTGTAATAGAGCTTTGAAAGCGTACCAAAAGATGCCAATTCAAGCGTTTTCCATGCTGGTGGGAAAATCGGCTTATCATAATTACGCCTATGCTCCTTGATAAAGTCCTCCTTACAACGCTGAAGCTCTCGGTCTATTGAATTCATATTCTCAATAAACTTGTGTTCATCGTCAGTAAGGCTTGTATCAAAGAACCAAAACGGTCCATGCGCCAAAGAGAACTCTTGTATAATCTTTATGCGCAAAGCTATCTCCAATCGTTGAACAGCTTTGAACATCAAATCCCTCAACTCTATATCAAAATTGTAGAGAGCTACGGCATCTTCAAATCGACTGTTAGGCTTAAATTGATGTGTGGTTTTGTCTGCCTCCATTGGACGAAGGTATTGAACAAAACGGAAATAGCTGACCTCTCCAAGAAATTTTGCAGCTTTGGACAAATCAGCAATATTTAAGTCTCTACTTTTTAGTAGTTCTATTTGTTCCGAAATAGAGAGAGCCTGTTTTGTGTATAATCTTAATGTACCCATAAAAAGCAAAAGACCCGCCCTGGTTCGCTGTTCAAATGGGAAGCGTGGCGGATTCTGTTGCTGCAAAGATACAAACAATCATTGATAATACAAACTTTTTAGTAAGAAAAATAATGTAAAAGTAGATTTCTTTGACATATTTAATAATGTTAAATCAAGCTTTAAGATTACATTTTGTCTGCCAAATAAAGTGGTCTTTCAAGGTAAAAGTGTTATCTTTGTAACGTCTATACCAATTTTATTTGCGAAAAGGTTATAAAGTGAATGATAAGGATTATACGGATGCCGATGGCAAACCATATCCAATTATTCATTTGCATAAACAATAAGTTTAGTAATTTGTTAAAAATCAAAGAATACAGGAATCAAATTCTTAGATATGATTAGTTATAAGTAACTAATGCTAAATAGAAGTAACAAAAACAATAAAAAATTAAGTGTTATTGTTTTCAATACAATTTTTTTTGTAAATTTGTACGGAGAATAGCTATGTACAAATCAAACCACTTACTGTCGTGATAAAAAGGAACGCATATAAGGCTTTGTTGTTTTATACCCTAATATATATCGCTTCATGCCTTTCGGCTTGCAGATATATAGACAAAGACGCCGGCGGCAACAACGATGCTGCCGACAAGGAGCGTGTGTCGCGGCTTATAGCGATAGATGATTCGATAAGCGTTTTGTCGCCTTCTGTAGAAGACGCCATAAAGACAGGAATGAGGAATTCCACAGACACCATGCAGTGGTGTGAGTATGCCGTAAGACTATGCCGCTATTATTTCAAGACGAACAAGTCGGACTCCGTGAATGTATATTTAAACAAAGTCATGGCGTATGCACAAAAGCAACAACCCAGTAAGAGAATAAACGGCGTGTTAGGACTCGCCTATGAATGTGAGGCGGGAATAAAACAGCTTACACAACGCGGAGGACAGGAAGTGATAGACCTCCACCGCAAGGCATACTACAAGATACTCGACAGCGAAACAAAAAGTAGCATCTCAGATATTGTTGCCAATCTCGGCGATGCGTATTATCTTGGCGACAATATCCCTAAGGCAGCATTGTGCTACCGAAAGGCACTCTTCCTCGTAGACTCGCTCCGACTGCCACAGGAGAAAAACATCACGCTGTATATGGGACTGGCAAGGATATATGAACAGCTCGGCGACCTGTCGGAGGCAGAACGCTTCTATAGGCAGAGCGAGAAATATCTCGACAAGATGCAGGCAAACATGCAAGTGTATTTCCTGAGCAGTATCGGTAGCTATTATTACAAGACACACCAGTATCACCGCTCCCTCGGATATTTCAAGCAAATGTCTCGTGTAGTAGAGAAAAGCGAGGGCGACACAGGATTCAATATGGCTTTATGTCGCATCAATACCGCCGATGTATATCTGAATCTCGGAGATATAAAGCAAGCAGAGACTTATCTCGATATTGCCGAACCGTATTTCAGGAAAAACAATATCGCAGTAGGAATACATTATGGCAATTCCATTCGTATAGGCATACTCCTGAAGCAAAAGAAATATAAGGAAATAGAACATATCCTCAGCAATGAGCATATCGACGGATTCATAGATTATCCGATACAGAAGATACGCAATGCATATCTAAGGGATTATTATGTGGCAACAGGCAATCCAGCCGCTGCATTGAGAAATAAAATCCGCGAAGATGAGGCCGACGACTCTATCGCCAGGAGCAACTCATATATGAGAGCCTCAGAAATAATACAGCGCTTCAGCGAAGATACTCTCGCCCTGCACCACGACATCGCCATGGCAGAGAAGGAGAAAAAGGAGCAGCAAGACCAGAATTTGATAATAATCCTCTCGGCAGGAATACTCGTCATGGCGCTCGGCTTCGTGGTATGGTGGATGTATATCCGCAAGAAACAGGTGTCGGCACAGATGGAACGCTTCATGTTGCGACTGGAAAATACCCGCAACAGAATATCGCCGCATTTCATATTCAATGTGCTTAACAACCGTATATATACGGCAGGACAGAAAGAGAAAGACGAACTGATGTCGTTGGCGCAGCTGATAAGAAAGTCGCTCGATATCAGTCGCACCACATTTGTCACACTTGAAGAGGAACTGGATTTCGTGAAGAAGTATGTTGAGGTGCAGAGCTATATCCTGCGCCCTGATTTTGAATTCAGACTCACCATGCCGGATGATATCAGCGGGATTTATATCCCGTCGATGTCAGTTCAGATTCTTGCCGAAAATGCCATAAAACACGGACTGAAAGGACTGGAGCGCAAACAGACACTATCGATAAATGTAAGTAGGCATGAAAAGACTGTAGAGATTGCCGTAGAGGACAACGGCAGGGGATTTGACTGTACAAAGGGCTCTGGAAACGGACTTGGCATGAATATAATCCGTCAGACCATTGCTGCCGTGAACCGCAGAAGCAAGAGGGGAAAGATGGATCTTGACATCATGAATACGCATGATAAAGAAGGTAATGTTGACGGATGCCGAATAACGATGACGATAAAGGGAAAAATTAATATACAGAAATTATAGAGATTTTTCTTTAGTATATGGTTACGTGGAGAGTTCTTATACATTATATTATATATAAGGTGATATTGAATTTATTTTAAGAGTAGTTTCTATACGACAATAATATATGAAGGCAATAATAATAGATGACGATAAAAGGGCAATAGACGATTTGGCGGATAAGCTTAAAGAATGTAGCGATGTGGAACTGATGGCTACAACATCGGATGCTTCGTTCGGACTGAAGATGCTGAAGACTGAAATCCCGGATTTGCTATTCCTCGACGTGGAGATGCCGGAGATGAGCGGAATAGATTTCCTGAAAGAGATGGAGAGGATGAATATATGGTGTCATGTTATTGTAACCACATCATATAGCATCCACATGTTGCCGGCTTTCCGCCATGATGCCTTTGATTTCCTGACGAAGCCAATAGACGTGGCAGAGCTGAAGACGGCAATAGAGCGAGTGAGAAAAGACCTCGACTCGCCGAGGCGCACAACAGTGGCGGACGAAGGTCAGGCAAAAAGCGGATTTCTGCTTTGCTATACCAATACCGAGGATTTCCAACTCGTCAACGTGTCGAATATCGGACTTTTCAGATACAATGGCGATGTACGCTCATGGGAGGTAGTGATAGCCAATCAGAAGTTGTCGGTGAAACTGAAGAGGGATGTAACCAATAAGGACTTGCTTGCCCTCGACAGTCGTTTTATCCAGGTAAGTCAGAAGTTTATCGTCAACATCAACTGCTTGTTGAAGGTGCGCGACAACATCTGTGTCTTCAATCCCCCGTTTGAAAGCATCGACTATGTAAAGGTAGGCAGACTATACCGCAAGCGGCTTGTAGACAGGTTCCTGTCGTTCTGACAAGACCTCTACTGAGAAGCATAAACTTCTACCGCAATGCGTAGGAAAGAAACAGGGTCCAAGCTCTTCACAGAGCCCAGACCCTAAAAACTGTAACATATAAATAATCTGGTTACTACAAATGATAATTAGCCATTAATCATTGGCATAGCAGTATTATTCCTCCTCAAATCTTTCATTAGCACCAGTCTGATTATAATTGCGATAGCCAGCCCAATTGGTATTTGGCGAAGATTCTTCAGTGTCCCAAAGGTCAGAGTCGAAACTGTTCTCCTTAGAATCGGCAACGTTGTCAAAAGAGCCGGCAAGCATTGATCCGTATGCCTGCATCCCGATTATCGTGGTTACAGGCTTTATATATTCTTTCTTTTTCATTTCAAAATCAATTTTAGTTCTTGTTTATCTAACTATCACTTTCGTTCCATTGACGATATAAATGCCACTTGCCAAAGAGAAGGAGCGACTCTCGCCAGACTTCATCCGGCTGTTCTCAATAAGCTGTCCGTTCATGTTGCGGATATTTGCCACCATGTCCTTCTGTGCCGTTATCGTCAGTGTGCCGTCCTGTGCAGAGAAGGCGAAGCCTACAGGTTGCTTTTCTGCAGAGGCATTGTCAATATACGTAGGAGTGTCGTTAGGTTCCGTAGAGATGTATATTGCCCTGATGTTGTTTCCGGTAAAGCCGTCGAAGTAAGTGCGGAATGGCATAACTATTACATCATTATATTTATCGTCAAGAATAAGAGAAGATATGAATTTATCTTTGTTGAAATAGAATATACCTTTCTCCTTGGCAATCTTCACTCCAGAGTATGTGCCGTGGTTAACAAGAGTCATACTATTGCCGTCAACTGTTCCAGTAGCACTTTCGCCATCGAGTGTTGCAGGAGTCTTTGCAATTGTAGCACCGCTCTGACGGAGAGTGAACATTATCTTGTCAGCGTCTCTTGCATCAGCAATCTTGTCGATATTAATCAGATAAGGCTTGTTGGCTTCAGTCTCCGAAATTCCTGTACAAGGCGAGAAGTGGGCATTAATCTCGTTGCCTTTGTCGGTAGAGCTGAACGAGTTATTGGCGTTTATCTTGTAGAAGGTGAACACGTCGTCGTCGCCATCTTGCATATAAGAACCGCTTTCCTGGTCGAGACCAACAGTGAATGGCAATACTACAGACACCCAGTTCTTTGTGGTGTGTTGCTGAACCACAGTCCTTGTGTACTCCACTTTGTTGTCGGCATTCACCCTAATGTCGTATGGAGCGAAGAACGGCAGCTTATCGGTAAGCACGATGTCGTTGTCGGCATTGAAGTCATCACCGTTTTCAGCCTTGGTCGCCACATTGTCGAGACTTGCCGTAATACCTTGCGGCAGATAAATCACGGCATTCTTACCAAGCAAATCCTTCAGGTCGGCGAGCTTGCCGTAGCTTGCGTCGTTGTCGCTCGTTATTACGGATTTTACCTTGCTGAGGTCAAGATACAGAATATGGTTCGTGTCTGTAGGCTTGTTCACCTGACTGTCTGTCTTCTTCAGAACGTCGACAATCTGTTTAACCGATACGTAGCCGGTACCTTCGGCAATGGTAACTCCTGTCTTTTTGTTTTTCAGCGTTACTGTTGCACCGGAATATATATTATTGTCGAAGCCGCTCTCGAGCGTAGCGTTGTCATACACTTTGGTATAACTGATAACCGGTTCGTAGTCCTCCTTCTCCAGTTTCACGCTTGTTGAGTAGTAAGCATAATAGGCGTGGCGTGGGGTAGTGGTAGGAGCGATGTTATATCGGGTTTCGTCGCAAACCATGAGATAGTAATTCTTATAGTTGCCATCGGTAAGTGTGATATCCTCCCATTTACCATTCTGATTGGCGTATTCACTGTTAGAATATCTGTATTCCTCGTAAGAGAAAGTCTTGCTGCCCGTTGTTCCAGCCTTGAATTCATCAGAGTTGTTACATCTGAAAGCCTTTGTTCCCGCCTTGTCTACGGCAATTTTCTTCGTATAGTCGTAGTCGGCAGCATCAGAGCGATGCCCTTGCAGATTCTCGTTGATGAGATTGTAATACTCCGATTTCACGAAATTATATCTTGAGTATTCGCCTTGTTTACCGAAATTGCCGTAAGTTTCGTCAGCCTTCTTGTGGTTCAGTCCCTCGAAGCTGAACTTCAGGTTCTGAGTCTCGTAGTTGGCAGGCACGGCAAAGTCAATCTTTCCTTCAGTACCGATAGTGAAGTCGTCGGCAAGATACTGCTGCTTCAGTTTCGTTTCTCCTGAAGGCAGTGTACAAGCTATGTCCATCTTGTCGATATAAGGGTTGAGGGCTTCGAGCTGCACTTCAAGACATACATAGGCAAGTTGGTTATCTTGCAGTCCTGAAATCTCGAACTTTATTGCGTCGTTGTTGATCTTCTCAAGGATAAGGCCGCCGAAGCCGTTATTCTTGTTTACATTTGCGCTTTTCTCTATAGAGTTGCCAGTCTTGTCGTAGAGATTGATAGTGAATGATGTTTCCGATGTATTTGTATAGTCGGCATTCACCACATCGGCTTCCTCTCCTTTGAAACCACCTTTACCATCCTTATATGATACGACATGGTCCTTGTTGTAATACAGGTTAGAACCGTCGGTCTGGAATGATGAAGCATCGTCTTTATCTGTTGTTGTCTTTAGTTCGTCAGCACTAAACATATGCCAGACATATCTGAGATAAGTCTTTGTGCCATTCACCGTAGTGTATACCTTACCATCGGTATCGTAAGTCCATTTCACTTCACTGTTTGTGAATACCAGACTTGAGTTCATGTAATTTCCATTATTGTCTTTGATGAATATGTCGTCACCTTTTTTGACGTCAGGGTTCTGATCGTTGGAATATACGACACGTGCTCCGACGATACGGTAACCTACAGGAATGTTCTTCCCGTTCTGTGTAGTTGCCTCGGTAGGAGTCTCCAACCAGTACACGCCATTCTTCAGTCCGAGGAAAGTCCTGTTGCTATTGTTTATCATCGTAGCAATGGATTTGTTGCCCATGGTTTTGTCGACAGCCGTTCCGCCGACAATTCCGCTTTCGTCGTAGAACATGAAATTAGCCGTAAGGTCCTTCACGTTGTTATAATTGTATTTGTACGACGTATATCCTTTATCGGTACTCTCCGTAATCTGTCCCAGGTCGATGCGTTGTGTCTGGAACGGAATGGCAATACAACTTACATCATCCTTGTATTTATTGATATCGGGGCGCAGAATTTCATTGAATCTGTCGGTACATTCAAAAGTTACTACAAAGGAGACGATATCGATATTTGCGAATCCGCTATTAGACTCATGGTCTTGACGGAAATAAAGAATATTGCCCATGTCGGTAGCGTTTAGCGAAGTTCGCTGCATCGTAACGTTTTTGCTTCCTGTCTTACCAATGTTTGCCGTCTTGTATGATGTACTGAATACAGAATTCATCTCCCTGAGGGTAGAACCGCAGTCAGATTTAGAATTTGAGTTCATAACAATCTTGTAGCTCGTAAAGCGGTAGCCTTTAGGCAGCGACAGCGTAAAATGATTTACGGCTGTATTCTCACCGGAGGCTATGGTGAATATTCCTGTTCCAGCGTCCGCTTTGATGTTGTTAGCGTGAACATTCATCAGTCCGTTGTCCGTCAGAGTCGCCTCGTCGGATGTCAGCAGCGTGAGCGGCAACTGATTGTGTACCCAGGCGCCTCCATAACCCTCCTCGTGTTGCTCCGAAGAATAGCTTTGTGCTGAGATAACATTACCCGTCTTAGGGCTAATACTTACAGTCTGCGCTGAAACACCGCCGCATATCGCCATACAGATGGCGATAGCGACAGTGGCAACGGCGTGTCTGTAATTTCCTACATTCATTTTAAACTTCTTTTCTTTCATCATCTTTTTTAGCTTTAGATTAAAATAGGACATTCAAAAACACTCATCTAACATCTAAAATTACAGACTTCCGTCTTGTTTTTTAGCTTCAGTTGTCTTTTACTTTTTAGCTTTAGTTGTGTCTTCAAATTTTTAGTTCTTATATTGTTACTATTGATAGTCCGAGAATAGCGTGTTGCATATATATATTGTTTCTTGTGTTATGGTTACGTCAGAATTTTTGTTACTTAACGTTATATTTACGTCAGTCAGATACTCGCAGTCCTGTTTGGTGTTGCGATGCAAAAGTAGTGTAAAAACAAAATATTGAAAAGCTTTTTTTGTGTATCGTTGTCTTAATTCGAGGTGTAACTTTGTCGCATCGTTGAATGTAAAAAATGTTTCATTTTATCGCTTCTTGTCACATTCGTTATTGTCGCATTTTGTTTTTTCTTCTGTTTGTAAAAATGCTTATCCGACAAAATTCTGTATTTTTTTTAATTTGTAATGCGTTGAAGCATAGGTGTATGCGTATTAAGGGTACATATTTTTATTTTGTTGATATAGAAATTTTTTCATTGTAACATTTCGTTTTTTTGAATCATGTTGACCAGTATTAATCTTACTGGCGAATTATTTTATGCTGCGAGGTCGAAAAAGTTTCATGTAAGACAAAAAGTTTTTCGACTAAAGATGGAAAATAAAAAAGTACCATTAAATGAAATTTTTAAATGCCACAGAACGACTCCATACGAACCACAAAAAACTATAAATAAATTACAATTAATGTTGATAAAATCTCCGTTAATTTGCATACAAAAAAAATGTGATGTAATTTAGCATCCAGAAAGGAGCTTTATAGATACACACATTTTTGAGGTCGTAAGTCGTACGACATGAAGTAGGCATACATATTTTATATTACGTCACATATATGAGTGGTCTTGTAGGTAAACATGACATTTGTTTCTTATAAAAAAAGGAGAAATGTTGTGTCTTTCATTATAAACAATAAAACTGTAAATATATGAGACGACTATCGATGTTAATTCTTTTAGGTTTTTCCATATTATTAATCTCCTGTTCGGGAGACAGAAAAACTGGCGGCAATAGCGAAAAAGGTTTAGGCGGAGAGCAATACGATTATGTAAAAAGTATCAGTATGACTAATCCGCAAAAGGCGTTCACCATAATTGCTGAGGCTGAGAAAAAAGGCAGTATGCCGGATATCGACATTAATACCCTAAAGAGCATGGTGTATAACAATGGCTTGTTTCGCTACGACAGTGCTGCCGTCTATGCACAGAAAGCCCTCGATAATCCTGCGATTTCAAAATATCCAGAACGCCAGCAGATGTTGCTCGACAATATTTCGTCGCAATATTATAAATGTGGGGAGTATGCCAGGAGCATGAAGATGGCGGAGAAGGGAATAGATATGGCATACGAATCGGGCAACCGACGACTTGTAGCCCAACTTCTCGCCACGGTAGGTCAGTGTTATGTTCAGGTAGGAAGCGACAGGCATGCCTTGAGGTCTTTCGACAGAAGTATTGAGATTCTCACCGTTCAGAAGTCTACCGATGATTCATGGGAGACAGCGTATGACCTTGTATATGTGCTAACTCTCAAGGCTGATTTGTTGATTGATATGCGGAATTACAGTAAACTGTTTGATATGGAGCATGTGCTTCGCAAAGAATTGGCTGACATGTGTCATAAGAAAGAGGCAATAAAGGGCAGCAATGATATTGCCAAGGCAAATTTCTTTTCTATATACGCCCTGGGCTATGAGAAGGCTGGCGATAAGGAGATGGGCGAACAGTTCTATAAAAAAATGATGGAGACGGATTTTGCCAATAGTCCGGAGGGAGCATCATTGTCGGTAGAATACTTGATAGACAGGAAAGACTACAACGATGCGCTCGGTAAGTTAAGAGTGGAGGAGCAGCAATGGAACAAAGGGGAGAAAGACTCCGTGAATTTCTTTTTCGCTCATAAATTCTTGATGAACAAGACACGTGTGCTGCAGGGGCTCGGCAGATATAAGGAGGCTATAGAAACTGGTATGTTGGCTTATAATCTGAGTGATTCTCTTGATAGCAGGATAAGGGCACAGAGGGCTATCCTGGTTTCTGAAAAGTTGGGAAAGAAAATTCTACGCAATTATATCGGAGTTCAAGACCGCAAATTGGAGACGAACATGACGGTGATTGTTATAATGTCGGTATTGCTCTTTGGGTGTATCGTCTTGCTCTTTCTCGTTTGGCGCAGCAACAGATTGATTAAGGAGAAGAACCGCAGTGCTTCGGCATTGATAGGCGACTTGCAGAAATACCGTACGGAACTGTATGACAGTATTACCAATAACAATAATGGTGGGGATGTTAATAGCCATACTCTTAATGATGGTGAAACGGCAACGGATAGTGACGTTCAAGAGGATAACGACAACTTTGAATACAGACAGTATCTAAAGATAGAAAAGACGATATTCGACAAGAAACTTTTTGTGCGCTATAAATTGTCAAAGGATGAGGTTGCCGAGGAGGTTGGCATGTCGTCGGGATATTTCAACAAACTCTTTTCTAAATACTCTGACGTATCATTCAACAACTATATCAATAACCTAAGAATGGACTATGCTGCAAAAATCCTGAAAGAAAAACCAAACTATTCTATTGAGGCTGTTGCAAAGGAATGTGGCATTTCTGTAAGACAGACTTTCTATCGCCTGTTCCAGAAAAAGTTTGGTATGACGCCTGTGGAGTATAGGAGTAGTATTGAGCTTTCTGCTTTGAGTGAGAAATAAGGAGCATGGTGTGGGAAGTGTACAGAAAATCGAGTTAAAGTTCTTCAAGATGGGGGATAATGATGATTCCTCTTGAATTCGTTATTTTCCCTTCTTCTTGCATGCGGCGCAGGGCTTTAGATACGTTGAGCCGACTTTCTGAGATCTCATGTCCCAACTGTACCATTCCTATCTTGACAATCTTTCTTCCAATGGGGCGTAGACAATGACTCCTGATGAAAGTAGTAATCTTTTTTGTAATGTCCTCATGCTTGTGTTGCCATGGTAGATGCATGGCTGTTTGAGCTTGAGTACAAATCAGATTCATCATGTTCAGTCGGAATACCATCGATTCCGTGGTGAGGCGCATTACTTCGCCCTTGCTGATAGTGAGTAGCTGGCAGTCGGTCTTTGCCGAGAAATTATGCGAAAAACGTTGAGTCAGTCCGAACAAGCGTTCTGGCTGGATTACGCATGGTGTAGAGATTTCCTCAATTACCGAGAAACTGCCGTCGTCGGCAACCGTTTCCATCTCTACAATGCCATTCAGAATAAAAGAAAGTCCGTTAACCGGTTCGCCTTCTGCGAAAATACGCTCATTGGCAGAGACTTTTGAAAACCCCATTCTTACATGTGAAATGACGTCGTCAAATTCGCTTGAGCTCATGCCCTGAAAGAGCGGCAGTCTCGACAGAAGGCTATAAGGGTTCATACGCTTATTCCTTTATATAAATGAAAATCAATTTTCTATATATTTGCCTTTCATTGAAGGCGAGTACCATACAGCATTTTTTCCCTTACTGTCAGAGTATATGAAATATGCCATCAGTTCTGGGTGCTTCTCAAGAACTTTCTTAGCTTTGTCGAGTCCCATAACCATAAACGAAGTGGCAAAGGCATCGGCGGTGGCACAGTTGTCGGCAAGTACTGTAGCCGAGAGAATGTTGTGTTGTACCGGTCTTCCTGTTTTAGGGTCTATGGTGTGGGCATACTTCTTACCGTTCTTATAGTAGAAGTTGCGGTAGTTTCCGCTCGTTGCCATCGCTTTGTTTGTAACGTTGAGCACTGTCTGCAATTCTTCGTTCACGCTTAGCGAGTCGTCGGTAGGTTTGGTAACGCCAATCTTCCACGGCATACGCTGGTCGTTGACACCACAGGTTACAATTTCACCTCCTATCTCAACCATATAGTTCTTTATTCCCTTCTCCTGAAGAAAGCGAGCCACCACATCACAGCCGTAGCCCTTTGCTATGGCACTACAGTCGAGCATCGTTGCCGGGTTGTCCTTCTTTATTCTTCCGTTAACGAGCTTCACTTTATGAAACCCTACGATAGAGCGCAGACTGTCGATTTGGCTATCGGTAGGCATCTTGCCGCTTTTGAAACCAAATCCCCATGCATTAACCATCGGAGCTACAGTAATGTCGAAAGCTCCGTCTGTTTCGGCAGAAATATGTTCGGCAAGATTGAATACCCCGGCAAACATGTCGTTTACCTTCACGCTCTTGTTTTGGTTTACCTTTGATATAATAGAGTTCGGGTTGAATGTTGAGAGCGAAGCGTCAACCTTCTTCAGTTCAGCTTCAATCTCGTTTTGCAAGTTTTCGTTGCTTTGGTAGCTGATATTGTATATCGTTCCGAACACGAATCCTGTATTCTTTTGGAACGGTATGTTTCTCTGTTTAGATACGATAAGTGCCATGCCGATGACGATTACCGACAGAATGGCGAGTTTGATAAATTTTCTTTTGCTTTGCATTGTTGCTTATATTATATGCTTGTTGGATTTTGTTTTCAGATATCGATAGCCACATTAAATAGTATTCCGAAGGTTGAAGTGCCAGTCTTGCCATATCCCGGTACATACCATGCCTTACCGAGCGGACCCTCGTTTGCCGACAACCGTTGTTTGTATCTCGCGCTCCATCCCAAATGTACTGGTCCGGCGAGTTTGACATCAACGCTGATGCCTGCCTCAATCCAGTGGTAGTTGCATTTTACGTCTGTTGCCGAGTACTCGCTCGTGCCGCCCCATACAGGGTCGTTCACTCCAGGAGAAGAGAGGTCGTATTTAAAGGTAGTGAATCCGTATCTTGCCCCGACGAGAAGTCTGTAGATGTCGTGTTTATTTTTAAGCACGTTGAAGTCTGTACCGATACGAAAAAACGGTGCACTCGTCTTGTAAGTCATTTTTGTCGTTTCTTCGGTATGGTCAGCCTTGCCGTATCCCACCTCTACTACGGGAAAGTATTTGTCTTTCAGGTTAAGATGCAGAGCCGCTTCATACTGACCATAGTCGCTGACAGCCATCATTATTGGTCCTACGATATCTGCAGACACAGAGAATCCCTTGAACAGGGCAACCGTGTCTTTCACGGCAGCATCCTTATTGGCTTTTCTCTGTGCACTGGCAGGCAGGACAGCAAAAACGGTGAGAAGAACACTAATTACGAGGCGTGAAATAGATATAGAAGTGGTTCTTTGAAGTGTCATAGTCAACATTATGTTTTTTTATCACCACTGAGTCAATGGCATGATGAGTAGTAGATACGGCTGTAATGTCGTGAAAGTAAGACGCGGCACAGTCGGTGGATTCAAAATGCATCCTGTCTTCTTTGCTAACGATGATAGTATCGAGCGATGATTTAGTTTCCGAAGCGAGTTCCACGAAAAACGAGTCGCGAGGTTGTGCGTTGCTGATAGGCAGTGAGAACTCCGTAACTTTTGTATCTTTATTGATAAGAACAGAGTCGCTGCCGTCAGTACGGTTTGTGGAAATCGTCATTTCCATTTTCAGAGTGTCCGTCTTTCCATCAGGAGTGCGCAGGGCATATTTTGTATACACCCTGTTGTTCATCGGACAGTCGATGGAAGAGCATGCTGCAAGAATACAGACTATTGCCGAAAGACACGCAATCAGTTTGCAGTTCATAATTTTTAATTCATAATTCATAATTGGTCGAAGACCAACAACTCTTAATTCTACACTCTACATTCAAATTTCTTTCTCAATCTGATAGTCATTTCTGTTTGACGAGCTACGGCTGATAAGGTCGCCGATAAATCCGGCAAGGAAAAGTTGAGTGCCAATCATCATCATCGTAAGAGCGATGTAGAAGTATGGAGAGTCTGTAACAAGTCTCTGCTGAATACCGTTGGCGAGACACCACAGCTTGTCTGCTCCCAGACAGAAAGCAGAGATAAATCCGATGAAGAACATCAGAGTGCCGAGAAATCCGAATACGTGCATCGGCTTTCTGCCGAAGCTACTAAGGAACCAAAGGGTGATAAGGTCGAGATATCCGTTGAAGAACCTGTTCCATCCCATGAACTTCGACTTGCCGAATTTTCTTGCCTGATGGTGAACTGGTTTCTCTCCAATCTTGTCAAATCCGGCATTTTTTGCCAGATATGGGATATAGCGGTGCATCTCGCCGTATACCTCTATATTCTTTACAACATCGCGGCGGTAAGCCTTCAGTCCGCAGTTGAAGTCATGCAGGTTATGGATGCCGCTAACCTTTCGTGCCGTAGCGTTGAAAAGTTTTGTAGGTATCGTCTTTGATAGCGGGTCGCCCTGTTTTCTGTTCTGCTTATATCCAGATACGAGGTCGTATCCATCTTCTGTTATCATGCGGTAAAGCTCCGGTATCTCGTCTGGCGAGTCCTGCAAGTCGGCATCCATAGTAATAACCACATCTCCCTGTGCTTTCTTGAAACCGCAGTAGAGTGCCGGGCTCTTGCCGTAGTTACGGCGAAACTTGATGCCCTTAACTTCCGGGTGCTTGCTCGCCAAGTCCTGTATCACGTTCCATGAGTTGTCGGTAGAACCGTCGTTTACGAATATTACTTCGTAAGTGAATCCCTTACTCTTCATCACGCGCTCAATCCACGCATACAGTTCTGGTAGCGACTCGTCCTCGTTGTATAGAGGAATAACTACTGATATATTCATTTTATATATATTATTTTTTTGTTATCTGTTTTTATTCTCAAGTGTTCTTGCTCTTGGCTTAAGGACGAGCAAAAACATTAATTTCTAACTACTCATTCCTCATTCCTCATTCCTAATTCCTCATTCCTAATTCCTAATTCCTTACTCTCCTTATTATTGCTCCAGCTGGAATACTAAGGATAATGCCGAGAATGACATTAAGAGTAAGAAACTGGAAGGCAATCTCTATCGGGCGTAGCGAACCCATCGAACTTTGCAGTACCGCAATAAGTTGCTTCGCCTCGATACCATATGCGCTCTTCACCGTAGCGGCATATTCTGGAGTAGAAAGAGTGGCGATATACTGGTTGATGAGGTAGCCGTGGTCAAGGAACTGGAAGTATAAAAACTGGGCCAGTGCCATGAGCAAGGCAGCATAGAAATAGGTCAAGATAGAATAGAGCGTAGCTCTGCCGAAGGTTATGGAGCCACCGAGAACATTGTCGCGGAATATCCGGAGTCTGATGGTGGCAACGGCAACGGAGGCAAGTCCAAGTGCAATAGCCACGATGCTCAGCAGCGGCATTTGGAACTCCCCGATAAAGCAGAAAAAGCTCGCTATCCACATCAGTCCCATTATAGCTCCGTCGATACGTGCAAAGGCAGTATATTGTCTGAATTCATCATTAGAAGTCATATCGTTCATGTCTTTTCTTTAATTTATTATGTGAAATATGCTGCAAAAGTACTTATTTTATACCATATATCATGTAGAGCAATTCTTTTTTTTGAAAAATCATGCTAAAAAGTTTGCAGATAGAGGAAAAAGCATTACCTTTGCACCCGCATTAAGCGAAACAAGACGGGTAAGTCTTGTACGGCCAGCTCCCTTCGAATCCTCCAGGACGGGAACGTAGCAAAGGTAGTTGGTTGTAGCGGCGCGACACAAGTAGCTTACCCACCCGCCTCTTTAGCTCAGTTGGCCAGAGCACGTGATTTGTAATCTCGGGGTCGTTGGTTCGAATCCGACAAGAGGCTCAAAACAAGGAGAGACAACCGATATATATATGGTTTGGTCTCTCTTTTTTTATTTTAATATTTATACTCTTACAATTTTGGATTTATGAAATCAGACATTGAGATTGCCAGAAGCATAAAACTTGAAAGAGTTGAGAATATCGCAAGAAAATACGATATTCCAACGGACGAACTTGAATGCTATGGCAAATACGTGGCTAAAGTACCGCTTAAGCTCATTGATGAAAAAAAAGTAAAGGTAAATAATCTTATTCTTGTTACTGCAATCACACCGACAAAGGCTGGTATCGGTAAAACTACAGTTTCTGTGGGACTTGCTCTCGGACTTAACCGTATCGGCAAGAAGGCAATATGTGCGCTTCGCGAACCGTCCCTCGGACCGTGTTTCGGCAGAAAGGGTGGGGCAGCCGGCGGAGGATATGCCCAGGTGTTGCCAATGGACAAGATAAACTTGCATTTTACAGGTGATTTTCATGCTATCACTTCTGCCCACAATATGATTGCCGCTTTGCTCGACAACTATATTTATCAGAACCGAAGCAACGGATTCCAGTTGAAAGAGGTGCTTTGGAACCGTGTGCTTGATGTTAATGATCGCGGTTTGCGCGATGTCGTTACCGGACTCGGAGGAAAGTCTAACGGTATAGTTAGGGAAACGAGTTTCGACATTACTCCGGCATCTGAGATAATGGCGATACTCTGTCTTGCTACTGATGAGGACGACTTGCGCCGACGTATCGAGAATATCACTTTGGGATATACAATGGACGATAAGCCATTTACGGTAAAAAACCTTGGAGTTGCCGGAGCAATAACGGTTCTTCTGCGCGATGCCATCTCGCCAAATCTTGTGCAGACTACGGAGCATACGGCAGCTTTTGTTCATGGTGGACCATTTGCTAATATTGCGCATGGATGTAACTCTATTATTGCCACGAAAATGGCAATGACATTTGGAGAATATACTATTACGGAGGCTGGTTTCGGTGCAGATCTTGGAGCAGAGAAGTTCTTTAACGTTAAATGCCGTAAGGCTGGACTCGACCCGAAGCTCACGGTTATCGTGGCTACTGCCCAGGGGCTGAAGATGCATGGCGGAGTGGAACTCGACAAAATTAAGGAGGAGAACCATGATGGACTGACTCGTGGACTGGCAAATCTCGACAAGCATATTAAAAATATGCAAGTGTTCGGACAAACTGTTGTTGTTGCCTTTAACCGCTATGCCAATGATACGGAGGAGGAGATTGATATCGTGCGCCGCCATTGTCGGGAGCTCGGTGTAGGCTTTGCCGTGAACAATGCTTTCGTTGAAGGCGGTAAGGGAGCTGAAGAACTTGCTCGTCTCGTTGTGGCGACAATTGAGGAACATCCGTCGGCTCCGCTATATTTCACATATCCAGATTCTGACTCTGTGGAGATGAAAATATCTAAGGTTGCCCGTAACGTGTATGGTGCCGGAAGCATCACATACAGTACGTTGGCTAAGCGTAAGATACAGACTCTTACCGATAACGGCTTTGCGCGTTTTCCTATCTGTATCGCCAAGACCCAGTATTCTTTCTCTACCGACAGCAAGGCGTATGGTGTGGTGAAGAATTTTGAATTCCACGTTCGCGACATTGTTGTCAACAGTGGTGCCGAGATGATTGTCGTCATTGCTGGCGATATTATGCGTATGCCGGGACTGCCGAAGCAACCACAGGCAAATGTCATTGACATCGTTGATGGCGAGATTACCGGCTTGTCATAATAATTCTCCTTTATAGTAATGACATGTGAGTAATATAACGAAATATAAAATAAAAAAGCTGTTTGACCTACATTGTCAAGCAGCTTTTTTTTATAATTGGTTGTGGAGTGTCTTATTTTACAGGAATCTTCTCGACTCTTCTTTCGTGGCGTCCGCCCTCGAAAGGAGTTTTGAAGAATTGGTCGAGAATCTTCTCGGCAGTTTTGTTGTCGATAAAGCGTCCTGGCAAAACGAGCACGTTGGCATTGTTGTGCTGACGGATAAGTCCGGCAATCTCAGGAATCCATGCCAGTCCGGCACGTATGCCCTGATGTTTGTTCAGTGTCATTGCCATTCCCTCACCACTACCGCAGATAGCGATGCCAGGGTAGCATTCACCTTTCTCAACAGCTTCTGCCAAAGGGTGGGCAAAGTCTGGATAGTCGCAACTTGTGTCGCTGTAAGTACCGAAGTCCTTATACTCGTATCCCTTTGCTTCGAGATACTGGATAACAAACTGCTTGAGTGGGAAACCTGCGTGGTCGCATGCCAAACCAATTGTCTTAACTTCCATAGTGTTTAAGTTTTTAAGGGTTAATAAATTATTTTGTTTTAGGTTTTTGTTTTTCTCTGAGAACTCGGAGTCTTTGGAGAACTCAAGGAATTTTGAGAACTCAGAGACCTCGGGTGCCCCCGAGAACTCTGAGATATACATGTCCTCCGAAATATTTTATTTCTTCAAGAAATCTTTAACCTGGTTGTAGACATTCTCTGCGGTGTAGCCCAACTTCTCGTCGAGTACCTTGTAAGGAGCAGAGAAGCCGAAGCTCGGCATACCGAATACTTTGCCGTTGGCACCAACAAGTCCCTCGAGAGTTACAGGCAGACCGGCTGTCATTCCGAATATCTTGCTTCCTGTAGGCAGGATACTTTCCTGATATTCCTTGCTCTGCGAACGGAACAGTCCCTCGCTCGGTACACTGACGATACGAATCTTTATGCCGTCCTTGCGGAGCAACTCAGCACCGGCAACGAGAGTAGAAACCTCAGAACCATCGGCAAGAAGAATAACGTCGAAGTCATCATCGGAACCAGCCACTACGTATGCACCCTTGCGAGCCTGCTCGTAGTCAGTACCAGCTGGCAGTTTTGCGATATTCTGGCGAGAGAATATAAGAGCCGTAGGAGTCTCCATATTCTCCATTGCCATAGCCCAGCATACTGTAGTCTCATCAGCATCTGCCGGACGGAACACGCGTACGCTGTCCTTTCCATGATGGTTCTTCAATTTCTCCATCAAACGGATCTGTGCCTCCTGCTCAACAGGCTCGTGAGTAGGTCCGTCTTCGCCAACGCGGAATGCGTCGTGAGTCCAGATAAACTTGATTGGAACCTCCATCAAGGCTGCCATACGGATAGCAGGCTTCATATAGTCAGAGAATACGAAGAATGTTCCGCAAGCCGGGATTACACCACCGTGCAGATACATACCGATACACATGCATGCCATTGTCAGCTCGCTTACACCTGCCTGGAAGAAAGCACCACCGAAGTCGCCGCGAACGATAGATCGAGTCTTCTTCAGGAAACCGTCGGTCTTGTCGCTGTTTGAGAGGTCGGCAGAAGAGCAAATCATGTTAGGCACCTGCTCTGCAAGTACGCCGAGACAAGTAGCAGAGGCATTACGTGTAGCAGCACCCTCTTTCTGCTCAACAACAGACCAGTCAACCTTAGGAGCATTTCCGCTGAACCATTCCTTCATGAGGGCAGCCTTCTCTGGATTTGCCTCAGCCCATTTCTTTTCCTCAGCATGGCGCTCGGCAACGATTCTGCGCAGTTCCTCTTTGCGGTCAGCATACAGCTTTTCTGTTTCCGGGAAAATAACGAATGGATTCTCTGGGTCACCACCAAGGTTCTTGATAGTATTTACATAAGCCTCGCCGCCGAGAGGAGCACCGTGAGTCTTGATGCTGCGCTCGTAGCTTGTGCCGTCATCTTTCAAGGCACCCTTACCCATTACGGTCTTTCCGATGATGAGGGTAGGGCGGTTGAGTTCCATCTGTGCAGCTGTAAGAGCCTGGCGAATTTCGTCTGGATCGTTGCCATTGATTGTCATCACGTTCCATCCCCACGCCTCATATTTCTGTGCAGTGTTCTCTGTCATTACGACGCCACACTCTGTAGAGAGCTGGATATCGTTGGAATCGTAGAACATTATGAGGTTGTTCAGACCGAGGTTTCCGGCGATACGGGCAGTACCCTGTGAAATTTCTTCCTCAATACCACCGTCGGAGATATATGCATAAATCTTATGCTTCATAACCTCTGTTCCGAGCTTAGTCTGAAGGAACTTCTCAGCAACGGCAGCACCGGCAGCAAAGGTATGTCCCTGTCCGAGCGGACCTGATGTATTCTCGATACCGCGCTTTACGTCGCGCTCCGGGTGACCAGGAGTTGGAGAGCCCCACTGACGGAACTGTTTCAGTTCGTCGAGTGTGAACTTGCCCTGAAGAGCCAGTGCACTGTAGAGCATTGGCGACATGTGACCAGGGTCGAGGAAGAAGCGGTCTCTTCCTTCCCATTCCAAGTTGTCCGGATCCCAAACGAGGAACTCGGAGAATAATACGTTTATGAAATCAGCACCGCCCATGGCACCTCCCGGGTGACCAGACTTTGCTTTCTCGACCATAGATGCAGCCAGAATACGGATGTTGTCGGCTGCTCTGTTCATTATCTTCTTTTCGTTCATATTGTTGATATTAATTTTTTGTTTTTTATTGGACTGATAGGACTAATAGGACTAATAGGACTAATAGGACTAATAGAACTGATAGGAAAACTGGAATTTTTAGAGTAATAATTCCTAATTCCTAATTCCTTACCCCTTTTTTACTTTTGTGGCTTCTTTCTCTATAGGCAAGCAAGCTTGGTATTCCTTGATGTATTTGTTGAAGCCTTCAACCTCTTCCGGAGTAGGAGCAATCTCCACTCCTGTATTTCCGCTGAACACCTTGTTGTCGAGGAAGTCGGCAAGACTCTCCTTGTCGTTGTTGTTCACAAGATACGAGGCAAGCAGAGCGATGCCCCATGCGCCACCTTCGCCGGCAGTCTCCATTACAGAAATTGGAGAGTTTATTGCTGCAGCAAGAACACGCTGACCAACGCCCTTTGTCTTGAACAATCCGCCATGACCCGTGATGCGGTCCACCTTCACTTTTTCATCGTTAAAGAGAATGTCGTTGCCAATCTTCAGGACTCCGACAGAGGCATACAGGTTAGCACGCATAAAGTTTGCAAGATTAAACTTATCGTTTGCCGAGCGCACGAATAGCGGACGACCCTCAGCCAAGCCTGTAACTGGTTCGCCAGAGATATAGTTATAGGCGATGAGGCCGCCACAGTCGGCATCCCCCTCGAGGGCATGGTTGTAGAGCTTTCCGAACACCTCGTTCATATCTACAGGAATGCCGAGCAACTGCTGGTATTCCTTGAAAAGGTTAACCCATGCATTAAGGTCAGAAGTACAGTTGTTGCAATGTACCATAGCCACCGGACTGCCGTCTGGCGTTGTAACCATGTCAATCATCTCATAAGGACGGGAGAGCGACTTTTCCAATACAATCATCGAGAAAGATGAAGTTCCGGCAGATACGTTTCCTGTGCGTTTGCGTACGGCATTTGTGGCAACCATACCTGTTCCGGCATCGCCTTCTGGCGGGCAAACAGGAATTCCAGCCTGAAGATGGTCAGAGATGTCGAGCTTGTGGGCACCGGCTTCGGTCAGCTTTCCTGCGTTCTCTCCTGCTAAAAGAACTTTCGGAAGGATGTCTTCAAGAGTCCAGTTGTATCCGTAAGGTTCTATTAGACTGTTGAACTTATTTACCATTTCCTTAGAATAGTTCTTCGTCTCGGAGTCGATAGGAAGCATACCGGATGCATCACCGATACCAAGAACTTTCTCTCCTGTTATCTGCCAGTGGATATATCCGGCAAGAGTGGTGAGGAAAGTTATGTCTTTTACATGCTCCTCTTTGTTTAGTATTGCCTGATACAGATGTGATATGCTCCAGCGCAGAGGAATGTTAAAGTTGAAAAGCTTTGATAGTTCAGCAGCAGCAGCACCGGTGTTGGTATTTCGCCATGTGCGGAATGGAGCAAGAATTTCTTCTTTGTCATTGAATGCCATATATCCGTGCATCATGGCGCTGATGCCGATAGACTTTAGTCGTTCAATTTCAACATCATACTTTTCCTTCACATTTGCACGCAAGTCGGCATAGCAGTTCTGAACGCCATTCCATATTGCCTCAATGCTGTATGTCCATAGACCGTCGATGAGTTGGTTCTCCCACTCATGACTGCCTTGGGCGATAGGCACGTTGTTCTCGTCGATGAGCACAGCTTTAATTCGTGTTGAGCCGAACTCGATACCAAGAATTGCTTTGCCTTCTTGTATGGTTGATTTTGGTGTAATCATTTTTTATTTAGTTAATGGGAGTAATGGGAGAATTGAGACTTCTGAGAGAACTGTGAGTTTAGTTAGAACTGATAGTTCTTATTGTTTCCAATTTTCCCATTACTGGTGTTGTAATATTATCTCAAAGCCTTGTTGAGCATGTAGTAAACCTCGTTGATTCTAAGGTCGCGCTTCACACTCTCGAATGTAGAGTCCTTGTCGATATGCAAGTATTCGATGTCGAGCATCTCTGCATAGTCTTCCCAATACTCCGGTGTGATGTCGTAAGAGAAGCAGCTGTGGTGAGTACCACCGGCGAGAATCCACGAACCGGCTCCAATCTCGAAGTTTGGCTGCGGAATCCAAAGTGCGTTGGCAACAGGAAGCTTCGGCAGTGGTTTTGGCTGGATGCAGTGAACATCATTAACGATAAGACGGAAACGGTTACCGAGGTCTACTACAGTAGCCGTTACACCGTCGCCAACCTTTGAGTTGAAGACAAGACGTGCTGTCTGCTGTTTGCGGATACCGATACCGAGATGGTGAACCTCAAGGCGAACCGGTTCGTTATCTACAGCGATGAGCGGACAAACCTCAAGCATGTGGCTCTGCAGAATGGCAGACTTGTCGCCGTCGAAGTTAAGCGTGTAGTCTTCAAGGAATGAACAGCCTGTTGGCAGTCCCTGTGTCATGTACCATAGAGTGCGGTAGAGGGCAGCCGATTTCCAGTCGCCTTCAGCTCCGAAACCATAGCCTTCAGCCATCAGACGCTGAGATGCAAGACCAGGAATCTGGTCGAAACCAACAAAGCCTTCCGTATCTGGGTCGTCCCAAGAACCGAGGTCGTCAAAGTTTGTTGTGAATCCCTTAGCACCTTTCGCCTTTAAGATAGCACGGATGGCAAGTTCTGCGCGAGCTGCGTTCCAAATCTTCTTCTTTCCGATTTCCTCGCCAGCCTCACAAGGAACAATCTTGTAAAGCTTGTGGTATTCCTCGACGAGGGCATCCACATCTGCCGGCTTAACCTGTTTCCAGTATTCAATCAGTTCGGAAACGCAGCAGTAGTCTACATGGTAGCCAAGAACCTGCTCTGCGCTTACCTTGTCGCCGTCGGTAACAGCAACATTGTTCATCTGGTCGCCAAAGCGGATGATGAGCATATCTCTTGCGTCAGCTACGGCTGCTGCAACACGAGCCCAAACAGCAATATGCTCCTGAGTCTTCTTGTCCTTCCAGTAGCCTACAACCACTTTGCGCGGTTTTCTCAGTCGAGAGCAGATATGGCCGAACTCGCGGTCGCCATGAGCACTCTGGTTAAGGTTCATGAAGTCCATGTCCATTGTGTCCCATGGAATTTCCTGATTATACTGAGTATGAAGATGTAACAGCGGTTTGTGTAGCATCTGCAGACCGTGTATCCACATCTTTGCCGGAGAGAAAGTGTGCATCCATGTGATGACACCAACACATTTTTCATCATTGTTGGCAGCCATCATGATAGCAGCTACCTCCTTGTCGGAGTTAGCAGTGCCTTTATAAACTACCTTTATAGGAATGATGCCCGACTTGTTCAGTCCGTCCACCATCTCCTGAGAATGTCCGTCTACTATCTTAACTGTTTCGCCTCCGTATAGAAGCTGTGCTCCGGTAATCCACCAAAGCTCAAGATTTTCAAATGCTTTTATCATAGTTGTTGAATTTGTTTGTTATTATAAGTTAGTTTATATAAATTTTTAGTATATATTCTTTATTGAAAACTGTTTCTTTATTTCTTTTTCTGTCCGTAGTAAGCATTCGGACCATGTTTGCGACTGAAGTGCTTTTCGATGAGCAGAGGATTCATTGTTGTCTGAGGGTTAACGCTGAAAGATACGAATGCCATCTTTGCCACTTGCTCCATTACAACAGCATTGTAAACTGCCTGATCCGGATCTTTACCCCATGAGAACGGACCGTGGTTCTTTACAAGAACACCTGGTGTGTGTACATAGTTAATGTTCTTGAAACGATTAACGATAACCACTCCGGTCTCCTTTTCATATTCAGCCATCTGGTTAGCAGTCATATCTTCCGTGCAGGGGATGCAGTCGTGGAAATAGTCGGCATGTGTCGTACCGATGTTTGGAATATCCTTTCCTGCCTGTGCCCATGCTGTGGCATATGTAGAATGTGTATGTACTATGCCACCGATTTCTGGAAAAGCACGGTACAGCACCAGGTGGGTAGGAGTGTCAGACGAAGGATTCAATTCTCCTTCTACGACCTTTCCTGTATTAACATCTACCACCACCATGTCTGAAGCTTTCATTACATCATATGACACGCCGGAAGGCTTGATTACCATGAGGTTCTTTTCGCGGTCAATGCCTGAAACGTTGCCCCATGTAAATATTACCAGGTTGTGCTTCACCAAATCAAGGTTTGCACGATACACTTTTTCTTTCAGTTCCTCTAACATAATGCTAATCTTTTATACTTATAGTTTGAAACTCGGGTCATCATCGTATGCTGCCTTGTTGAAGCAGTATAAAGCGGCACCTCGTTTTGAAGTGATTTTGTCTATTTTATCCGTCTTCTCGATAAAGTCGATTGTTTTTATTTTCTTTCTGAAGTTTCTCTTGTCAATCTCTTCTCCGAGAATAGCCTCATAAACATGTTGAAGCTGTGTCAAGGTAAACAGTTGTGGTAACAGGTTGAAGCTTAGTGGCTCTGTAGATATCCTGCGGCGTAGAAGCATAATTGCTTTTTTTACCATATCGTTATGGTCGGAATAAAGTTTCGGGAGTTTTTCCACGTCAATCCATTCCAGTTCATGCTCTTCCTGAAGCGACTTGTCGTAGTCTTTCACATTTATCAAGGCACAGTAAGCAATAGATATTACTCGCTCTCCCGGATCGCGGTTCACGGCTCCGAAAGCTCCTACTTGTTTCATGTATAGATTGTCGAGGCCTGTAAGTTGTCTTAAAGTCCTGTCGGCTGCCTCGTCAATGCTTTCCGTCTCCTCAACAAATCCTCCATACAGTGAGAGTTCGCCTCGTCCCGGATCCATTTTTCTTTTGCCTACAAGCAGTTTCAGCTTATTGGCTTCAAAACCAAAGATTATGCAGTCGACCGACACGTAAACTTTGGAATGTTCTTTGTAAAATTCTGTCATTACAGTTTTTTTTTACCTTTCATACTTGTTTATCAAGTATGAAAGGTTTTAGTTCTTTTTTGAGAATTACCAGAAATAGTAGTAGAATGTAGCACAGAGACCGATTACAACCAGTGATCCGACAACATCCCATACGTTCCAACTTTCCCGTATCGTTTTTCTGTAATCTTTAGTAAATGTGATTGCGTCAATTTGTTCCTTTGATGGTGCTTTAGTAAAGAACGATACAACAATCATCATGACTATGATAAATACAAGTAGCCAACACTCGAAAACAAGCCAATTCGTCTGCCAGAACCATTCGGTATAGTTCCAAAAGGCACCATTCATGGTGTTTTTGCCTGTATCAGTCAGGACATTTGTAATCAGTCTGAGCATTCCGATGGCAAAGCCACCAATCATACCCCATTCTCCAGCTTTAGGCGTAATTCTTTTGGAAAATATACCCAGTGTGAATACGGCAACCATTGCTGGAGCGAGCAGCGACTGTATTCCCTGTAGGTAATCGTACAATGAACCGAGACTCATCATGACTGGAATCCATATAAATCCAAGTATCACGACAACTACGGTAGCTATGCGTCCTACAAACACGTAGTGTGCTTCACTCTTGCCTGGTTTCATCGGCTTGTAGAAGTCTTCTGTAAAGAGTGTTGCACATGAATTGAAAAATGCTGCAAGTGATGCGACGAGTGCACATACAAAACCTATGGTAACAATTCCTTTAACTCCTGCCGGCAATATATGTTTCACCATGATTGCATAGGCAGCATCAGTATTGTCCAGATTTATGTCGCCGCGTGCATTAAGTGCCGCACAGACCATACCAGGAATAAGGAACATGAAGCAAGGCAAGAATTTGAAGAATCCTGCTGCAATAGTACCACGACGAGCACGTGCTATGACAGCTTTATTGTCTTCACCTTTCCTCTGGCCGAGCACACGTTGTACGATGTGTTGGTCTGTACACCAGTACCAAAAGCCTATGATTGAAGCACCGATGAATACAACAAATCCTGGGTATTCCTGATACATGGAATCACCTTTCTCCCAATGGAACATGTGTGTGGTTCCGTATCCGTTGTTTAGTTTGCCACAATATTCCATCATGTTGTTCCATCCATTTGTGATATTTCCGTTTCCTAATGCCGAAAGTCCGAGAAAAAGTACGAGAAATGATCCGATGATAAGAATAGGAGTCTGTATAGATGACAATGTCATGACACCTTTCATTCCGCCGAACACTGTAAATACACATGTTATCAATATAAGACCGATTGCTCCGTACCAAAAAGGAATTCCGAGAAGAAACTCAAAGAATATTCCACCAGTATATGCCGTTACGCTTACTTTTGTAAGTACGTATGCTACAAGAGTAATTATTGAGAGCCATGACCCTGTACGCTTCGTATATCGGAATTTCAGGAAGTCCGGCATCGTTATTATTTTTCCAAGCTTGTTGTTCAACAGTTGATAGAATGGGACGAAGAGCCATCCAAGGAAAAGAATCATCCATCCCTGCATTTCCCAGTGTGCCATGCCAACTCCGCTTTTCGCACCGGTTCCTGCCAGTCCTACGAGGTGTTCGGAACCTATGTTCGCAGCAAAAATTGCCATACCAATTACATACCATGGTTCACCTTTTCCGAAGAGATAGTCGGAAGAGTTTTCCCCTGCCGAGGCCTTTTTGTCTTTTAATATTGCATACCATACAGCCCATACGACTCCAAGTATTCCTACAGCGAGAACAACCCAGTCGAGCCAAATGAATTCTTGTGCAGACCAATTCATAAATTATTACTTTGTTTTGTTATTAGATGTTTTTTATTTCACACTAAATTTATAAGCCACATGACTGTGGTATTTCTCTCCGGGCTTGAGATAAGGCGACGGCCAGTTTTTTTTGTTCGGAGAGTCAGGATATTTCTGGCTTTCAAGGCATACAGAAACATGTTTTGGATATTTTATACCATGCTTGCATGCAATTCCTGTACCCTGGAAGTTGCCGGTGTAAACCTGAACACCAGGTTCGTTGGTATACATCTCAAGGAAAATCCCTGTTGCTGGTGAGTAGAGAGAGGCGCATACTTTAGTGTCGTCGCCTTTACCGTTTTTATATGTATTTAGACACCAGTTGTGGTCATAGCCAGATGCATTTTTTATTTGTTCAAAAGTAGTATCGTTTATCGTTTCGCTTATGGCGTGAGCCTTGCGGAAGTCCATAGGCGTCCCGTCGACAGGTTTTATTTCGCCTGTAGTCATATAAGTATTGTCTGCCGGAGTATATTTGTCGGCATTGATGTAGAGTACCATGTTCATGCCCTCTTTCGAAGGATCGCCATTCAGATTGAAGTAACTATGGTTTGTCATGTTGATGACTGTCTCCTTATCGGTAGTGGCATCAAATGAAATGTCGAGAGTATTGTTACTTAGCAACTTGTATGTCGTCGTGGCTTTCACTGTCCCTGGGAAGTTATTGTCGCCGTCTGGAGAAGTAATCGACAGTACAAGAGTGGAATCGTTAGTCTGTTTTGCATCATATACCTGATACATCCATCCAGAAGGACCTCCATGCAGACAATGTCCGAAGTTGTTCTGTGGCAGTTGGTATTTTTTACCTTCAACAGTAAGCTGTCCTTTATTAATTCTGTTGGCGTATCTTCCTACAGAAGAGCCATAATCACTCGGACTGTTCACAGTATCGGCATATTGCTTAATATTGTCATAGCCCAATACAACATCAGTAGGCTTACCGTTTTTGTCTGGTACGCAGAGAGAAACTACTCGTCCGCCGAAGTTCGTGATACACACTTCCATTCCGTTGGAATTCTTAAGCGTGAACAATTTAACCTGTTTTTTGTTGATAATAGTGTCAAACGCCGTTGGGTTCAATCCCGACACCGTCAGTGTTTCTGCCTTTTGGCAACATGATGAGAGAGAGATGATAGTCACTCCTGCTCCCAGCAAAATTTTTTTCAAGTTCTTCATAAATTATGTTCTTAGATCTTTTAACTTATTTCTTTCAGATTCCACGGAATCTTCAGTTGTCTTTTTAAGTTGGATGTTTCCATCTTAAAAATCGTTGGTAAAAGTACTATTATTTTTTTTAATAGCACTTACTGATTCTTAGTTTTTTACGTCTGAGGTGTTGTTTTGACACTTTTTATATGTTTCTCATCCCTTTTACTCTGTTTTTTGTGATATGCAATAAGCAAAAATGGTGTATTTTTATGGTCTATAGTATAATATTAAGGTGTATGTTTATAAGAATAAAAGTGGGACGTAAGGAATGTTTCAGTGTGTTCCTTTCGTTCCACTTTCATTGATATATTAGCAAACTTTGTGAGAACCCTCGCTGATTACCACATTGTAAATCTTAGGTTCCTTGCCGTATTTTGCCTTATACTTATCCTTTGCGTCAGCGATAAACTTGTCGTAGAGTTCATCTTTCACGAGGTTGATGGTGCAACCGCCGAATCCGCCTCCCATGATACGGCTTCCTGTTACTCCGTTTTCCTTTGCGATATCGTTCAGAAAATCAAGCTCCTCGCACGAAACCTCGTAGTCCTTGCTCAGTCCATGGTGAGTTTCATACATCTTCTTTCCCACCGTTTCGTAGTCGCCGGCATTAAGGGCATCGCAGACTGCAAGCACGCGGTCTTTCTCGCCAAGCACGTAGACAGCTCTGCTCATATCCTCGTCGCTCACATCGCCATTGACGCTTTGCAGCATGTCCCAGTCGGCATCGCGCAGGGTCTCTATTGTCTTTTCAGGATATTTCTCCTTCAGCTTTGCAACGACATTCTCGCAGCTCTTGCGACGGTCGTTGTAGGCAGAAGACGCAAGCTCGTGCTTCACTACTGAGTCAACGAGCACCAACTTGTATCCCTTAGGCTCAAACGGGAAATATTCAAACTCACGGCTACGACAGTCGAGGCGCATCAGCTTTCCTTCCTTGCCGAACACACTTGCAAACTGGTCCATGATGCCGCAGTTCACTCCGCAGTAGTTGTGCTCCGTTGCCTGTCCTGCCAGTACCAAGTCCCATTTAGACACCTTGTTGTTGCCAAACAAGTCGTTGAGAGCAAAGGCATAACAGCTCTCAAGGGCTGCCGATGATGAAAGACCTGCGCCGAGTGGCACGTCTCCAGCAAATGCTGTGTTGAATCCCTTCACGTCAACTCCGAGCTTCTTCATCTCCTGAACGATGCCGTAGATGTAGCGAGCCCAACTTGCCTTAGGCCCTTTCTCGTCGTTTACGTCAAACTCCACAAGGTCTTTCAAATCAATTGAGTAAGCCCTCACTTTGTCTGTACCGTTCGGTCGTATTTCGCACATTATCCCTTTGTCGATAGCTCCAGGAAAAACGAAACCACCATTATAATCGGTATGTTCACCGATTATGTTTATTCTTCCAGGTGAAGCGTAGATGCTTCCTGTCTGTCCGTCGAAGTGCTTGATGAAGCGACTTCTTACATATTCTATTTCCATGCTGAATAGTTTTGATAAATATTTATAGTTAGTTGTTATTTCTTTACTCCAAACTTATAGATAGTTGTCTGCTTGTATTGCTGACCCGGGCGCAGAACTACAGAAGGGAAGTACGGATGGTTAGGAGAATCCGGGAAATGCTGTGCCTCAAGGCAAACGGCACTTCTCTTTGGATAAGTAGAACCGTGCGTTCCGCTTATTCCGTTTTCAAAATTTCCTGTATAGAGCTGCAAACCAGGTTCCGTGGTGTAAACCTCCATCGTCCTGCCGCTGTTAGGCTCAGTAAGTCGGGCAGCAAAGCTCAATTCGCCTTCCTCTTTCTTGTTCAGAACATAGTTGTGGTCATATCCGTTACCGTTCTTCAATTGTTCGTTGTCATCATTAATTCTTGCGCCGATAGCTGTCGGCTTGCGGAAGTCGAACGGAGTGCCTTCAACAAAGCGAATTTCGCCAGTAGGAATGCTCTGGCTGTTTATAGGCAGATATAGGTCGGCGTTAAGCTCCAGTTCGATATTGTCTACGGTTGGAGTAGGGTTTGCTATACCTGCAAGGCTGAAGAAACCGTGGTTCGTTAGACAAATGATGGTTTTCTTGTTTGTTGTTGCCAGATAGTCGATAATCAATTCATTATCGTCGTTGAAAGTATAGGCAACAGTTACTTTCACTTCTCCGGTGAAGCCTTCTTCACCATAACTTGAAACGTAGTTAAGCACTACCGTTTCCTCGTTCATCCTCAGGGCGTCCCAAACTTTCTGGTTGAATCCGTGTTTTCCTCCGTGAAGACAATTCTCTCCATTGTTTATAGGCAACTGGTATTCTTTGCCGTTCAGTTGGAACTTTCCTTTGCATATTCTGTTTCCGTATCTTCCGATGAGGGTGGAGAGATAAGGCTCCGGACTGTTTATCACATCCTGTATGTTGTCGTGTCCCTGAATCACGTTGGCGTAGTTGCCGTCTTTGTCAGGTACCATAATAGCCACAAGAGCTCCGCCGTAGTTGGTGATGGCCACCTCATTGCCTTTTTTATTCTTCAGAATGTAAAGGTCTGTCTTCTTTCCGTGTATTGTGGTTTGAAAATCCTCTCTTTTCAAACCACACAAATTTGGCGTTTCATTCGTGTTCATAATATTGTAATTTTATAGTTAGTAATCTTTATGTGCAAAGTAAGCTAAAATAAATGAGAAACACAAATGAAATATAAAAAAAAGGACGGCTTCGAATGTTAAAAACAACTAATCGATACCTTCCTTTGTTATTTATTCCATTATTATACTTGTTTTTACATCATGGCGAGGAAGTCTGCCACGATATAACTGCTTCCGCCGACAAATACGAAGTCTTCGTCATCTGCGTCTGCCAATGCTTTTTCGTATGCAGCCTTAACTGTAGGATAGATATTTCCTTCCAATCCGTGGTTTGCGCCCTCCAGCTTCACTTTTTCTGCCGGTATAGCCCTGTGAGTCGTGGCCTGTGTGAAATAGTAAACGGCATTTTGGGGCAGCATCTTGCACACGGTGTCAATATCCTTGTCGTCTACCATGCCGAACACGATCCTCAGTTGTTTGCATTTCTGACTCTTGATTTGTTGACTTAGATATTGCCATCCGCCCACGTTGTGCCCTGTGTCGCAGACAACTTTTGGGCATGTCATTATGGTTTCCCATCTGCCTCTCAATCCGGTAGATTCCACCACGTTTTTCAGTCCGCATCTTATCGATGCCGAGTTTTTTACCACCCCCATCCCCCGTAGCAGTCTTGCCGCACAGAGCACGGTGTTGGTGTTCTTTGTCTGGTAAATACCCCCGAGTTCGCCGTGCAGTTTTCCAAATGACTTTGTGGTGTAGTCAATGCCACCATTCGGGTTAATGACAGTTTCTGTAACTTCATTTTCGTCTTCGGCAAATGTTATCGGGGCGTTCTCTTCCTTTGCCTTTGCCGTGAATACAGGTTTTGTCTCGCTGTTGTATTCGCCTACAACAACTGGCGTATTCCTCTTTATTATTCCAGCCTTCTCTCCGGCAATCTTTGCGAGCGTGTTGCCCAGGAATTGCGTATGGTCAAAGCTTATGTTTGTTATTATGGATAGGATAGGGGAGATGATGTTGGTGCAGTCGAGCCGCCCGCCTAGTCCCACTTCAATCACGGCATAGTCCACCTGTTGCTCGGCGAAGTATTTGAAGGCGAGTGCCGTGGTGAGTTCGAAGAAGCTGGGATGCAGCGGTTCAAAGAATTGCTTTTCCTTTTCCACGAAGTCCACCACGTATTCTTTGCTTATGCACTTGCCGTTCACCCTTATCCTTTCGCGGAAGTCCACCAAGTGTGGCGAAGTGTATAGTCCCACCTTGTATCCCTCGGCCTGCAATATCGCCGCTAAGGTATGCGAGCAAGAGCCTTTGCCGTTGGTGCCGGCAATATGGATTGTTTTGAATTTCGTATGGGGATGACCGAAATGGCGGTCAAGCTCGTTGGTGTTGTATAGTCCCTCTTTGTATGCCGATGCTCCTACCTTCTGGAACATCGGCACGCTGTTATAAAGGTATTTTATGGTTTCTTCGTAGTTCATCGTTGTTCTTTTCAATCTTTCAATTTTTCTTTTTCATTCCTTTATATATAAGGAATACTACTATTACAGCCGCCAATGCCAGCAACACGTAACCAATCTCGTGGCTGTATTTCAGAGCCTGGTGATACACGTCCTGTGTTGTCTTGTAGTCGGTATATTCGTATATTGCCCATCCAATCATTGCGAGCACCGTGTTCCATGCTCCGGCTCCGAGAGTGGTAAAGATAAGAAAGCGCCCTACGTGCATTCCCGACAGACCGGCAGGGATGCTGATGAGCTGTCTTACAGCAGGCACGAGTCGTCCGAAGAAAGTTGAAGTTGCACCGTGTTTTCGGAAGAACTCCTCTGCCGTTTCCACCTTTTGGCGGTCAATCAGACACATGTGGCCTATTCTGCTGTCGGCAAAGCGGTAGATGATAGGTCTGCCGAGCCATTTTGCGAGATAATAGTTTATCAAGGCTCCGAGGTCGGCTCCGATGGTGGCAAACACGATTACCAGTACTATCGACATTCCGCTGTTGGGGTCCATTGCCTTCCATGCTGCCGGCGGCACTACCACTTCGGATGGAAAGGGGATGAATGAGCTTTCTATAGCCATGAATAGAGTTACCACCCAATAGCTCAAATTGTTTAGGATCCAAAGAAAGAGTTCTGCTGAGTTCATAATCTGTTTTACTGTTTTTTTTAATTAATTCGGGTGCAAAGTTACAAAAAAGTTGATAACTGCCTAATAGTAACAAACATTTAATTCTTTTACAACTGACGGAAAACTTCTCCGACTGGTTTTACCGGTGGACTGGAAGCTAAATTCCCGAATCCTTTCACTGCGACTGTATCTTTTGATATATTGTGCTTTGCGGTGAAAGCTTTGTGAAAACTTCAATAATGGTTGCACTAAAGGTGCTTCTATGCTGCACTTTTGGTGCAGCATAGAAGCACCAATGTCAACTGATAGCTTTAGTATTGCCGATATAATAGTAAAAAAAACGGTGTTAAGCCCTCGTTGAAAGTGTGAGGGATAAGGAGCGCCCCCTCATACTATCCCTCACACCTCAGAAGTCCGATAAACAGGGGATTCCAAGGCTTTTGGTGAGGGTGTGAGGGTAAAATTACCAAAAAACTTTTGGTTCTTCTCAAATTATAGTACAAGTTCTTTCTTTTATAGAAAAACGTCATCAGACAAACTCCAGAACTCCATTTTACGTATAGTGATAAATGTCTCCTCAGACCTATATACATAAATGTACTAAAATTTGAGAAGAGCCTAAAATATTCGTTATCTTAATCATTTACTTTAGGATAATTTTCATACCTGTTTGCTCAAGTTCT
>ERZ808246.339-NODE-339-length-40646-cov-5.678599_pt1 | contig 40646 bp, 32 predicted proteins | sample MGYA00521083_ERZ808246 | MGnify/ENA primary metagenome ERZ808246 (study PRJEB31516, sample SAMN03275577) | gut metagenome | biome: mammalia-associated habitat; material: feces | host: Papio cynocephalus | place: Kenya | collected 2012-07-07 ...
CTGTTCGTATTGCAAGGAGAAAAACGCCCGAGGATGCGGAAAATAAAGCTTTTAGAGCGTGTCGGTTCGACTCTCTTATGCCTATGTTTATGCCTTATCCTTTGAGCCGAAAAGCTCAATCTTTTCGCGTACAGTCTCTTTAATCGCTTCACAGCCGGGTGCAAGAAGCTTTCTGGGGTCAAAGCCCTTGCCTTCAAGGTCTTTGCCTGCTTCAATATACTTTCTTGTAGCGTCTGCAAATGCAAGCTGGCACTCGGTGTTAACGTTAACCTTTGAAACGCCGAGAGAAATTGCCTTCTTTATCATATCCGCGGGGATTCCCGTGCCGCCGTGAAGAACAAGGGGCATATCGCCTGTTTTCTCGCGTACTGCGGCAAGAGTTTCAAAAGAAAGTCCGGGCCAGTTTGCGGGATATTTGCCGTGAATGTTGCCTATACCTGCGGCAAGCATATCAACGCCGAGGTCTGCAATCATTTTGCACTCGTTGGGGTCTGCACATTCGCCTGCGGCAACAACGCCGTCCTCTTCGCCGCCGATAGCGCCGACTTCCGCTTCAAGCGAAATGCCTTTTTCTTTGCAAAGTGCAACAAGCTCTTTAGTCTTTTCGATATTTTCTTCTATCGGATAGTGTGAACCGTCAAACATTACGGAAGAAAAGCCCGCTTCGATGCAAGCCTTTGCGCCTTCATATGTGCCGTGGTCAAGATGAAGAGCAACGGGAACCGTAATTTTAAGGTTTTCGAGCATTCCGTTAACCATTCCGACTATTGTTTTGTAGCCGCACATATATTTGCCCGCGCCCTCGGAAACACCGAGAATAACGGGAGAATTCATCTCCTGTGCTGTCTGAAGAATGGATTTTGTCCATTCAAGGTTATTTATGTTGAAATGGCCGACGGCATAGTGACCCTCGTGAGCTTTTTTCAACATTTCCGATGCATTTACCAATGCCATATTTAACACTCCCTGTTAAAAATTCGCTATATAATCCCGTCTTTTGCCGCGCCGCCGAGCGGCACGGTGCGGCGTTTATATATTAATTTATATGTTTTCCTCCGAAAAATCAAGCGTCAGGCTCTTTTTTTCGGGAACGAGCTTTGTGTATTTAACGCCCGCGGCGTCAAACATTCTTTTAGAGGCTTTTGTTGCGGGCGTGTCGGCGTATTTATCCGAAAGATAAATAACCTCTTTTATTCCGCTTTGAATGATTGCCTTTGCGCACTCGTTGCAAGGGAAAAGCGCGACGTAAATTCTGCTGTCCGTAAGATTTCTGCCGCGGCAGTTCAAAATTGCGTTAAGCTCGGCGTGGCAGACGTAAAGATATTTTGTGTCAAAGCTGTCGTCGGCACTGCGCTCCCACGGGAAAACGTCGTCGTCGCACCCCGACGGAAAGCCGTTGTAGCCGACGGAAAGAATGCGGTTTTCGTTATTTACGATGCAGGCGCCCACCTGCGTATTCGGGTCCTTGCTTCTTTTGGCGCACAGAAGGGCGGCGCCCATAAAAAACTCGTCCCACGAAATATAGCCGTCACGCTTAGGCATTTTTTACACCTCTTGTCGCTCTTATTCCGTTATATTTTATCATCAACGCCGCTATATTTCAATAACCATTCCGAAAAAACACCTCATTTCCTCGATTTTTTTACAATTTGAACATATTTTTATATATTTTTCTCAAATTTGGATTTTTCTTTGACGAAATTTAACTTTATTTTCTCTAAAAGAATTATTTATACGCATTAATTTGTTACACTTAACTTAAGGCATAAGAGAGTTGAACCCGATATGGCTCTCTTATGCCCGCAAAATCCCCGCCGATTAAAAGAATTTCAACGCGAAAATTCGGTTATCGGAATTGTTTGGAGTGGATATTGTGGAAAAGAGTTATTTCAAAAGAGTCCTTTCAATGTGCTCAAAGGGCGAGCTTATTTATTGGTGGATTCTTCGTGTTTTGATGATAGGCGGCATAGTCTACCGTCTTGTTAACGTAGACCCCAAGCTCGGCTATTATCAGCCGCTTCAGATGTCGGCAAACCTTGTCGGAATGTTTGCGTTTGAAATTTGCCAGATGTTCCCCAAAAAGACGTATCCGCGTCTTTTCCCGTCGTATTTTCAGAATTTTACCATTATCGGATTTTTCCTTGCGTCGTTCGGCGGTGCGTTCTTAAACTTTTATTATCTCATTCCCGCATACGACAAAATCCTGCACGCATACGGCTGTGTTGAAGCTACCATAATAGGCTACGAGCTTATCACCGCCATGCAGATAAGAGACAAAAAGACCTGCCCCGCAAACATAGCCGCTTTGGCGGCGTTCGGCTTTGCCTTTATTATGGCAAACGGATGGGAGCTTTTTGAGTTTACATATGACCAGTGGTTCGGCGGCGATGCACAGCACTGGAACTATTACAGAGCTCTTGAAGAAGCCGCAGAAAACGGTCAGAAGCTTTTCTGGCTTATCCCGCTTGACAATTTCAGCGAAGAAGAGCGCATACTCCGTTTTGCAATTATGGATACCATGGGCGATATGATTCTTAACGTTATCGGCGCTGTTCCGACATACATTGCTTTAAGAATAAGGCCCTATCACCACATGGGCAAAAACAATGTGAACAAAATGATTGAGGAAGAATTGGCGAAAACTGCCAAAGAAACCGCCAACGTTTAAAAACTCTTGCAAAAAAATATATATTGTATTATAATTTATTCGTAGTTTTATCACATTTTTACAGGAGGCATTTTTATGTCAAAAACAAAAAAGATAATAGCCTTGTTATTGGCTCTTGTCCTTTGCTTTTCTGTAGCGGCGGTTCCCGTATCGGCTGCCTCGCCCGAAACTCTTTCGGCAAGCGACAACGGTGTTGAGAACTTCTTCTATATGGTAATCGACAGACTTATTCAGGTTATTCTTTCCTTCCTTAACCAGCATTGGCCCGGCTACCAGGATAAATGGGACAGCGCCGAGGACTACGTTGCAGAGCACTTTTATAAGGGCGAAGACAGCTTCGATACCGAAGTTAAACCCGACTCTTCATGGAAGCTCGGCTATGCCAGCGACTCCATTATAAAAGACCTCGACGTTATGAACGGCAAGTTCTTCCTTGCAGGTTCTCTTGAGCCCGTTGCAGGCCGCGCCCCCACAGAGGTGCTTGACGACCAGAAGGTCCGCGTTTACGCTTTAAGCGATAACGTAAGCGGCACTGTTGTTCACGCGGTTATCGACGGCTTCGGCCTTTCCCGCGGCAACGTTGAAGAAATCAGAGCACGTCTTGACGAGTTTGCAAAGGCAAACAACATTGTCAGCATCAACGTTTCGGTGCTTCATCAGCACTCCTGCATTGATACTCTCGGCATGAACGTTCCGCTTGCTCCCGCGCTTATTCTCAACACGGGCAACGCCGCAACAGGCGGCAAGATGGAAGAGTTTATGGTTAAAAAGAACCCCGAATTTATGGAGGCTCTTTTCAGCAAAACCGTAAACGCCGTTAAGACCGCTGTTAAAGATATGAGAGACGGCGACCTTTATTTCGGCAACGTTGACGTTAACGAGCTTATTCACGACAAACGTGAGCCTATCGTTTTCGACGGCAACCTTAACAGACTTCGCTTTGTTCCCACCGACGGTTCAAAAGAAACATGGATTGTTCAGGGCGGCATTCACTGCGTAGGTCTTGGCGCAGGCACCGACAAGCTCACTTCAGACTATCCCTATTATATGGAACAGGTCATCAACGAAAAAGCCGGCGCAAACTTTGTATTCATTCAGGGCGCAGAGCTTGCCTTGACCTCAGACTCTTCTGCGCTTAACCTCCCCGAGGATATTTCAAGAGTTGACAAAATGATTGCTTACGGCAAAGCGCTCGGCGAAAAGGTTCTTACAATAAGCAACGACGTTAAGCTTGACCCCGTTCTTAACATCAAACACGAAGAAATCCGTCTTGACGTTGACAACGGTATACTTACCCTTGCCGCAAGAGAAGAAATTCTTGACGCTATCATCGTTAAAAACGGCACCGACAGCTACGGCAACGCAAAGTATCAGATGGTAACCGAAATCGGTTATATGGAGCTTGGCAACAAGGTTGCCGCGCTTCTTACCCCCGGCGAGCTTGACCCCGTTATCCTTCTCGGCGGTGCCACCACACCCGACCAGAGCTGGACGGGCGAGTCTTGGGACTATGCTCCTCTTAAAGATTACTCGGGCTTAGAGTATGTTCTTGTTTTCGGTCTTTGCAACGACCAGGCAGGCTACATTCTTACCGACAACGAGTATCATTCGCTCCTTTGCGAAAATGAAGAGGTTAACATCGTCAGCAGAACCTCCGGCTCAACAATCACACAGAGCTTTATCGACCTTATCGGTTCGGTGAAATAAGCTGTTGTTAGCTGTTAGCCGTTAGCTATTAGCTTTTAGCCATTGTACCCGCTGCGCGGGTGCCGTGGGAACGCTTACGCGTTCCGGCGGGCGGCAGATTGCCGCCCCTACGGAGTAGCCGTTAGCTGTTAGCTGTTAGCCATTAGCTTTTAGCCGACGTAACAGTCAGCTTGCTTTGTCATTTTCACTTTATAACTAAAAGAACCCTGTGAACGGATTTTTTCCGAACACAGGGTTTTGTTGTGTGAATATTTTAATGGTTATATGCTGTTTTCTGTGCTTCCGCTTTTTTGTGTTTTTTACGCAAAAATATATTGACTTTGCGCCAATTTTCCTAGCGTCCTCGTAGGGGCGGCAACCTGCCGCCCGCCAAAACGGCAACGCCGTTTTCCTTGATTTTTCCGCGTTTACGCGGAATATAATCGCGGCGAAGCCGCGTGCTAACGGCTAACAGCTAACGGCTAACAGCTAACGGCTCGCACGGCTTCGCCGCGCGCCGACGGCTAAAAAAGCAGTGAGACTTTTTTCCGAATTTTGCGACTAATAAGTGAAAGGGCAAAAAAATGCCCTTTGAAAGGAGAAAGCCAATGGATAACGGTGCTTGTAGCTACCGCCGTTTTCTCGGCGGCGACGACGAAGGGATTGCCGAAATCGTCGGAGATTACAAAGACGGACTTATTCTTTATTTGAACGGATATGTAAACAATATACACATTGCCGAAGAGCTTGCAGAAGACACTTTTTTCAGGCTGGTAGTCAAAAAACCTAAGTTTTCGGGCAAAAGCACCTTTAAAACATGGCTTTATGCCATCGGGCGAAATGTTGCCGCCGATTATTTGCGGCACAGCTCTAAAAGCGCGGGCATTCCTATTGACGATGCCGAAAAATATCTTGCAGAAGAAGAAAGTCTTGAGCAAAGCTATATTAAGGAAGAGCGTAAACTATCACTGCACAAAGCACTTTCACATCTTCCCGAGGACTATAAAAGCGTTCTTTGGCTCGTTTATTTCGAGGGCTTTTCAAACGCAGAAGCCGCCGTCATATTAAAGAAAAACGACCGTCAGATTAAAAATCTTCTTTATCGGGCAAAGCAATCTCTTAAAGCAACTCTTGAAAAGGATGGTTTTGATTATGAAAACTAACGACGAAATGGTAAAAAGCCTTTTAAACCGCAGAGACGCTTATTTTGACGGTCAAAAGAAAAAAAGAAAAACAGCCGCCCGTCTGGGTGTTTGCGGCGCATCCTTGTGTATTGTCGCGGCGCTTTGTTTAGGTCTTTTTAATAACACGCCAAAGCCAGAGGCAAAAACCGGCCCAACCAGCCCTGCCGTTCAAACATCATCTGACAGCGCGCACAACGACGTTTATAAAAACAAAATTGTGATAAACAATATTGACGCTGTTCCCGGCGGAAGAAAGATGAACATTGCGCTTATTTGGGATGACTTTACAGAGCTTAGCAAAGCAGAACTTATCGACTATTACGGCACAAACATTTTTCCGACCGTGCCCGCCGACCTTAAAGACGAAAACGACCCGCCTTTCGGCATTTACAAAAGAGACGGCGGCAAAGGCGAAACATATTACGACACAACAATTTTGAATTATTCAAATTCCGATTTTTCGCGTTCCGTTAATATTGAAATCGACAAAGGCGGCCTGCCCTCGTCCTGCTATGCGATTTTCGGCGATTTGAGCGAAACCTCCGTAATAAACGGCACCGAAGTTTCTGTCGGCAAAACGGGTGACGGATATTATTACGCACAGTTCACCTGCCGCGGCACGGGCTTTCGCGTGATATGCAACGGCCTTTCGGAAGAAGAAACCGTTTCGGTAATAGCTTCGTTGGTTTGAGCCGTTAGCCATTAGCTGTTAGCCGTTAGCTGTTAGCACGCGGCTTCGCCGCGATTATAACCGCGCAAAGCGCGGTGTATAAAGGAAAAACACTTCGCGTTTTTGGCGGGCGGCAGGTTGCCGCCCCTACGAAGTGAAAACCAAAAACCGCGTTTTATCATTTTCACATCAAAATAAAATGAACCCTGTGAACGGATATATTTTCCGTTTGCAGGGCTTTATTTATGTCGATATAAAATATCCCCGTGACCGGGTTTTGTCCGAACGCGGGGTTATGTTATGCAAAATTTTGATTCTATATGGTTTTTTCCACGCAAAAACTTTGTGCTTTCCGCGCCGATTTCCCCATATATCCCGTAGGGGCGGCAACCTGCCGCCCGTGGAATCGGCAACGCCGTTTTCCTTGATTTTTCCGCGTTTACGCGGAATATAATCACTTATTACCTCTTACCTTTTACTTCTTACTTCAACCTCTGCCGCCCGCCAAAAACGCGAAGCGTTTTTCCTATATTTTTCCGCACAACGTGCGGAATATAATCGCGGCGAAGCCGCGCCCGCCTCCTTTCGAAAGGAGGAGGACCGCCGCGAAGCGGTGGTGGAGGATTCTTCTATCGCGCAAGCGATTTATAATCCGTGCCGAAGGCACCCAAATCTCAAACGGCTTAAAGTTAATTTTAGCTTCATTACATACGGTCACACCCTTGGTGCGAGAACGCCTTTGGCGTTCAAGAACTCTCCACCGTTCGCAAGCGAACGGTCCCCCTCTCTTCGAAGAGAGGTACAGCCTGCGGCTAAATTTAAGCGTTTTTGTCTTTTAAAATAATTTGCGTTAACCGACTATTGACGCGGCAAACCGTGCTAACGGCTGACAACAAAACCCCGTGAATGAACAAAATATAATCCATTCACAGGGTTCTTTTTATAGTAATATAAAAATGAAAATATGCAACTCGCAGTCACGCAAGCTAATAGCTAACAGCTAAAACCGCTCAGTCTCTTCTGAACAAATCGCGTGTATAAACCTTAGCTTTCACGTCGTCAAGGCAAGGCTCATATCTGTTTGCGATAATGGCGTCGCTTTCGGTTTTGAATTTTTCAAGGTCGTTTATAACCTCACTGCCGAAAAACGTTACGCCGTCCTCAAGCGTCGGCTCATAAATTATAACGGTTGCACCCTTCGCTTTAATGCGCTTCATTACGCCCTGAATGGAGCTTTGCCTGAAATTGTCGCTGTTACTTTTCATTGTGAGTCTGAAAACGCCTATTGTAACCTTTTTTTCTTTATTTTCGTCCCACGCGTCATTTGCGGCGTATGCCCCCGCAATTTCAAGCACTCTTTCGGCAATAAAATCTTTGCGCGTGCGGTTCGACTCGACAATTGCTTCTATAAGATTTTCGGGCACGTCCTCATAATTTGCAAGGAGCTGTTTTGTGTCTTTAGGCAAGCAATATCCGCCGTAGCCGAAGCTGGGGTTATTATAGTGCGAGCCTATGCGCGGGTCAAGGCAAACGCCGTCTATAATCTCTTTTGTGTTAAGCCCTTTCATTTCGGCGTATGTGTCAAGCTCGTTAAAATAGCTGACCCTGAGAGCAAGATATGTGTTTGCAAAAAGCTTGACCGCCTCCGCCTCTGAAAAACCCATAATAAGCGTGTCAACATTTTCTTTAAGCGCGCCCTGCTTCAAAAGAGCGGCAAATTGCTCCGCTTTTTCTTTGAGCTTTTCGTTTTTTGTATCAGTACCCACAATTATGCGCGACGGATAAAGGTTGTCGTAAAGCGCCTTGCTTTCTCTTAAAAACTCGGGGCTGAAAAGAAGGTTTTCACAGCCGAATTTTTCTCTTACGCTTTCTGTATAGCCCACGGGGATTGTGCTTTTAATTACTATTGTCGCTTCGGGGTTACACTCTTTAACAAGCCCTATTACCGCTTCCACTGCCGAGGTATCAAAGAAATTGCGCTTTGAGTCATAGTTTGTCGGCGCGGCGACTATAATAAGCTGTGCTTCGGAATACGCTTTTTTTGCGTCAAGAGTTGCTTTTAAACTAAGCTCTTTTTCGGCAAAATATTTTTCAATATATTCGTCGCGTATCGGTGAAATCCGCTTGTTTATAAGATTAACCTTTTCTTCGACAATATCAACAGCCGTAACATCGTTATGCTGTGCAAGAAGCACCGCAAGCGACAGCCCGACATAGCCCGTACCCGCAACTGCTATTTTCATTTAAATGCCCCCATTATTTATAAAACTCTTTATACCACTGCGCAAATTTTCTCAAACCCTCTCTTAAAGGCGTTGAGGGCTTAAAGCCGAAATCCCTTTCAAGCGCCGATGTATCGGCAAATGTAACGGGCACATCGCCCGGCTGCATTGGCACAAGCTTTTTGTGCGCTTCAAAATCATAGTCCTCGGGCAAAACGCCTGCTCTTACCAGTTCTTCGCACAAAATACTTACAAAATCAAGCAGATTTTCGGGGCTGGAGTTTCCTATGTTATAGACCCTGTACGGCGGCACGGGCAATCCGTCCTCGCCGTTTTTCTTTTCGGGCGCGCACTGCATAACACGCTTTACGCCCTCAACAATATCGTCAACAAACGTGAAATCGCGCTTGCAGTTGCCAAAGTTGAAAATCTGAATGGTCTCGCCCTTCAAAAGCTTGTTTGTAAAGCCGAAATACGCCATATCGGGTCTGCCGGCGGGGCCGTAAACGGTAAAAAAGCGCAAGCCCGTTGACGGAATATTGTAAAGCTTTGAATATGCGTGCGCAAAAAGCTCGTTGCTCTTTTTTGTGGCGGCATAAAGGCTGACGGGGTTGTCAACCTTGTCGTCGGTTGAATACGGAACTTTTTTGTTTGAACCGTAAACGGACGAGCTTGAAGCATAAACAAGGTGCTCTACGGGGTAATTTCTGCAGGCTTCAAGAATGTTATAAAAGCCGAGAATGTTCGACTCTATATAAACGTCGGGGTTCGTGATTGAATACCTAACGCCCGCCTGTGCCGCAAGGTTTACAACAACGTCGGGTCTGTATTTTGAAAACACCTCTTCAATAAGCGTTTTGTCGCCTATGTTGCCCTTTATGAACTCCCAAATGCCCGCGCCTTTTTTTGAAGCAAGCTTTTCGGTTTCTTTTAATCTGTACTCTTTAATCGAAACGTCGTAATAGTCGTTCATATTGTCTATTCCGACAATTTTTGCAGGCTCTGCGGTTTTTAAAAGCTCGTTTACGAGGTTTGAGCCGATAAAGCCCGCCGCGCCAGTCACAAGAATGGTTTTGTTATTTAAATCAACGTTTTTTGTCAGCATACCGTTATCCCCTTATAATTATTTCCGATTGTGTTATAGCTCTCTAAGTTGCCTATATCATAGCGCTTTCCGGGCATCTCCATAGCGTACACCGCGCTATTTTTGCAAAGCCACGAAACAAAGCTTCCGGGCGCGTCGGTGTTACAGCCGCATTTTATCGCTTTGTCTATTTTTTTTGCGTCCTCTTTTTTATAAAAATAGAACGGCGGGCAGCACCAATGTGTTTTGGGAGTCGGCGATTTTTCGGTCATCTCTTCAACAATATCGTCTTTGCCGAGCGAAATTACGCCGCATTTCAAAAGCTTTTCGTGCGACGGCTCATAATAGCGCATAACGCACGAAGCATTTTTTTCTTTTGCATACGAAATAAATTTATTAAGGCTGAAGTCAAGCACGTTGTCGCCCGCGATTACAAGAATATCGTCGTCGATTTTAACCTCGTCCATGGCGAACGCTATATCCTTAACCGCGCCGAGACGCGTTTCGTTGCTTTCGGTTTTGTCGTCGAGAACGGTTATTTTATAAGGCTTTGTTTTTGCCCAATCGCAAAAAAACGACACAAATTTGTGGTTTGAAATAACTATAAACTCCGAAATCTCACCTGACGCGGCAATATCGTCGGTCAGCCAGTCTAAAATTGTTTTCTCGCCGACCTTTAAAAGCGGCTTCGGAAAATTTTCGGTCAGCGGATAAAGCCGCGTGGCATAACCCGCCGCAAGAACAAGACATTTCATTTTGTTTTCCTCCGTTCAGCCAAGTTTCACGCCGTCTGCGCTGTGGCAAATGTGCGCGCTGTATTTTCCGCGAAGCTGCGGAAATGCTTTAAGATATTCTGTTTCGACCTTTTCTAAAATGCTTTCTTCAAAGGCGGGGTCGATAAGCGCCATACAGCAGCCCTTGAAGCCTGCGCCCGAAAACCTGCCGCCGTAAATACCCTCGGTTTCGGTCATAATTTCATAAAGCTTAATAAGCTCGGGCGAGCCTGTTTCCCAATTGTAGACGGATGAGCGGCCGCTTTCAAACGAAAGCCTGCCGAACTCTTCAATATTGCCGCGCCGCCAAGCCTCGGCGCCCTTTTCGACGCGCATAAACTCGGTGTACCAATGCTCGGCGCGCTTTGCCCAATTTTCGGGCAGTCTGTCTTTATATTCAAGATAGACTTCATAAGGCACGTCGCGCAGGTTTGTTTCTTCAAACTTGCCGTATTCCATACCCGAAAACGCTTTCAGGGCGTATGCCGCAGAACGGCACTCGTCAACGCGCATATTGAATTTTGAGCTTGCAAGCGAACGCTCAAGCCCCGAAAAGAAAATGGCTATTTCATAGGGCTTCATATTTTCGGGCTGCTTTATAAGCTCATAGCTGTCGTCTGAAAGGTCCATATATAAAAGGCTGTCTTTTCTGCAATAGACCTCGCACGATTGGTCAAGCTTGCCGCAGGCAACTCCGACATATTTGTTTTCGGCTTCTTTTGATATTTCTATAAGCTCTTTAGGCGAAAGCGAAATGCCGTTTAAGTGGCAAAGCGCCGACAAAAACGTGATTATTACCGCCGCCGAAGAGGAAAGCCCGCCTATGGGAAGCTCGCCGTCTATAACGGCGCAAAGTCCCACTCTTAACGGGTAGCGGTCAAAAAGCGCGATTGTCGCGCCGCGAAGATGGTCAGCCCAATCGCCCTGCTTTTCGGCGGGCGTGCCCGAAACAAACCACTGCGCGCGTTTCGGGAACTGAAGCGACGCTATTTCAATAACGCCGTTTTGCTTGGGGCCGTAGGCTATGTGTATGCCCTTGTCAATAGCAAAGCCCGTGATTTTTCCGAGCTGATGGTCGCTGTGCGCGCCCAAAGGACAAATTCTGTAGGGCGTAAACGCCGTATGCGCCGGCGGTTTTTTATATGTTTTTTCAAACGCCGCAACAGCATTTGCGGCGGCGCCCGTTACCGTGTATTTTGCCGTTGTCAAAGAGACCTTCGCCTCGCTTTCTTTTTTATAAATGAACTCTTTCGTTCTGCCGTCAAGCGGCTTTTCGGCGTCGCTCGGCACAAGCCACAGCTTGCCCGATTTTTTGGCGCCGGGCACTCTGCCGCCGCGGCAAAGCGCCGTGACCTTACGCTCCGAAACGCCCCAGCGAAGCGCCGCCTTGTGAACGTCTGTATATTCCATAAAAACTCCTCCGAAATTAGCCCTAAACTCTTTTTGCACCTTTTATGATAACACAAAAAGCGGTGAATGTCAAACTATAACGTGACATTCACCGCCGTTTGTCAATATAACAGTAAAACCGACAGTTAATTTAATTAATCGGCTGCTCAAGCATAAGCATAAGCATAAGAGGGTCGAACCGACACGCCCTAAAATTTGCGCCAGACCATTTTGTCAACAACGCCCGTGTAGGACTGAATAATCTTTACAACCTTTGTTGAAACGTTTTCTTCAATATAATCGGGCACGGGTATGCCGTAATCGCCGTTTTCGTTCATCGAAACAGCCGTTTCAACCGCCTGCAAAAGCGATTTTTCGTCAATTCCGGCAAGCACAAAGCACGCTTTGTCAAGCGCTTCGGGGCGCTCTGTTGACGTTCTTATGCACACCGCGGGGAAGGGGGTGCCGACGCTTGTAAAAAAGCTGCTCTCTTCCGGGAGCGTGCCGCTGTCCGAAATAACGGCAAAGGCATTTTTTTGAAGATTGTTATAATCGTGAAAGCCCAAAGGCTCGTGCCTTATAACGCGGCTGTCAAGCTTGAAGCCGCTTTCTTCAAGGCGCTTTTTTGAGCGCGGATGGCACGAATAAAGAATGGGCATATCGTATTTTTCGGCGATTTTGTTTATTGCCGAAAACAGCGAAAGAAAGTTCTTTTCGGTGTCGATATTTTCTTCGCGGTGCGCCGAAAGAAGAATATATTTTTTCTTTTCAAGCGAAAGCTTTGAAAGAATATCGGATTTTTCTATTTCATCAAGGTTTTTGTGAAGAACCTCTGCCATGGGCGAGCCCGTTACATATGTGCGCTCTTTGGGAAGCCCGCATTCGGCGAGATAGCGCCTTGCATGCTCGCTGTAAGCCATATTGACATCCGAAATAATATCGACAATGCGCCTGTTTGTCTCTTCGGGCAGGCACTCGTCCTTGCAGCGGTTGCCCGCCTCCATATGAAATATCGGAATGTGAAGCCTTTTTGCGGCTATTGCCGAAAGGCATGAGTTTGTGTCGCCGAGAATAAGAAGCGCGTCGGGCTTTATTTCTGCCATAAGCTTATATGAGCAGTTTATGATATTTCCGACCGTAGCGCCGAGGTCGTCGCCGACAGCGTCCATATAAACCTCAGGCTCTATAAGCTTAAGGTCTTTAAAGAACACGCCGTTAAGGTTATAGTCATAGTTCTGACCCGTGTGTGCAAGCACGCAGTCAAAGTATTTGCGGCATTTATCAATAACGGCGGCAAGCCTTATTATTTCGGGTCTTGTGCCGACGATTATAAGAAGCTTTAATTTGCCGTTGTTTTTAAATTTGACGTCGGAATAGTCAAGCTTTATATTCATTACTTCTCCTCCACGGGTTCAAAATATGTATCGGGCTTTGACGGGTCAAACTGCTCGTTTGCCCACATAACCGTAACGAGATTTTCGGTCTCACTTAAATTTATTATGTTGTGCGTGTAGCCGGGGAGCATATGCACGGCTTTGATGTCGTCGCCCGACACCCTAAAGCGAAGCACCTCGTCTGTGCCGATTTTTCGCTCTTCTATAAGAGCAGTGCCCGAAACGACAATGAAAAACTCCCACTTTGAGTTGTGCCAATGCTGACCCTTTGTTATGCCGGGCTTTGAAATGTTAACGGAAAACTGACCGCAATTTGCCGTTTTCAAAAGCTCCGTGAAAGAGCCGCGGTCGTCTTTGTTCATTTTAAGCGGCACACACACCTTTTCTTTCGGAAGATACGAAAGATATGTGCTGTAGAGCTTTTTTGCAAAGCTTTTGTCGGGAATTTCGGGTATTACAAGCGTTTGGGGCTGGTCTTTAAACTCCGAAAGCAAGTCGGCAATTTCGCCCAAAGTCACCTTATGCGTAACGGGCGAAAAGCAAAATCTGCCGTTTTCGTTCGCCACGGCGGTTAAGCCGTCAAAATCACAGCGGTGCTCACGAGAAGAGAGCGCCGAAAGCATTTCGTCAACCAAATCGTCTATATAAAGAAGCTCAAGCTGCGTCCCTCGGTCGTTAACCGTTATGGGCAAATCGTTTGCCGTGTTATGGCAAAATGTGGCTACCGCACTGTTATAATTCGGCTTGCACCACTTGCCGAAAAGATTTGGAAAGCGATAAACAAGCACCTTTGCGCCCGTCTCTTCGCCGTATTTAAAAAACAGGTCCTCGCCCATTTTTTTGCTTTTGCCGTATTCACCGTCGGCATAGCGCCCCAAAAGAGTCGCCTGAATTGACGAAGCGAGCATAACGGGGCAGGTGTTTTTGTTTTCCTTTAAAGCGTCAAGCAGCGCCGAAGCAAAGCCGAAGTTGCCTTTTAAAAACTCGCTTTGGTCTTTGGGGCGGTTTACGCCCGCAAGGTTAAACACAAAATCGGCGTCTTTGCAAAAGTGCGAAAGGCTTTCGGGGGAAGAATTGACGTCATATTCATATATTTCGTCGATTTTAAGCTCGGGGTGCGTTCTGTCTTTATTATCTTTAATATTGTAAAGCGCCGCGACAAGGTTTTTTCCGACAAAGCCCTCGGAACCCGTAACAAGAATTTTCATATCGGATTATTTCTCCTGCTTTTTCAGCTCATTTTTGATATATTCGAGAGCGGCGATTTTTTCTTTTGTTTCTTCAACCGTCAAAAGCTCCGTATTGTTTGAGTTAAACTCGCTCAAAAGGTTGCGCTCTGCGTCGCCGTTATTGAAAAACTTGTCGTAATTAAGCCCGCGCTTGTCGCTCGGAACTCTGTAAAAGTTGCCCATATCCACAGCATGCGCGCACTCTTCGTTTGTAAGAAGAGTTTCATACATTTTTTCGCCGTGGCGAATGCCGATGATTTTTATATCCTCTTTTTTGCCGCCGAACAGCTCGCAAACAGCCTCGGCCTGGGTCTTAATGGTGCAGGCGGGCGCTTTCTGAACAAGAATATCGCCGTTTTCGCCGTGCTCGAACGCAAAAAGAACAAGGTCAACCGCCTCATCAAGCGACATAATAAAGCGCGTCATTGAAGGCTCGGTTATGGTTATGGGCTGACCCGCTTTAATCTGGTCTATCCAAAGCGGAATAACAGACCCGCGCGAGCACATAACATTGCCGTAACGCGTGCAGCAGATTTTTGTGTTGCCCGAAGTGCGGCTTTTTGCAACGGCAACGCGCTCTTCAAGCGCTTTTGTTATGCCCATGGCGTTAACGGGATAAGCCGCCTTGTCTGTCGAAAGGCAGATAACCGCCTTTACGCCCTCTTCAATTGCCGCGGTAAGCACGTTGTCTGTGCCGAGAACGTTGGTTCTGACAGCCTCCATCGGGAAAAATTCGCAGCTCGGCACTTGCTTTAAAGCCGCCGCGTGGAATATATAGTCAACACCGTGAATGGCGTTTTTGACAGACGCAATATCTCTTACGTCGCCGATAAAAAACTGAATTTTGTCGGCGACCTCGGGCATCTTCGCCTGAAACTCGTGGCGCATATCGTCCTGTTTTTTCTCATCGCGCGAGAATACGCGAATCTCACCGATGTCGGTCTTTAAAAATCTGTTGAGAACGGCGTTTCCGAAAGAACCCGTTCCGCCGGTTATCATAAGTGTTTTGCCTGTGAATAAGGACATATTTTTCTCTCCTTCTCCTTAATCGGCAACGCATTTATTCGTTGTCGCTGTGATAGTTTTTATAAGACGGGTCTATTTCGACAAGCTCATAAAAATTGTCGATTTCCATAATATCGGTTTTACTGCACTCTCTTATTTCGACCTTGTAATTGTCTTTACACTGAACAAGCGGAATAAACTCCCAGAACAAATCCTTGCCGCCCTCTTTTTTATACTCGGCAGCCCAATCTTTTCTGAGTTTTAACGAGTCCTCTTTGTTCCAATACGCGATTTCATACTGATTGAAGCAGTATGTGCCGCCTTTTCTGTAATTTTCGGCAAAACCTTTGTTAAAGTCAAAGCACCAATCGTCGGTTTCAAGCGCATACGAAGCAAGATAATTGCTTCTGTAGCAGTATTTTTTAATCACGGACGGGTTTGACAAAAGCAAGTCGCCCGCGCAGATGTAGCAGTTATCAACCTTGTCGCCTGCAAGAAGCGCCGACGAAATATTGTTTTCGGTTTCGTAATTGTCGTTATCAACAAGATTCAAAAACGGGTATTTTTCGAGAAGCTCGTCAAACTTTTCTTTAAGATAGCCCCTTACAACCGTTATATCCGTTATTCCCTTTGCTGTGAGCGCGTCTATAAGTCTGTCGATTATGCGAACGCCGTTGACCTTTACAAGCGGCTTCGGCGTGTCAAGCGTAACGGGAATCATTCTTGAACCGAAGCCCGCCGCAAATATTACGGCGCGCTCAACGCGGTAAGGCTCAAGCGCTTCAAGACCTTTTTCGGTGATTTCAAGCACTTCGCCGTCTTTTTTTATATAACCGCCGTTTGCAAGAAAGCTTCGCTCTTTCATAACGGCGCTGCCCGAAATGTTTAAAGTGTCCATGATTTCGCGCCACGGATATTTCTTTTTTCCGAACTCTTCAACGTATGAAAGAATTTCAAATTGGTATCTGTTAAGTTCCATTCCCATACCTCCGTCTTATACGCCGTAAAGCTTTAAAAAGCTATCTTTGTCAAGCTTGTTTTCAAAATAGCTGTCTTTACTTACCTTTGCGGCGTTTAAATACCACTCCCACACCTTTTCAATGTTCGGGGTATCTACGCTAAACATTTTTGCTATGTCGCGGATTATTTTAAGTCCGAACGAAAAGTCCGCCGTGAAATAGCGCGAGCTCCAATCGGGAACCCAGCCGCTTTCGGTTTCGGTCATGGGCGACGTAAGCCCCTTGAACGCTTTTATGGAGCTTATTTTTTTCGTCATTGCATCAACCGTGTGGCTTTCGTAATGGTCGCGAAGCGATTTTACCGATTTTAAATCGAGCGGAATAACGTCGCAAAGCCTTTGAAGCTCGCCGTCGCAGGCGATAAGCATTTCTGACGAGGGGTCGTCCCACTCTTCGTAAAACAAAAAGTTTCTCGGATAAATCTTACCTTCGGTGTGGTCTTTAAATATGGAATAAAGTCTTGTTGTATGTAAAATCGGGTTTGACGGCGTGAGCGTTACCGAAAGATAGTTTGAAAGCGGAACGCACGGCATATCGAACATTGCGCTTACCTTGCCGCAGATTTCGACCGTCTTGTCGGAGGGAATAGCGCCAATTTGAAGCTCGTCTTTTCTGCCCAATTCATATACGGCGTGACCGTATTTTTTAAGGCGCGCTATGCTGTGGACGCGCTGAAAGCCAAACAGCGTGCAGCCCTTTTTTATTGCGTCGTGAAAAGCAAATTCAGCGCCGCCGCTCCCGGGGACAATGCCTATATACTGACTCGCTTTTAAATACGGCGTCATTTTTTCTGCAAGCGACGAAAAAAGCTGTGCCGGCATAACGACCCAGATATATTCCGCGCCGTCAAGCGCTTCTTCAATAGAGTCGGTCACTTTTTTTATAACTCCGCTTTTAAGCAGTCTGTCGGAAGCGTCATAAACCTCTATTTCGTTGCTCCATTTTTCAGGTTTTGACGTATAAACCGTTACGTCGTGCCCCTTTTTTGCAAATTCGGCAGCCATAAGCGTGCCGATATTACCGCCGCCGAGAATTGTTGTTTTCATAACAGCAGACCTCCGAAAAACTATTTATTTTCAAAGCTTTTAAGCCCTTTGTAATGGTACATCATTTCATCGAGCCTGTCTTTTAACGGGAATATCTTTTTATAATCGCCATAGGTGCTTGTCAAAATCTCGTCATAGTTTTCGGGAACACGGAAAACGCCGCTTTCCGTTGTATAAAGCACGGTGTTCCACATTTTTTTCGTATCGTAATGCCTTTTTACGGCTGTATAATCCGCGCCGATGCTGTAGGGAACTTCGTCAAAATCATATTCGGAACAAAGTCTTTCGTAATTTGACGTAATATCCTTTACCGAGTATTTCATACACTTTGCTTTTCTTAAAAGAATACCGCAAAGAGTTTTTATGCTGCCGTTGCAATTTTCAACGGGCTTAATAAGCTTTTCGTAACGCGTATTAAAATAAAATTTAACCTGCTCTGCAAACGGCTTCATTTCGGCTTCGTTTGTCGGTGCTCCGATTACATAAAACACATCGACGTGAAGCACCTCGCTTTTATAGCCCTTCGGCGTAACGCGCATAAAAAAGTGCCTGCATTTGCTGTCAATTTCGGGGCAATAAAAATAAAAATCCTTGCCCAAATCGGCTTTAAGCGCCTCTATCAGCTTAAATCTGTCTTTATACGGAACAAAAACGTCGATGTCGTAATCCCACGGAATCTGACCGTTATCGCGCACCGCCCCGAGAAGCGAGCCGTATGCCAGCTGATACCTCAGCCCGTTTTTTTCGCACACACGGTGAAACTCGCACAGGGTATCGAGCGCTTTTTGCTGATACGCTTTAAAATCCTCATAAATGCTTTCAAAATTTTCGGGGCAAATGTCGCTTGACAAAACCTCTTTTAAAAATTCCGCTCTGTTCAAAATTATGCCTCCTTGGGAGTCTTCTTTTTTCCGAATTTCGCTTTCATTACCGCAATAAACGGCTTAATGCTTTTTCTGTTAAGGAAAAGAACAAGCAAAACATAAACCGCAATCACGGCAATTTTATATGCGAAGTTTACTAAACTGAACGTATACTGATATTTTGTATAAGAGAGAGCAAGCCCGCCGAATATAAACGCTGAAACAACGACGGTATTTTTTATAAAGTCAAACACTCTTAAACCTATATCGTCAAACCGCTTGCTTATAATCACAATAATTACGACTCTTAAAATCATTGCGACGGCATCCGCCGCGATAGAGCCGTATACGCCGTATGCCTTAATGAAGAAATACGAAAGAACCAGGTTTACAAGACTGCCCGTAAGCGTTGCCGTAAACAGGAATTTTGACGCTTTTTTATAATAAAACAGCACTTCGACATAAAAGTAATACATCGTTTTTATTGCAAAAACCAAAACGATAAACGGAACAAACTTCCATGCCTCGGCATAGCTTTTATCCACAAAAAGAATTATGTAATCCTGCGAGAACAGCGAAATTCCTATAAAGAAAAATCCGATAACGGCAATCATCATTTTTGATATGCTGCGGATAAACGCCTTGTAGCCGCTGTCCTTTGCGTTAAGCTTTTCATAAAGCCACGGGCCGTATGCCTGGTCAACATAGACCTGTATTGTGTCGGCTATATTGCCGAACTGCGCCGCGACCGAATAAATGCCGACGCCCGCAAGCGACACCGCGTCGCCTATAAGTATTTTTGAAATAAGACTTGCTATCTGCGTTGAAAGGTTGTGCGGCATTATCGGTACAGAATATTTCAGCGCACTTTTTAAAAGCTTGAAGTCAAGGCAGAAAATAATTTCTTTTTTTACGGTCATATCAATAAGAAAATAAACCGTGTATATCACATACCCCGCAAGCGACGCCAAAAGAGAGCCGACGGCGCCCATTTTTAAAACGACAACAAAAAGAATGTTGAACGCAAGGGTAACAAAAAAGTATACCATTCCGAGAATCGAGCTTTTTGCCGCTTTTTGCTGGCTGCGCAAAAGATTGTCATACACATTGTGCTGGCAGTAAAATATAAGAGATATAAGCGTTACAAGAATTACTGGGTAATAGTCCGTGCCCTGAAAAACGTATTTTGAAAGCGCGCCTTTAAACAGTGTAAACAAGCAAAAGAATGCCGCGCCCGAAATAAACACGAACGTAACGACCGTGCCGTAAAAGCGTTTAAGCTTTTCGGGCTCGTCTTTTAAATCGACATAAAAGCGCATTACCGCCGAAAACAGCGAAAACGCCACGACAAAACCGGCTGTCATAATAAAGCTTGTAGCAATGCTTGTTACGCCGTAATCGTCTGTTGTGAGATATGCCGTATAAAGCGGCAAAAGGAAAAACGAAAAGCACTTTATAAGCAAGCCGCTTGCAGAATAAATTATTGAATTAAGAACAACCTTTTTGCCCGAGGTATTACTTGCCAACTGTATCTAACCCTTTCAAAAGAAGCTCGTTGTGCGCTTCGCATTCGATAATATTTTTTATTCTCAAACCGTTTCTTCTGTTAAAGCTTCTTTTGATAACAAGCTTTGAAAGCCTTCCGCCCGAAAGCTTGTTAAGCGCTTTAAAGAAGAACGAGTTTCCGCGGCACAAAAGCGACAAAAAATAATAGTCTTTCATACTTTCGGCAAGCTCTTTATATTTTTCGTCCATAATCTCGGGAGAAAGACACTCTTCGCTTCTTTTATAAAACCCGTCAAGAATTTCCGCTTTTTGCTTTTCGTCTGCAAGACGAACGCAATTTTTATCTTTCACAACGGGGATATATTCAATTTTAAAATCACTGTCGAGCTTAATTAAAAGCCCCGTCTGCCAGCACTCGGTATTGCTCATATCAAAAAGGAAATTGCCCTGACCGTAAACTATTGTGCCGCCGTTATATTCTTCTTTTGCGCCGATACAGTGGCTGTGCTGGCAAATAACAAGGTCTGCGCCTTTGTCTATGAGCTTTCGGCAAACTTTTCTGAGCCTCGGCGAGGGGTATCTGTAATGCTCCTTGCCGCCGTGATAAAGCACCGTTACATAATCGCAGGTTTTTTTTAGCTCCGCAACCTCGTCGGGTGTTTCAAGCGGGTCAAAAGGATTTGCGCCTGCGGTTTTATCGGTAACAACCGAAAACTCGTGTTCAACGCAGGCATATACGCCCACGGTTTTGCCGCCGACGGTGAAAATGTGCGCTTTTTTAGCTTCTTCTGGGGTTTTCCCCGCGCCGAAAAAAGAAATGCCGTTTTCTTTGAGTGCGTCCATCGTACTGAAAAGCCCTTTTTCGCCTTGGTCGAGAATATGGTTATTGGCAATTGCAAAGCAATGAGGATTAATCGCTTTAAGTCCGTTAACGGTGCTAATTGGTGCAGAAAGCGCGGGGCCGTTTTTTTCTATCGGCGTTTCTTCGTCCGCAAGCGGAACTTCAAGATTAAATATTGTATAATCCGCAGAATTAAGAAGCTCTTTAAGCTCTTTTCCCAAAAGCGCGTCTGTATCTGCATTATTAAATAATTCAAAATTGCTTTTTGTGGGCACCAAATCAGCGCCGATAAGTATGTTCATATTGTAGTCTTTCCGACAGCTTACATTGAGTATAACTATCTGTTCTGAAATTCCTTTATTCTGGTGTCAATAATTTTTCCTTTGTAAATGATCCGACTGGCATCAAGCACACCATTATGCTGTTCCGTACTGAGCGCCTCTATATAAGGCACAATCGCTTCCGAATTATTATATGTGAACGTTTTGTAAAACAGCGATGGCGTATGATCTACAACATAGTGCACGATGCCATCAACCACATATGTTGGGCTTTCAATCGTTGTCGGAACGCTTGTTTCAATACCACCGTTTCTGTCACAACTGACATCGACTATCATGGCATTCCTTTTCATTCTGGAAAGGTCTTCACGGTAAATAATATGATCTTTACGTGTAATGTCCCATAGAACACAATTTACAATAACGTCATATTGTCCGATTTCACTACGCAACAACTGCTCCATATGTCGATCATATTGCATCACATTCGCTCCGAGCATATTAAGAACCTTAATAGCACCACGTGCTGTATTCCCTCTGCCTATTACCGCAACGTCAGTTTCATATGGCATTCTGCCATAACATTGAAACGCATGCATAATTGCAGCTTCTCCGGCAAGCTCGTTATTTCTCCAGAAAATATGTCTGCCCATATCAAACATATCTTCCCAAGCATAAGCAGTCAATTTGCCGAAAATCAACTTATCTGTAATATCCCTATTCTGCACAGCATGAACCCATCCGAAAATATCCTGTGAGTTAAGTTCATTCAAATAGTCAGCATCGCCGATTTTCGGATCACATATGATATCGCACTTCAGCACAGTGCTACGCGAAGCAATATTCGCACCGGCATCCAGATAGTCTTGATCCTGAAACCCAATCACATCTCCGTAGCTTTCTTCAAAATAGAGCATTTCAGGATGCGATATTTTTTTTACATCGCACGGAATCATGGCACGACGATTCTCGTTTTCCTTATGGCTAATAGGGAATCCTATTGTTTTCATTTTGCATCCTCCAAACGAATTAAATCACCAAAATACTTGTCGGTTTCAGGAAGCAGGTTGGCATCAAAGCCACTATCCGGGAAAAAAGTTATTTCCCCAAAATAAATATGGTCATTACTTTGATATAAGTCAACACGCACAAAAGGCAATCCTTCCGAGAGATTTGTTGCAATCTCAAACATCTTGTCCATCAGATTGGGCTTGGCGATAGTAAATCCTTCCGGAGCATTCTTTCCGCGCAAATTCAAGCGCTTAAGTTCCCAGTCCTTGTCGAAAAAGTAGAATTTTGGGTTTCCGCTCGAGCGTTCAAGACAAACCATCACACAATCCACATAGCCATTAAAACAAAAAAACTTGTAATCCGTGAAGTCAGAACTGTCAACAGAATCGGTCATGTACTTCTCCGCAATAATTTTCCTCGGCACGTCTTTATACGGCCATTCGCGCCCGGTCAAGTAATAATCTTCTGCCAAACCACGCGCTAAATTCTCGCGTATTCTTTTGATATCATGAGATGTCAGTTTACTCTTATCTTTGCAAATATACATTCCCAAGCCGGAATTGTGATTGCATTTCAACACAAATTGATCCGGCAGCAAATCAAAGTCTATTTCATCAGGATTATCCCAAACGCCAATTAGTGGGATCAAATATTCCTTACCAAGTTTTTCTTCTATATACTCGCGCACCTTGTATTTATCCACCATCATGGTATACTCCGGCTTACGGTCATATAATTTCAACCACTGAAGCTTTTCGTTAAAAGTCTGCGGATTTTCAAGGTCAAGCTTTTTGCCTAAAGAAAGGTAATATTTGATTTTCAGATACTTTTCATCGGGCATATTCCGATTATCTTTTTTGTCAAACAGCACAAGCGCCGCAAGACGCGGATTTTTAATTGCCTTTAAAACTTTTTCAATCATACTTTAAGCCTCGTTTTAATCTATTTTCATTCAGTGCCATGGCAAATGCAACCGCAAGAAGCATCCATGTGCCCTTTGAAGAAAAACTTACCATTCCGTAATCCATAACAAGCCTTGTTATGAGAAGAATCATCATCATTATGTTAGACGGATTTTTCCGCCCTTTTCCCGCAAAAAACTTTGCCGCCAAATAGATGAACATTGCATAATACAGCAAAAATCCGACCGCACCGTAGTCGACAAGCAATTCCACAAAATTGTTGTGTGAATATGTGCCGTAGGCGCTTATTGTTCTGAACGCGTCCGAGCCGTAGCCGAAAACGGGCTTTTCTAAGAAAAAGCGCATACCGTCTCTTATCATTGACGTCCTTATAATATCCGACTCGTTTTTTTCACCCGAAAGAAAGCTGAAAAGTCTGTCGGACATAACGTCGAATATCGGAAGCGACAAAAGAAAATAAAGACCGACAACAAGCACACCGCCGACAATGATTACCTTGTACATTCTTTTTATTCCGTATTTGAACAACAGAACAAGCAAAATGCCGAGAACAATCGTAAATACAGATTTTTTTGAGCCGCTTGAAAGTGCAAAGAAAACAAACGCCGCACAACCGACAAGATAAAGCGGCCGACGCTTGAACACGGTAAAATAAACGCCGCAAACACATGCATATGAGAAAACAAGACCGAAGGTGTTTTGGTTTGCAATCTCGCCGCCTATTCTGACGCCCTCCTGCATTTGCTCTATCATTCCGTCAAAGCCGTACATATATAATGAATAGGCAAGAAGAACTATTCCCGAATAATAAAGCGCCTTAAAATACAGCTCAAACTCGCGGGTGTTTGCCATAATTTCATACATAAGTATTGCCATTATAAACGTCTGCGTCATTGTGCTGAGCATTTGCATTCCGTTTGCTCTGCTCGGCGCCCAAATTGTGGTAATAAGTATCCAATAAAAATTCAGAAGTATAAAAACGAGCGGCACGGACGCAAAAAAGCGCGCACCGACAAGAAGCGACACAAGAGCTATTGCCATAAAAGCAAAAATGCACGCTTTTGATATTATATAATAGTTTACATCCTCGCCGAACACGTTGTTTGCAATAACGCTTAAAAAGAGAAATGCAAGCGATATTTTAAGGCAAACGGTTTTTATGCTTAAATCCCGCCGCGTTCTTCTTACAAGAAGCTTTTCCATCTGTTCCCTCTCAGTTTTTGTTATCCGTCAATAATTGAAGCATACGCTTTTTTGCAGGCGTCATAATTAAAATCGGCGCCTCTGTTTAATGCCTTTGCGGCAAAATCGGCACGTTTGGAGCCGTCCGTCCCAAGCATAAGCATTGCCTTTGCAAGAGTCCTTTCGCCGTCGGTCAAAGGTTCTTTTGCGCTCCAATTCTCTTCATCCTCAAGCTCCGGAACAAGTATTCCGAAGTCGCACTCGGTTACATCCGTATATTCACGCCCGAAATCGGGAGTTTTGTTTAAAATTTCTCTCGGACCCGATTTGCAGTCTGCCGCGATTATGGGAAGTCCGCAGACCATAGCCTCGGTCATACCGTTCGGGAAGCCCTCAAACAAAGACGACAGAACATATACGTCTGACAAAGCAAGATATTTAAAAGGATTTTTTACCTTTCCCGTAAACATAACGCTGTCCTTAATTCCGAGACCTTCCGCAAGCTTTTGCGGCTCGTCGCCGATTCTGTTTTCACCGATAATAAGAAGTCTTGCGTTTTCGTCGTGTTTTCTTACTTCACCGAAAGCTTTAATAAGATGCCAAAAGCCCTTTTGGTGCATAATTCTTCCGACGCTTACGAAAACCGTTTTGCCGTCCGAAAAAGCCTTTATTTCATCTTCGGCAGGCTCTTTCATACGGTCGTGTATTTCGCCGACGTCATACGGATTATAAATAACTTTCAGCTTTTCTTCGGGAACGGCATAGTCCGTTTCATAGCTTTTTGCTATAACCTTTGACACGGGGACTATTACATCAGCTTTTTGATACAGCTTTTTAATAAAAATATCCGTAAGCTTCCCGAGAACGCTCCGGCTGTTTTCTTTTTTTGTATAGTTTCTTATGGAAACTATATTTTTGCACGAGCCGTCCGAAAGAATATTTACAATGTTGGGGCTGTCAAGAAAGCTTATAACGCAATCGAGCGAATACTCTTTTTTAATCCGCTTTAACGCCCGTACTCTTTTAAGAAGCAAAAGCACCTTATTCAATATTCCGCCGCCCGCAGGCAGATTCATATTGACGATTTTTCCGCCGCACTCATACTCCATATATGTATCTTCAAAAAGAACGACATAAATATTGTAATCGTTTTCAAGAATTTTTGAAAGCCGCGATACAACGCGCTCCGCGCCGCCGCTGTTCATTTCACTTATGAAAAGTCCGACGTTTTTCATTTGTAGCTCCTTACTGTTTTTTCACATCTCGCCAGACAGTTTCAAGCATGGCTGTCACTTTTTCGGCGGTGTAGTTTTCTTTTAGTCTTTTATATGCGTTTTTTGAAACGTTTTTTCTTTTTTCGGGGTCGCTTATAAGCTCTTCAAGCGCATTTTTAAGAGCGTCGGCGTCACGCGGGGGGAAAGTCACGCCGCAGCCGCCCGAAAGCATTTCGGGAATTGCGCCGACTTCTGTCGCCGCAATTGCCTTTTTTAACGCCATTGCCTCGGTTATGACGCACGGAAAGCCCTCGGTATAACTCGGGAGGGTGAAAATTTGCGCCTCGTTTATAAGCTGCATAGCTTCGCCGTGCGGCTTTTCGCCGAGAAATTCTATATTATCAACCGATATTTTCTTTTTTAATTCGGCTAAATATTCGTCTTTATACGGTCCGATAATCACAAGCTTATAATCGCTGTGATTTTTGCCGACTGTGTTCCACGCCGTGACAAGCTCATCAATTCCCTTTGTCGGAATGACCCAGCCGAGATAGGCGACCGTTTTTTCGCCCTCTTTAGGAGCGGGCAATTCTGAAAGGTCAATCGGGTTCGGAACAAACACGGCACGAGCTTCGGGGCAATATTCTTTAAGCGCCGAAAGCGACGCATTGTCTATAGCGATAACCGTATCTGCCGCCGCCGCGGCTTTTTTCAAAAGCCGCCATTCTTTTGTGTTTGCCTTTGAAATTTCGGGCACTCTGCCGAAATGAAGGTGATAAACGACGGGCACTTTATATTTTTTTGCGGTCTTTAACAGCAAAAGGTCCCTTAATATCGCAAGCTGTGCGCTTGTCGTCATATGAATAAGCGATATATTGCCGCTTTTAAGCGTTTTTTTAAGCTGCTTATTTATTTTAAGCATCTGAAAGCCGCTTACAAAAACCCTGCTGAAAATGCCGCGCCCCTCGGTGCTGCGGGTTTTGGGCGCAATATCTATTATTTTAAGTTCATATTCGCCGCTTTTGTCATAGTGACTTTTTATCATATTCGACCAGTTCGCTATGCCGCCGTAGGGCGGCGGAAACGGTGAAACAAGGCAGATTTTTTCCATTAAAGAACCTCCGCTTATACTAAGTAGCCGCCGATTAATTGAGAATGCATAAGTGTTAATCAGCCGTTACACAGAGAGTTTTCAAGAATTTTTACATATTTTTTCGCGCAGACGTCTTTTGACGCATTTTCTAAAACATACATACGCGATGTGCATTCGTTTTTGCGGTTTTCTTTTGCCGAAAGAATTGCTTCCTTGAGCATTTCGGCGTTTTCGGGTTCAACGCAAAAACCTGCGTCTGCCGTTTTTATAATATCGGCAAGCTCGCTGTCGGTATCAAACGAAGCGATAATCGGGGTGTTGCACGCCATTATGCTCCAAGTTTTGCTCGGCATTCCGCTTTTGCCGACGCCCTTTTTGCAGGTTATAAGGGCAACGTCGCCCAAGCTGTATACCTCGGGCACGCGCGCCTGTTCAAGAAGAGCGGTAATTTTTACGTTTGAAAGGCTTTCGTCGGCAACTCGTTTTTTCGCGTTTTCAAATCCGGCGCCGCCTCCGAAAACGGCAAACTGTATGCTTTCGTCGTCTTTTAAAAGCTTTGCCGCGTCAAGCACAACCTCTGCGCCCTGCGCCTCGCCGAAATTGCCCGCATAAACAACGGTGAATTTCTCGCGCGGCAGGGAAAGCTCTTCAAAAAGCTTGTTTTCGTCCCGTTCTATCGGCAAAATCGAATTTGCGTCTATCCAGTTTGAAACGTTTTCTATTTTTCCTTCGGGCACGCCCTTATTTAAAAGGTTGTTTTTAAAGCTTTCGCTTATAAGAATAATTTTATCGGCATTTTTGTATGTACGCGCTTCGATTTTTTTGCCGACCTTAAAAATCGGGCTGTCGGTTGACGAAAGCCCTGTTGTTACCAAAGAGTCCGGGAAAATATCCTGCAGATTATAAACAAAGGGTATATGCTTTTTCAGCTTTTTGCCGAGCTTCTTTGCAACCGCGCCGCCCAAAAGCCCTTGAGTCGGCGGTGTGCTTGCGGCAAAAACAACATCGGCGTCGGTCTGTTTTTTTGCAATCGCAAGCGTTCTGTAATTGCACCAAAAATACCTGAAAGCGCGGATTATCGGATTCTTGCCCTCATCGGGCGCCGAGAACCGTATAACCTTTATTTTTCCCGAATTGAGTTCTTCTTTTTTTATATTTTTATATTTCCTTCGCGTCTCTTCATCTATGCCTCTTGTCGGTACGGGGCAAATCACCGTGACAGTGTGACCCGCAAGGCACAATTCATCGAGCAAATCGTTTTCAAGATGTGTATACGCCGTGTTTTCCGGAAAAAAATATCCCGCCAAATACAAAATATTCATTCTTTCTCCTGTTTGCGCCGCAATTAATTGTGAAGATGGTATGTCTGAGAAGTAAAAGCCACTCTGAAGCCGCACTTTTCATACAGCCTGAGCGCCGAAACGTTAGCCGCCTGTGTTCCGACAAGCATTTCGGTACAGCCTTTTTCAAATGCAAGCCGCTGTACCTCGTTTAAAAGCTTTTGCCCTATGCCCTTGCCCCTTGCGCTTTCGCTCACGGCAAGAAGGTCGATATGGCAGATTTCTTCCGAAAGGTCGCAAATCACAAAGCCTTCGCGCAAATCCGTAGTAAGCAACGTTTTTTCGCCGTTTAAGAAGGCGTTTTTAACCCAAAGCGAATAAAGCTCGCTGACCTTTTCTTTATCAAGAAGCGGGTCGCTTGCAAACCGCGACTTTGAAAACGCAGTTCCTGAAATTTCCGAAAGCGGCTCTATATCCTCTTCAAGAACGGGGCGAACGCCGCTTTGCGCCGCCGCACTCTCGGTCTTTTTTGAAAGGGTAACGGGCGTGTCCGTCAAAAACGCATGAGAACGCGTTCCCAAAAGATACCTGTTGAAGCTGTCGGAGCACACATTGTTGACCGTCACAAACGAATACGCTTTTGCTTCGTTTAAAAGCGCGTCAAACTCGCCCGAAGAAAGTCTTTCGTTCAGCGTAACCTTTGCACATGCAACACCGAACAAATCCGAATCGAATTTCAGCTCTGTAAATTCATATTTACTCACTCTGAACGCTCACTCTCCGCCTTATTTTCGTTTGCGGCAAAATCCACAACCTCTTCGTTTCTGTAAACGTCGCTGTGCGACAAAATCGTTTTAATCGTTTTGAAAAAGACCTTTACGTCAAGCAAAAACGAAACATTTTCGGCATAATAAAGGTCGCTTTTGTTTTTTTCTTCAAGCGGCAAAGAGTTTCTGTAATATGCCTGAGTGTATCCCGATATTCCGGGCTTTACGGTGTATTTTTTTCTCATTTCGCCGCTGTTTATTTCATACCACTCCGGCGGGTCGGGACGCGGCCCCAAAATGCTCATTTGACCTTTAAGCACGTTTATAAACTGAGGAAGCTCGTCAATGCTTGTTTCTCTGAGCTTTTTGCCTATTACCGTAAGGCGCGGGTCGTCGGGCGAGCTGAAGGTTGTGCCGTCGTCGTTTCTTATGTCGGGCGCGTTCTCTTTCATGGAACGGAATTTGTACATATCAAAAACCTTTCCGTTAACGCCGAGACGTTTTGCCTTGTAAAAAACCTTGCCGCCGTCCTCTTTTTTAATAAGCAAGCCGACAACAGCCGTTATAGGGCAAAGAAAAATGCAGGCAAAAAGCGAGATAATAAAGTCAAAACACGGTTTTACAACTTTTTTATACACAAAAGCACCTTCCCTTATTGTTTTGCAACTGCCGATTGATTTATTAATCGGCTGCACAGGGTTTTATTTTACATATTCTTTCAGAAGTTCAACGTAACAGCTTATTATGTAGTCCACCTCTTCATCGGTGAGCCTTGTGTGAAGCGGCAATGTAATCTCGTTGACAAACTGGTTATATGCATTTTTGTAATCTGCAATGTCAAAGCCGAGCTTTTTATAAGCGGTCATCATGGGCAGCGGCTTATAGTGCACGTTGCAGGCGATGCCTTTTTCCGCCATTTTTATAATAATTTCGTTTCGCTCTTCAAGGGTTATTCCCGGAACGCGCGAAAGATAAAGATGACCCGAAGAGCGCGCATTTTCGGTCTTGTGCGGCAAGCCCTTTACGCCGAACGGCGAAAACGCGGCGTTATAGCGCTCAATTATGCTGTGGCGGCGGTCAAGCATTTTGTCATAGCGTTCAAGCTGAGCAAGACCTATGCCCGCCATAATATCTGTCATATTGCACTTATAAGCAAGCGAAACAATGTCGTATTCCCACGCGCCGAGCTTCGTTTTTGCAAGCGCGTCTTTAGACTGCCCGTGGAGCGACAAAAGCTGGCATTCGTGATAAAGCTCGTCGTTGTCAACTCCGTCTATATTTCTCCAGGTGACCGCGCCGCCCTCTGCCGTGGTAAGGTTTTTTACCGCGTGAAAGCTGAACGAAGTAAAATCGGCGATTTCACCGCACATTTTTCCGTTTTGAACCGCGCCGAAGGCATGCGCCGCGTCGGCAAGAACGGCTATTCTGCCAAGCTTTTTCTGAAGCTCGGACTGCGGATTGAAGAGAGGCTTTTTCTCTTCGGCTATTTTATAAAGCGTATCGTAATCGCAGACAACACCGCCTATGTCAACCGCAATTATTGCCTTCGTTTTTTCGTTAACAGCGTTTCTTACAGCGTCCATATCCATGGCAAACGATTCGGGAAGCGTATCGACAAGCACGATTTTTGCCCCGACATGGTCTATTACGCTTGCAGAAGCCGTATAGGTATATGCCGTTGTGATAACCTCGTCGCCGTGACCTATTCCGAAAAGGCGCAGAGTTATTTCGAGCGCCGCCGTTGCGGAATTAAGGCAAACGGCTTTTTCGGTACGGCAACGCGCCGCTATTCTTCTTTCAAACTCTTTTACCTTCGGACCTGTCGTTATCCACCCCGAGCGTATGGCGTCGGCTGCCCCCGCAACCTCGGCTTCTGTCATATCGGGCGGTGAAAATGAAATGTTGTGCATTTTAATACCTTCTTCTTTTATTTCTTGCAGATGCTCGCCTCATACTCCGAATTGTTCGGGGTATACGTCGGGACGATTTCGCTTAATTTTTTAATTATATCGGTTCTTGAAAAGCTCTCGATATTCTCGCCCAAAACGGCAAGCTGTGAAAAGAGCCTGTCCGAATCTATTTCAATCGGTTTTGCGACATAAATCAAATCGTTTTCGGTTTTTCTTATGCCCTCTTCCGCAATAAGAAGCTCCTCATAAAGCTTTTCGCCCTCGCGAAGCCCCGTATATTTAATCTCAATATCTTCACCGACCCTGTAGCCCGAAAGTCTTATAAGGTTTTCGGCAAGCTCGCGGATTTTCACGGGCGAGCCCATATCGAGAATGAAAATTTCGCCGCCCTTTGCGCTTGCGCCCGCCTGAAGAACAAGCGAAACAGCCTCGGGGATAAGCATAAAGTAACGGATAATGTCGGGGTGGGTGACCGTAACGGGTCCGCCGGCTTCAATCTGCTCTTTAAACAGCGGAATAACGCTGCCGTTTGAACCGAGCACGTTGCCGAAGCGCACTGCGACAAAATCTGTTTTTGAAACCTTGTTAAAGGACTGAACAATCATTTCGCACGTTCTTTTTGTTGCGCCCATTACGTTTGTGGGATTGACAGCCTTGTCGGTTGAAATCATAACAAAGCGCTCAACGCCGAATCTGTCGGCGGCTCTTGCAAGGTTATATGTGCCGAAGATGTTGTTCTTAACAGCCTCTTTGGGGCTGTCCTCCATAAGCGGAACATGCTTGTGCGCCGCGGCGTGATAAACGATGTTGGGGTGATATTCGCTGAAAACCTCGTTAAGACGCTGTTCGTCGCGCACAGAGCCGATAAGCACTTTAAGATTTACTTCCGGGTATTTTCTTTTAATTTCCTGCTGAATGTCATAAGCGCCGTTTTCTGCTATATCAAAAATGACGATTGTTTTCGGCGCGTGACTTTTTGCGACCTGCCGCACAAGCTCACTGCCGATTGAGCCGCCGCCGCCCGTAACAAGCACCGTTTTGCCCTCTAACTGAGAAAACGCGTTTGTAAGGTCGGGCTTTATCTGCGGTCTGCCGAGAAGGTCGGTATAATCGACCTTGCGAAGCTTTGCGCCTATTTTTTCGCCGCCTATAAATTTAGCTTCGGACGGAAGCGTTTTAAGCGTACAGTCGGTCTTTTTGCAAATATCGAGAAACTCTTTTTTGCGCTCCTCCGAAGCGGAAGGAATCGCAAGATAAATTTCGTCTATGCCGAGCTTGTTTACGGTGTCGATTATAACATCTCTTCCGCCGTAGACCTTTACGCCGTTGAGATATTCGTTTTTCTTTCTTCTGTTGTCGTCAATCAGCGCAACAACGTCGTATCTTGAATAATATTCGACCGAGGTTTTAAATTCTTTTATAAGCCTGTCCGCCGCGCTGCCGGCGCCGATTATCATTACCTTTTTCTTTTTTTCGCCCGAAGCCCTGCTTTTTTCAATAACGCCCTTGCGCCATACCCTGTAAAGAAGAAGCACGCCGACCCTTATGCAGAACACAAGAATCATAAGAATTGAAGAATAAAGCACAAACCACGTTGAAAACGAGCGAACATTGCCGAGCCACACCCATGTGCACGCAAAAAACGTTACCGCTTTTGACACGACAAATGCAAGAAGCAGCGTGCCGTAATCCCTTATTGCGAAATACTGCCACATGGTTTTGTAGACCTTTGATATTAAAAAGGCGGCGCACATCAAAACAAAGTCGATAAGTAAAATTACGCCGAGCCACTTTGAACACCACTCGGGCGCGGCGGTTGAACCGTCAAATTTAAGCACCACCGAAAGAACGCCCGCCAAAATAAGCGCAACGGCGTCTAAAGCGGTTAAAAGCCCTTTCATATGTTTTTTAATGAATGTCACGGTATTTATGACTAAAGACAATGCCAATCATCACTCTTTCTCCGAAAAATCATACCCCGAATTGTGCTTTTTTAAAATGCACAAAACGCGCGGCTCCGTCAGTAAAACGCACTTTCGCATACTGATAGAGTTTAGCCATTTTATTTTAGCACAGCTTATCCCGAATTACAATATGATTATGCGAATTATTCAGCCCGTTTTTTGAAAATATATGACAATATATGTATTTATAAACATTTTATTGACAAAAACTGACTTGTTCAGCCGTCGTATGTCAAATGTTAGCCGATACGCGGCAGAGCCGTGCGAGCCGTTAGCTGTTGGCGCGCGGCAGAACCGCAGGAGCCGTTAGCTGTTAGCTTTTAGCTTTTAGCTCGCGGCGTTGCCGCGATTATATTCCGCGTAAACGCGGAAAAATCAAGGAAAACGGCGTTGCCGTTTTGGCGGGCGGCAGGTTGCCGCCCCTACGGGAACGATAGGAAAATCGCCGCGGAAAACGAGACGTTTTTGCGTAGAAAAACCTATATTACGTGTTTATTGACAGGCAAATTATCGTGCCGAAATAAATCTGTAAACAATCAAATACTTTAAAAAACAAATCCCCGCGTTCTGACAGAAAATCCGTTCACGGGGTTATATTATGCAGAACAAATAAACCCTATGAACGGACAAAGCCCATTCACGAGATTATATTATGCGGAACAAGCAAAACCCTGCAAACGGACGAAATTCATTCCATTCACAGGGTTCTTTTTATAGCAATATAAAAATGGAAATATGCAAGTCGCCGTCACGCAGGCTAACCGCTAACAGCTAACGGCTACAGGCTTTCCCGTAGGGGCGGCAAACTGCCGCCCGCCGAAACGCGGCAACGTTTCCCTTAAAATATCCGCACAACATGCGGAATATAATCGCGGCTTCGCCGCGCGCTAACGGCTAACAGCTAACAGCTAACGGCTCGAAACGGCAACCTGCCGCCCGCCAAAAATGCGAAGCATTTTTCCGCTATACACCGCGCTTTGCGCGGTTACAATCGCGGTGAAACCGCGCAGCTAACAGCTAACAGCCAACGGCTAACAGCTCAAGCGGCTTCGCCGCGTTAACAACTGACAACGAACCCGACGAACGGATAAAATACAATCCATTCACCGGGTTCGGTTTATAACAATATAAAAATGACAATATGCAAGTTGCCGTAAATTAAGCTAAAAGCTAACGGCTAACAGCTAACAGCTGCCGTCAGATTTTCATTGCGACGTCGTATGCTCTCCAGACGACCGAGCGAAGGTTGCCTATAGCAAGGCAATCGCCGACAAGGAACACCTTGCCGCTCTTTTCGGCAAGCGGTGCGGGGATATAACCGGCGCAGCTTATGACGGAGTCGCACTTAATTTCAAGCTCTTTGCCGCTCTTGTCGGTGCAGATTATAGAACCGTCTTTAACCTCTTTCAGGGTGGTTTCAAGATATACCGGCACCTTGTTGAGTGCAAACCACTCTCTTAAATACGACGAGTTTGCAAGGCAAACGCCCTTTTGGCTTACAAGGTCGTCTTTCATTTCGACAATAATCGGCTTGTTGCCCTTGAGCGCCAATTCATATGCAATCTCACTGCCCGTAAGGCCGCCGCCGATAACGGCAACAGTCTCGCCGACGGGTGCGCCGTTGAGGAAGTCGCACGCTTCGACCATCTTTTCATAGCCGGGCACGCGTTTAAGCTTGCGCGGAACAGAGCCGGTTGCGATTATAACGGGTGCGTCGCCGAATTTTGAAATATCCTTAACTTCGTCGTTGAGGTGAACCTCTATTCCGAGAACGTCCATCTGGCGAATGTACCATTTAAGAAGCTCGCGAAGCTTGCCCTTGTAGGACTCTGCGCTTGCGGGGATAAACGTTCCGCCGAGAACGCCGCTCTTTTCGTGAATAACGGGTTTGTGTCCGCGAAGTTTAAGCACTCTTGCGGCTTCCATACCGCCGATGCCGCCGCCGACAATGTGAACGGTTTTGGGCGAAGATGTCTTTTTGATGTAGTGCTTGTTCCACTGCATGGTTTCGGCGTTAACGGCACAGCGCGAAAGGTGAAGGCTGTCCGAAAGCTCCTGGTCGTTGGGCACGCCCTTGTAGTGGCACATATTAAAGCAGCCGTTGTGGCAAAGAATGCAGGGACGAATGTCGTCCTCTTTGCCGTTTATGAGCTTTGTTACCCACTCCTGGTCTGCAAGGAACGGTCTTGCAAAGCCGGCGCCGTCAAGCTTGCCCTCTTTAATTGCGTCTGCGGCAACTCTGGGGTCAAGTCTGCCCGCGCAGATTACGGGAAGATTTGTAAAGTTCTTGATATGCTCGACATCTTCAAGGTTGCAGTTTTCGGGCATATATACGGGCGGATGCGCCCAATACCATGCGTCGTATGTACCGTTGTCGCAGTTAAGGCAGTCGTAGCCCGCTTCTTCAAGGTATTTTACGGCTTTTTCGGATTCTTCCATATCTCTGCCGACTTCTACATAATCTTCACCCGGGAGCGCGCCCTGACGGAAGCCCTTTGTTTTTGAAAGCACGCTGTAGCGAAGCGAAACGGGGAAGTCGTTTCCGCAGGCTTTTTTGATGGCTTTTACGATTTCAACCGCAAAGCGATAGCGGTTTTCAAACGAGCCGCCGTATTCATCGGTACGCTTGTTGACATATTTAAGGGTAAACTGGTCAAGCAAATAGCCCTCATGAACGGCGTGAACCTCTACGCCGTCAACGCCTGCGTCCTTCAAAAGCTTTGCTGACTTTGCAAAGCTGTCGATAAACTCCTGTATTTCGGCCTTTGTCATCTCGCGGGAGGGAATCTTGTCCGACCAACGGTTGGGCGAGGGGCTTGCCGAAGCCGTGATTTTGTCAAGGTCCATAAAGGGCTTGCTGAGAACTCTTAAAGCGGGGTTTGTGTAAAGCTTTTCCATCATTTCGCTTACGGTGAAGGAGCGGCCGAAGCCTGCCGTGAGCTGAACGAAAAGCTTTGCGCCCGTTTTGTGAAATTCGGGCATCCACGCTTTTAAGTCGTCAAACATCTTTTTGTTTTTGTGGAGCCACTGACCGAACATCGGGTTGTAAACGGGCTGGCAGCCGGGGAGCACAAGACCTGCGTTGTTTTTTGCAACTTCAAGAATGAAGCGCGCGCCGTCTTTGTCGAAATGGTTCTTCTCCATCCAGCCGAAAAGGTCGGTTCCGCCCATACTTGTAAGCACAACGCGGTTTTTGATTTCGCAGTTGCCTATCTTCCACGGAGTAAATAAGGGTTCTAATCTCTGTTCCATAAAGGTTCCTCCCAAAAAATTCTGTTAATATTGTATCACAATATATTGCAAAAGAAAATAGGTTTTGAAAAAATCGGTTAAAAATTTAACGTTCTTTTTTCAAAACCTTTATGTGTTTTTGCGATTATCGGCTTTCGTCAGGCGGTTGTCGAGAATGCCTTTCCCGTGGCTTCGTCCTCATACTGCCTTTTATAAAGCTCGTAATAATAGCCCTCTTCTTTTAAAAGCTCTTTGTGCGTTCCGCTCTCAATAATTTTTCCGTTTTTCACGACGAGAATAAGGTCGGCGTTTCTGACGGTCGAAAGCCTGTGGGCTATAACAAGCGATGTTCTGCCCTTTATAACCTTGTCGATTGCCGACTGAATTTTTTGCTCGGTTATTGTGTCAACCGAGGCGGTCGCCTCGTCAAGAATGAGAATCTTGGGGTTTGAGAGCACAGCGCGTGCAAAAGAAATAAGCTGTTTTTCGCCCGTCGAAAGCAGGTCGCCGCCCTCGCCGACATCGGACAAAAGCCCGTTTTCAAGGTGAGCGGTCACGCTCTCGGCAGAAACAAGCTTCAAGGCGTTTTCTATCTCTTCATCGGTGGCGTCGGGGTTGCCGTAAAGAAGATTTTCTTTAACCGTGCCCGAAAACAGGTGCGGCGTTTGAAGGACGTAACCGATTGCGCTGTGAAGCCAAAGCTGTGAGCGAAGGCGCGCGTCTTTGCCGTCTATAAGCACCTGACCCGCGGTCGGCTCAAAAAATCGGCAGACGAGATTTACAAGCGTGGACTTGCCCGCGCCCGTTTCGCCGACTATTGCGATATTTGTGCCGAACGGTATTTTAAGGTTGAAGTTTTCAAGGACGTATTCGTCGCCGTCGGGGTATTTGAAATCGACGTTTTTGAACTCTATATCGCCCTTTATCTCTTCCCAATTTTCTTTTTTGGGATTAAAGCAGTCGCCGTATTTTTCAATAACCTCGGGCGTATCCTTAACGTCGGGCTCGGTTTCGACAAGCTTTGAAAAGCGCTCGATGTTTACCTGGGTTGTGATAAAGTCCGAAATGCAGTCGATTATCCAGCGCACAGGCTCCATCATACCCTGTGCATACGACATAAACATTGAAAACGTGCCGACCTCGTTTTCGGCGATATAGCCGCCGCGCCAAAGCACGATTGCAAGCGCCAGCGACGACGCAAGGTTAAGCGTTGCGGCAAAAGCGCCCCTAAGGCGCGCGCCCTTTACCGATTTTTTGTAAAGAGAACGCGTTTCGTTTGTAAAGCTGTCGGTAATTTTATCTTCAATTACAAGCGTTTTGATTGTTTTTGCGCCCGTTATGCCCTCGTTAAAGCTGCCCGTAATCTGCGAGTTAAGCTCGCGCATTTCGCTGTTTACTTTTATAAGCTTTTTCTGGAACACCGAAAACAGCGCCGCGATAAGCGGAACTATAAGAGTAACAAGCGCCGCAAGAGACGGGTTCATAACGAACATAACTATAATGGCGCCCAAAAAATACGAGAACTGCCACACGCCGTCCATAAGGCTCCACGAAACAAGCGAGCCTATGCGCGAAGTGTCGCTCATAACGCGTGCGTGAATGTAGCCGACGCTGTTTTGGTTGAAATACGAAAACGACAGCGTTTGAAGATGGTTAAAAGCGGCGTTTCTCAAATCCTTGTTAATGCTGACCTCTATCTGCATTGCAAAATAGCACGAAATGTAGTTTACAAGGCCCGTAAGAAGCACGGCAAAAATATAAATCAAAATAAAATAGGGCAATGTGTCAAGCGTGTTTTCGCCGATAAAGTGGTTAAGCGCATAGCGCTGAAGAACAGGCGTAAAAATATCGACGCAGCTGCCTATAAGTCCGCAAAAAATCATAAGAAAGATTTTTTCGCGGTATTTTTTCATATAAGGAACAATCTTTCCCAATCCGAAGAAGGGAAGATGCTCGCGTTTTTTCTCGGAGTTTTTCATTCTTCCTTCTCCTCCTTATTCTTTTACAAAGCCGGACTGAATCTCGTATATTTTCTGATATATTCCGCCCGCCGCTTTAAGCTCGTCGTGCGTACCCTCTTCGACTATTCTGCCGCGGTCGAGCACGATTATTTTATCCGCCTTGCTTAACGTGGTTATTCTGTGCGAAATAAGAATTATACTTGATGTTCCGAAGCGTTCTTCAAGAGAGCGCCTGATTTTTGCGTCGGTTTCGGTGTCAACCGCCGAAAGGGAGTCGTCAAAAATCATAATCGGCGACGGGTGCGTAAGCACGCGCGCAATGGCGGCGCGCTGTTTTTGCCCGCCCGAAAGCGTTACGCCGCGCTCGCCGACGAACGTGTCGTAGCCCTTTTTAAAGCCCTCAACCGTATCGTCAAGGCATGCGGCTCTTGCGGCGGCGCGAATTTCGGTTAAAGTCAGCGCGTCGTCGGTTATGCCGATATTCTCTTTTAACGTTCTTGAAAAAAGATACGGTTCTTGAAGAACTATTCCTATGTTTTCTCTTAAATATTCGGCTTTCATATCGGCAACGTCAACGCCGCCGATTGTGATTTTGCCGTTTTCGGGGGGCAAATCGTAAAGCCTGTCAAGAAGCAGCATAAGCGTGGATTTGCCCGAGCCCGTGCCGCCGAGAATGCCGAGCGTTGTGCCGCCCTTCATTTTAAAGTTGATGTCTTTTAAAACTTCGGAGCAGTTTTCATAAGCAAAGCTCACATTTTTAAACTCAATGTCGCCGTTAAGCGGCGGCGTTACGGCGTTTTCTTTGTCGTGCTCAAGCGGTGAATCGAGTATGTAGCTCACGCGGTCTATCGAAACGCCCGCCTTGCTCAGCTCCGAAATCATTCTGCCGAGCTGCCTTATCGGCCACATGAGCATTGTGTTGTAAGAAATGAACGCAATGTATTCGCCTGCGGTCATTTTGCCCTTAATGCAGAACACCGCGCCGAAAACAACGACAAGCATTATCTGAATACCCGAAAGAATATCCGAGGTGCTCCAAAATCTGCTCATAATCTTTGCAAGCTTTATCCAAAGGCTTGTGTAGTGCTCGTTGTGCTCTTCAAAGCGGTCTCTTTCATAGCGCTCTCTGCCGAAGGCTCTTACAACGCGCACGCCCGTAAGATTTTCTTGCGCCATCGCAGAAAGCTTGCCTTCCTTTTCATCGCACTGTTCAAATCCGTCGCCGATTTTTTTGTGAAACATGAGTGAATAAAGCGTTATAAACGGCATGGGAATAAGCGCAACAACGGTAAGAAGCGGGTTCATCGAAAGCATAAACGCAACCGAAAGAATTAAAAGAATTACAATTCTTACTATCGACGTAAGCTGTTCGCTGACAAAGTTTTTCATCGTTTCGATGTCGGACGTACAGCGCTGAATTATGTCGCCCGTGCGGTTTTTCATATGCCACGAAAAGGGGAGGCGTTCTATGTGATAGAACAGCTCGTCGCGCATATTTTTTACAAGCTTTTCGGACGCCGCAGTGTTGCTCACCCTGAAAACATACTGCGAAATGACCTTTACGCCCGCAACCGCCACAATAGCAAGCGCCATAATCCAAAGATGCTTTCCGAGGTACGAAAAGCCGCCCACACTTTCAACAAGCTTCATTACAGGCTCTGAAAACGTAGGCTCGTTGCCGCCGATGGCATTGTCAACAGCGGCGCGTATTATCTGCGGGTTTATCATATCCGCAAGCGCCGCAACGCCCGAGGACAGAATACTGACCGCAAAAAGCGCACGGCAACCTTTTAAAAACCGCCTTATAAGGGCGATTTTTTTGCGCCCGTCTTGGGGCGCTTTTGTTTTTTTCTCTGTTTTTTCCATAACTGTTACCTATAATTCGGGCTTCGCCCTGACTGATAAACGGTCTTTTGTTTGAATTGATTTTTGTGATAAAACCCGATAAAAAGCGCGGTGAATAACGAATCTGAGAAGTCTTTAATTTTTCTTTTAAAAAAACCGAACACGCTTTTTTCGGCGCCGATTGTCCTGAAATAATTAATCGGCATCTTTTCGGGGAAGGCACTTTTGCGCCCGACACGGCATCCCCGTTTTAACGCACAAAAAATGCCGCATTTGCGGCAAAACCGTTTACAGCTTCCGCCCATAATAGGGTGCGCAAATACTTTTAAAGAGCAGACGTTTGTATTTGTGCCCAATTTAAACGGCGGTTTATTGCGGTTGAAAATCGTTGGGCAAAATTTTGCCCCGATTATCTGCGAACACATTCGGTAACGAGCCGAATAATGCCGAAAAAAGTCTACACGGCGCTTTTTCCGACTTTACCATTCTATAACGTAAAATCGGATTTGTCAAGAAGCAGCCGGCAGCTGTTAGCTATTAGCTTTTAGCATGCGGCTTCGCCGCTTGAGCCGTTAGCCGTTAGCGCGCGGCGAAGCCGCTTGAGCCGTTAGCCGTTAGCTCTTAGCCGTTAGCCTGCGTGGCGGTAACTGCGTATTATCATTTTTATATTGTTATAAAGAGAAACCTGTGAACGGATATGTTTTCCGCTTCACGGGGTTTTGTTGTCAGCCGTTAGCGCGCGGCAGAGCTGCGATTATATTCCGCACGTTGTGCGGAAAAATATAGGAAAAACGCGTTGCGTTTTTGGCGGGCGGCAGAGTTTGAAGTAAGAAGTAAAATGTAAGAGGTAATAAGTGATTATAATCCGCACGTTGTGCGGAAATTTATAAGGAAAATGCTTCGCATTTTGGCGGGCGGCAGATTGCCGCCCCTACGGGAACGATAGGAAAATCGGCGCGGAAAATGCGGAGTTTTTGCGTAGAAAAACCTGCATTGCGTGTTTGTTGACGGGCAAATTATGGTACCGAAATAAATCTGTAAACATTCAAATATTTCAAATGATAACCCTCCGTTCGTACAAAATCCGTTCACGGAGTTATATTTTATGCGGCACAAACAAACCCTATGAACGGGCAAAGCCCATTCACGAGATTATAATATGCGGAACAAACAAAAACCCTGCAAACGGAAAACGTATCCGTTCACAGGGTTCATTTTATTTTGATGTGAAAATGATAAAACGCGGTTTTTCATTTTCATTTCGTAGGGGCGGCAACCTGCCGCCCGCCAAAATGCGAAGCATTTTCCTTGATTTTTCCGCACAACGTGCGGAATATAATGCGCGGCTTTGCCTACAGTGTACCCTTTGTCAAGTACAATTTTGAATTTTAGTGTTTAAAAAATT
>ERZ808246.340-NODE-340-length-40633-cov-13.826113_pt1 | contig 40633 bp, 57 predicted proteins | sample MGYA00521083_ERZ808246 | MGnify/ENA primary metagenome ERZ808246 (study PRJEB31516, sample SAMN03275577) | gut metagenome | biome: mammalia-associated habitat; material: feces | host: Papio cynocephalus | place: Kenya | collected 2012-07-07 ...
CGTTGAAGGAGCAAGACCAGGAGTTCCTGACCAATAAGTCAATCCTGGCGTTTCTCGGTGGAGTAAGCAAGGACTTCGTGAAAGACCTACGTGAGTCAGGCGAGCTGCCATATTACAAGGTACGCAATACCATATTATATAAAGTGGCTGACGTAAGGAAAATGATTGAGAGAAATAGAGTTGTTTAGGTATAATTTCTATATATAAGATTGTTTAAGTTATTACAAGGTGGCTTCATGCGTCCGTGAGGATATTGTGAAAGTATTTTTATCTAAGTAAGCCCATAGCGATGGGGTGGGGGAGCTTTTGTTTCCGTTTCTCCCCCAATACGCCCGATAGTTCAATGGATAAAACATCGGTTTCCTAAACCGAGATTAGGAGTTCGATTCTCCTTCGGGCGACAACTTTCAAGTTCCGTTGTTAGGAACGAGAGGGAAGCTCTTTGACATGTTGGAAATGCACAGAAAGTATGCGTGTAAAAAGTAACATCACGAGACCAGCAATCCATGACGGTGTGAAAGGACGCACGACATACGGAAGACTACTCAAGCTATAGTTTATTGTAGCTACAAATGGACTACCACGGAAGGATGGCCGCCTATTCTCGGCGATAAAACCACAGAAGAATTGTCGTGGCAAGCAAATGGATATGCTGTAATAGAAATATAGGGTAGCTAAACGGGGAGATATTTCCCTATTTAAGCCAACGGAATGATGGCTATAAATAATTTCTGGTGAAGAATTTTTTAGATTTTTCATTAATACATAAAGAGGCGTGTGGTGTAACCGATGCACGGCGACAACCAATGATACCGTTCTTATCGTCGCAGGTGGCTCTTCGCTGAGTCCTCGCCTCCAATTAAAATCATAGTTTATAAATTCCATGTTCAAAAATTATACCTTGTTCGTGAGAATAGGGTGCTCTTTCAAAGAAAGTTCTTTTAGTTTAGGTAAATATTAATTGGTTATTGTTTGCGAGGTGTCGTCCAACGCCAAGGAAGCGGATGCGACCACTGTAGGAATGGCGCATCGGACAGGACTGCGGTATATCCGTCAGATGCAGGTTCGAGTCCTGCCTCCTCGCCTATCGAAATAGGCTGTTTTCTTTAATTTAAATAATGGTGATTAGATTTGTAATGTTTTTCACACCTCTTGCCTGTGAAGGTAGGAGGCTTCAGGTGGGTTGGCAGAGCGGTAATGCAGCACATTGCTAACGTGTAAGTCGGAAACGATTCGTAGGTTCGATCCCTACACCCACCGCGCCATATTGTTTAAATATTTATTGGTTGATACTAAGCCTCACGTGTCGAAGCCATCCTGCCTTAGCGTGAGAGGGAGGATTGTAAACCTGGTAACAGGATGGCTTCATTTTTATGTCAAAAAAAATGATGAAAGTACTAAGACATATTAGAATAAGAAAGGAGACGGTTGGCGAGATTCTAAGGCTCGATGCCGTCGAATACGTTGGCTTTCTGGATGACGGAAACATAGTTGTTATGTTGAAGCAAGAGGCTACGGACGGAAAACGCGAGGCGTTCAAGAATGAATACCTCGTGCAGTGGGAAAACGGAAAGTGGCAACGTTTCGGCGTTAACGCATTCCAGCTTCTGTTGAAAAACCCGGTCAAGGAGGCGGGCAAGGCATGGTTAGGGTGACGCAATCCAAGGTTGAGTACGACGGAATGACCTTCGATTCGAAGGAAGAACTTGGCTTCTACCTTGAATTGATCGCCGACCCTGACGTAAGCTGCGTACATCGGCAGACTGGGTTCATGCTTGTTCCCAAGCAGGAGCAAATTGTCGTCAAGCACTTGAAGACGAAAGACAAGCTAATAAAGAAACTGTTGGAGTTTCCTGTCATGTATCACGCCGACTTCGTTTACTACAAGGGTGACACATTGGTCATCTGCGATGTCAAGTCGTCGTACACACATAGTTTTCGTGAGTTCGCCATCGTTCGTAAGCTGATGGTACGAAAAATCATCAAGCACAACAAACGAAGGCATAACGGAGATCCTAATGTGGTGTTCCTTGAGGCTATCGTCAAGTGCCTGCCAAAAAGGGATGGTGGCGGGGTAAGCGTCAAGTATAATTACAAACCTATTATATAATAAGGTGTATGAAACCATATTTCATAGTTGTTTATTTAGTTTTTATGTTGTTTGTAGTTGTGGCGGCGGAGATTGCAAACGGTCTCTGCCGTCTGCTATTTGGTAAGAAACCTATAAAATATTTCGATTTATGACAGACAGCGGGTATGAATTTGTGGACTTTGATTACGGTTCGCACAGAAGAAAATTGCAGAATAACCAAATTTCCGTAAATCACGGCGGGAAAGGTAAGTGTAAGAACTATAGTGTTACTCTTAATATTGACATATCGGAGCTAATACGTGGAAAATATACATTATGTAGGGTTCAACAGAACAAATACACCGACGACGTAATGCTTATTTTTGACAACAATAGCAAGGGGGAAGGATTTCGGGTTAGTCACTGTGGAAGCAAAATCTCGAATCAAAATGTTTGTATAAATGGAAAACCGTTGACAGGTTTTTTGTTGCAGAAGTTTGGATATAATCCTTCCGAAAAGAATCGTGTCATTCTATCTTGCCATGTAAAGAAGCATGTTGATGGAGATTTTTTAGCATTGGAAATCAATAAAGGATGAGTATTATATTTTTCAGTTTCCTCGCCACTTGTCTGATATTCATCGTTGGAGCGGCATTCGCACAGATGATAGGCATCGACGAGGATGGAGATAAGTAACATATTGTTTAATTAAATTCATAAGATTATGGCAGAATTAAAAGTTCATTCCGCAAAGTTCTTCGAGGTTCAGCTTGCGATGCAAGAGACGCAGGAGGATGGAGTGGAGAAGATGGTGAAGAAAAACATCGTGGTCGATGCCCTCTCGTTCGGCGAGGCTGAGAAGATGGCTATCGAGGAAATGTCGCCTTTTTGCAGCGGGGACATGAATATTGTCAACATCAATCCTGCTGCTTACGGAGAGGTGTTCACCTCCGAAGAAGAGAAAGATGACAAGTTCTACAAGTGCAAGCTCTCATTCATCACCATTGATGAGAAGTCAGGCAAGGAGAAGAAGTCAAAGGTGACGTATCTTGTGCAAGCAGCCTCGACAAACAAGGCGCAGAGCTACATTGACAACAATGTCATGAAGGGCTCCATGCTCGACTACGAGACTTGCTCAATCTCCGACACCACGATATTCGATTGTTACTTTAACTCTTCCGAGGAAGAAAAAGAGGAAATAGATGAGTAGACTTGACCAAGTGATTGCAAGGTTGCCTGTCGGTACGGCAAAGGCGGTCTTTCGTCTACGGGACATTCATTCTTGCCTTATGGAACTCGACAGGGAGACGATTCTTGCGATACAGACAAGAAGCGTATATCTCAACTATACGGCAGGCGAGGGGAGGATTCTCGATTCAGTTCCACACTACTACGACCGACCCGACGGAAAGGGAGGCTCGGTAAGGGTGGAGACGTATTACAGATACATAAATAAGGTACACTAATTCACGTAACTATGAACAGAAGTAAATTGGACCCTTTCTATAAGTCTTCATGCCACGATTGCCTAAGACTTGGCTTGTGTGGCAACCCGAAGGCTCGTAGGTTCACGGACTACTGTTGTAGTAACTGGGAATATAGGTACGAGTAAATAACTTTTTAAAAAATAGATAATGACAACACAAGTTACAACGCAGCAACAAAATACTGGTATGTCGTTGGGAGAGTTGATGCACTCTCCTGCCGTTGTTGGTAAACTTAACGAGGTTTGGAATAGCCCACAGATGGCTAACAGCTTTATGAGTTCGGTTATCAGTGTAGCCAACGGAAACCCACAACTTCGCAACGCAGAGCCAATGAGCATTATCGGAGCAGCGATGGTTGCAGCCACGATGCAGTTGCAGGTTATCCCTACATTGGGTCAGTGCTACATCATCCCTTACGGAAAGAAGGCACAGTTTCAAATTGGCTAAACCAAAAGTTATGGTCAAGTAAAATCTCGTGAACGTAAGAAAAAACGGTGTCATACTATGTATGGCTAACGGTGAAACCCTCCAATAAAGGGCAATACCGTGCTTTAATATTTTTAAACAATGATTGGTATTTATTCTTTAACTAATAATATTACAGGGGATATATACGTCGGGCAAAGTGTGGATTTACATCGTAGAATGATGGAGCACAGATGTCCTTGTAGCACCAAAGGGAATAGGCTTATCTGTAGAGCTTTAAAAAAATACGGATTTGGGAATTTCACATTTTCGGTTTTAGAGGAATGCCAAAAAGAAGAGCTTGATTCAAAGGAAATTTTCTGGATAAACAAACTTTCTGCATCTTATAATATGACTATTGGAGGCAAGGGCTCTAAAGGTTATCATCCTTCCGACAATGAACGTGCTTATCTTGCAAAGTGCGCACGAGCACAGTGGGAAAGAAAAACCGATAAAGAGAAGAAAGTCAAGTTAGCACAACTTACTGGACCAAAAATCGGACATTCGGTAAGCGAAGAAACACGTCAAAAACTGAGGGTAGCAAATCTTGGAAAGAAACATACTTTTGAGTCAAGAATAAAAATATCGAAAGCTAATAAAGGAAAAATTCCGCATCCTCCTATTTATAAAGCCATTTATGGGTACACAGAGGATGAATTTAGCTTTTGCTATTTCCGCTCTATAAAAGATGCAGCAGAACATTTTCAATGTGGGAACGACAGGCTCTGTAAGGCTCTTAAAGGAGTTAGAAAACATTTTCGAGGATTTGTTTGGAAATATTGGAGTGTAGAGACTATCGGTGATGAGTGTAACCGAGTAGGCGTGAATTTATCACACGTCCAAGTGCGAGACACCTGTAATGGTGAAGAGATAGTCCACTCCACTGAAATGGTAAATCGGTGGGTTAGTGATTTAGGTTTATTGCAACTTTGCCAACGCAGCGGTCAATTCAAGAAGATTCTTGCAGCTCCAGTCCACGAAGGTGAGTATATTTCGGGTGACGAGTTCGACGAAGATTACGTTTTCGACAAGAAACAAAAGAAGTCTGACAAGGTTATCGGCTATATGGCTAAGTTCGAGCTTCTGAATGGCTTTACAAAGGTTGCTTATTGGGATATTGACAAGGTTAAGGCTCACGCAACAAAGTTCAGCCAAGCCTTCCGTGCTGGTTTCAATTCCCCATGGAAATCAGATTTTGATGCTATGGCGCAAAAGACGGTTCTCAAATCAATATTGAAATTTGCACCTAAGTCCATTGAAATGCAGAACGCTGTTACTTTCGACCAAGCTGTAATCAACACCAACACGTCAGACGTCCAAGACTTGGATATTGATGCTTTCGCTCCTGAGTATGTTGACAACCTTGAAAGCGAGAAGAAAGAAAATCTCGCTGCCAAAGCTGCCGAGGCTGCAAAGGCTGATGCAGCGGCTAAGAAGGAGGAAGGCAAATGATAGCAGAGGGTATTGAGCAACGTTCGTTGGAATGGTTTCGTAGTCGCATCGGTTCAATTTGTGGGAGCAAGGTAGCCGACATTATGAAGTCTGGTCGCAAGAAAGATGAAGTTTGGAGTGACACGGCTAAGTCGTATCTTATGCAGGTCGCAGCCGAACGCCTCTTTAATCCCGATTTCTTGAATGACGATGATGCCTTCCAAGACTACCTCGACCAAACATCTTTCACCACCAAGGCGATGCAGTGGGGATCGGAACAGGAAGATGAAGCACTTAGGCTTTTTCAGAATATGGAATTTCCAGAAAGCGAGATTGTAGAGCTTTCTTCCTGCAAGCACGACACGATACCTCATTTCGCCGCAAGTCCTGATGGTGCAATATATGGTCGTGATGGTAAGGATATTCGCATTCTTGAAGTCAAGTGTCCGAACCTCAATACTTACATGAAGTACCGTACTTATATCCACGATGCAGCCTCACTCAAAGACACAGAGCCGAAGTACTATTGGCAGATAATGGCTGAAATGAGCTGCACAAACGCAAAGAGCGGAATCTTCATTACGTATTGCCCTTGGCTCTCAAAGCCTATCCACTGGGCGGACATTGAACGTAACGAGGAGGACATCAAACTTATGGAAGAGCGTGTTATCCTCGCAAATCAATTCATTGAAGAAATAATCAGCAAATAGTTATGGAATTATTCGGAAAAATTATAGTAGCGTTACCAGAACGAAGCGGTACTTCTGCAAGAGGCAATCAATGGAGAAGTATCACATACGTTCTCGAAACACAGGAACAGTACCCAAAGAAACTCGCATTCGATGTTGTAAACGAAAAGATAGACCAATTTAATATCCAAGTTGGAGAAATGCTTAACGTTCAGTTCGACATCAACGCAAGGGAATACAATCAGAAATGGTTCAACAGCGTACAGGCTTGGAACGTTCAGCGACCACAGCCTGGAGGTCAGCAAGGTTATCAACAACCACAAGGAGGCTACAAACAAGGCGGTCAGCAGTGGAGTGCGAACAACCCTGCCGCAGGAGCGCAAGCACCGCAGCAAGCCGCACAACAGGCTATGCGTAGCGCAGTGCCTAACGGTCAGCCTTTCCCTCCTCAGCAACCACAACAAGGTCAAGCAGGACAGAGTGCAGATTCGCTGCCTTTTTGAGGTAAGACGCAAGGTCGAAATGATTAAACAAGCATTTAATTGTGAGATATGTGGTACAACTTAAAGAATGGCATCGAGCTTCAAAAGTTCAGAGACCGATGCGTGGAGTTACAGAACAAAGGTAGCATCGTTGAATTGACAGAGAAGCGTCCAAAATCGCTTCAACAGCTGAAATATTTACATTTAATGCTATCTTATTTCGGCTTGCAGTTTGGTTATTCGTTAGAGGAAACTAAAACTCATTTCTATAAGCTGACCGCAAACAAGGATATATTCGTCAGAGAGGGAATAGATAAGTTCACAGGCGAGATTTACACTTACCTACGTTCCTCTGCCGACCTAACACAGGACGAAATGAGTAAGTCAATAGACAACTTTCGTGCTTGGTCTAAGGAGGAAACAGGATTTGACTTTCCTTCCTCTGACGAGTATATCGCCTTGCTTCACATTCAGAATGATGTAGAAAATCAACAAAAATACTTAGGCGTATGATACTACCTAAAGAAGTAAGACAGAAATCAAGCGAGTTATATCCCAACGACCGAGAGAAGCAGAGAATCTTCTGTATAGGGGCTGCTTTCGCTCTTGGGTATGACTTATCAGATTTCCAAGTAGAAGAGCCGCCACAAGGCGATTATCCGTGTCAAGAGGCACTGGACGAGTGGTTGGCATACAAGAAAGAAAAGAAACAGTCCTACAAGCCACGTGGACTTGCAGCCCTAAAGAAGAAACTACTGCAAATGAGCGGAGGAAACCCCGAATACGCAAAGCAGATAGTAGATTTCTCAATGGGCAACAACTACACTGGCTTGTTCGCTCCTAAAGACAATAGTGTTAATAGTTATGCAAGACAACAGCAATCAATTAACAAGGCAGCAGCAATCCTCACAAGCTGACATCGCAGCGGCTGTCGAAAGGTTCGGCAAGGGATATATGGATTTCCTTTGGAAATATCCTGCATTATCGAAGCGCAAGGATATGATAACGACCGCACACCAAGCTGTGGAACAAGGCGGTCTTTCCCTCGTGGAAATAGACAACAAGTTTTCCGATGGCGCAAGCGAGTGGTGGATAAAGAAGATGCTCATCGAGTTATTTACGTTCCTTGGTGCTTTTGAATCCGTCACTGTCTATCAGGTGAACGCCCTTGCAGCGAGGATAAGACAAGAGTACTATCATCTTACTCCTGCCGAGCTTACACATTTCTTTTATTGCTTCTCGCTTGGTGACTATGGTAAGCTCTACGCAGGGCGTACCGTCAATCCACAAGACATTCTGATTGGTCTCAAAGATTACTCATACATCTTGTTTGAGCAACGTGCTATGGTTGATAGCGAGAAACTTGCCGAGAAACAAAAACAAGAGGCTATCGAGGCAAAGAAGAACGCAATTACCTGGGAAACATATTGTGAGCGAACAGGTAGAGACAAGACTGCAAATCCTCTTGGCGGTCTTCAAGGCAAGGCAAAGAATGAATCAAAACGAGCAGACAATGGCGAACGTAAATGAACAAGCCGACGAGTGGCTTAGAGACCACCCGAAGGCGACACCGAGGGAGATTTGGCTGGCAGGGTACTGGCAATCAACATCGAACTGGTGCAGTAGAAAACGATAACTAATAATTTTTGGAATTATGGCACAGAAAGAAGACAAAATCAGTTTCGTAACCAACGCAACCACCAAGGAGGCGTTCGTTTACTCAATCCTCTACACAGGGGTGTTCTTTCGCAACGTCGGCAGGGCAATCAACAAGGCGGTTTACAAGCTGCCTTGGGTGTTCATCGTGGCAACGATAGTCGTAGCGTTCATCGTTAGCTTCATCTTCATCAGCAAGGCGAGAGCGGAACGAGATAGCTACAATCACAAGTTGGTTCACGTATCACAGCAACTTGACAGCTACAAGGCTGTGTATGACGACGGAAAGGAGGTACGATAACGATGAAGAAATATAAGCATATTATAGTAATGTTCCTGCTGATAGCCTCCGCAGCGTTGGCAGGAATTGCGATGGTGTTCTTCGCAATCGAGCACGTCTGGTTGATGGTATTGATGATTTCCTGCCTCGTCTGTGCGTTGGCGGTCGAAAACAAAATGTAAGCCTATGCAGATGAATTGGAATCCAAACACATCGAGACCTGTGCTCGCAGGAGTGCCTGTAAAAGTTCCAAGCCAACGGACAATAGATAGGGTTACGTCACTCTACTACATGATGATTGGCTCGCTCGCTGAGATAACGCAGACTTCAATAAAAGATTTGCTTGACATGCTGTCGCAAAGAAAGGACTTATTTAGGCATACACTAAAATACCGCATCAAGGAAGCATTTCTGCGTTCCGAGAGCCTAATGAATGTCTTCAAGACGCACACAAGCAAAATATCCCAATATCAGTTATGGCTTGATATTACTGACAGCATGGAGGAAGACTTGAAGGCTGACGTTATGAGGCTATTCTACACAACCGACAACATCCTGCTAAAGCATGACATCAAGGAACACAAGCTGCAATCGCAGACTGTTGTCGCCTACAACCTTTCAATCATGTTGCACGACCTAAGCCAACGATACGACGAAGTGATGAGCAATCTCGGTTTCAGCATTCCTGGAGTAAAGCCAAGTCAAGCCTTCCTGCAACCGATGTTCGGTATGTATTCAAGTATGCGTGAGGTCGCCGATATGATTATTCCTGACAAGGACGCTGAGTATTTCAAGGAGGGTGGTGCGATTTTCAAGGCTCTCGAAGTCCTTGCGCTAAAGGTTTGTGACTTGGAACGGATTAAAAGAGCGGCTGACGATGGACTGAAGTTGAATGGCGTCGATTACGACGGAGAGGAACACCAGAACAACTCGTTCCTTCCGTGGAATAACATACAGGTGAATTTCTTGGCTCGCAACTACGACAAGATGGGCGACGAAGAACTCGCCAAGGCTCTTGGTCGCTCTGTCGGCGCAATCAAGGCTAAGATGAGACAACTTAAACTTAAAAGAGAATAATTATGAGTGGAGGGGCTTTTGAATATGCTCAGTACAGAATCGCTGACATATACACAGAGATTGAGGATGAGATTTATGGACATTCTTTGGAAGATGAATATGAAATCAGTAGATACATCGAAGACCATTGGCTCGATGACAAAGAAATGGAGTACATCAAGAAACATCATCATACGATGCCGAATGCGTCTGGTTACTCCAAAGAGACAATCAGAGAGTTTAAGAAAGGAATCGCCTTGTTGAAGAAAGCAGAGGTCTATGCGCAACGTATCGACTGGCTTCTGAGTGGTGATGATGGGGAGGACAATTTCCATGAGCGTTTAAAATACGACTTGGAAGAGTTGAAACACAAAAAGGTTTAGTTATGGAAGAAATCCCAGTTGGTTCTCGCCTCACGTTGGAGGTTATGGAGTCGCTAAACAATAGTTGCGACGGCTGCTTTTTTGACGAGATAGCAAGAAGTTTGTATGACGACTTTTGTAAGCAGTTCAAGTGTAGCCGAGCCGAGAGAAAGGACAAGAAAAGTGTAATTTATAAAGTGGTGGAATAATTATGGCAAATCTTGTTAAGAAGAGAAGAAAGACATTCCAAGTTTCTATGACTATAGTCGTTGACGAGGAAATGGATTCCGAACACTCAATCAATGAGGCTAACATCGAGGATGTCTTAGACAACAGCGGATGGCTATCTAATATGCTTGGAAATGATGCAAGGGTAGTAGATGTCTCTGCTTGCCTATTAAATAATGAAATTATATTGACAGACGAAGAATATGAAGATGGTATTGACCTTTAGCGAAGGCAGCAGAATTGTTGCCGACACATTAACCATCCCGAAGCGAAAGCGGTGGGAGACACAATCCGAGCTGGAACAAAGGATTGTTGACGAGATAAATAAAAAGCAACCTCATCTTGTTAACAAGGTTGTTAAGTGTCACTTATTAAGAAACTAAAATTATGGAAAAGGAAATTAACATAGCAGAGATATTGAAGAATAAGCCAAAAGGCACGAAGTTATACTCACCTATTTTTGGTGATGTAACATTTGATAAGGTTGAAAAAGACTTGGGTGAATATACCATCTTCGTAACAGACGAAGGTCAAATTCATCAGACCTTCATGGCAGATGGGAGATATAATCGAAATGGAGTTTCTATGCTCTTTCCTTCCAATGCCATGAGGGACTGGGGTAAGTTCGCCTGGAAGAAAGGCGATGTACTGGTTAACAATGAGGACACATGTGAATGTTTCTTTGAAGGCTGGTATAATGATGACTATACTCAATTCAGGGCAAAACATTGGTTGGATGGCAGGAATGAGAATAACATCAAGTATCTGTCAGAGAACCAGCCTTTGACTTCTTTGTTCATGAAGGAAGATGAAGAGTCAGGGGAATATTACCTCAACACCATTGAAGAGAGACTTGATGGCAAGCTCAACATGGAGACCTTGGAGATTGAGCCAAACAAGCCAAAGTGGACTCCTAAGCCATTTGACAAGGTTATTGTTAGGGATGAAGATGCTGATACTTGGGTAGCAAGTCTGTTCAGCCACATGAAAGGGAATAGATTTGTAACAATAAATTGCTGTTACGGTTTTAGCTATTGCCTCCCTTACAACGAGGAAACAGCAAAACTGATAGGTACAACTAAAGATTATAAAGGAGGTGAAAAATGATTTGGACATTGACTAAGTATTTTATTTGTTATATGGTCTTGGTATTTGCCCTATACAACAACCTGGTTGAATATACTGGAGTAAGCGAGTATTCACTATGGCGCATACCATTGGCGATTGCATGTGCTATGAGTTCTTCATTTATTTGTGACAAACTTGACAAGATAGGAGGTGAGAAATGAAAGAATATAAGATTGGTGAAGAAATCATCTTGGAGGTTAAGGAGAATACATTTAACAACCCAAAGCATCCTTGCGAAGGGTGTTTCTTCTTTGACACACCAGTGAGGGGAGCTTGTTTCCTAATGTGTGAAAGCGGTAATCGTTCAGATGGCAAGAATGTAATATTCGTTGAGAAAGGAAAGTAAGTATGGAACAAAATTTATATATCCCTGGAGATTTGGTAATGACAGACCCAAAGTATAATTGCCAATATCCAAAAGGGCTCATTTGTGAATTTGTTGGATATGATTTAAGCCATAAAGGAAAATGTGTTATGAAAATAAAAGACACAGGGGAGAGACTTTGGCTTGAAGAAGAAAATATAGCTCCTATCAAGCTTGTATCAGATGTTCTTAAAAAGAATGGGTGGAAGTATACTAATATAGGCACATCTTTATACCAATACTATAAAGATGATATTTACATTAAGTATGATAAGTTAGAGGAGAAATTTAAGTTTGATGATTTGTATTGGTCTGCGTATTCTTTTGAAATACCTTACGTACATACCTTGCAGCATCTTCTCTTCGGATTGGGCTTAAAATCAGAAATGGAGGTATAGATATGAACCATCTTACAAGACAAAATTTAATTCAACTTAAAAATATGTTATCCTTATATAACAATCGGTATGCAAGTACCAGCACAGAGGCTATGCACATACAAGAGGTTATACGGATTATAAATAGAAGATTAAACGTTTAACAGCCTTCGGGCTAAATAGTAGTGATATGAAAGAAAAAATTAATTTTGGTTGTGCTATTGAGCACTTAAAGAAAGGTGAAGCTATTCGCCGTAGTGGTTGGAATGGTAAAGGTCTGTTTGTCGTGAAGCAAGTTCCTGCACACATTACAGGTGACATCATCCCTAAGATGCAGTCTCTTCCTCAGTCGGCAAAGGACATCTTGATGAAGCGTGAGAATCCACACATTGACTATACTAATCAGATGCTGATTATCAACCCCGATGGTAGAGCAGATTCTTGGGTTCCTTCTGTATCAGATGTGTTTGCAGAAGATTGGGAAGTAGTAACAGATTAACTAACCACCTCTCCTTGGTGACAGCAGGGAGAGGGCAAATAGAAAGAGGTATGATAGTAGTATTAGTATTAATGAATGTTGTTATGGGGTACTTTCTCTGTTATAGACTTGGTAAACAGAGTGTAATTAACAACCTCATCAAGGAATACAAAAATGTAGTTAAAGAAAATGAGGATAAGCAGATAATCATTAATTGTCTTAAAGAGCAGTTAAAGGATAAGGAGGATTAACAATGACACGTGATGAAGCAAGGCAACTATTGCCTATCTTGCAAGCTTTTGCAGAAGGTGGGCAGATTGAAGGTATTTATAAAGGTCTTAAATCACCTTGGATGGACATAGAAGATTTGGAGTTAGATGGAGGTATGAAATTTCGCATCAAGCCATCTCCAAAGTATCGTCCTTTTGCCAACGCAGAGGAGTGCTGGAAAGAAATGTTGAAGCATCAGCCGTTTGGGTGGACTAAACTAATTGGTGAGAATGAGTATAGTATAATAACTGATATCAATGATAACATATTATATTCAGAGGCTATCAAGGAATACACATTTGCCGATGGTGCTACATTTGGTGTTAAAGTAGAGGAGAAATAGTTATGGCATGGGTTGCTGTAAATGAGAAGGGCAATGAAATTATTTCTGATGCAAAACTTACAAAAACTAAGAATGGTTCATTATGGATTACAGGTGGTTATTATAATTTAGTTGTACTTCCCAAAGGCTCAATCAAGAAGCTGATAGGAAGAGAACTGAGTTTTAACGATAAGCCAGTTGAGCTTGTCTATTGTTGAACTTAAAGAAGAGTGATATGGAAAAGATAGAAAAAAATGAGCTTTTGGCTAAATGGAAGTCTGAAAGAGATAAACTGTTGAGTGAATTAAATTTTTGTGTTGAACACAAGTTTGATTTGGAAGCAGAACTAATAAGAAAGAAAATAGACTTGTTAGGAGATTTTGTATTTGATTTGGAATATGTATTAAAATGACTAATATGAGATTGGAAGATATTCGTTTCAAGGCAAAGAGACTTGATAACAAAGAATGGGTGGAAGGTGACTTGCTTCATGCAGAAAAAGTGACTATGATTGCTCCTATTAATGGAGGCTCACATGTTGTTGACCCTTCCACCGTCTGCCAGTACACAGGTGAAAAGGATATGAATGGGAAAGATATTTATGTTGGTGACATCATATCTAACTTAGAGACAGGAAGTGTTGTTGAAACAGTATGGAATGACAGACTAAAGAGATTTGATTGTAAGTTTCTTAATGGAGCAAAAAACGGATTAGTCCCTTTTGGGTTAGTTGTTTCTAAATACAAACGCATTGTAGTGTTAATGTCAAAGTTCGACAAGGAGGTGTAGAAATGAAAACGAAATTCGAGTTTAATTACACTATGCTTGGAAGTGATTGGCTAATTCATTTGATACCAAGTTTTTGGGTATCAAGATATACAGAATGTAATTGTGTTCATTATCATATCTGTATAGCCTTCCTTTTTTGGAATTTAGACTTACATATATTGACTAAACGAAAATGGAAGTAGCACATGAAAGTTAGACAAGCAAGGAAAATAATGAAATCGTGCTATAGGCAGCCTCGGAGATACAGGAAAAATCCTTGGCTATTTTGGCGAGAGCTTCCTAATGTGCAAAGCTATTGGGAAAAGCATAAGTGGAAGAAAAAAGACCATCGCATCGCTAAGGCGATAAGAATCATTTTTAGAAAAAGGAAAAGCTTATGAGACCATTTACAGAATATCACGGAAACCTATGGTGGCGTGACGAGAAAGAAGGAGGTCGTATGAAGCAGATATTCATCAACGACCGCAACGGCATCTTCATTCACGCCGCAGAATTTGCAAGAGACAAGAAGGAGGTGAAACTGCAATTAGTTATCTCTCACTATGACAAGAACGCATACAACGAAAGCAATAAGTATGAGTGGTATGACTTCAAGGATGGTGAGTTCATAAAAAGTAAATGATAGCTTATGAAACATAAGAGGAAACGTATTAGCTTGGGATACTCGTACTATGACTTGATGGGGTTGGAATTGATGGAGAAGGATGGCTCGTATTCACCGACACGAGTACCAAGGTTGAAAGCAAGTAAGGCTCAGTGGAAGAGGTTCTATAAAAGGTTTCCTTGGCTCAAGGGGAAAAAGTATCTCTTCAAGAACCCTGCTGGTCCTTCTTCTGGGCAGATGTTAAAACTTAAGAAAATATAGATTATGAGCAAGGAACGTGACATTTTCGGCATGATAGCCTATTGGTTTCGTGCTGGTCAGCTCGGACTGAGCGACAATAAAAGAAAGCATCAAGATACCTTGTGGTGGAAGCGAATAGGAAACGCTGACAGACGCAAGGCGGTTAAGGAACTGGATAAAGCATTTTAGATATGGAAAAGAAAGATATAATAGAAGTTCAGCGCAAGGCTTTCGAGGAAGGTTGCGTGTTGTTTAACACTTGTGAGGGTGTCGTGAAGATGAAATTGGAGAATATTGTTAATCAGCCAACAGATGGATTGCTGTACGACCTCAACAGAGACGAGGCAACTGTAACGACTATATTCGATGAGCAGAAGCTAATGAATGAGTTAGCTATGATTAATGTTCTCAAATTCCTGCACGGACAGTATAGAAACAAAAAGTAATTTTTAAATCATAATAAAGAAATGGTAAAAGTAAAGATTAAGAGATTGACAGAGAATGCGGTAGTGCCTACGAAAGCACACCCAACAGATGCAGGATTTGACTTGACGGCAACAAGTCGAGTGTTTGACGAAGAAGGCAATATCGTGTACGGCTTCGGGCTTGCCTTCGAGATACCCGAAGGATATGTAGGATTGTTGTTCCCTCGCTCATCAATCTGTAAGAAGGATTTGACTCTAAGCAACTCGGTAGGCGTGGTGGACTGCCATTACAGAGGTGAGGTGTTCGCTAAGTTCAGACCTACATTGTTGGTTGTCGATAAGCCAAACGTAAGCGAGCCTAAAACTATCATTGATAACGGCTTTGAGCCTGGAGATTATAGTGGTTCTGTGCAAACGGATTTCTCGACACAAGAAGTGACATTTCCTGGGAGAAACGAGAACTATCCAGACATCGCAGAAGGTTGCAAGCCTTTACCTCCACGTATGTATGATGTTGGTGATCGTTGCGCACAGATGATAATCATACCTATCCTTCATGTTAAAATTGAGGAAACTGAGGAATTATCCGAAACAGACCGAGGTGACGGTGGGTATGGTTCTACTGGTCTTAAATGATAACCTATGCCGTGGCAATCAAAAATCCCAGGACTGACGGAGAAGGTCCTGGAACTTTACCCCACGATGTCTTCAAGGGAGATTCATGAAGCAACAGGCTTTGCCAAGTCATCAATTATCAGGTGCGCAAGAAAGAACAATCTAAAGCATACGGAAGAGGCTCAGGCGAGAATCAATGCTTATGTCTACAATCGAAGACAAGAGGGACTGAAAAAAAGAGACCTCTCTAAGCTGGGCGAGAAGATTAAGACTATACGAAGAATCGAGTCGTGGCGTGTCCGTAGCGGAATGAGGAAAGAGACGAAATACAAGGTTTGCATAACGCCAAAGAAAGTACAACAGGCAATGTTTCACTTGGCAAGGAAGCATAATTACTTTTACGACACCGTGGACGATGCAATCATGTACTATGACTCTCAGACGAGACGTACGAAAAGAGAGCAATACTTCGTAAATAAGTATGGCATCAGATTCGAGCAAGCGGACGAGGAATGATATTTCTGTGCATTATTCATATATGATTAGGGGCGGCTATCCTTCTCGGACGGTCGCCCCTTTTTGTTTTCACAACTAACTAATCAACAAAAACTTAACAAAATAATAAAAATGAAAAAGAATTTACCAGTATCATCATTTGTGTAATTTCAATCTCCAGTATATCCAACCGATGAAGGCAAGCACTCCTACGAAAAGGAGGACGGAGGCTATTTTCCCTATGTTTATAAAAGCCTTGTCAGTCTTCGATAATTGCTTCTCGATTGTTACTCTATATGGTATCGAATCACGCACAACTAAAGTGTCCGACTTGTTTCTTACGATGTATCGGTCTTTGTACTGGAGTCGAAACTTATCCTTAAAGACTGTGTCGCCTCGAATGTAAACCGATACGCTGTCGTGAACATAGACGGAATCCAGCTTCAAGAAGCTATCCGTCTTGTTTACAACTCTGTCCCGATACTCTGTAACAGGCACATATTTAGTCGTCGTGCATCTACAGAAGAACGAGAGACAGAAGAAGGAAACGGCGCATATCACCAACCATTTCCACCAATCAAATCTTATACTCATATCATCAACATTTTATAGTTTTACCCGAATACGTGAGTGAGCCATACTTGATAGACTCTACCCTTGTAGTCCAACCGTTCTTGAAATATTTCCAATTCTTTCGGCTGCGAAGATACACCATGCGAACTTGTTTTAGCAAGTCGAATAATACTTTATCGCCACGATTAAAGCCATTAATTGCCCCGATTGTTACCCTGCCAATAATACCATCAGCGGTAACACCTACAATCTTCTGAATAACCTCCGTAGCCTTAGATACACCACTGTGCCAGGCGAAATCGACGAGCATGTTGGCAATGCTCTGATTGTCTATCAAATCAGCATTGCATTTGTCCCAATAGTACTTCTTGAAGATGTTGTTCCATTGCTCCGTGGTTATCTTCTTCAAGTCGTTCACGGTCTTTCCCTGTCCGTAAACCGAACGGAAGGTCGCAAGCGTAACACCTTTCATCGTTGCGCCTCCATGGTCGTTCTTGTCATTAGAGAATCCTCCTTCGTGGGAAAGAATGAACGGAGCTAATATCTTATGATTTGCCATCTTGTACCTCCTTTTCCAATCCATCCTCCAATGCCTCTCCGAATGTCTCGTTCTTTGATTTAGCGAGTGCCACGATGATAGCTTTCATAAACCCAGTAATAGTCTTTTGCTCTACGTTTACTCCGTGTAAATAGAAGAAATGTCCGAAGAAACTTTTCGCTTCGCACACTACGGCGATTGCAGTTGCTCCAACACCTCCGAAAATGTGATTGACGCCAATCGGCTCTAAAATAGCCATGCCAATAGCCATGCCAACGACTATCCACACGCAATAGTCTATAAGTTTGTTCACCGTTCTACGCACAGCCCTCGACGTTCGCCACTTATATTGAACCATCAAGAGTTTATCACCTGCTTTCTCTGCTTCCGAATACCGCCGTGAGCTTTCACCCCAGCCATACCGAAAGTCAGCAATCACGCACAAAGCTATCAATAACAGCATCCACCGCATATCGTAGAATACCGCTATCATCTCTGCGCTTAAAAGACCACCTAGAAACCTTGTTCCAGTGTTGCCTACTACATCTGTCGTTGTCTGAATCATTGTCGTTATCCTGAATTTGTTATCCTAAATCAATAATACAATAAGTCTCGGTTTACTCCGCAAAGATAGCAAAATAAATCGAGACTCACAAGACAACGACAAATAAATCACAATTTTAGGTCGTAAAAAGGCATCTGACCGCTTTCGAGGAATGATATACACTCATCTAATATCTTTTTCTCAAAGTCTATTTCTCTGATGTTTGGAAACCATGAACGAATTTTCGTAGCATTTCTATTAACCATCTCTCCCCAAAGCACACACCAGTCCCAAACGTTAATTTTGTCGTTCTTTACTTTACAAAAGAAATCTTTCGCAGCGTCGATGCAATGTATGTTGCCGATTAGACAAAGGTGCATCTTTGCCATTTCCTCGTCGTAGTGGCACGCACCGATTTCTCCCTGCACCTGTTTCATCATTTCCAGGGCGCAGGAGTCGTTCATCCCAATATCACATGACTCTGCCATGATGGATACAACGTTCTTTACCGCTTGTATATCATCACAAGCCAAAACTCTTTCGAATACCTTTTTCATCTTATCAATCGTTAAAAGTAATACTATTCTGTTATCAATGTCTTTAACTCCAAGAAATCATCTGGAGTAATACTAATGCTTCGCTTGCTTCCGAGGAATATCGCCGTCAGTATGTTGTCGGGCATATCAATGCTTATGATACCATCATTGATGTGTCCGTGAATGAAACCAACGTCAAAATGGAAGTCTTGCACGGATTTGAGCATCTGCATCATGTCGTCAAATATGGTGTCTGCGTTTACATCTCCGTTCTCATCTGTGACAAACAAGGCGGCGTCATCAATACCTTTGCTCCACTTTTCTTTGTTCTTTGCAATTACATTGTGCGCCGCTCGCTTCATATATACGGAAGGTACAGCCATCATCGGGTTGCCCTTAACCATGTCGTCAATCCTTGCGTCAGCCCAAAGGTCGATGGACGCAAGCAATTTCTCTTTCAGTTCCACTATCTTCATTTCTTTGCCCCTCCTTTCTTACCTTGTTTCATGGCGATGAACTCTGCATAGCTCATCTTGTCGGCGTAGTTGTCGAAGTACTCGTCACGGATGGCGTTCTTTTGCTCCTCGGCTTGCGTAGCCTCCTTCCTTAGCCTCTTAGCCAAGGATAGATGTTTCTTCAACGCTTCCTGTCCTTGCACGGTCGCTTCTATACGAGGTCTCACGATACGCAGAATCTCGTCTTGCACTATCTTCGACACATATACCGAGCTATCGGCATATTCCTTGTTATTCATCAAGTACTGTCTCTGTGCTCCAGTCAAGCTGTCCTCTATCTTGTCTATCTCGTCCCAGAGTGGGGTGGGAGACTGCCTTACCTGCATGTTGATGGAGGCTCGCTTCTCTTGCAATGCCTCGTAAGCATTTCTCAATTCCGCATCCATAGTCTGCGGTTGCTGTGTCGTGCCAACGTCCAACAATGGACTGTTTCCAAAGTTCATCATAATCAATATATCTTTTAAGTTGGTGATATGTTGTAGAGAAGGTGAGAGGGCATCCGCCAACGAGGGCAAACACCCCTCACCAACTCATTTCTTCTTAGCCTTTGCAGACTTTCTTTTTACTACGCTCCTGTTGTAGTTGTCGTAGTCGTACGTCCGCAGTTGCATCCGAAAGGGTTTGCACCCTCCAATACGGTAGTGGTTGCGTTTGGCAAGCCTACGACACCGTAGATACAGCGACAGGTCTTCTCGTTCACGTAAGCCATCATCAGTTTCTCCTTGTAAGGAGTTAGGGCTTCCATTACAGCGACCTTCTTGTCAAGCTCGTTGTACTTTGCGCTCAAGGCATCAAACTGGTCTCGCTGATTCTTATACAGACCGAAGTCTGCCTCTACCTGAGACTTGTAAAGACCGAACTCAGCACGCTCGGCACGGCGGTTCTCTGCGTTCAATGCTTCCACGCCGCCCTTGTACATGCTGAACTTCTCGGCGATGTCCGTTTCACGCATCTGATAGAACTTGTTGGCTGTGTCGAGCTTCAAACCGTACATCTTCTCCAAGAGAGCCACTTCGTCGGCGTTCTCCTTCTCCATCACTTGCAATGCGGTTGGAGCGGAATTGCTTCCTGTCATACCTCCATAGGTGTTGATATTCACGTTGTCTGGCATATTACCGCCGATTGAACCGAACGGACTGCGATTGCCAAGCAACCAAGCACCAAGACCGAGAGCTGTGCCTGCTATGCCCAAGCCTAAGCCTGTGCCAGCTACACCCTTAGAAGCATACTCGTCGTGCTTCTTTCCTTCCTCGTAGATTTTCTTCTCCACGACCTTTGCATCTGTCATTTCCATAAAAACAATCTTTTTAAGTTATCCTTAAATATTAACTAACACTATGTAACGTTACGGATGCAAAGGTACTCTGAATATGCGAGATAGAATGTAACTCGCTCACAATTTCTTTTAGTGGTTGATTATCAGAGATTTAAGGTGATAGTAGGTAGTATCATCCTTTCCAATGTTGGAAGAACTGGAAAGAAATGGAAACAAAAAAGAGAAGCAATCACTTGCCCCTCTTCTTCAAGAAATGTAGGATGTCCCATTTCTTCCAGTATCTCGTATGCCCTCGCTTCTTGCACTCTCCATTCGGTATGTCCCCACGACACACCATTCTGTTCAATGTAGCGTCCGACACGTGCAGCTTCTCCTTGACCTCCTCCGTGCTCATCATCGGGTTGAGCATGTCTGGTATGATGTCGCACAACCTATCCAAATCCTCGTCGCTCATTCCACAAGCCGTTACCTTCTCTCCATTTCTCTGTTGCTCGTCAGCCTTGAAGCAAGCATCGCTCAAAGACTTCAAGGCTGCGCCAAGTAATTTATAATTCAATATATTCTTCATGTTCTCTTTGATTTTACGAAATTCTCACAAAAACAAGCTCTATGCGCAAATCTTCCGCCCTATCTTTGTCTTGTTGATGAACATGTCCGCAAAGCCATACACGTAGAACATGGCGGTAACTACCATTACTGTATAGCAGGACTCCACCATGTCGTTGGTCGTGTACCAGCTCCACTCCACGATGTGGGCGGCATTGATGCCGAAGAAATAGAAGAACGGAATCCTATAACGCCAACAGAGGTAGAAGAATCTGCTTGCCAAGATAATTACCATCGGCAAGATGTAGAGCATAAAATAAATAAAAAGGTAACAAGGCAAGTTCTCCTCGTAAGGCTCGAACATCTCCCTTGGATGCTGTGCGAAATCCCATATTCCGTATGCGTGAAACACCATGATGATTACAGGCATCCACTTACAGAACCACCGAAAGAAACTCAATATCCTGCGTGAATACCGATTGCCATGCTTCATAAGCAAAGCCATCATCTCACTGACATCTTTCCCTTGCATCCATCGCAAGAGGTTTTCCTCATCTTCCTTACTCATACTCATATAAATTTAAGTTATTGATATTACCGCCCGCAAAGTTAGCAAGAAAATCAAGAACTCTCTTGTAAAATCAGAAAAATATAGTTTCATTTCTACAAGGAAACAGTTTCATTTGTAGGAATGAAACACTGAAAAATACTGAAACGACACTGAAAAAACTTGATGTATATAAACAAAGGCTACCATCCTCACGGACAGCAGCCTTCAAAAACATAAAAACTTAAAACCTAATAAAGTAACTAAGTAAAATGAAACACATGCCTTATGCCAAAGAGTATATTCTCTAAGTAAAGACTTCCAATGCTGCCAAGGACGATAATGATACCATACCTTATGACATCCTCCCACTCGAACTTCTTCAACTTGTATCGTTTCCACTGATACACCTCCCTGACAACCATAATAGGAAAAGCAGGAAAACCTATTACAACGCTCAAGAAGAACCAACAAAAAACACCGATGACATCTCGCATGTCAAACGTAAACAATCTTTTACAAAACCCTCTCATACGCATATCCAATAAGTAAGAAATACATCAAGGAAGCCTGTCACCTCCGCCCAATACCAAGGATGGAACTTAGGAGTGGCGTTACTGATATGCCACATATCGTTTGCTTTCCTCGTAATATCCGCATATAGCAGATATAACAGATAGACAACTCCGACAGCCAATGTAATCCACAGACAGATGCTCAGGCACCAACCCACGCAACCGACAGCCGCCACGATAGCACCGCCCTTGTGAATCGGATATACATCCCTGTCTATATAATTAGGAGCGATGCCAACAAAACACAAGCCTGCACAACCTGTAAAGGCGAGACACTGAACACCTTGCTCGCTATCAAGCAAACACACCATCATCAAGCCTCCAACGAGAATCATGATGGCAGTGAAAACAGCACCATATTTTCGCTTACGCTTGTCGCCTATCACTTCGCTACCAACACAACCTTGCAACTGATAGTAAGTATCACTCACCATGTCTGGAATGCCGAAGCGCATAGCCAACAAAAACAAATATCCCCCAAGCAGGAGAAATGAAATCAAACTCAATAACCACATAATCATTTCTTTTTTTATTAGGGGAAATCAGAGGGAATTTCCCCTAACTTCCCTTAATATAACTCAAATCTTCATTTCCAACTGTGCAGGATAGCCCATTGTGATGTCGTATGCATCCACCTCGTCGATGGTAGCCAACTCCTCTATTTCCTTCTTGTGTGCAGCAGTCACGTTGAAGCACTCAAGTGCGTACATCTCCAAGGCAGACAACAGTTGAATAGCCTTGTCGCATCCCACCTCAATCTTAACGTTCCCAAGCCACAAATCCGTACTTTCCTTTCCCATTGACTTGGCGATGTTTGTAGAGTTCATCAGTCCCACACGAGTAGCCTTGTCAAGCCATACAGTCTGACCATTGAGCTTGAATCCGTTTACGGCAGATGACGTGTCGTAAGCCTCTATCTCCGACAGCACATGTTGCTTGGCTGCATCAAGATCGCTCACGCTTCCTGTCGACTTCGCATACTCCAGCTTCACCCACTGCAAGAAACCAAGATACTCTGTCACGTCATCATCGTTTGCATCAGAGGTAATCTTTACCGACATGTCGGCGTTAAAGCGATAGACATCATCGTTGTCACGCAAGCCGTAAGCGAGTTGCAAGGCAGCGTTGACCAGTCTCGCCTCCGTCAGAGGCTTCTCCACCCTCACAGGATAGCCTACCTTGACCTCTTTGTACGATACATCCTCCGATTCCGTCTCGTCTCCACTAAACACAGGAATCTCCTCGTTGTGTACGTCCAGATACACGGTCACGGCATTCCCCTCGTCCAAGATACTGCCCCTTACTAAGCCTTCAGTAGGCAGCTCGATATAATTCTTTGCAATCATAATCTATTATTTCTATTCTTGTTAATAAAATCCTCGAAGTATCTCATCATGTTGGTGGAGTCCTTGAAGATGTATCCGCAGGAGTTGACAATCTCCGCATCCTCTATTGGCAATATCGCTCCTTTCCCACCGAAAGCCTTCTCCGCAGCAAGCAGATAGGTGTAGATGCCGTGGTAGTCGCCATGCACCTCGCACATCGCCTTCTTGCCTGTCAGCACGCCGTCGGCATCCACCTCCTCGTAACAGATGAGCAGCTTCACCCAGTTCACCTCGCCCTTGCCGTTCTTCCGCATCTCGTAGTCCACGACATCGAATACACGACCGAGAAGTTCCTTCGGCTGCACGTTGGGTGCGTCCATCTTGCGATTTATCCTTATCTTCTGTGTCAGTTCAGATAATTTCATATTCTTATGTTCTATTGATTGTATCAAATGATAGGTGTCAGCACCGACGAGCTGCCCGAAGTAACATCCCCAGTTGCGAGCGGTCGATTTGCGAGCCGAGTCCGCCGTGCTTCGCCTTACTGTCGCATATCCCTTGTCGTGGTCGAAGAATCCCCTGTTTGCGTTCCGATGAAATACCGTTCCGCAGAAGTCAACAGCCTCCTTGTCGATGTCGTATATATGGCTGTCCCATCGGTTCGCCCTTATCCCAAGTTCGTACCACCAACGCATCTTGACCCTCCAATAAGCCTCGTTGATACCTTCCTTGTCGTAGCAGCCTACCATAATGTTGTCGGCATAGCGCACATAGAAAGGATAGTCGTTAGCCATGTCGAAGCCAAGCATGAGGATGTGATGGGCGAGTGGGCTAACAGGCGTACCAATGGGTAGGCTTCCGTCCACCATGGTAACACTCACACCGAAGTCAATCAGCCACTTGTCGCTCGTCAGAGCCTTCAACGATTTTCTGAACACCTTGGTCTTGACATGCTGATAACACTTCCGCTGGTCGATGCAAGCGACATAGTGAATGTCCCTGCGGTCGTAGAACAGATGCTTCACCCGATGTCTCACCGACTTTCTCTTGTCCGAGGCATTCAGACCGCATCCATCCTTGCAGTTCAACCCAGCCATGTTGTCCCTCTCCCCATACAATGGAGATATGCGATTGATAAACACATACTGTAGTATGCGAGTGACGAGAGTAGGAGAGTCGATGTCACGCCGCTTGCCGTTCTTGTTGACCTTCACAAGCTGACGGTAACGTATCAACTCAACGTAAGTTCCATCGTGTATCATGGAGAGGATGATGGAGATGCTTTCGTCCCAGTGCAGACACAAGTCCTGCACGGCTGACTTTCGCATGTGGTTCTTACAAGCATCGTGTGCCGCATTCTCCACCTCCTCCCATGTCACGTTACATATCTTTTTATCCATTGAGAGTATTCAAGTCTTTGAGCCTTGGCTGTAAGGTACTATGCCCCTACAGCCCCACGTAGGTGTCGCCACCCACCTTTCGTCTTGTATTCTGATTCGCCATTCCAAGGCATGGAGACAATCCCTATATTTCGTTTTCTTGATTGCTCAATTCTTTAGCCGAGCCGCCATTATTCCGATTCGCATTCGAGCAAGCATTATTCGCATTCATATAGCGAGACGCACAATTGTTCCAATTCGCATTGCCACCGATACGCACGGCTCAGGATTGCCACAATTCTTCCAACCCCGCTTCCACGTTTCAGAGGATTGCATCCCGATGTGCAACTTGTCGTGGGACGTGAGGATTCTTAATATTTTTCAAGCACCGCCCGACATGCCTTGCGGCAGTCGGGAAGAAATGCTGTTCTTGATTGAGTCTCTTGCTTCCGTCCACATCATGTCGGCGGTTGCACCGCCTTTATTCCGCTTGCAGCGGCTTAGGACGGGCTGCGCCCTGGCTTGCAGCCTCGAAAAGACATTGAGCCGAGCCGCCATAATCCCGATTCGCAGCCGAGCAATCACGATCCGCATGCAAACAGCGAGACGCACAAGCGTGCCAAATCGCATAGCCACCGACAGCCACGGCTGTCCTCACACGCTGGTCAAGTGTAGAGGAATACCAGTTGTCGTTTACACCGTAGCAGCAAGCGTATGTGTTGACTCCGGCACCAGATAGCATTACGTTATTAGCATTGGCTACTCGCTTTTTCGCCCATCCCGACATTATCTTATCGACATGACCAACTCGCTCGTAAGTTTTCTCGAAGTCAAATACACCAAGCGAGTTCTTCGCTGTAGACTTTTCCGTATGCCATTTCTTTTGGTCAGTCTGAACATAAAAGTCCATGTCGTTGACGCAACTCTGTACCGATGCTTTCTCGCAATGGTTCGTTGCCACTTGCTCATATCCACCACCTCTGTAGTGGAAGATGTCGCCAGCGGTCGTCAGTCCGTCCATGACGCCTTGTCTAAGGATAGCCTCGATATGATAAGTAACGACGTTGCCGTTGGCATCATATCCCTGCCAGTCATCCTCTGACTTGCGATATACACGAGCGTTCATGTAACCATCATTGATTCCCTTCGCCTTCGGAGGTGTCACGTACCAATAATTATGCCCATATACCTCGAACTCGGTATTCTCGGCGATACCTAACTCCGAAGCGAAGGAAAGGGCTATCTGCGCCTCCATCTCCTGCCACTTCGGATATTCATTGTTGAGCCAACTCGTCATGTTTGCGCCAATCAATGTCTTGTTGGCGTCCTTGTATATCCAGTTTGGAGTCGAGTTCCAGTTAAGATATTTACAATCACCATCATCGCCCATCTTGATGCGGACACCACCGTACTTCTGCCACTGCGCCTCGTTTCCGACACCGTTGTTGGATGAAACTCCACTGGAGAAGAGGTTGTCTGGGTCATTGATATAGTTCGTACCATAGAGAAGTTCATGTGCTATGAGAAATGTATTGTAGGCATGGAAACCTGCCTCTGCAAAAGGATAGGTCTTGCTGGCGTCCACGTTGTTATTTCGGGCGTAAGTCATGCTCGAAATCTGATTCACATCGTTGACACGAGGATAGCAGCGGTTAGCCTTCTTAAACATGTTGCCACCGTTGCCTCCCGAGCAGCCTATGGTGTTACCATCATTCCCTGCGTTATAGAGGAAGAAGAACGAGCGGAACTTAATCCTGCCGTCCGTGTCCTTGATGCTTGTGTCTTGGCAAGGGGAAAGCAAGGTAGGCGCAAGGTATCTCGCCTTGATGCCAGCCACCTCTCGGAAAGCCTTCAAGATGCCCTTATACATGACGTCGCCCTCTCCGTCGTTGGTTGAATATCCGTCTATGAGGTAGTTTCCGCTTGGGTCTCCAACTTTGATGGAATAATTCTTGGAAGTAGTCTCCCATGGACGCAAAATATGCGCTATCTCGTTGCCGTCGGCATCATAGAGCTTCTGGGTAAGACCATACTCATCATAGAACTTCTCCGCATCATAAGAACCTGCGTCGCAATACTTCTGTGTGTGCTCGGCATCAAGGTAAAGCTCCACATCGCAAGCCGCACGCTGTTCTTCTGTGATGCCCACGGCAGGGGCAAAGGAGTTGTCCTTGTAACGAAGCCAGTTGTTACGCTTCAACTCATAGCCAATCATCTCCTCTCGGTCGTTGTCAGAGTGGTCGATAAGGAACGGACGGTACATGTCCTGTAGCATCTGAACGCTTGCATTGGTCTGTGGGTTCACGAGGTCAGGAGAAGCCTTGCTGGTGTCCTGTGATGCGTAATAGTAGTTCTCTGTAGAACCTCCAAGGTCTCCGACGGCTTGTTCAAGCACATCGAGCCTTTTCCCATGTTGGTCAAGGGTTGTCTTCGTAGCAGCTTGCTCGGCGAGGGAAATGGACTTCTGAGTACCATTCCTGTCAGTGACTACAAGCGTATTGTCCGTGATGGTTGCGTTCACCTTCTCGGCGTTGGTCGTTGCGGCGATAGCCTTTACCGTGGCAGCGTCAGCCTTCGTGGCAGCGTCCGTGGCAGGCTTCTGCAACAACGTTATCTCCTCGGCTGTCAAGTCTGCGAACACCAGCTTGTCACCCTTCGGAATGGAAAGGTTCAACTTGTACTTAGGGTTTCCGTTGGAGTCCGTTCCGTCCGCAGAGATGGCTGCGCTCGCCTTCTCTCCGCTACCGATTGTCGTCACCGTTCCTATGGAGAACTGAGGAGTCTTTCCTGTGAATCCTCTGAAACCGCTCGTATCGACAAGATATGAGTAGAACTTCTTGCCTTGTGCGTTCTTGGCTACGACGTACAGCTTTGCGTTGTCCTCGTCCTCCACGTTGGAAGTGTTGATGAGGATGAAATCGTTCTCCTCGAACGTACTTGCGTCCACGGCGTTCATCGCCGCAATGGAAGGGAACACCCTCTTGATGGAGAACGGCTTTCCTGTAAGGTTCACGTCCGTCTTGTCGTAAGTATTGGTATCGACGTTCCAACGGTAGTAATAACCATCCGAATCCACGTAAGGAGGATTGGAGTAAGTTCCGTATGCCTTTTCCGTTGCCTCATTGACCTTAGTGAGCGCATCCTTCATGTCGATGCACTTGTCCCAGTATTCCGTATCGTCCAAGTCGTGCCCGACACATGTCATTGTCGAGGCATCCACACGCTTGCAGATATACATCGTAACATCATCTATCAAGATGTAGTCATGCAGCTTGTAAGCCTTCTTGCTATCGTAGGCAGTGCCAGCCTTTGTGAGCACCACCTTGATTTCTTTCTTTGCCATATTTCAAATCAATTAAATAGATATTATACACTATATGTTTAACTCGATGCAACCAGTTGTAGGGTTGAAGTCAATCCCGAAATTTGCAATCTTCCTCACTTGAGCCTCCCAATCCGCATAGTTTCCCGTGAAGCCAAGCTCCTGCGCAACCTGATAGGCTGTCTTTCCGTGGAAGTCAGAGCCAAGGATGCGATAGCATTCCTTAGCAGCTCCGTTCGAACGGATGAGTAGCAGGGTGTCTCCGTCTTGCAACGCATCGACCTTGGGAAGTTCCGTCACGTTAATAATGTCCTCTGCCATATCTTAGTCCTCCGTATTGATGATAATTGAATAACTGCCTGGGTCGTACTCAACAGAGTACTTTATCTTGCTGACAGCTTGCTTGCAAAGTTCAGTCGCATTGTTGGCTTCTCGTGTCGCAGCCTCGCAGTCCTCCTTAGCTTTTGCGAAAGCGACATTGCGCTGCTTCTCCGCTTCCACACGACTATCCTCGGCTTCCGTCCTGCTATTTTCCGTGGTCACACGAAACATTTCAGCCTTCTCTCTACTTTTCTCCGCTTGCGCACGCAGAGTTTCGTCAAGCTGACGCACAGCCTCTGCATTGACTCTGACATTCTCCGATTGCGACCTATCATCCTCGGATAATTCCCTTGACTTCTCTGAATCGACACGTAAGGCTTCAGCCTTGGTACGGACGTTCTCGTCAGCTTCCCGCTTGCTTTCAAATTTTTCTCTCTCTTGCTCGGCACTTTCTCTTCCAGATTCAGCGTCAGTTCTGGATGTCTCGGCTTCGCTCCGCTTCAATTCGCTATCAATGCGGCTCTGTTCCTCCGACACACGCTTGTTCTCGGAAGCGACACGTACAGCCTCGTTAGCCTGCAAGATCTCGTCAGTCGCCTTGACTTCCTTCAACGCCTTGTTGGTGTCCGAGATAAGACTTGACAACTCCACCGTAGGAGGGAGTATGACCAACGCAGTGTCCATCTCCACGCTGTTGTCGCCATCGTCGGTCTCGCCGAACTCGCAGTCGGCGTCGGCGTTCTTGTTGACAATCTGGAACTGAGGATACTCGTTGCTTCTCCAGTCGTTTCCGAAAATCTTTCCCTTCACCTCGACGGCATACGTTCCGAGGCTAATGCTGTCACCCTCCACACGAGCAATGATGATGTTGTCGTTGCTCACGTCGATGGTATACTTCAAGTCGAATCGCTTGAAGCTGTTGGTCACTCGCACGACAATGTCCGTGCAAGCGGGAAGTGGAAACGGAACCTTGTTTCCATCCACCATCTTCATCACAGGTATTCGCAACGTGAAGTCGTTGCCCTTGACTATTCTTTTCATAAGCTAAATGATATTTATTCGGCGTTCTTGATGACGTCCTGCACAGCCACGATGACGGCAGGAATGAAGTTCTGCTCCACGAAACGCTTGATGGCATCCACCTCCTCGTCGGAGTAATCGGTGTCGTCCGAGCCGTTCCACATCTTCGTGCTGAGAGCCACATCTGCAAGACCACGCTTGCCCGTCTTGTATATTGCGTTGGCAATCTCCTTGCGAAGTGCCATCGGAGTCAGCTCCTCGCTGTCGAGAGAGAAGCGAACCATTACCTTGTCTAACTTCAATTTCATATCCTAACTTTTTATGTTTAATTCCACTGTCCCTTGGTCCATACCACTCGCCAGATATTGCCGTCAAACCATACGATGAGAAGTTCGCCTGGGGTATTGAACGTTAACGTTCCTGCCGGGTTGCCTGCCGCAGGCGCATAGAGATTCTTTCCGTTGCCATTGATTTTAAAGTTGCCAGCCTGGGAATGGAGGAACCAGTACATCTGCCCTCGTTGTGGCGAAGCTGGCAAGGCGAACGTCTGACCGCTTCCTCCGTCCACGTGGATAAAGAAGTCCATGTCGGTGATGGCACAACTGCGACTGATAGTCCTCGACATAGGTCTAAGTCCTGCGTACATGCCCTTCTCGGCGTAGATGGCGAAGTTTCCGAACACTGCGCTTCCTTTTTCTCCATTATAGTTGGCATCTGAGTATTGCAAGGAATCGTTGCAACCCTCAATAGACACCCTTAACCCAGTTTTTATCTCGTCATAATACTCTGCTGAAAACTTGTCCTCTATACAAATATTACTTTGGATGATAGGAATGTTGCCAGACGGTGTATAATCACCAATCCACACCATCCTTTTCCTGACATGAGTATGCGATGTATATTCTCGGAATATAAGGTTGTTGTTCGTTAGAGCCATCCCTGGGTCTGCCCCCTCGTATCCTGTATCATATTCAAGCAATCCAGCTTTTAGCGTCCACGTTCCGAGAGTTGCGCTTGTCGTTGTCAAGTGCCCTTTCTCGCTGACACGGAAAGGTGCGTCCTTCGCCTCTCCAGCTCCTACCCAAAGAGGATAAAGGACATCGTTGTCGTCCTTTGCCTCGTCAACCTCGTAATTGCCGAAATACCCCACCTTGGTGTTTCCGTCCTCCGACTTCGCCCAGAGGTGCTTCACCTCTATCTTGTCGGCGTCTATCAAGGTGGCGTTCAATTTTCCGCCTGTGAAGAGAGCCGCCGTGGCGCTGCCGTTCTTGACAAGTATCTTGTCACCGTAGAGGGTCACTCCCGACGAGGTGATTTCCATGCCTGCTCCCTTTAGCGACTCCTGAGTCACTTGCAAGGATATGTTTCTCGCACTCTGTTCGATACTGGAAGTATATTGGGACAGCTCATCATCTGTCTTAATCGGCACGTCATCCAAAGCATTGCTTATCTCCGTATATCTTATGCTCATCTGCTTGTTGTCTGCGACAAGGCTTGCCGAGAACTTTGAAACGTTGACGGAGAAGTTGACTTGCGCATTATACGCCACGCCATCATGTTCGAATGTGACTACCGCATAACCGCTTGTGTTGCTTACGGCAACATCCTCGGTATTTACCTTAACCGTTTGCGACGTTATCCCGCTGACAGTGACAAGACAAGAGCTGTTGTCGGGAGTGAACGTGATTGAAGCCTTGCAATTCTTGGTCTGATAAACGCTGAAATGACATTCCGAAGTCACATTCTTTCCTTTGAGTTTGCACACAATAGACGCAATGTGGCTCTCAGTGTCGGAAACCTTTCCATTGCTGTCCGTATCAAACACGAGCGTATCAGGCGAGACGGTGACTTCAAGCGCAGATTTACCATCAACTCCATCAATGCCATCCGTAAGCACAGGAAGCGAAAACGAAGCAAGTGGCTTTCCTACTAAATGTTTAATGTCATAGCATTGAACATTAAATTCCTCAACAGCATATATACTTGGGAAATATTTGGTTATCTCAAGCAAACTACTCTTAAACAATGTGCCTTGAAATGTATCACCAGGGGCATTCCTTCCACTTGCAACAAATAAATAATTGCCCGTCGGAACTGTCTCTACCTTGTTGCCAGTGTGCTTGACGAGCTCAAAGGTTATGTCGCTTGGTGTCGCCGTCTTCGTGGCAGGATGCCTAATCAACGTCTGACTGCTCGGAACAATCTCATAATAGACAGTTATAGGGTCTATGAGGTTGTCTGGCGAGTCCGTGAAGAACTTGAAGTTGGCAGCATTGTGCAACTCCATCTCAGGCGACAACAGCTGCGTCATCGTCTTCCATTGAAAAGGGTTGATGATGTCGTTCCCGTCGCTGTCCTTCGAGCCAGTGGAATAGGGAGCACCCATCGAGTGATACATGGAGAAGGAGGGTGCGTTGTCCGTCTCTCCGTCCTCCGTCGAAGTAGCCAACTTGATAACATTGCCATACTTCTTCCACTGAATCTGGTCTCCTGCCTGAACAATCACGTCGTAAGGCTGCGGTGCGTCAGGCTCTCCACCGTCCTCGTTTGGCTCATAACCATAAAATATGCGGTCAGACACCTTCGTACCTCCGCTGTCAACGGTAAAGCCCTCCTGTTCCTCGAATATCTCCGACATAGAGGCAAGACCATTGTACATCGTGACGGCTACCATGATATTACCGAACTTCAACACATTGCTATTTCCGTCCGCCAACTTTCTGTCAGAGTACTTTGGCAATACGGACAAATTGCCTTGGAACGACTTCATGTTGGAGAGCACGACGAAATCATACAACTTCCCATCGTCAAGAATCTCCTGCCCGACACCTATCACAAGTCTCCAGTAGTAGCGATTGCTCAACGACTCGTCCTTGATGCCAGCCTTCACATTGAAAGTCTGGCACAGAGCCATCATTCCAACATGCCACCAGTTCATCGTCCTTGTAGTGCCATCGTCGGCAGTGGCGTAACACTTGTATGCGATGACGTTCTTACCTGACGAGTCAAAGATGTAGGACACCTTGACAATAGTAGAACCTGCGTTACTGAATATAGTCGTTCCGCCAGAATATGAAATCTTCCTCACTTCCGAAGCCGCAGCAAAAAACTTAGTTCTCGTCGTCAAGTAATCAACATATAGATGTGACTTTCCGTCCTCGCCCATGTATAGGTCAAAGCCTTGCGCACCAACTATCACCCTGTTAGACGGAGTGCTGTTCTTGTCGTGTATTCTGTCAACAACGACATCTTCCATCGTCACGTCACCAAGAATGCCGTTTCCATCCTTATCCAAGCCCTTTCCATTCTTTCCTATCTTCACCCCTTTCAGGAAAGTAATCAAGCCTTGCGAAACGTCGTCGGAGAGCTTGGAAAGGTAATACTTGCTTCCTTCAGCAGCTATCTGACTCTTTACTTGACTAACTGTCATTCCTGCTCCAGAACCTCCGTTGCCACTTTCAAGAGACGAAATCTGCTGCTGGATCTTTTGAATCGTGCCGACCTCCTTGTCTTCTCGGAGCGTAACCTCGTAGGTAGGTATCTTGCCATCCTCTTCCTTGATCGTGAGTTGGTCGATGGTTATCTGACCCTCGATATTGAGGTCGGTGTCCTTGAAGTCCATCAAATCTCCCGCCTTCAATGTCTGGTACAGGCTCTTGATTGTGCCGGTCTCGTCTGCGTTCGCCTGGTCGTTCTGCCTTGCCATGAAAATCTCATCGACCTTTGGCTGATAGACGTAGCGGGTATAGTCGTTCTTGTCAAGCAAGGCAATGGCATACTTCAAGAGCTTCAACGACGCTGCTTTCACATAGGAGTCGGGTAGGGTGATGCCTGTCAACACAAAATGGTCTCCTTTATTGATAGGATAGCCCTTATATGGGAAATACAAGTCCAGTGCATCGTCCTTAACGCGTTCGATGGTAAGCCTCCATCTTCCATCAACCTTTGTCGATGACGCTACATTGAATGTTCGTCCGCCGCAATAGCCATCCTTCATTGAGATTGCGAAGTCGCTATCCTTCAAGTCGTTAATATCGAAGTCTATGGATGGAGAAAGGTAAATATCAATGTTCGCTGGACCATCTGTACTATCGTCGTATCTACCATCATCATCCGGAGCAACACCCTCGTTGATTTCGTCGATACGAACATCGTTGATTACCATCTCCTCGATGGTAGGATATATTTCGACAATTCCGTTCGTCTTATCGTCCTGGTCGAAGAGCTGAGACTCTGAACGGAGACCAATCTTGTCGATGTTGATGGAGTCGATATACGGTCTGTGAGGATCCGTAGAAAACTTGTGCTCACGCCCAGAAGGGTTTACGTACTTCTTCTCCGCCTCAGACAGCGAATCATAGTACTCCTGCAAAGATACGTGCGGAAATCCTGGCAACATGAGTCTGTTGATGGACATGTTGTTCGGAAGGTTCTTCGCATATTCCTTGTGCTTGCTCGGAATATTCTTCGTGTTGAGACCGCTTACGATATACAACAGAGTTCGTCCTTCCCTTAGTTGCGAGATGAATGCGTAAAGATTCGCCTTTGAAGGCTCGTCTCCAGTGTCGTTGTCCTTTCCACGTACCTCAGAATAGAAAAGGCATTTCTTGTCCGATGTAATAGCCCTTACGTAACCAGTGATGACTGTCTTGAAGTCAAATGTGACTTGCAGGACGAATCCGCCGCTATCCTTTCCGTTATTATACGTCCTGGGAGTCTTGAAGTATGTCTCAATGTAATCAAGATCGAGGGAAAAACTAACGTAATCGTATCTGTCGTAGACGGCAATGTCTACGGATGTGATGCTCGCCTTATACTTCACTCCCAAGTCCGCGTAGTAGTGGGACGGAAGGTTCTTCTCAGAGCCATAAGCCCTCAGCCTCGTGATTACTTGTTGCTCGGAATCTGCGTTCTGCTCGATCTCGTAGAGACCTTCTCCAAGGCCATACTTAAATATGTGGCTTGCGACAACTCCCGCAGTACCAACGTAGATGTTTCTGCCGCGAACGATGAAGTTCACGTTCCACTCGCTGTTCACCAAAGCCAACGCCTCCCAGCATTTCTTCGAGTCGATGGTGATGGACTTAGAGTCGATTACATCGTTAGTGGTCTTCTCTCCATAAGCGGCGTTCCATTCTGCCTTAGTAACGCCGCGCTGCACTGAGCGTTCCATACTGCGAGAGAATATCTTCCACTCGCCCTCGCCAATCTGTTCGTTGAGGTTTGCCTGGATTCTGTCGAGTAAGTCGTCCAAGGTCTCAACATAGAAGCTAAATTTCGGAAGAGCTGTATAATGAAGCTCGTTGTCGTGAAGAACAACGTCCAAAAACTCTGCCCTCGAAAGCTCGTCCTGCATAGCGTTGAACTTAACGCTGTCATAAACAAAGCCTTCTCCGTAGGTGTCCTTCCTTGCCTGTTTATCCTTTCCAGGCTCGTAGTTTAGCTCGAAACGCTCGCCACGATAGACAAGATAGTCGCCAATCCGGAAGTCTATCGGGGCGTTGTTCTTGAAGTTGATGGTCACATAGCATTCGCCCTTCCACGAATCGGAGTATTCCAGTCCGTGAACGATTATCTGCTCGCTGTTGACATCTGTTAGCTTCGAGCCGTCCTTATGATATATGTTCCATGTACTCATGTCTGTCTATCCTAATTTTGTTGGTTTGCCGTTTGAGTCCTTCATCAATGGCTTGATGTCCGTCGTCGGGTCGTTGAACTTGAATGTCACCGACATGGTGAGTATGTCGTCGTTGTCCGGGTCTCTATACAAGTTCGGGTCGATGCTTTTTAGTCTTACGTGCTGTCTGCCTATCCGATTGAACTCGCAGTACATTTTCATCATCCCGCCTCTCAGGTACTCGATGAAAGCCTTGCATTTCTCGTTCGCACCGAAGGCGTCCCCCTTGAACAGAAACTTAACCTTGTTCTCATAGGATGCCATATAAAGCCCATCTGGTCCGATGTACTCGTCGTCTCCGTGCTCGTCGTTCCAAGACCTCTTCGTTGGCTCTTTCACGTCAGCGCAAGGCTTGAATGGGCTCTCGCTCACATACATGCCGAAGGAGGCGATGGTGTCGATTACCTCGGCATCATCAACCTCCCTTTGCATGTAAATCCTGAAATACTTGTCTTGCATACCTTAATCAAACTATTTATGCTGCAAATATACAACTTTCTGAATAAATATGCAAATAATAAGCGTATAAATATGCAATATTAACTGAATTTAAAGTCGTGTCTATCTCTAACGATGACATTGCCAGTCTTAGACACAACCTTACCTCCGTACTGATACACGAACACCCTTGCTGTATCTTCGCATTCCACGTGAAGCTCTGTATCGTCAAGTAGATTTACGAATACCCTGGAGAAACCTTTTACTCGTAAGTACAGTGAACTGTTGTGGCGAACGTAAATCTCTCCGCTGTCCATCCAGTCGTAGTCAATATGTGCGACACACTCGCCATTCAGAATGACAGTCTTTGGATTCTTCAAGTCAACGTTTTCGTTAACATACACCCCATGATCGTGAATTACGTCACCAAAGTACTTCTTCATATCCTTGGTAGATGGCCAGTTCCTACCTATACAGAAGTCGATTCCATTAACAAACTTCTCTACCATCTCGTCTTTTGACGAACCATCCTTCCACTCGGCGGTCCACTGAGCGCAAAGACCCAGTGAGACCGCCTCGTTCTTCATCTTGTCTGATAAATCATTCTTTCCAAACATAGTTACTTCATTTTTAAAGACTTCGTACCGTTGATAACTCTATTGAAGTTATCATTGTATTCTATAAATATCTTTTCAATTCGCTCTGCTGCATCTGCGTTACGCAAGGTGTTTTGGGCAATCAGGTTCAGCTGTGTGAGTTGTGACTTTGCAATCTCGCTCATTTCCGGCATAAACGTTCCTTGCATCTCACGAATAACAGACACATCGAGTCTGATGGCGTTGAGATAGCTAGCAAGAATATCCGCGGTCTCTTCCGTGATACCCTTGATGGAATTTGATGCCGAAGAACTACCGTTCTCTCGCAAATCAAGACCAGCGTTTTTAAGAGCGTCGAATATCTTGGTGATTGTAGGGACTGCCTCGTCTGCTGTTGCTGCGACTTGGTCTGCGAATTTTTTGATAACGCCTTCGTCAAGAACTCCGTTATGCGTATCAAGATAGTCAGTCAATGTCTTCAGCGGACCTTCCATCATTTTTTCTATGTACTTTTGCGCAATGATGTTCTTTGTAAGGTCTTTCACCATAGACTTTACCTTTTCCTTGTAGGCATCAACAGCATCCTCACCATTTTCCCAAGCTCCAACAACTGCGTCTGTAAGCTCGCTCGCCCAGCTCTTCATGTCGATGGAATATACATCTTTCAAGAAATCCTCCTTGAATGTATCTATTTGTTGCTCCATCTCGATGATTTGCTGGTTGTAATCGGCAATCTTCGTCTTGTCTTTCTTCTTCTTATCCTCTTCAAGAGACCTTTGCTTCTCTAGCTCCATCTTCTGAGCCTGCAACGAAGCGAGCTGAGATTGGTAGGCGTTGTCCGGATTGTCCATAGCCTTCTTCAGGTCCTGCATCGCCTTCGTCTCCTGATCTGTCAACTTGTAGAGCTTTGAGAAGAAGGAGTTCCCCTTAGAAATGGAATCCCTTGTAGCGAGCCTGTTGTAAGCGTCACTGATAGACTTCTTTGTCGAAGCCGTAGCCTTATAGTTGTAAACTCCTCCAAGCGTGCTTTGGATGACAGACTTCACATTCTTTGTGAGGTTCTCCATCTCCTTTTGACGCGCCTCGGATGCTTCAATCTCCTTTTGTATGGCCTTGTCGTGGAGAGCGAACAAGGAAGACGTTACGCTTAACGCAGCTCCCGCCGCAGCTCCATAAGGGCCGAGCGAACTTAGTCCAAGCGCGTTCAATCCTCCAGACACCTGTGAGGCTGCGCCAAAAGCACTGCTCGTCGTGCTCATTCCTACGCCAAGAGCAGTATCCTCCATTCCGAGAGCATCGAACAGACTAATTACAGGATCAAGGCAATCTTGAAGTGCTTTGAACTTGTTAGCGAGTCCGGTTACACCTTTGTTCGCATCATCGTAAGCACCCTTCTGCTCGTTTTCGAGTTGTCCTCTGGTATAGTTTCCCTCCTTGATGCCCATTTTCTTAGCATCCTTAGCACCTACATAGGTGGTTGTGGAAATATCCATTCCTTTCCGGAAGCGACTACCAATGAAGCTACCGATTGCGTTTCCACGCTGCATACCGCCGATAATGCCTGCCACAGGATTCCTCTCGATTTGCTCATCTCTCAATTTGCTCAGAGCCTCACGAAGCTGCTTTACGACCTCGACTGACAGACCTGTCTTCTTAGAGAAATCATCAATCTTGTCAACCATCGAATTAATGGTCGTTGACGAAACCCTGTTAAGGTCATCGAATATAGTAACCCAGTCAGAGCCTTGCTTGAACTGCTCGAATTGCAATTTAGCAGTAGTCTCATTATGAGTTTTCTCAGCACCCTCTTGTGCTCTCTGTCTCATCTGTGGGTCTTCGATGCCCTTGACGAGCTCAAGTTGTCTCTCGTACTTTCTATTCTCGTCCTCAATCTGCTGCTCGATGGTGACGTTCTTCTCGATAAGGTCAGCCATGAGGTTGATGGTCTCAGACTTTATCTTCTTGTTCTCGTCTTCAAGCTGCTTCTTGATGTCGTAGGTACGAGAATCCTCTCCATATTGATCCTTGATGTTATCCAAGTCGAGACTTTTTACCTCATCAAGCGATAAGTCCAAACCAGACTGCACATTATCATGCTGTCGAGCTATATCAAGCTGTTCTTCCAAGAACTTCTTATAAGAGTCGAATTGAACAATACCGCCAAAAGCAATATTCTCAGATCCACGTTTGTTTCCGGTAAGTTCGTATATCTTCTTATACACATCGTACTGCTCCTGGATAGCACTAAGCTGTTTGTTTAAAGTGTTTAGCTCGTCCTTTCTCGCATCTTCGAGTAACTTTCTGTTTTTTGTCTGGATTCCAGCTTTTTCACTAGCTTTGTAATCCCTTCTTTCCTGAGTGTTCGATGGGAGAGTATTCAAAAGTTCCTTGATTGACTTTTCATAGTTGCCATAGTCGGAGAGAGGGAAGCGTTTCTTGTCTTCAAAGATAGCCTCAAACTCACCGTCATTAGCAAGCTGACCTAATGCGCCGACTCCATACAAATCCTTGAACTTTTTGATTTCTGCGTACATCTTCTTATACAAGTCGATGCGTTTCCTCAAATCGGTAAGAGCCTTGTCCGTCTTTACTCCGCCAGTATTTTTATGACCGCCCTTCTTACCACCAGTCTTTTTTTCATCTCCGGTGAATAACTCGCCCCATTCGTCTCGATAAGCACTTACCTTCAGTTCGTATTGTTTCTGCGTCTTGTTAAACTCATCCAATGTAAGATTGCCAAGTTTCAGCATTCTACGTCTATCGTCAAGCTCTTTCTTTGTAGCGGTAATATCTGCCTGTGCGTTACTCTTTGCTTTGTTGTAGCTATCTCCTGCATCTTTTCCCCAGCTCCCAACGATTTTGTTCTTCTCGTGGTAATCATAACCATCTCCTTTTAGATTCTTCCCAAGTTGCTTAACGAGGTCAGACTCTTGCTTATCAAACACGAGGTGTATTACGGCCTCAAATCTGTCTGCGGCGAGCATTCTCTTTAAGGCATCAGAAGCGAGAGGGTAATCTCTTTCGACCTGTGCTGCCGCATCCTTCATCAAGTTATTCACTTGAATTTTTTCCGCATCCGTAAGTTCTTGATTGTTGCGGATCTTATCACCAATCCAAGGATATGTTGTGTTAACAGCATTCTCCAAAGCCGACTTAAACTTATTCTCATAGAAGTTCGTTGAAACTCCCATACTATTCAGTACATCTGCCCTGAATTGGTCGGCTACATTCTGGTCCCATCCTTGTTTTGAGAAGAACGAAGACATAATTTGATTAGCTTCACCTTGCAGCTTTGGGTCTTTGCTTATATCTCCAAGCTCATCAATGATGAGACTTCTCATGCTTCTAATCTGTTCTTCGTATTTGGATTTCCAAACCTCAAAAGTACGAAAATCTGAGTTTGTCGCATTTACGGCGTTTGTCTTTGCGTTCGCAACAGAGTAGCTTTCACTGACACTCTTTGCTCCGCTCATAAGACTATCGAAGTTTTTGTATGCATCCTCGTTAGACAGTTTCTTCTTTGACTCCGCCTCAATCTGCTTTAGAAGTTCTAGCTGCTGCTTTAAATAGCGAAGTCTCTCTTCATTCGACTTCTTTTCAGTTAGGCTCATCTCGAAGGCGTTTTCCTTTTCCGGAGCGATTTCTTTCAGCTTCTCCTTATAAGCGTCTATGAGATTTTCAATATTCTTTTCGTCACCATCGTTCAAGGCTTTGTCTGCGTCGTTGTCACGCAAGAACTCACTAATATTCTTGTATCTGTCTTTTAACTCGTCTGCCGTCGTGTCCATATCATGCTTTAGCTGGGCATTCTTTTGCTCATAGTAAGCAAAAATGGACATTCCTGCTGATATAGCAATCCCAGGAAGGCCGCCAAAGAACCCAAGTATGGAACTACCTACGGACTTTAACCCGCCAAGCAACAGACCTCCGGCAGCACCAAATCCGCTTCCACTAAACAAGTTCTTCGCAGCTCCCCACAAACTTAGCTGCTTTGATTGCGAGACCTGCTTAGTTAGAGCGATTCCTTGCTGATACATCTCCTTGGTAATTCTACCACTTATGAAAAGTCGTTGAAGTTCTGCTTTATTTAAAGCGTTAGCTCTTGCGAGATTCTTTATGTCAGCTAATGTAATCTGATTCTTTGTGGCGAGAATCTTCTTTTCAACGGCAGATATTTTCTGCCCCTGCATCACTCTTGATGTTATGTCGCTTGCTACTCCAGCCTTCGATGTTAATATGCTCTTTCCGAGACCACCATCCATTGCAACAAGACCTTTTTTAAGAAGTGGCCCTGCGAATACGGCTGCGATAGCTGGACCTATTGTATGAATAGACTGTACAAGATTTGTTACGAGCTCAATTATGTCTTTGAAAGTACTTCCGATAACATTCTTGCCATTAGCAAAGTCTGCGAGCATAATCTCCCAGGCATCCTTCAACTTATTGTAGCGGCCAAGCAAAGTCTCGCTCAATGTCTGCTGCATATTGTAGAACTGACCACCTTCGTTGGTCATCTGCCAGAAGATAGACTTAACATCATCGAAGCTAACATCACGATTGGATATGCGTGTCTTAATCTCTGACGTAGAGA
>ERZ808246.341-NODE-341-length-40541-cov-3.938275_pt1 | contig 40541 bp, 29 predicted proteins | sample MGYA00521083_ERZ808246 | MGnify/ENA primary metagenome ERZ808246 (study PRJEB31516, sample SAMN03275577) | gut metagenome | biome: mammalia-associated habitat; material: feces | host: Papio cynocephalus | place: Kenya | collected 2012-07-07 ...
CGGTTCTTTGTTTCCTTTTCTTTTCCTCTTCTCCCGGGATTTGTAATTTTCCGGGGCGATTGCCAGTCTTCCCATATTCTGCCCGCGCCGGTTCAGAAAAGGATCTCCGATATTTTCAGTGTACCGTTTCGAATTTTCCTGCAAATGACAGTGCTGTGACTAAATTTTGAACAAATTATGTACTTGTTCCGCATTTGCAGAATACAAGTGTGGATGGATTGCCTGCGGCTCCATGTATATGAGAATTTCACAGACGATCCGGGACGAAGCAGTTCTTTCCGGCCACTTTCGAAATTTCCGAAGGACATTTGACGATGTGCCGGGCAACTGCATAACAGAAAGAGATCGGGAACAAACTGTGAATTTTCGGTCAAATCCGGTCCGGATCTTTCTCTCTGTGCTATATTAATAGGAACAAAGATTGCAACAGACCTGACCGGCACCGTCCCGTTTTTCTTCGGGAAAATCCGATGCATCCGGCAGAAAGGAGATCGTTATGTGGCATATTCATGATGTGAAAAAGACGGCACGCTCCAAAATGAGCCCTGCCTACTGGAAGAGTGTTCTAGTGGCTCTGATTCTCGCCTTCGTGACCGGCTCCATGGCAGGAAGCGCCGGAGCAGCGTCCGGTGCCGGTGCGCAGATCAGCAGTGCAATAGGGCCCTCGACGCAGTTTTACGCCGGCCAGTTTCCGGGAGGCTTCCACTGGTCGTTCCAGTTCCCGTTCTTCCCGTGGTCGATTCTGATTTTCACTGTGATCTTGGTTGTCATTGTCTTCTTAATCAGTATCGCGATCAATCTGTTCCTGCTGAATCCGATTGAGAGCGGATGCCAGCGGTTCTTCATCATCAATCACGTGGAGACCGGCCGGACGAAGATCAGTGAAATCTTCCACGGCTTTGGCAACGGCTACCTCAATGTGGTAAAGACCATGTTCCTGCGGGATCTCTACACGATTCTGTGGACAATGCTCTTCATCATTCCGGGAATCGTGAAGACCTATTCCTACCGTCTGGTTCCGTACATTCTGGCGGAGGAGCCCGGCATGAGCAGCAAAGAGGCATTCCGCCTCTCCCGCTCCATGATGAACGGCAACAAGTGGCATGCGTTCCTTCTGGATCTGTCGTTCATCGGCTGGAATATCCTGAATTTCTTTACCTTCGGCATCCTCGGTATCTTCTACGTCCGTCCTTATAAGGCAACCGCTGACGCAGAGATGTACATCACCATCCGGGATCAGTTCCTCGGCCGGGCCTGATGCAGAATGTTTGTCCTCTCATTCTGTATCTGTATCCTCTGAACGAATCGGATCCGTAACACCCGGGCAGGGATCCAGGCGGTGCGATGCCGTTCGATTGCAGGAGGGATCCGCCGATACCTTGGGACCTGAAAAAGCTCCCCGTCCTGTCTTTCTGGCAGGACGGGGAGCTTTTCATTTCTCTTTAATTCATTTGTCTCTTCCGTGAAAGTCCCTGTAGAATTCTCACGAAATTCGTCGGGTTTTCACCTTTCCGAAAGCTTTTTCCCGGAAACAGGTTCCCTGACCACTTGTTTTCAGTACTTCTTACTTGTTACGGCCGTGGCACTTCTTGTACTTCTTGCCGGATCCGCACGGGCAGGGATCATTGGGATAAATCTTCTTCCCCTTGACCACGGTCCCGGACTTCTTCTGCTCGAGATACAGCTCCTTCTGCTTCTCCTCGGAGAAGATGTCGTTCCACTCCGGAAGCTGATACAGCCAGTCCGCCTCTGCGGCAACCATGTTCTTGTAAAGCTTCTCCTTGTCGAATGCAAGGCTGACAACTGTGTCCTCTTCCATGGTATCAATGGGGTTCTCGATCTTCAGGGAGTCATTGATTCCGTCCAGGAAGCCAACCATGTATTCCAGAGAGATTCCATACTTCTCCGCCAGCTCCTTGACGGTTCCCTTTACTTCCTCATCGGGAGTCTTCAAAAGCTGCTCGTAGATCTGCTTCTCCTTCATAAAGTAATCCGACCAGAGTCTCTGGAGATCACCCTTATTCGCCTTCTCATTGTACGCCTTCGCGTGCCATTCCTGCAGTAATGCCATTGCTACTTCCTCCGAAAACTGTGTATTCCAGTGCCTGCTTCTCTATGTCATCCATAGAAGCTTACAGAAAAAACTCCCTGCAGCAGGTATCAAGCAGCTATCATCTTATCACAGTGCGCGGATCCGGTCCATTGCAATTCTGGAATTCTCCACCGTGCCGAAGCTCGTCAGGCGGAAGAAATGCTCACCGGAGGGGCCGAAGCCTGATCCTGGAGTTCCGATCACATTCGCCTTGTCCAGAAGATAGTCGAAGAACTCCCAGCTCGTCATTCCGTTTGGAGTCTTCAGCCAGATGTACGGCGAGTTCACTCCGCCGTATGCCGTGTAGCCCATAGACTGCAGGCTCTCCTTGATGAACTTCGCATTGCTCATGTAGCGGCTCACCATCTCCTTAACCTGCGCCTTTCCGGCATCGGAGTAGATGGCCTCTCCCGCTCTCTGCACAATGTAGGGAGCTCCGTTGTACTTCGTTCCGTGGCGGCGTGCCCACAGGCCGTACAGGGCATTTCCGTTGTGATCCTTCAGGTCCTTCGGAATGATGGTTGCGCCGAGACGCAGGCCTGTGAAGCCCGCATTCTTAGAGAAGGAGCGGATCTCGATCGCACAGGTCCTTGCGCCTTCGCACTCATAGATCGTATGCGGTACGTCCTCCTCCGTGATGTAGGACTCGTAGGCGGAATCGAAAATAATCACTGCGCCGTTTGCATTTGCATAGTCCACCCACTTCTGAAGCTGTGCTTTGGTAAGAGCCGCTCCCGTCGGATTGTTCGGCGAGCAGATGTAGATCAGGTCCGGCTTCCGGTCGCCGGAAACCTCCTTCGTCTTCCCGGTTCCCGGAAGATCCGGTGCAAAGCCGTTCTCCTCTGTGCAGGGCATATAGATCACATTGCTCCAGCGTCCGGTCTCCTTATCATACTCCCCGGTTCTTCCCGCCATGACATTGCTGTCTACATAGACCGGATAAACCGGATCGCAGACGGCAATGACATTGTCCTTCTCGAAAATCTCCTGAATGTTGCCGGAATCGGATTTTGCCCCGTCCGAAACGAAAATTTCATCGTCCGCAATATCACAGCCGCGCGCGCGGTAGTCGTTCTGTGCAATCGCTGCACGAAGAAAATCATAGCCAAGATCCGGCGCATAGCCGCGGAAGGTCGCACCGTTTGCCTGCTCGTCCACCGCCTTGTGCAGTGCCTCAATGACCGCCGGAGGAAGGGGCTGCGTCACATCGCCGATTCCCATGCGGATCAGCTGCGCATCCGGATGCTCGCTCTGATAGGCTCTTGTCTTCTTCGCCACCGTGCTGAACAGGTAGCTTCCCGGTAATTTCAGATTGTCACTGTTTGCTTCAAACATCTTCTGGTACTCCTTCCTGGTGCTGAATATTTTTAACAATTCAGCACATCTCGAATTTCTTTACAGAAATTCGAGATGCTGTCGTCCAGAGGCCCTCCGGGCCTTGGCCGCCTGCCGATTTCAAACGCGAATCAATCTGCAAGCAGATGATTCGCATTGAAAATCGTCAGGTGCTGAATAAATTATTATAGAGAAATTTCCACGGTCCCGTCAAATACAGTTTCCGCGGGTCCTGTCATATAGATTTCATTTGTCTTCTCATCCCATTCAATCCGGATGGTTCCTCCCGGAACATGTACCTCCACCGTCCGATCCGTCTTCCCGTTCAGGACACAGGCGACTGCCGTCGCGCAGCATCCCGTTCCGCAGGCAAGCGTCTCACCGGTTCCCCGCTCCCAGACACGCATGTTGACCTCTCCCCGATTTAACACCTGCACGAACTCTGTGTTCGTTCTCTCCGGGAAGCGCGGGTGATGCTCGAACTGCGGCCCGATGTGCGCAAGATCCAGATTTCGGAGATCTCCGTCCGGGATTTCCACTCCGTTCTCATCGCGAAGTCCGCCTGCCTTCAGATCGTCCTCATCCACGAAAATCACCGCATGCGGATTTCCCATGGAGACGCAGGTCATCCTCCAGGTTCTTCCTGCCGCCTCAATCGGCTCGCCAATCACCGCTGTCTCCGGAATCGGAGCGGCCAAAGCAATGACTGGTGTCTGGGTTTGCACCGGTTCTCCTGTTGCGGAAAGGACCGGGATTTTGCCGGCCTCCAGGATCGGCTGTCCCATGTTGACCCGTGCAGTCAACATTCTGCCATCCCTGCAGAAAAGCTCCAGCTTCTTCACCGCTCCGAAGCTTTCCACCGTAATCTGTGTCCTTCCGTCCGTCATGCCATGATCGTAGACGTATTTGCCGACACACCGGATTCCGTTCCCGCACATCCGCCCGCGGGAGCCGTCCAGATTGTACATCTCCATTTCAAAGTCAGCCTTGTCCGACGGATTGATAAAAATCACGCCATCTCCGCCGATTCCGAAATGTGCACGGGAGAGCCTTCGCACGATCTCCGGCTTCTTCGCCTGTGGAACCTTCTCCGTAAACCCGTTGACATAAATATAATCATTTCCGCAGCCTTCCATTTTCGTAAAATGCAGCAGCATCGGTCCGTTCCTCTTCCTTTCTATTCTGTTTGCGCCTGCTCCGCATCTGCAGGATTCCGGCAGATGCCGGACTTCTCCTGCCTGCGGGGCAGTTCACAGCTCCTCCAGATCATCCTTCCACAGCTGTGCGCAGGCATCGCTCGGCATTCTGAGGTCGCCACGCGGCGACACTGCGACCGATCCGACCTTCGGGCCGTCCGGGAGGCAGGAACGCTTGAACTGCTGTGCAAAAAAACGCCGCACAAAGGTTTTCTCCCACTTCAGAATGGTCTCTTCATCATATACGCCCGCAAAGGACTGCAGTGCAATCCGATAAATTTTCCGCGGACGATATCCGCACCGCAGCATGTAATAAAGGAAATAGTCGTGCAGCTCATAGGGCCCCACGAGATCCTCGGTTCTCTGGGAAATTGTCCCGTCCTCCGTTGGAGGAAGAAGCTCCGGGCTCACCGGAGTATCCAGAACATCCAGAAGGCAGGCAGACAGAGCCGGTTCCTTCTCCCTCGCCGCCTCCGCACAGCACCGCACCAGATGTGAAACCAGTGTCTTCGGAACGCCGGCATTGACACCGTACATTGACATGTGGTCGCCGTTATAGGTTGCCCAGCCGAGTGCAAGCTCCGACAAATCTCCCGTTCCGATGACAATGCCGTTTCTCTGGTTGGCAAGGTCCATCAAAACCTTTGTCCGCTCTCTTGCCTGACCGTTCTCATAGGTCACGTCATGCACCGACGGATCCTGATCAATATCATGGAAATGCTGCGTCACCGCAGCAGCAATCCGTACCTCCTTGAGGGTTGCCCCAAGCGTCCCGGCCAATGTCAGCGCGTTGTGATAGGTGCGGTCCGTGGTGCCAAAGCACGGCATCGTCACTGCCAGAATATTCTCCCTGGGAAGCCCCAGAAGATCAAATGCCCTTGCCGTAACAAGCAGTGCCAGCGTGGAATCAAGGCCGCCTGAAACGCCGATCACTGCAGCAGGACAGTGGATGTGATGAAGGCGCCTCGCAAGGCCCCTCGACTGAATGTTCAGGATGTCCTCGCAGCGCTTCATTCTCCCCGCTGCGTCCTGCGGAACGAACGGGTGCGGATCAAACACACGGTCCAGCACACATTCTTTTTCCTCCATATGTACCGGAATGCACAGATAATCGTTCTGTCCACAGATCTCAAAGGATGTCATTCTGCGGCGTTCATAATTGATGCGCTGCACATCAAAATCTGCAAATGTGATTTTCGTCTTCCCGTAGGCATTGTCGAAGATCTTCCTCTGTGCAAGAAGAGACCCGTTCTCCAGCATCATTACACGGCCGCCGAACACGATGTCCTGCGTGGATTCTCCGTCCCCGGAGCTGACATAGATGTAGTCCGACAGGGTTCTTGCCGAAATCGAGGAGAACAGCTGCGTGCGGTATGCGTCCTTTCCGATCGTCTCATTGGACGCGGAGAGATTGACAATCAGATTTGCTCCCGCCAGGGCATGCTCGATGTGCGGTGCGTTGACAACCCACGCATCCTCGCAAATCTCACATCCGATCCGAAGATCGCGGACGGCATCCACCTCCAGGAGAATATGGCTGCCAAACGGCACCTCTTCTCCGTCGAATATGATTGTCTCCGCGGTCACGGGCCCCGGCGTGAACTGCCTCGGCTCATAGAATTCCGCGTAGTCCGGAAGAAATCTCTTCGGGATGAACGCCAGAATTCTCCCGTTCTGGAGGGCCGCCGCCGTATTGTAAAGCTTCCCCTTCCATTCCAGAGGAAAGCCGACAAAAACAACCGCAAAGCTCCCTGCCGTCGCGTCCCGGATCACCCGGAGCGCATTCTCCGCGCCGCGAAGCAGCATGTCCTGCAGAAACAGATCATTTCCCGTGTACCCCGTCACCGCAAGCTCCGGGAACACAATCAGATTCGCGCCCCTTGCCGCCGCGTCCTTGATGCTCCTTGCAATTTCCTGCGCGTTGGTTTTCGGATCCGCCACGGTCATGGCAGGCACAACCGCCGCCACCTTGAAAAACCCATCTCTCATTTCATCTTCCTCCGAATGTAAAGAAAGGCGCAGATTTCTCTGCGCCCGCTCCCTTGCGTTCTGTGCTTATCCGATTGCTGTCACTCCCGACGCCACCGCGAAGCTGAGCACCGCCATGATGACGCCCGCCAGTGCCACGCCGCCGAGAACCGCCAGCACACTCTTCTTGAAATCCATATCAAGGAACGATGCCGCGAGGGTTCCGGTCCATGCTCCCGTTCCGGGAAGCGGAATGCCGACGAACAGAAGAAGGGCCCAATACAGACCTCTTCCCGCAGTCGCCTTCAGCTTCTCGCCGCCCTTGTGTCCCTTCTCCAGGCACCAGGTGAAAAACTTCCCGATCACCTTTTTGTCCGCGCCCCACTCCAGAACTCTTCTTGCGAAAAAGAAGATGAACGGAACCGGGATCATGTTGCCGATGGCAATCAGGATGTAGGCAAGTATCATGTTAAACGAGGGATCTGCCACATGAAAGGCCTGCGCAATCGGAATTGCCCCGCGCAGCTCGATCAGGGGCACCATAGCAATAACGAAACAATAAAAGTACTTCTTAAGCATTTACAATCTCCTTCAATGCCTGTGTCACGGCGGCCATCTCCTCCTCGGTTCCGATGGTGATCCGCAGATACTCCCCGATCAGAGGCTTGTTCCAGTGGCGTACATAGATGCCGCGCTCCCGGAGCTTCTCGAACAGCTCCTGCCCGGAGTGCTGCGGATGCCGGACGAAGACGAAATTCGTTCGGGAATCCGGAAAAACGAAGCCGAGCGCCGCAAGGTCCTTTTTAAACTTCTCTCTGGTTGCAATAATTCTCGAGGTGAGACTTTGGAAATACGCCTCATCCTCCACCGCAGCCGTTCCCATCCGGATCGTCTGCAGATTCATTGTGTACGAATTGAAGGAGAATTTCACATCCTTCAGACAGGAAATCAGCTTCGCACTGCCGATGGCAAAGCCGATCCTCGCCCCCGCCATTGCCCTTGACTTCGAGAAGGTCTGCACCACCAAGAGGTTATCGTACTGCCCGATCAGAGGAAGAGCCGACCTTGCGCCGAAATCCACATAGGCCTCATCCACAATGACCACCTTGTCCCGGTTCGCAGCGACAATCTTCTCAATCTCATCAAGCGGCAGTTCCACGCCGGTCGGCGCATTCGGATTCGGGAAAATAATCCCCCCGACCTCATCCTCCTCTCCGGCAAAGGATCCAGAGCCCGGAATATAATTCGAAGGATCAATCGTAAAATCTTCCCGGAGCGGAACCATCGTATACGGAATCCGGTACAGGTCTGCCCATACGTCGTAGAACGAATACGTGATGTTCGGGAACAGCAGCCTTTTCCCTGCGGTGAAGAAGGTCAGAAACGCCATGGACAGCACATCGTCCGACCCGACTCCCACGAAAACCTGCTCCGGCCTCACCTGATAGCGCTTCGCAAGAGCACTGGCAAGAGGCTCCGCATCCATATCCGGATACAGCCGCATCGCCGCGCAATCCTCTGCCAGAGCCTTTGCCGCTTCGGCAACGCCCGGCGCCGGCGGATACGGACATTCATTGGTATTCAGCTTGATAATCTTCGGGTCCTTCGGCTGTTCGCCTGCCACGTAGGGCGAAACCCGCCGCACATTTTCTTCCCAGCTCATCGTCATCTGTTCTCTTTTCTCAACATTAAATTTTCCTATTCCCGCGCCGGAAGCGTTCTTCCGGAAGCCGGCAGCCTTTACTGCAGTACCTTGGAAAGGAAGTCCTGAAGTCTCTGGTTCTTCGGATGCGCAAAGAACTCCTCCGGTGTGTTCTCTTCCTTGATGACTCCCTCGTCGATGAAAATTACCTTGGAGGCCACCTGACGGGCAAAGGCCATCTCATGCGTAACAACCACCATCGTCATGCCGGAAGCCGCAAGCTCCGTCATCACCTGCAGAACCTCTCCAACCATCTCGGGATCCAGTGCCGAGGTCGGCTCGTCGAACAGCATGACCTCCGGATTCATCGCCAGCGCGCGGCAGATCGCAATTCGCTGCTGCTGACCGCCCGAGAGGGAATGCGGATAGGAGTCCGCCTTGTCCTCCAGATTGACGCGGCGCAGGAGCTGCAGGGCCTTTTCCTGTGCCTCTTCCTTATTCATAAGGCCCAGCTTCACAGGAGCCAGCGTGATGTTGTTCATGATCGTCAGGTTATGGAACAGATTGAAGTGCTGGAACACCATGCCCATTTTCTGACGGACCTTGTTGATGTCAGTGTGCGGATCATTCACACGGATGTCATCCAGCCACACCTCTCCGCTGGTAGGAACCTCCAGAAGGTTCATGCAGCGAAGGAACGTGGACTTGCCGCACCCGGAAGGCCCGACCAGAACAATCTTCTGTCCCTTTTCGATCTCATAATTGATTCCGCGGAGAACATGGTTGTCTCCGAATTCCTTTTTCAGATCCTTAACGCGGATCATTGCCTTTTTCTCGTCAGCCATTGGTATTCCTCTTTTTCTGTCTTCTTCAAGAATCACAGATACTCTGCTCTCAGCTCCGGATATCGCTCTCTCTGAGCTTCTTCTCCAGCATTCCGAAGAAGAAGGACAGAATCTTGACCACCACAAAGTACATCACAGCGGCGCCCAGAAGCGGCATCATGTACTCATAGGTTGCCGAGGATACCTGATCCGAAGCGTGGGTCAGCTCGGAGAGTCCGACGGCTCCCGCAATGGAGGTCTCCTTCAGAAGGGTAATGAACTCGTTCAGAAGGGAGGGGAAGCAGTTCTTGAAAGCCTGCGGCAGAACAACCGCCATCATGGTCTGAAGCTTCGAAAGGCCAAGAGAGCGTCCCGCTTCCATCTGGCCGCCGTCCACCGACTGAATGCCGCCGCGGATGATCTCCGCCACATATGCACCGGAGTTGATGCCAAAGGCCATGGTCGCCACCAGAATCTTGTTCTTGGAGGTTGCCATAATGACGTTCCACATGATCAGGAGCTGGATCATGGTCGGAGTTCCGCGGATAACATCAATGTATACATATGCAATCCGCGAGAGAAGCGTTCTCTTCCCGTTTTTCGTCCGCTGCATATTCAAAAGGCAAGCCAATGTACCCAGCAAAAGGCCGAGGATCGCAGCAAGAAGTGTTACCTCAATGGTATTGCCGAGGCCCTTTACATAGAGCTGCCAGCGATTGTTCTTGATAAAGGCTTTAAAAAACTGATTGGCTAGATCCGACATGGTATTCTTTCTCTTTCTGTCACTGTTGGGCATACCGGTCTGTGCCCGTGCCTGAGGATGCAGCTTCTGCTGCAACACCGGCGTGCAGGAAAAACCGGACTGCATGTTTATGCATATACTGTTTTATTGTACCCTGTTTCCCCTTGTTTTGAAAAGAGGGTGAGGAGCATCTGCTTCTCACCCTCTTGCAAAAATTATGTTCCGCTCCCGCGGCCGTTTTTATACCTCACTGAGGCAAAATCCGCGAAGGCGGTTTTGCCGAATGTGGCAGCCGGTGCGTCAGCACCGATGCTGCTGTTTGAATGCGATCGCATCGGCGATCACATTCAAGCTTACCTTTCTGTGCCGCGTTTTTTGCGGCACCCCGAGGAGAAATGCCCGAATGGGCTTTCTCCGATGGGATCATCGAAGTTGGGCCGCTTGGCGGCACCAATTCGTGTTTGAATGCGATCGCATCGGCGATCACATTCAAACTTACTCTGCCTCGTAATTGTTGATGTACTCATCCAGCAGCTTGTCGTAGGTTCCATCTGCCTTCATGTCAGCCAGGGCACCGTTGATGGCGTTCAGCATCACTTCGTCATCCTTGGGCATTGCAATGCCGTACTGTTCAACATCAAAGTTGAATACCGATCCGTCAACGAGCTGCAGCTGATCAGAATACTGCTTCTGGAAAGCCTCGCCGGGAACCTGATCGATGACAACCGCATCATCCTTGCCGTTTACCAGATCCAGAACGGCCTGATTGAAGCTCTTTACGGAAACAACGGCGCTGTCGTTGATGCCGCGTGCAACAGTCTCACCTGTGGTTCCTGCCTGTACACCGATTGCCTTGCATGCCTTCAGGTCATCCTCGGTCTTCACATCGGAATCCTTCGGAAGAAGAACTGCCTGGGTTGCATTGTAGTAAGGATCGGAGAAGTTGACGGCTTCCTTTCTCTCATCCGTGATGGTCATGCCGGTCGCGCCGCAGTCGATCTTGCTGCCGATTGCCGGGACGATTCCGTCAAAATCCATATCCTCGATCACCACATTCACGCCGAGGCGCTTGCCAATCTCATTCATCATGGCAACGTCGAAGCCGGTTGCATTTCCCTCGTTGGAGGTAATGGCCTCAAAGCTGTCTGTGCCGTCTCCAACATACTCGAACGGAGGGAAGGCTGCGTTCAGGCCAACCGTCAGCTCTCCGTCAGAAAGATATTTGGAGCCGGACAGATCATAGGATGTCTCCTCTGCCGCCCCGGTAGTCTCTGCTGCCGCCTCGGTGGTTGCCGTATCTTCCGAAGAAGCAGTCTCGGTTGCTGCCTCTGTCGCTGCTTCGGTTGAAGCGGTATCTGCGGCTGCTGTCTCCGAAGAGCTTCCGCATGCGCCAAGACCAAGTGCCATCGTTCCTGCCAGTAATACTGCTAATGCTTTCTTCATAATAAACCTCCTCTTGTTCGACAGTCCCGCAGCGGGCCTGCCGGTTTCCGCACAGTGCATTGTCTCCGGGTCATCCGGGAGCCGGTGTGCTCTGCACAGCATAACTCTTTTTTTGCGAAAAGCAATCTCTGACCGTTTGTTCCGGTCATCTGTTGAATAGTATGATATGCATTTTTATTCATTTTTTCAATGTAAAATGCAACAAATATCACATTTTATTCATCTTCTGTTTCGTCATTTTCACTTTACATGCATTATAGCCTGCTGAGGCAAAACTCAGGGGGCAGTTTGACTGAATGCAGCAGCCGGTGCGTCAGCACCAATGCTGCCCTTTACCCCATATGCAGAATCTGGATCAGGAAAAGCCAGGCCATTCCGTAATAGGTGACGACGCCGACCATATCCGTAACGGTCGTAATCAAAGGACCGGAGGCCACCGCAGGATCCACTCCGATCTGCTTGAAGAACATCGGAATGACCGTGCCAACAATCGCCGAGATCAGCATCGCGAGCACCAGGGCAATGCCGATGCAGCCGGAGATCGCAAAGGCGCTTCCCGCAGGAAGATGCTTGAACGCCATGAGATACACGCCAATCCCGCCAAACGCGAGAATTCCCAGAAAAATACCGTTCAAAAAGCCGACCCTGGATTCCTTGAAAACAAGATGGGCCTTCTGTCTTCCCGTCAGATGTTCATCCATCAGGACGCGGATGGTGACTGCCAGAGACTGCGTTCCGACATTTCCGGACATATCCAGTATCAGGGACTGGAAAATCATAACCACCGTCAGCTGCGCGACGACTGCCTCGAAAAGGCTGACCACGCTGGAGACACACATTCCCAGAAACAGGAGCAGAATCAGCCACGGAAGGCGCTTTTGGATACTGCGGCCGAGCGGCTCGTTCAAATCCTCCTCATCCGACAGACCGGCGAGTTTGGCGTAATCCTCGCCCATCTCGTCGTCCACAACCTCCACGACGTCCTGCGCCGTAATCACACCAAGGATATGATTGTCCTCGGACAGAACCGGAATGGATTCCTCCGAGTATTCCTTGATGGTTTCCAGGCAGTCATCAATTTTCTCATCCGCATAGACGTAGGGGTACGCCGTGACGATGATGTCCGCAAGATTCGTTCCCTGCCTTGCGATGATGAGATCCTTCAGATCGATCTCTCCATAGAAAACCCCGTTTTCGTCCAGGACATAGATGGAGCTGATGTTATCATGTGCCGCTGCCTGATCAATAATGGAGGACATGGCATCCTTGATGGAAAGTGTGGAGGTCAGCGTAACGAAATTCGTTGTCATACGTGACCCGATGGTGTCCTCCGCATAGGAAGCCAGACTGCGCAGGGCCGCCCTGGCCTCATCGCTCATCAGCTCCATCCATGCCTTCTTCGCAGGAGAATCCGTCTTCTTCAGAAGGTCAACTGCCTCATCCGGCTCCATCTGCTCCAGAACCTCAGCGGCCTTCCTCGGATCCATTTCCTGCAGGTATACCGTGGACTCCTCTTCCTCCAGATGTTCCATGATATCCGCCAGAAGGTCATTTTCAAGAAGCCGGTACAGGCTCTCACGTTCCTTGACGCTCAGCTTCGGAAGAATGGACGCGATGTCATTCTCATGATAGTCTTCCAGTTTGTCCTTGATAATTTTCGGAGAATTCCTGCTGCGAATGATCTGAAGAATTTCCTCTTCGTTTTCGCGCTGCATGTTCAGCTCGTTTGCTCCCATCGTCAGCCTCCTTGGATTCCTTCCGTATTCTGACCTGCCGCATCCTGCAGCAAATCCGTTGTTATCCGGTATTCACCGGATAAAGAAGTTTCCAGAATTTTACGGCTTTTACAATTCCTTCTGTCCGTCTGTCTGTGCAAAGGCCATTTCCCGAATCAGCTTCTCTTCCTTCGGATAATGCGAAAGAAGCTCTTCCTGCCCGATCAGCCGGAAGCCTTCATAGTGAAAGTTCGGCATCGTTGCACAGCTCATCAGCGTGTAGCCGGAAGGATCCATGTTCCTGGCACCGAAAACAGCGCCCTTTGGAATCACCACCATGGGTGCCTCTTTCTCCCCGCAGCCGAGCTTTTGGCACTCGGCGGTTCCATCCGGATTCAGGAGCCAGAGCTCCACGCCGCACCCCTCATGGAAATACCAGATTTCATCGCAGTCAATGACATGGAAGTGCGAAATATCCTCTTTCCCCAGAAGGAAATAGATGGTTCCTCCCATCACACGTCCGTCCTTCGAGCTTCCATACTCCGCGGGGGCCGCATAGACCTCCGAAAACCAGCCGCCCTCCGGGTGCGCCTCCAGATGCAGCCTTTCAATCCATTCCTGGATGTTCTGTTCTGTTTTCTCCTGCTTCGTCTGTTCCATCTCTTGTCCTGTCTCCTTCGTCTGTTCCATGCTCCCAAACTGCGGATTGCCGCAAGGCACCGCTGTCTATTTCCAGATCTTCACCTTCGCGTAAAATCTGCCCTTTTTCGTCTGCGCACCAATGCCAAGATACTGGAACTTGCCGTGGCCGCGCACCGATACGCGGCTTCCTGGCTTCAAGTCATAGCCGCCGCTGTATGCCGTTCTCCCATCCACAAAAACCAGCTCCTCATCCACCAGCTCCTGCGCTTTTCCACGCGACAGATGATAGACCATCGCGAGCACCGCGTCCAGACGCTCCGAGGAAACAGATCCTTCGATTTCCTCGAATTCCGGCCGGATGGTGCAGACAGAGGCCGGCACACGCTGACATTTCACGCTGGTATGCCGGATCCGGATGAGCTCGGACCGGATCAGGTCCGCATTGTCCTGCATCACAAAGAGGAACGCCGTCTCCGAATCCGTGAGGATATCTCCAATCCGGTTCCTCTCAATGCCAAGATTCATCAGAGCTCCCAGATAATCCCGGTGCGTCAGCTCCTCCGCAAACCTCCGGTTAAGCGGAGAGACCTTGATGCAGGCAACCACCTCCGGCTCCGCCTCTTCCTGCAGAAGAAAGGTCGCCCTGTCCAGATAATCCGGAAGGAAACAGAGGACTCTTCTCTCTGCATCCTCCGTTCCCCCGTAGAGCACCCAGGGAACGCCCTGAAACACCCCGGAGCTTTTGCTCTCATCCTGCGGATCCACGGCATTCTTTCCTGCGCTCTCCAGAAATTCCGACTGCTCCGATGCCGCAAGAAACTGCGTGTGCGTCAGGAAATTCCCCTGATATGCCTTCTGCGAGAGTTCTTTGACCCTTTTAGTCAATAATAAATTTTCCACTTTTCTCCATCATCCTTTGATCTGTTCTTTTCCTTCTTGCCATGCGGCAGTCCAGCATCATTCCGCTTTCTTTGGCTGCACTGAAATCTCTCTCTGCAGATGAAACGAATAAAGGATCCGCTCCGTCACAGGAAGCTGCAGCATCTTCGAGAGGGCCTGCGCATAATAGTCCAGCTGCACCCGGTAGCGGTCCGCCAGCTTCTCCATGCTTCTCACCCGGTCCGTCTTGTAGTCCACAACCACGGCGTGGAGGTTCTCCCCTTCTCCCTCCAGGAAAAAGGCATCGATAATACCCTGAATCAGGATCGTCTCCTCCCCGGGGAACCCGGCATTCAGACGGCTTGCCGGAATGCCGAGAACAAAGGGCTGCTCTCTTTTCAAAACGTTTCTCCCGTCTGCCACCGCCATACGCGCCGCCGTCTTCGATCGAAGAAACGGGAGGAACCGTTCCGGCGTCAGCACCGCCGCGTATTCCTTCGGAATCTCTCCCGCACCGAGAAGCTCCGCCACCCGCTGTTCGAACGCTTCTGCGGTCACCGCGGAAGGCTCCTTCCAGACATGATAGTCGATCTTCTCGCACATCCGGTGAATCGCAGTTCCGCGCGCGCTGCCAGACAGCGGCACCGCCTTTTCGGCAGAATGATCCGAATCCTGCTGCCCCGCCTCTTCCATGGCAAAGCGCGGGATGGGGAGCTCTTTTTCCTCCCTCCCGGGAAGCCCAGGTTCCTTTCTGCCCTCTGTTGCCGCATCCTCCTCTCCGGGATACAGCTGTGCCGCGCCCTCACCCGGCTGCAGCATTTCACCTTCTGTGAGCATGGAGGAGCGCTTGAGCTCCGTCACCGTCGTCTTCGTATACAAGCCGCGCAGGTTCTCATAGGGATATCGGTAGGAGAAGCGTTTCTCCAGCTCTTTGGCAAGCTCCTGATCCGGAAGCGCAGAAGGCCCGCCATCCTCCATCAGATGAAGAGTCCGAAGAAGTTCTCCCTGCGCAGCCCGGTTTTCAAGCTCCGACAGGCGAAGATCCGAGACGGACACTCTCCGCAGGCGGATCGGCTCCTCTCCTTCCGCCTTCAGTGCCTCTATACTCTCCAGAATCAGGGAAAGATATCCCGAGGAGGAGCGGATCATGGAAACTGGAAGATGCTGCGCAGGAAGGCAGACCGCTGCCATTGCCGTCTGCACCTTCTGCTCCGTTCTCTTTGCATCACGGACAAAGCCGGTCAGAATCAGCTTCTCCTTCGCTCTTGTCATTGCGACATACAAAACACGAAGCTCCTCACCGAGTGCATCCTTCGCAATCTTCGCCGCAACGGTCTTCTGCCGGAGCGTTGGCATGCTGCTGCGAAGCTCCGGCACAACAAGACTTACGCCAAGTCCCAGATCCGTATCCACAATCAAAGAGCCGGTAAGATCCCTGGAGAAGGGATGCCTTGCCCCCAGCCCGCAGACAAAGCAAACCGGATATTCCAGTCCCTTGCTCTTGTGGATGGTGGTCAGGCGCACCACATCCGCGTTCTCGTCCAGAACACTTGCCTCTCCATAGTCCACGTCGAATTCATGCATCTGGTCAATGTAGCGGAGAAACCGGAAAAGGCCCGCGTAATCGCCCTGCTCGAAGGATCCCGCCTTCACAAGAAGCGAGTGGAGGTTTGCGGCCCGCCTTGCGCCTGCCGGAAGAGCCCGCACATAATCCTCGTATCCTGTGCTGCGAATGAGCTCGCCGACCAGCTCGTGAATCGGTGTCGTCGCCATCTTTTCCCGATAGTGCCGAAGCCATACCAGAAACTCCCTGCAGTGACTGCGAATTGCCTCAGATACTCCTGTTTCAGCGGACTCTTCCCCGGCGTTTTCTCCGCCACAGGCCTCCTCTCCTGCTGCCGCAAGCACACAGTCGTACAGAAGCTTTCCCCCATCGTCCCGGAAAATACCGCGGAGAGCTCCGATCTCATCCTGCGAAAATCCTCCGAAATACCCCCGCAGCACGCCGTACAGCGGAATATCCTGTCTCGGATTGTCGATGACGCGGAGCGCCTGCAGCACCACGCGGATTTCCTCCGCAGAAAAATAGCCTCCCTTATATTCCAGATACAGAGGGATCCCTTCCTTCTCGAACACCTCCCGGAATGCATCCTGTCTGCTGGAGGTCGATCGAAGAAGGATCACGATATCCCCGTACCGTGCAGGGCGAAGCTTCCCGGTTTCCTCGTCGGTGATGGGAAGCGTTCCCACCAGTTCCCGGATTCTCTGGGCCACGGCGAGCGCTTCCTTGCGTGCAGAGGAGAGCGCCGCAACGGGATCCTCTTCTTCCGCTGCATCAAAAGCCGCATCCTGCTCCGCGTCCCGGGAAGCGTCTTCCTTCCTGCTGCCGTCCACGAGAAGAAGCTCCGTCTGATACGGATCCAGCTCCTTTGAGGCTTCCGGATCCCGCTCTCTGAACGCTTCTGCTTCCGGCACACCCAGCTCCGGATAGGCGGCTCCTGGTTTCAAAGAAACCCTCTCGTCATACTCCACGCCGCCGATCTCCCGGCGCATGATCTTGGTAAAAACCGCATTGGCCGCGTCCAGCACTTCCTTCCGGGAGCGGAAATTCTGATCGAGATCAATCCTCTCTGTCTCTTTATCGTCCTCGCGGTAGGTCTCGTATTTCTCCTCGAAGATCTCCGGCCTTGCATTCCGGAAGCGGTAAATGCTCTGCTTGACGTCCCCCACCATGAAGCGGGCATAGCGCCCAGTTCCGGAACCGGAAAAGCCCGCACCCTTTTCTTTCGCAATCGCAGACAAAAGGAGCTCCTGCACCTCATTGCTGTCCTGATACTCGTCGATCAGAATCTCGTCAAAATACTTCCGGTAGCCCTCTGCTGCCTTCCGAAGGACAAGGGTTCCGTCCTCCTTTCTCTCCACCAGAATGTTCAGCGCCATGTGCTCCAGGTCCGAGAAGTCAATGACATTTTTTTCCTTCTTGACTTCCTGCAAAAGCTCCCTGTAACCGAGCGTCAGATCCAGAAGCGTCCGGACCGGACCTTCTGCCTGCTGCATTCTCTGCACCGTAAGAGACGGCTCCTCCGAGATGCTGTCGGAAAGGATCTGCATTCTTTTCTTCAGCTGCGTGCGGAGCTCCTGCACGTCCTCCTTCTTCGTCTCGCTGATCCCCTGCTTTTCTGCTCCGCGGATCACGGGAAGCCGTTCCAGCGGATAGGAAGCAACGGAAAGAAGCATCCCGCGGAGCTTCTCCATATCCGTCTCCCGCATTGCTTCTTCCTCCAGCGCGCACAGCTTTCCGAAAAGCTCGTCCTCTTCCTTCTCCAAAAGCTCCTGATAAGGAAACGGGCCGTCCGGAAGCCGCGTGATGCGGAGCATCGCCTGATGAAGCATGGCAAGCTCGGACAAGGCCTGCGCCTGCTCTCTCAGAACCGCCTGATACCACGGGGAAGCAAAAAGGTCTGCCGCGCTCTCTGCGTGATAATCGCCTTTTCTCTCCTCCAGCCAGACCCCCGGATAGGGATGAGAGTCCGCCGCCTGATAGAGATTCCGGATCAGATCTTCCAAGCCCTCATCGCTTCGTCCCGGGCAGAAATAATCCGCGCAGGCAAGAAACGCCGGATCCTTCGCCGCATACTGCTCCTCCAGGAAGCGCTTCATCACATCCTTTTCCAGAAGAGGGCTTTCCGTGTCGTCCATCTGCCGAAATCCCGGGTCCAGCCCAATCTCGCTGAAATTATTGCGCAGAAGGAACGTGCAGAAGCTGTCGATCGTCGTAATCTGCGCATTGTGAAGAAGCGTCTCCTGGCGCTGCAGATGCCGGTCTCCAGGACGCTCTTCCAGCCTTTTCGAAACCGCGCGGGCAATCCGCTCCCGCATTTGGGCCGCCGCCGCGCGGGTAAAGGTCACGACAAGGAGGCGGTCGATGTCCAAGGGCTTCTCGCCCTCACTGATCATGCGGACGATCCGCTCCACCAAAACCGCGGTTTTGCCGCTTCCCGCCGCTGCGGACACCAGCACGTTGTGATTTCTGGCATTTAATATTTTCTTCTGCTTTTCTGTAAATTTGATTGCCACGTTTTCTTTTTTCCTCGTATCATCGCTTTACCGTCCCGCTTCACCCCTCCGCGCAGCTTTCACTGCACGAATCCCCGGGCACAAGAATTCAGCCGGAACGGTACTGCATGAAAACTCTTCCCGGACTCTACCGGATGTCCCGGTAGTCGTACCCCGGAATCCGCACATCGAACCCGCACACATTCTGGTACGGGCAGTAGGTGCAGGCCGAAAGATCCTTGCGGATCCTTACCGGGGAAGCATCCGTTCTTCCCTCCAGAATGTCCTCGGCAAGGAGACAGATTTTCTCCCGGAGCTCGTCCCGAAGCGCCTGATATTCTTCCTGTGAAATCACCCTGCTGGAGGCCGCAAAGCCGCCTTTTTTCAAAAGCTTCACCGGAATGACCTCCGAAGAGGACGCTCCGCTTGCAAGTCCGCGGTCCAGATGCTCCAGAATCTCCGGCTCACTTCCGACAAGGCCCTTCGGGCGAAGGTGTCCCCGGATGCTGTGCGTCTCCATATTCCTCGCCGTTTCCTCACTGGAGCGTCCCATTTCCTCCAGAATGCACGCCGACTCCTTCGCATCCAGCATCGGGTCGTCAAACCGGTAGTACAGCATGGCAGCCGGGATCACCTGCGTGCCCGGCCTTCTTCTCTCAAGGAGTCTGACCTGTGCCTCCATGTACAGCATCAGCTGAAGCTGAAGCCCCGCCCGCATCATCGAAAGGTCCAGATCACGATTTCCGGACTTATAATCCACGATCTTCACGAGGAGCCTTTCCCCCTCGCGGCACAGATCCACCCGGTCAATCCGTCCCTCCAAAACAAGTACCCCGCCGCCCGGAAGATCATATTGGAATGTCCCATCCCGTCCGAAGCTCTGTTCCAGATATGCCGGTTCGAAATCGCCCTGCTGCAGCTGATACTGCAGGGTATCCACGGTCCGCTCAAGGATTCTCTGAAGGCGTTTTATCTGGTAGGTGCTCCTCGCCGTGGCATACAGAATCTGATCATGATACCCGCCTGCCGTCTCTGTAAGGGCGCTCTCTGCCAGTTCCTTTCCCTGCTGTCTGGAATAGGACGCCCAGAGAAGGCCTTTTTCCCGAAGGAGCTGTCCGAACCTCTGCACGCTCTCATGCAGGATGGTTCCGGAATCCTTCGGCTCCAGCGTGTACTCCTCCCGTTCCTTCAGCCTCAGCCCGTACTGAAGGAACTGGCGAAGATAACACTGGGCCGCAGTCTCCAGCCGGGTAACCGAGCCCTGAACCTTTCCCTGATACAGAATCCTCGCCGTCCTCTCTGTGACAGGAACGGGCCGGTAGTGAAGAAAGGCCGCTTCCCTAAGCTGCCGGATTCTTCTTCCTTCGCATCTTCTCCCTGCGCAGAACCCATAGATAGTGAGAAATTCCCGCTCCCTTCCGGCATCCAGCAGATACCGCCCGTCCGCGTAGTCGCGCATGGCGCCTGCAAGAAGTCCCGATGCATCCGCCATCGAAGCCAGCTGCCTTGACGCCGGAAGCTCTTCCGGAATCTCCACCGGAATTCCCGGATACAGCTGCTGCAAAAGTCCGATCAGATACGACGGGCGAAGGCTCCCCCCGTCTCCCGCCGTCTTGACCCAGGAGACATAGAGAAGGTCCTTCGGCTTTGTCATGTTCATGTACAGGTACAGGCGCTGAATGTACATCTGCTGCCGCGGCGTCGGCGCAAGCTCCGCGCCGCTTCCCGAAAGCGCATCCGTTCCCTGCAGAAACTCCCGGTCAAGGTCGGAAATCAGCCCGCCCCTTGAGACACCCTGCGGGATATTTCCGTCGTTTACGCCGAGGAAAAACAGGACCTTCACCTCAGAAAGCCTCGTCCTTTCCATGTCCCCGACAAGAATCCGGTCTGCCTGCTGCGGAAGCGTTCCGAGACGGATTTCTTCGAATCCGGCCTCCACCAGCTCCAGAAAATCCTTCGCGGAGATCTTCTCATCCCCAAGAAGCTCATACAGCTCATCCAGAAGATGAATCACCGCGCCGTAAATCTGGCGGTACTCCATGGAGGCCGCCGTACTGCCTGCCGCCTCAAAGCGGTCCGCCTGCTCCTGCAGCTGCTTACCCGCGCGGATGCCGGTCAGGAACGCGTACAGGGCTCTCGTCCTCTCCATGGCCGTCGCATGTCCCAGGTCCCGCAGAGGTCCAATTCCCGAAAGGAACTTGACCCGCATTTCCTCAAATTCTTCATCAAAGGCCGTTTCCCACCGCTTCCTTGACGCAATTCCGCGCCGCAGGCAGTAATTCTCCAGGCGGTCCACCTCATCCTCCGTAAGGCCGGTGAGGCCGCTTCTTAAATAACGAAACACCGTCTCATAGGTGTAATCGCCATTTCCAATCTCCAGACCGCCGCGAATCGTCTCCGTCAAAGGATTCTGTAGCACCGCGCGGCTGGTATCAAGATAAACAGGAATGCCCATTCTCTCTGCGCCGATCCGGATCTCGTCCTCATAGGCAGGAAGGTTTCCCGTGACAACGGCAAAATCCCGGTAGTGGTAGCCCTTCCTGGCAATCAGCTCACAAATCCGCAGGAACATCTGCCGGACCTCCGCCGCCGGATTGCTGGCAAGGAACAAATGAACGGGAAGATCTGCCCTTGCCTCTCTTCTTTGGTACGGCCGGACCGGATAACGGAACAGCGACTTCTCCAGATGCGCCAGCGCAGGATTTCCCGCAAACCGTGCCGGACTCCTTCGGCCCTCCGCATCTCCAATCTGCCAGTCCTCCTCGTGCACAATTCCGTTCTGCGCCGCCATGCGGCAGATTTGCGCCACGGTCTTCCTTGTGAGAGAAAACAAATCCTGCTCTTCGAACGAAGCTCCCTGCATCACCTCGCGGATCGGTGTGCCGCCATCCTCTCCGTAATCCAGAGAAAAGATGACTTCTCTCGCATTCTGCATCAGGGCAAGAAGGACGCGGTACTGCACCGGTGTAAAGCCGGTAAAGCCGTCGAAAACAATCGTGCTCTCCCGGATCAGCTCCGATCCCGGCACCGCCTCTGCAAGAAGATCCAGGGTCTCTTCGCCCGTGATGTACCGGTTCTTCCGCTCCTCCAGAAAGGCTTCATACAAAACCTTCAGATCACGGAGTCTCGCCGCCAGCCCTCCCTGGCCGCCTGCCGCTGCGCTTTTTGCAAGCTCCTCCGCCTTCTGCGGAGAAATGCCGTACTGCATGAACTCCGAGATGACAGACTTCACCTCCGCGATCATGCCGGGCTTCTCGATGCCGTTTCCGAGAAGGACAAGATCCTTCCGGCAGCGGGACACGAGTCTGCGAAGAAGGAGCGTTTTCCCCATGTCGTCCAGAACGCCCCGCGCATCCGCCCCAACCTCCTCGAAGATACGGTGCGAGAGTCTTCCGAAGGAAAGAACATCCACGTTCAGAATTCCGCCGCGCTCTCCCGCCGCCAGAACCATTTCCTTCTGCGTCTGCATGGTGTACTGATCCGGCACGACGATGAAAAAATTCCCAGAAAAATCCTGCCGGTCCAGGGCCGCCCCGGCCCTTGCCATCGCCCATTTATGAAGCGCACTGCTCTTGCCCGCGCCGGAGGCGCCCAGACAGAATCGATAACCCATGGCTTTATCCTATCCCTTAGCCGCAGACCACCTGCGGCTCTTTCCTTTTTCCCATTATCATACCATGTATTCCGTGCGGCCCACCTCATTTTCCCACAGCAAAACCGCCTCCCCAGCCGTATTCACACGGCCGAAAAGGCGGTTGCTGCATATTCTCTGTAATTCTCTTTATGCGTTGTGGTGCTTCTTCTCCGCTTCATCCGCGAAGTTCTCACCCTGGTGAATCTGAAGGTCCACACCGGTTGTGTTGGGCTCTTCATCCTCGAACTTGTAATCCTTGCCGGGAAGAATTGCGTTCAGGAGAATACCGACAAGGGATCCGGTTGCAAGTCCGGAGAAGCTGATGGCGCCGAAGGAGATGGCACCGGCATCGGAGTAGTTGATACCGATCGACAGAACCAGGATCAGTGCTGCGATCAAAACGTTGCGGCTCTTGGAGAAATCAACGTGCGTCTCAACCAGGTTCCGGACACCGACTGCGGAAATCATGCCGTACAGGACGAGTGAAATGCCGCCGATGGTTGCAGAAGGCATCACCTCGATGATGGCTGCGAACTTCGGGCAGAAGGAAAGGACTGCCGCGATCACGGCTGCAAGACGAATGACTGCGGGATCAAAAACCTTGGTCAGTGTCAGGACGCCCGTGTTCTCACCATAGGTGGTGTTCGCCGGTGCACCGAACAAAGATGCCAGAGTCGTTGCAAGGCCATCACCGGTCAGAGTTCTGTGAAGTCCCGGATCCTTGATGTAGTTTTTGCCGACTGTGGAGGAAATGGCAGAAATATCACCAATGTGCTCCATCATAGTTGCAAATGCAATCGGAACGATGGTAACAACAGAAGCAAACAGAAGGCCTCCATCCAGCTTGCCGCCGGTGAAGATCGAAAATACCGTATTTTCATAATGAATCGGGAAACCGATCCACGCTGCCTCGCGGACAGGCGTGAAATCAATGTTGCCGCTTACCGCAGCGACCAGGTAGGATGCAATAACACCCAGAAGAATCGGGATGATCTTGACCATTCCCTTGCCCCAGATGTTGCAGACGATGACCACAACAATGGCGACCAACGCGATGACCCAGTTCGTCTCGCAGTTCGTGATGGCTGACTTGGAAAGGTTTAATCCGATGGCAATGATGATCGGTCCCGTGACAACCGGCGGGAAGAACTTCATAACCTTGTTGGCGCCGAATACACGGAACAGTCCTGCCAGTACCAGGTAAACAAGCCCTGCACAGGCGACGCCGAAGCAGGCGTATGGAAGCAGCTCACTCGGCGTTCCATCCGCATTCAGCGGTGCGATCGCCGCATATCCGCCAAGGAAGGCGAAGGACGATCCCAGGAATGCCGGAACCTTTCTCTTGGTGATCAGATGGAACAGGAGCGTTCCAAGGCCCGCGAACAGCAGGGTCGTGGAAACATCCAGTCCCGTCAGAAGTGGTACCAGAACCGTTGCGCCGAACATTGCGAACACATGCTGAAAGCCCAGGATTGCAATCTTGGGCGCCCCCAGCGAAGATGCGTCGTAAATAGGCTGATCTCCGACTACAGTTTTCTTTTTGTTACTCATATTTCTCCCTCTACCCGTTACTCCGTAACAGGATTTCATAACAAGGGCCGGGGAAGAACCATTCTTCCCTGGCCTTTGGAATGCACTGTATTCTGAGGCACTCACTCTTCCTCATCAAAAAAACGCTCGACACTCGGTGTCTTGCTCTCTTCCGAAGCTGCTGTCTCTTCCGGTGCGGAAGCTCCTGCCTCTTCCGGCTTCTCCAGGTTCTCCTTCGGAACCTGTGCGTCCGCATTCTCCGCTTCCTCCGCTCCTGACTCTGCCTTACTGGAGGCTGTGGCTGCCTCTGCCGTCTCCTCGGCCTCCTCGTAAATCTCCTCCAGGTCTTCCTCCTTTTCACGGAGAATCTCACGAATCTTCGTTGCCGAGTCCTTTACGGTCTTGCCGACCTCTGTTGCTGCCTCTCCGACGGCATTAAAAACCTCTTCCCCCCTCGGCCCGACTGCTTCCTTCACCTTGTCCATGGCCTGACGGGAGCTGTGCTGAATGGTGGTATACGCTCGATTGGCCGCCTGCTTGATCGTCTCGGCCGTCTCCTCAAACTCGTCCTCATCCGAATCGGACGCACCGCCCTCAAGCTTCTCAATATCCTCGAAGTCCGAAGCGTCAAAGCTCTCCTCTTCCTTCTTCGTCAGATAGCTGTAAACTCCGTATGCCGCTGCTCCGACCAGCGCTGTTCCCAGAATCATCTTCCCAAATTTCCCCATGACAATACCTCCTGCCGCCTTGTTCCAGCAGCCTTCTGATCTGACAGGATCTCTTACAAGGCCTCAGATCTTCCTTATCGGCTGGTCCTCTCATCGAAAGCAATCTGGCAATCTGCTCCTTCAGGACCGCAAATCCAGCTTCATCTATGTCTGGAAGGTTTTTCTCAGTTTATACCACCTCCGTATAAAAAGGAAGTAATCATTGTGCACAAATTTAATTTGTGATAGGCTACTTGATAGACTGATTCAGTCAATTGTGTCTGGTTCTGACCTCTGATGGATTCTGACTGCAATTGCCGGGCAGTCTGCGGACCGTCTCCGCATCGATTTTGGTGGCCAGACGGCATGATAAGAACCGGAAATCGGATTCTCATCCGGAATCATGGATCATTCAGGAATACACATATAGATATGAACGAAAAATTCTACGATCTGAAAAAGGAAAAACAGGACCGCATGATCAACGCGGGACTTCGCATCTTCGCATTGAACGGCTATCATCATGCCAGTACGGATGAGATTGTCAAAGAAGCGAAAATCAGCAAGGGACTTCTGTTCCATTATTTCGGCAGCAAGGCCGGCTATTATGGTTTTCTCTACAGCTATATCTCACGCTATGTCATTTTGGAGCTGCGGAGCGCCATCCGTGATGCCGGAATTGACTTCTGGGAGCTGCAGGACGAAATTCTGGAAACCGAGGGTCATCTCATGGAACAGTACCCTGCCGTTTTCCTCTTCTTCGAATCCGTAAAAATGGAGGACGACAGCGAAGGCCTCTCCGTTCTCGAGGAGCTCGACGCCACCGTCCCCGATGTTTACGATTCCATGCAGGCAAAGGCCCTCACCGGCGGTTATCCGCGGATCAAGGATCTCGAGCATGTCTGCGGCCTGATCCACTATGTGAAGGTCGGCCTGATGCGTGAGCTTTTATACGACCGCACCACACCGATTTCCATGTACACCTCACATGTAGAGCGCTATCTTGATACTCTGAGGGCGCTGACAAAGGGGTGAATATTCCTGCTGAAAGGACGTCCTCTGCTACAGGACGTCCTTTTTATAGGAAAAACGAACCCGTCAGACCTTGAGTATGCCCTTTATGCCTTCAACACCAGCGTCTCATATCCCGCAAGCTTCACGCTGCCGGATACCTCTTCTCCAGTGTAGAGATTCTTCATTGGCTTCTTCACCTGAATCGTCTGTTCTTCCCTGCTGTAATTCAACACGAAGAAATACTTCGCGCTACCCTTCACACGCACCGCAAGCTCGCATTCCTCCGGCAGCTCCACAAGATCCCGATACGGCGTCTTGACGCCGAGCTTGTCGAAGAAGATCTCCGCCGCTTCTCTCGTAAAGGCTCCGCCGAACGAAAGGACCTTTCCTTCTCCGACGGCATGCTCCAACAGCGCAGGAACTCCCTTGTAATAGCTGTTCGCATAGGAAGCAAGGACCTTCGTTCCAGCCTTCGGTTCCAGCTCGTCATTGAACACGGCCGCCTCTATCTTCTCGCCGTCCCAGTCCGCATAAACAGGAGCCTCTTCCTCTGCAACCAGGGTGAACTCCGCAACCTCCGCTCCTGCAAGCTCCCTTGCAAGTCCCGGAAGCTCCTCCTGTACGCATCTGCCGTTTTCGTTCTTAAGACCTGCACGGCAGCCGAAGACAAGAATTCCTCCCTGCTCCACATATTCCTTCAGAACCGCCACCTGCTTCTCATCCAGAATGACCGCGTGCGGGTAGAACAGAACCTGATACTTTTTCAGATTCTCCGCTGTCGTATTGGCACGAAGATATACGAAATCCACCGGTGTATGAGTCATCTGAGAGGCAGTGTAAATTCCCATCCGGCTGGCATTCTCCACGCCGCCGTGCCATACATCCAGCTCAGCGTCAAACTTGTTGTCGTAGGTCTCGACCACGCCGATCTTCGCCTCATACTCCGAGCCCGCCAGCTCCGAAATCGCTTCGAATTTTTTATGAATCTCGCGGATTTCACGGATTCTGCGGTTCTCACGGCTGCTGTAATCCAGGATGCCGTGCCAGTAAATCTCCGTCCCCATGGTACTGGTTCTCCAGCGGAAATAGCTGATATAGTCCGCACCATGTGCAATGCTCTGCATCGTCCAGAGGGTAATCTGCCCCGGTCTCGGCGTCGGCGCCTCCATGCCGGTGTTCCAGCCGTTCGCGCCGGACTGCTGCTCCATAATGCCATAGATGCCCTTCAGGGAACGCACCTCATCCAGATTCATGCACCACATCCGGTCCTTGAGTGAGTTCTGCTCAATAAAATGTGAATTCAGTCCGTAAGCCATGTTCGGATAAGAATCATAGGTCATAAAGTCCAGACTCTCCTCCGTCATGCGGTGATTGTCCAGATCCCCGAACAGGCCGTTTGTCGTGATGAAATCCCCGGGCTTTATATACTTGCGGAGGATGTCGCTCTGAAGCTTCGCCCAGCGGCAGGCGCTGTCCGAAACAAATCTCTTGTAGTCCAGCACCTCATGCGGATTCGTGTTGTTGCTGAGGGTCGTTCTCGGAACATACACCTCACCCCAGGAGGTATATGTCTGATTCCAGAAGGCTGTGCCCCAGGCCGTGTTCAGATTCCCGATTGTCCCGTACTTCTTTTTCAGGAACTCGCGGAATGCCAGCGTGTCGCTCTCGGAATAGAACTCATTCATCTCGCAGTTGATCTCATTATCCAGCTGCCAGCCGATGATCGCCGGATGCTTCGCATAATGCTCTCCCATCCGCTCCACCAGATTTCTGGTGAATCTCTGATAAATCACAGAGTTATAGTTGTAATGCCGTCTCCCCCCGTGGCGGTAAAGAACGCCGTCCTGTCTCGCATTCAAAACCTCCGGATACTTGTCCGTCATCCATGCGGGCGGAGTCGCCGTGGGCGTACAGAAAATCACATGCATGCCCTTCTTCTCACAAAGGTCCAGAAATTCATCGAAGAACTCCCAGGTATACTCCCCTTCCCTGGGTTCGAACTTGTTCCAGGAAAACTCCGCAATCCGGATCACCTCGATGCCGGTGTCCAGCATGCGCTCCAGATCCCCTTCCCACATGCTCCTATCCCAATGCTCCGGATAATAATCCGTTCCCATAATGATTCGATCGCCGTTCAAAATGTAGCTCATATAATTCCCTTCCTTTTCCTGATCTGCTGCCCCTCGCAGCAATTTTTTACATCATATCTTTCACAGTCTGTTCTATCAATGACCATTCTTTAGATGAAATATTTAATATCTCATCGTCCATACCGCGGTTCCGGCATATTCCCCAAACTTTTTTACCCGGATTTATATAAATCTCCGTTTTTTAAGGTCACAGCATATTTGTTTTCTTCCAAACATTTTTTTCGGCTATAATATCAGCAACTGCATAGTGATCAGGCATTTCTTACTGTAAATCCTTCGCCGCATCTTTTCTATTTTCCAAAGCTTATGCAGCAAATCCATTCTTCATTTCTCAGCATTTGATTTCAAAATCTCTTTCTCTTCTCTTCATTTATCAGGAGCTCTTATGAACATCTCAAATGAAACAACTCTTCCCGCTGTATCTGTGAACCGTTTCCACAAGGACCGCCTTTTCAAGGCTCTGTTCGGCTCAGAACAAAGAAAGAAACTCACGCTTGATCTTTATAACGCAATTCATAATTCCAGCTACCAGAATCCTGAAGACATCCATATCAACACTCTTGAGGATGTCATATATATGGGTATGAAAAACGATGTTTCCTTCCTGTTAGCCGACAGTATGAACCTTTATGAACAGCAAAGCACGCAGAATCCCAACATGCCGCTACGTTTCTTCTTATATGCCGCGCATCTGTATGAAAAATACATAAAGGCAAATGATCTGGAAAAATATCTCTATTCCTCCAAGGGGATCGCTCTTCCCGCGCCCAGTCTCGTTATGTTATATAATGGAAAAGGGGAAAACCCTACAGAATATTTATTTCTTTCTGATGCTTTTGAACAACATGCAGATTCTGACATTCAGGTGCGCGTCCGCGTAATAAATATCAGTTATCCGAACGGTTCTGATATTCTGAAGCATTGCAAACCACTTCGTGATTATGCTTACGTGGTTCATGCATTCCAAGCCGGCCGCGCAAACAAAGGTAACATGAAAGCTCTTCAGGAGGCAATTGCCTCCATGGAGCCCGGAGATGTTCAAAACTATCTGCTGGAGCATCAATACGAGGTGATGGATATGCTGCTTACCGAATATAACGAAGAGAAAACTCTCAAATGTGAACGGGATATCGGGTACCTGAAGGCGCTGATAGATCTTGTGCAAAAGGGCCTGCTAAAACCGTCTGATGCTGCCAGTCAGGCTCATCTGAGCGAGGATGAATTTCAAAAAGAGATGGCGCGTATAACTGTGCAGCATCAGTAGACAAAATAAACCGTCCGGATCAGGGAATGATCGTTCCGTCCGTATGAAAAATCAGGCTTTCCAGGCCCGGATCAGCCTTTTGCATCCTTCCCGGATCTCCTCTTCTGTGAGAGCCGCGTAGCCAAGGAGAATGGCGGGGGATGCCTTCTGCCCGTCCGGAAGCCCCTGCGGAAGATACTGCTCCGACATCGGATACACCAGAACGCCTGCTTTTCCTGCTGCCGCAGCAAGCTCCCGCTCCGGTCCGGAAATCCGTTCCCGGTTTTCCCGATCTTCTCCCTTTGCAGCACAGGAAGAATCTTTTCGCTGCAGCACGAGATGCAGACCCGATCCCTGTCCGCGAATGTCAAATTTCTTCTCCAAAGGCTTCAAGAGTTCCAGCATCAGGTCATGCTTTGCCCGGTAACGGTTCCGCATCCGGTTGAGATACCGCTCGAAAAAGCCGTCCTGAATAAATTCATTCAGAATCGCCTGGTCAAGCCGCGGCACAGTGCAGGAAAGAAACCCTGCCCTTTCATGAAAGGCGGCCAGCAGATTCTTCGGCAGGATCAGGTAGCTGACACGGATCGCCGGTGCAATCGACTTGGAAAACGTTCCCAGATAAATGACATGTCCTCTCTCATCCATGGACTGCAGGGACGGAACCGGCCTTCCGCGGTACTTGAATTCCGAGTCATAATCGTCCTCGATGAGGTACCGGTTCTCCCCAGCCGCAGCCCAGGAAAGGAGCTCTGCTCTTCTCGGATACGGCATCACCGTTCCGGTCGGAAACTGCCTCGCCGGCATGAGATAGGCAAGGCGGCACCCGGACCTCTCCAGTGCATCCGCACACATTCCTCCGGCATCGCTCCGGATCGGCTCCACCGAGAATCCCATGGCCTGCATCACCTGCGCCGCACGAAGGTACGTCGGGGATTCCATCCCGATCCGCGAATCCTCCAGAAGAACGCCAAGAAGCATCATCAGATAGTCGTTTCCTGCCCCGATGACAATCTGCTCCGGATCGCAGTGGCATCCCCGCGACAGATGAAGGTAACGGGCAATCGTCGTCCGAAGCTCCGCATCCCCCTGCGGATCGCCCCGCCGGAACAGGTCCGCACGGTCTCCTGTCAGAATTCCCCGAAGGATCCGCCTCCACGTCGCATAGGGGAAAACCGACATGTCGATCGTGCGCGGAGAGAAATCAATCCTGCTTCCGCTCTCCGCCGCGGATTTTTCTCCTGTTCCGGTTTTTCCCTTATCTTTTCTTTCGTCAGATCGCTTCCTGACCGCCTGCTTCGGGATATTTCCCGGGATTTTCGGATAATAACCAAACCGGTCAATCTCAGGGAAATCCGGAATGTTCTGTGTCTCGCAGACATAGGCTCCGCTCCCTCTCCGGATCACGAGGTACCCTTCCTCTTCGAGCTGTTCATAGGCGAGCTCCACCGTTGTCCTCGCAATTTTCAAGTTGGCGGCAAGGCTTCTTGTCGAAGGGAGCTTTTCCCCGGCGAGGAGCTTCCCCGTCCGGATCTCCTCTCGAATGTGCTCGTAAATCTGTTCATACAAATGCCGCCCGCTCCCGGGCTGCAGCTCCATGCTGAGTTCCATCGTCGTGCTCCCCAATACCTTTCTGAATCCAACACGCCCAAAGTCGTTTCCACAAAAGCCGTTCCGAATCCGGTGCTGATAATCCGCTCCTTGAGGGCCGTCCGGAATCCGATGCGCAAGGCAAATGGCCTCTTCAAGTTTATATCACTTCGCAATGCAGCAGATAGCAGAAAAAAAGGATCCTCAGGCCACAGGCCCGAAGATCCTCCTTCTGCTATCAACTTCCCATAAACCGGTCCGCTTCCCGATCATTTCTTCGGCAGCTTGAACGAGCTCTTCAGAGACACAATCCGGTTGAACACCGGCGCGCCATCCTTCGAGTCCTTGGAATCTGCGCAGAAGAAGCCATTCCGGACGAACTGGAACCGGTCATATGCCTTCGCTTCCTTCAGCGCCGGCTCACACCATGCCTGTACCGTCGTCAGGCTGTTCGGGTTGAGGTTCAAAGAGCCGTCCTCGTTATAGACACCCTTCTCCTCATCAATGATATTCTCATACAGACGAACCGGGAGCTGCACTGCATCCTGTGCATTGACCCAGTGAATGGTTCCCTTTACCTTGCGTCCCTCGAAGCCGCTGCCGGACTTCGTCTGCGGATCATAGGTGCAGTGAACCACCGTCACATTGCCAGCATCGTCTGTCTCATACGAAACGCATTTGACGAAATACGCATACATCAGGCGGACTTCATTCCCGGGATAGAGTCTTTTGTACTTCGGAACCGGCTCTGCCATGAAGTCTTCCCGCTCGATCCAGAGCTCACGCGAGAACGTGAGCTTCCGGCTTCCCAGCGCCTCATTTTCCAGATTGTTCGGAGCCTCCAGCTCCTCGCTCTGTCCTTCCGGATAGTTGTCAATGACAAGCTTCAGCGGATTCAGGACAGCCAGCATACGGCTGCAGGAGGGCTTCAAGTCCTCACGGATGCAGTATTCCAATGCTGCGTAATCATTGACTGCCTGACTCTTGGATACGCCTGCCATCTCCACAAACTTCTTGATGGAGGACGGCGTGTAGCCGCGGCGGCGAAGGCCGGAAATGGAAACCAGTCTCGGATCGTCCCATCCGTCCACGATTCCATCCTCAACCAGACGCTTGATGTAGCGCTTTCCGGTCACCACATTCTTAAGATAAAGCTTGGCAAACTCGATCTGACGGGGCGGCTGCGGGAACTCCGCTTCTCTTACAACCCAGTCATAGAGCGGTCTGTGATCCTCGAACTCCAGCGTGCAGATGGAATGCGTGATTCCCTCAATCGCGTCCTCGATCGGGTGCGCGAAGTCGTACATCGGATAGATGCACCACTTGTCCCCGGTGTTCTGATGCGTCAGGTGCGCCACACGGTAAATGATCGGATCCCGCATATTGATGTTGGACGAGGTCATGTCAATTTTCGCGCGGAGCGTCTTTTCGCCGTCAGCGTATTTCCCGTCCTTCATCTCCTGGAACAGCTGCAGGTTCTCCTCCACGGAGCGATCCCGCATCGGATCGTTTTTGCCGGGCTCTGTGAGCGTCCCGCGATACTCGCGCATCTCCTCCGCCGTAAGGTCGGACACATAAGCCTTTCCCTTGCGGATCAGCTTCAGCGCGATCTCATACATCTGGTCAAAATAGTTGCTGGCAAAAAAGAGTCTGTCCTCATAATCTGCCCCCAGCCACTTGACATCCTCCTTGATGGATTCCACGAATTCGGATTTTTCCTTCGTCGGATTCGTGTCATCGAAGCGGAGATTGAACTTGCCGCCGTATTCCTTTGCAAGGCCGTAATTCAGAAGAATACTCTTCGCATGGCCGATGTGAAGGTAGCCGTTCGGCTCCGGCGGAAAACGGGTCTGTACATGATCGTACCGTCCCTCTGCCAGGTCCTTGTCAATTTCCAGCTCAATAAAATTCTTGTTCTCTCCGTTGAGGGAATCAATCTTCTCCGTTCCGTCCCCGGAGCGCTTGATCTCATCTGTGCTCATATTGTTTTTATCCTTGTAAACGTTCTTCGGTTCCACGAACCGTCAGTGAAAGCATCCACAAAACCAGCATGACGACCACAGCCGCAAATATGCCGGAATGGTCCTTTTGCTCTGCAGTCGCCATGCATAAAATTGATCCCGAATTATTTCTCGTTGACACTGTAGTTCGGAGCTTCCTTCGTGATCTGAATGTCATGAGGATGATTCTCACGAAGCGACGCATTCGAAATCTTGACGAAGCGTCCATTCTCCTGCAGCTCCTTGATGGTGTGAGAGCCTGTCAGTCCCATACCGGAACGAATGCCGCCCATCAGCTGGAACACCGTGTCCTCGACCAGTCCCTTGTAAGCCACACGGCCTTCTACACCTTCCGGAACCAGCTTCTTCGCATTCTCCTGGAAATAACGGTCCTTGGAGCCATTCTCCATTGCAGAGATGGAGCCCATTCCGCGATATACCTTGTAGGTTCTGCCCTGGAAGAGCTCGGTTGCTCCCGGAGACTCCTCGCAGCCTGCAAAGATGGAACCCATCATGCAGACATTGCCGCCTGCTGCCAGAGCCTTGACCATATCTCCGGAGTACTTGATGCCGCCATCGGCAATGACCGGAATTCCATATTCCTTTGCCACCGCATAGGCATCCATAATCGCCGTGATCTGCGGAACGCCGCAGCCCGTAACGACACGCGTGGTGCAGATGGAGCCGGGGCCGATACCAACCTTCACGGCATCGGCGCCAGCCTTGATCAGATCCGCAGCACCCTCACCGGTTGCCACATTTCCGGCAATCACATCCAGATCCGGATAAGCGTCCTTGATCATTCTAAGGCAGCGCAGTACGTTCTCCGAATGCCCGTGAGACGAATCCAGAACTACGCAGTCAACCTTCGCATTGACCAGAGCCTCGACACGGTCCAGAACATTGGCCGTAATGCCGACCGCTGCACCGCACAAGAGACGCCCCATCGAATCCTTCGCGGCAAGCGGGTACTTGATGGTCTTCTCAATATCCTTGATGGTAATGAGTCCTACCAGATTGTAATCGTCATCGACAATCGGAAGCTTCTCCTTCTTGGAGGCAGCCAGAATCTTCTTCGCCTCTTCCAGCGTCGTGCCCGCATGTCCGGTCACAAGATTCTCCGAGGTCATAACCTCGCTGATCTTCTTCGTATAGTCGGTCTCAAACTTCAGATCACGGTTTGTGATGATACCGACCAGTTTCCTGCCTTCCGTAATCGGAACACCGCTGATCCGGAACTTGCGCATCAGATCCTCCGCGTCAGCAAGCGTATGATCCGCAGACAGATAGAAGGGATCCGTAATGACGCCGTTCTCGGAGCGCTTTACCTTATCCACCTGGTCTGCCTGGTCCTGAATCGACATGTTCTTATGGATGATACCGATACCGCCCTGTCTTGCCATGGCGATTGCCATACGGTCCTCAGTAACCGTGTCCATTCCCGCACTCATCATGGGGATATTCAGCCGGATCTTCTTCGTCAGGTTGGTGCTTACGTCAACCTGGTTCGGCACAACGGTCGAATACGAAGGGACCAGCAGGACATCGTCAAAAGTAATTGCTTCTCCGATAATTCTTGCCATACTTTCCTCCTCATATGCAATACATTGTCTGCAGCCGGGCCTCCTGAAAGCAGAGCAGGAACGCCTGTTCCGATCTCTTCCGATCCCGGTTATAAGATATAAGAAACAGGACACGAACCTTTCAGCCCGTATCCTGTTCCGTTACCTTTGTCCTATCGTTTATTCGGTAAAAACCTTTCTGGGTGCGAACATCCGGACAGCATTCAGGAGCTTTTCTCCATCCGAATCTGCAAGATCAAGGATCAGCTTCTGATTTCCCTCCAGATAGCAGTAATAGGTCGTTGCCGCCCTCTCACTGTCATGCGAGGAAAAATCCTGCTCCTTCAGATTCTGACGATTCCGATAGCTGTCCAGCTGGTGAGAATTCATGGGAGCAAGAATCTCCATCTTGTCCAGATCATACTGAGCGATGGCCTTCCTCTTCTCCTTGTTCATGATCTTCGCCACACGGAGCTCCCGATCCACCAGAGAGTATTCATAATCCACATTGCTGTTCATGACTGCCAGATATGCCCCAATGGCCGCAAGGACACCGAGAGCAATCGGGATCAATGCCCACAGGCCGATCACCCCCATCATCGTCAGACCTCCCAGAAGGAACAAGGCGGCCAGAATGACACAGACGACCTTTGCCACTCCGATCAGCGCATTTTTCTTACAATTGACAACAACTTCAATAATTCCGAGTTCCATGCAAATACCTCTGCTGCTTTTCAAAACCGAATTTAAGATATCTTATTACTTTTCAAACAAATATTCAAGGAATTGCTGGCACGTTTCCGGGTGCTTTGTATTTGCCACTATGCCATAGATGCAGACCGTGTCCGGGTAGTTCCCATTTCTCTGAATGTACGGGGCATCCGTGCAGATAATCCCGACCGGAACCGGATCGTCCATGTCCGCAGGATCCGGGTTCACAAAGCTCTCCTGCTTCTCAAAGGCGCGTGCAGCTGCCTCGTCGTCTTCCGCATCTGTGCTGTCTGCCGCAGCAGTATCTGTTCCCTCCTTGTCATCCTGTGCATCCTGCATGGCGACTGCCTTTGTCCGATCGATATAGTAGAAACGGTCCTCATATTTTTTCAATGTATCTGCATCCAGTACCTCGCGCAAATCCTTGAATTCCCCGTTGTACGCATAATGGTTAAAATACCATGCATCCATGACGGCCACATCAATCTGACCGGCTGCGGTTTCTGCCATGATCTTCTGAATGGCATACATATCATATTCCGAGGAAGAGCTGTTGCCCGGCGTCAGTATCTCCGAAAGATCCGCAAACACATCGGACTGCCCTGCGTCAATGTCCGCATACTCCATGAAGTCCGCGCTCAGATCCTCCTGCTGCGTATCCTGCACCGATGCATTCAGAAACATCGTGCCGAATACATACGGCTTATAGGTTGCATAATGATAAATCAAAGAAATCACCAGTCCGCCCACCAGAACAGTGATCAGCGTCGGCACCAGGCAAGGTGCGCCCTGATTCCCTTTCCCTTTAATTTCTTCCTCTGCTCCCGGATCTCATCGTTGATTGCCATAATAAAACACCCTTTCCCTGCTTTTCATAGAAGACTTGCTTCTTTCCTTCCCGCGTCCTTGCCGGGAAATGCGAATGCTCTCAGCACTTCCTGCGAAAAAAGAAGCAAATACCATCATATAAGAAAACAGTGAAAGAGTGTTAATGAAAATTCTATGAAGCCGGCACCCGCCGCCTTCGAATACACGAGGAGAAATCTGTGAAGGCAGTTTCTCCGATGTGGGAGCAAGCACGCGCAGTGTGTTACAACTGTGTCTCTACGAAAATCGAATAAATCGCACGGATTGCCTTCTCGTAATCCGAATTCTCCACACCAATGATGATGTTCAGCTCAGAAGAGCCCTGATCAATCATACGGACATTGACATGTGCATGTGCCAGAGCAGAGAAAATTCTTCCGGAGGTTCCACGCTGTGCCTTCATGCCGCGGCCCACCACCGCGATAAGCGCAAGATCCGCCTCAATCTCAATGGCATCCGGATCCGCCAGACGGTGAATATCCGCCACCACCTGCTGCTCCTTGTGCATGAATTCACTCTCATGCACAACAACCGTCATCGTATCGATTCCGGAGGGCATGTGCTCAATGGACATGCCGTTCTCCTCGAAGGCCTGCAGAACCTTGCGGCAGAAGCCGACCTCGGAATTCATCATATCCTTGGAGATCAGGACCGCACAAAAGTCCTTCTTGCCGGCAACACCAGTAATGGTGTAGCCCGATTTCTGGCAGGTGCTCTCCACAATCCAGGTCCCATCGTCCTCCGGCTTGTTCGTGTTCTTGATGTTAATCGGAATGCCTTCATGCCGAACCGGAAAAATAGCATCCTCATGCAGAACACCGGCTCCCATGTAAGACAGCTCACGGAGCTCCTTGTAGGTAATCGTATGAATGGCAACCGGATTGTCCACGACTCTCGGATCCGCCACAAGGAAGCCGGACACATCCGTCCAGTTCTCATAGACACCAACGTGGCAGGCTCCCGCCACGATGGAACCGGTGATATCCGATCCGCCGCGCGAGAAGGTCTTCACCCTTCCGTCCGCACCGCACCCGTAAAATCCCGGAATCACTGCATTTTTCAAGCCGGAAAGCTTCTCTTCGGTCTTTTTCTTCGTCTTTGCCTCATCAAGCTGACCATCCTGGTCAAAGAAAATGATCTCCGCCGCATCCACGAATGTAAAGCCGAGATACTTCGCCATGACATGTCCGTTCAGATACTCGCCTCGGGAAGCCGTGTAGTCGCGGTTCGGCTCGTTCTTCAAATTCTCCTCAATGGTCCGAAACTCATCTTCCAGCGAGTATTTCAGGCCGAGGCCCTGAATGATCTCATTGTAGCGGGACTGAATCTCGCGGAACGGATCCGTGAAGTCCTTGCCCTCCGCCGCAAGATCATAGCAGCGGTACAGAAGATCCGTGACCTTCGTGTCACCGGAAAACCGCTTTCCGGGTGCTGAAGGAACCACGTAGATCCTGCTCGGGTCCGCATGGACAATCGCACCGACCTTCTGGAACTGTTTTGCATCCGCAAGAGAGCTTCCGCCGAACTTGACAACCTTTTTCATTTTCTTCCTCCATTCACGCCTGTCACAGACAGGAGCGTGAAACTTTATGTGCACCTTCCCCGCTGGGGCAAATCCATCCTCCGCCTTACAGCACGCGGATGCTCTTCTTATAGGATGGAATCTGTGCGATCTTCTCCTGGAACTCTGCCTCACAAATCAGAGGAGTCACAAACGCAAATTCCTCCGGAAGCTTCTCGTTGACCACAATCCGGATCTCTCCGCCAAAGAGATTAGTCGCCTTCACAAGATCCTTCTTGTCAATTCTCACGAAGTAGCGGTCCTTCCACTCCATCGGATCCTCGAGATCCGCATCCTGGTTGGTAAGACCGATATTGATGTTGGTTCCAATGCTGCGGACGCACTCCACGACATCCGAAACCACGGCGCTCGCCGTCGGAAGCTTTCCTGCTCCGCTTCCGTAGAACATCAGGTCACCGACCATGTTGCCGTGCACCAGAATGCCGTTATAGACATCGCTGACGCCGTACAGCGGATGATCAACGGAGACCAGATACGGTGCCGTCCGGACGTAAACCTTTCCGGTCTGCGGATTGTGACGGCATACGCCAAGGAGCTTGATCGCGCCGTGGAGCTGTTTTGCATAGCCGAAATCATCCGTGTCAATCTTCGTAATACCTTCGCAGGGAACCTGAGAGAACTTCACATTGCCGCCAGTGACAAGAGAAGCCAGAATGGCAATCTTGCGGCAGGGATCGTACCCTTCAATATCCGCCTCCGGATTCTTCTCCGCATAGCCGTTGTCCTGCGCCTGCTTCAGTGCGACGTCAAAGGCAAGTCCCTCCTTCTCCATCTTCGTCAGGATATAGTTCGTTGTCCCATTCAGGATCCCCATGATCGATGTGATGAATTCCTGCGAGAATGAAGTGCGCAGCGGGCGGAGAATCGGGATGCCGCCGCCGACGCTCGCCTCGAAGAGATAGCTGCAGTGATGCTCCTTCGCCGTAACGGCCAGAATGCCGCCGAGAGCATCCACCAGCTCCTTGTTGGAGGTGCACACGCTGATGCCCTTCTCCAGTGCCTTCTTCGAGAAGGTAAACGCAGGCTCCTTTCCTCCCATGGTCTCGCAGATCACGCGGATCTCCGGATCGTTCAAAATCATGTCAAAATCGTGAACCACACGGTCCGCATACGGCGAATCCGGGAAATCCCTCAGATCCAGAATATACTTAACATGAATTCCCTCCGGAAAATCACGGCGAATTTCTTCCTGATTCCGGTCAATGACCTCTGCGACACCGCTTCCTACGGTGCCAAATCCAAGTATTGCAATTTCTACCATGTGTTTACCTCCCTTGCCGCCTGAAGAATTCCGCCATAAGCGAATCTCCTGATGCAATCCTGCAGCTCCTACGCGCCATTGACTCTGATCTTCCGGACACCGGAGAGCTGCTCCAGGTGCCCCAGCAGAGTGCTGATGTTGTCACCGCTTTTCAAAACCTGAATGCTGATGCTGACCGAAGCGATTCCCCCGATTGGAATGGACTGATGAATCGTCAGGATATTCGCGCCGAAATCCGCGATCTCACCGAGGATATCCGACAAAACTCCCGTCTCGTCGCTGATCTCCAGCGACAGCGTCAGCGTCATTCCCATCATGCTGCTGTGAAATTCCTCGATATCATTCTTGAATTTGTAGTAGGAGCTGCGGCTGATTCCAACCTGATCCACTGCCTCCTGAATCGTCCTTGCCTTCCCGGCGGACAAAAGCCGGTTGACCTCGACGACCTTCTGCAGTGTTTCCGGAACCGCCCGCTTCCGAACCAGATAAAAATCAGAATTCATTGTTCTTCTCTCGCGGACATTTGTGCGTCAACGTTGGATATCCTACCACCCGCGCACATGGATTGCAAGAAAATTTGACCGCCTTTACTTTATTCCGTTAAAATGTTAAAATTTCACCACGCAAAAGCGTGAAAACATGAAAAAATCACTTGCCATCGGGCAAGTCCGAGTAATCGCGAGGAGAAATCTGCGCAGGCAGTTTTTCCGATGCGGGAGCAAACACACGCAGTGTGTTCGCTCGAAACAGGAGAAGCTGTCATCAGACAGCTTCGAGTGATTTTGACAATTCTGAAACCGGGGGTACAATATCATGAACAAGAAAATACATACGGAAGCTGTTGACCAGCTTTTTGAGGGAATTCTTGCGCTGCGCAGTAAAGACGAGTGCTATGACTTCTTCGAGGATCTGTGCACAGTCAATGAGATTCTTTCTCTCTCCCAGCGCTTTGAGGTTGCCGCTATGCTGCGCGATCATGAGACCTATCTGAAGATCGCCGAGCAGACCGGAGCCTCCACTGCCACCATCAGCCGCGTCAACCGCTCCTTAAACTACGGGAATGACGGCTATGAAATGGTTATGGAACGCATCAAAGAAAACAACGGCGAAGGTGCTTCTTCACAGTAACAGCCCTGCCGGGCAGTATGTCCGGCTCTTTTTCATCGGAGTACTGCTGTATCTGGCAGCAGTACTTCCTTTTATTCTGTACCGCGGCGGCATCTTCTTCTACTACGGCGATTACAACGTACAGCAGGTTCCCTTCTATATTTTTGCACACCGCGCCGTCCGAAACGGCACCTTCTTCTGGAACTTCCATCTTGATCTTGGCTCTTCCATGGGCGGAAGCTTTGCGTTTTATCTGTGGGGCAGCCCTTTTTTCTGGTTCTCCTGTCTTTTCCCGGAAAAATGGATTCCTTATATGATGCCGTTTTTCATGTCACTCAAATACGGCACGGCCCTGTGCACCTCCTATGCGTGGCTGCGCACCCAGACAAGAACAAACCGCGGAGCGCTCCTTGGCGCATTCCTGTATGCCTTTTCAGGCTTCCAGGCCTGCAACATCGTCTTCCAGCACTTCCATGAGGCCGTGGCCTTCTTCCCGCTCTACCTTCTTGCACTGGACCGCTGCCACCAGGCACTCACCTGCAATGCAGGCAGCATTTCCCAGAAAAAACGCGGAATCCTCGGCTTTGTTCTCATGACCGCAGCCATGTCCGTCATCAATTACTTTTTCTTCTTCGGTCAGGTCCTGTTCCTCGCGGTTTATTTCCTGATCCGCTACGCTTCTTCGCAGAAAATCAGCAGAGCCTTGAAGGAAATCCTTCAGCTTGCCCTTGCGGGGACACTCGGGCTTGCCCTTTCCGCATTTTTCCTCGTGCAGGTTCTGGATACCGTCTCCGGCAACACGCGCCTGTCCGACATTCTCCTTGGCTATAACATGGTCGCCTACTCCGAGCCGACCACGCCTCTTGCCATTCTGAAGTCCTTTTTCATGCTGCCGGACATCGTCGGCAGGGGAACGCTCTTTACCAGCGAACAGATTCGCAACAGTTCCCTGTCGCTGTTCGTTCCGTGCTTTGCCGTATCAGGCGCTATTGCGTACCTTCGCGCGCACCAGAAGAGCTGGAAGAAGACTCCCCTTCTTACCTGCCTCG
>ERZ808246.342-NODE-342-length-40419-cov-4.326603_pt1 | contig 40419 bp, 35 predicted proteins | sample MGYA00521083_ERZ808246 | MGnify/ENA primary metagenome ERZ808246 (study PRJEB31516, sample SAMN03275577) | gut metagenome | biome: mammalia-associated habitat; material: feces | host: Papio cynocephalus | place: Kenya | collected 2012-07-07 ...
AGAGCAACAGCCTTCTAAGCTGTGGGTCTTGGGTTCGAACCCCAACGGAATCACGTTTCTTGGTGCGAACATAGTTACTTTAATGAGTACTTATGTAAAAAGTCCGATAAGAGCAAGTTTCATCTTGCTTCTTATCGGACTTTTTGCTGTTTATGAGATTTCTTTCTTTAACCCTACAGGTGAATGGTTCACCAGTAGGGTTGAAAGCGAAGAGATTGTTTTTTGCTTCTTTACTTCATTTTCTTGATATATTCCTCAGCACGAGGGTCTCCCAGTTCCTTGGCTTTCTGCAAGTTTTTCAGTGCTTCGGCCTTCATGTTCTTCTCTTTCTGGAGCAAGCCGAGAAGGAGGTAGCCGTCGGCATATTCCGGAGCTAGCTCGATGCAATGGCTGGCTGCGCTGATACCCTCGTCTATGCGCTTAACTCTTAGGTCGAGGCTTGCCCATTCTGCGAAATAGGTTGGCTGCTGAGGTGCCAGGTAGCAGGTACGTGCGATGTCGATGAGTGCCTGTTGCCACATGCGTATCTTCAACTCGCACTGATAGCGAGCGTAGAAGAAGGTTGGGTCTACTGGGCGGGCGATGGAATCGTACATGTTGAAGTCGGCGATGGCACGACGATATTCTTTTTGTTCTGCCAAGAACTGTGCGCGTGCTAGATAGTAGGTGCCTACGATGCCTGTGCGGTTGCCTACGTTCACCGCACTGTCGAGCAACACTTCAATTTCCTTACTAGGAGCTTTGAGCTGTGTCTTTGCCTGTGCTGCCTCGAAATAGAGCTCGCCACTGTTGATCGGAGTCTTGGTCAGGTTCATGAGCATGTCGTATGCTTTCTGGTAGTTGCCCTTTAAGAAGTTGATTTGTGCCTCTTGGTGCTTGTACACAGGTTGAGGCTTGGCTGCATATGCTTTCTGAGCCTCGTCTATCGCCTTGTCGAGCGTCCAGGCTGTATAGGTGGAGTCGCCTTTGTAGGCTATCTTCTGGTAGATGAGGTCGGCATAGTTGCTGTGAGCCTCGTCCTTGGCGGCAGCCTTCTTGATACACTCTTCCATCAGCTTGGCGGCAGCGTCATACTCTGCCTTGTCGGTGAGGTAGGCTGATTTCTCCTTGTAGCCAAATGCAGAGGTCGGGAATTTCTCGATGAACTCGTCTGCATACTGGGCGTACTCATCTGCTGTGCATTGTCCTTTCTTCAGCGTCATCATGGTGATGGCATCCTGCTCAGTGTCGGGCAGGGAAGTGCGGATGCTGGTCTCGCGCAAGGCTGCATCGAGGGCGGTGAGCCCTGTCACCTTGAGCTGTTTGGCATAGTTGGCATCGATGGCTGTTACCTTGCCGTTGCTGTGCATCAGTCCGATGACTTGTCCGTTCTTGTTGACGAATGGGCAACCTACGGCGTTCTCTGGTGCCGAACAACTGAAGATGTAGTAGTTGTAGGAGGTGTTGAATTTCTCCACGCTACTGATGTCTTCCTGTTGGAAGTTTGGCTTTTTGATGGAGTAAGGTACGAGCCAAACCTTCTCGCCTGCTGCCGACTCCTTCTGTGCGATAGGTGCCGCTGCCGTAGAGCCTTTCACTCTGAACTTAGCCACATCGTAGAGCTCGTCGGCTCCCATGATGGCATCTACAGCCATGGAACGGCCTGAGGCATCCACGATGCTCGCCTTGGTGGCTCCGACAAATGGCTTGAACGTACTGATGGCAGTACCCTTGTTGTCGATGAATACACCCTGTGTGGAGGCGATGATGTCGCCTTTCTTGTTGAAAGTTGTGAGCGTGAATACACTCTTGGCCAGTTTCTGCACTGGACCAGGCTGTGCGAAGAGGGATGATGCTCCGAGCATCAGTCCCATCATAATCATATATATTCTTTTCATATTTCTGATGTTAGTAGGTAGTGCTCCGTTCTAGGCGTGTTTGCCTAGTAGAGCTTTGGCGTTTGCCAGGGCGGCTTCGGTGATGTCGCTGCCACTCAGCATCTGCGCTATTTCCACGATGCGTTCCTGCTCGTTGAGTTCCTTCATGTGCGAGATGGTGCCTTGGTCGGTTTCCTCCTTCATCACCTTGTAGTGGTGACTGCCCATGGAGGCTATCTGTGGCAGATGGGTAATGGAGATGACCTGGCGTTCTAGGTTGCCCATCTCTGCCATAATCTCTGCCATCTTCTCTGCGATCTTGCCGCTCACACCGGTGTCTATCTCGTCGAAGATGATGGTAGGCAGTTTCACGGCTCCACTTATCATCGCCTTGAGCGACAGCATCACGCGGGCTATCTCTCCGCCTGATGCCACTTGGCTGACAGGTTGGAGTGGCGTACTCTTGTTGGCACTGAAGAGGAAGTTTACCTTGTCTACACCATTTTCGCTCAATGGCTTGGGGGTGAAGGAAATCTCGAATCTCACGTTTGGTATGCCCAGTGGGATGAGGCGTTTCTTCATTTCTGCCTCTATCTGCTTGGCTGATTTTTGGCGCAAGATGGTGAGCTGTTTGGCTGATTTCTCAGCCTTTGCCAGCCGTTCTGCCACCTTCTTCTCTAGTTCCTCTATGTCGTCGTCGCCGTTGTCGATATGCTCTAGTTGTTGGCTGATGTGGTTGCGCACGCCGATGAGTTCGGTGATGCTTTCCACATGAAATTTCTGTTGCAGCGAGTAGAGCTGGTCGAGTCGAGTATTGATGGTTTCGAGACGATTGGGGTCGAAGTCCACATTGTCTACACTGCCGCTTATCTCTTGTGCGATGTCTTTCAGCTCGATGTAGCTACTCTTCATGCGGTCGGCCACCTCAGCCATGTCGGGGTATACATCCCTGATGTTGTCCAGTTGGTTGGTGGCGGTCTTCAGCTTGTCGAGGATGCTTCCGTCTTCTCCAGAGAAAGCGTTGTCGGCTTCGTAGAGAGCGGTCTTGATTTCCTCGCTGTGACTCAGGGTCTCCGATTCTTGCTCCAGCTTTTCTTGTTCGCCTTCCTCTAGGTGTGCATCGTCGAGTTCCTTGAATTGGAAGCGCATGAATTCCTCGTTCTCTCGGTTCTTGGCGATTTCAGCCTTCAGGTCTTCCAGTTGTTGTTTCGCCTTGCGGTAGGCTTGGTATTCTGTCTGGTAGCCCTTGAGTTGCTTGTCGTCTTGCGCGATGATGTCGACCACGTTCAGCTGGAAGTCTTCTTTTTGCAGCAAGAGGTTCTGGTGCTGGGAGTGGATGTCTACGAGTTGCTCGCCGAGTTCGCGCATTCGATTCAGCGGCACGGGGGTGTCGTTGATGAAGGCACGGCTCTTCCCGGCTGCGGTGAGCTCACGGCGTATGATGGTGTCGTGGGCATCGTAGTCGATGTCGTGGTCGTCGAAGAATGCCTGCATGTGGTATTTCGACAGGTCGAAGTGGGCTTCTATCACGCAACGGTCTCTGCCGGCCTTGATGCTCTTGGAGTCGGCTCGGTTGCCCAGCAGCAGTCCGATGGCTCCCAGGATGATGCTCTTTCCTGCCCCCGTCTCTCCCGTGATGACGGAAAAGCCCGGATGCAACTGGATGTCGAGCTCATCTATGAGCGTGAAGTTCTTGATATATAATTGCTTGAGCATGATGTTCTCTCTTTTATTCCTTGATTCTTTCCCAATATTTGTTTTGGGAGGGATTGATGGAGACGAGTATTTCGTGGATAAGCTCTTTCTCCTTCTGTGTTCCGTGCCCTTGGTAGATGTTGGCGAGCTCGTCTTTCTTGTAGTCGGTCCATATTTGTGGCAACATACTGAGCGGGCGGTTCTCGTGGGCCTTTTGCAGGTCTTCTTCCAGGGCGGTGGTTATTTCCTTGCGTCCTCTTTCGGCATTGTTTGCCATCTCGTCGAGCCCCTTGCGGTAGTAGTCGTACTGCAACTTGCGAAGAGGCGACATGGCTCCGTCTGTGTAGTCGGAGATGATGGCGTGTCGGTTGCGGTTGTCGCCGAAAGCCTTCCAGCCAGGGTAGTCGAGGTTCTGGGTGTTGTTCACCAGATTCATGCATTGCTGTAATACCTCTTCGCCACCCATGGGGGAGAAGCTGTCGAGGTCGAGTCCGATGATGAGATAGGCGTAGTAGGCGAAGAGGGCAGTGAGCTGATAGTCCACTCGCTCTTCGTTGAACTCTATCTGGTCGTACTCGGCAAATCGAAACGTGAAGTTTTCGTCCACATTATTATATAAGGTGGATGTATAGGCTGAATTGTATACCGGTCGGTTGGCTTGGATGGTGGCCTTGCAGGCGAACAGGTTGTTGTCCTTGTCATACTTGGTCACTGTGAGGTTGAAGTTGCACACGATGCGCTCGTTCTTCTTGAACTGGAGGTGTGTCCATTGTCTGTTGTTCACAAACTGCTCCAAGGTTTGCTGCAGGTTGTCGAACACCCCCGTCTCCGTGCCTTGTATCTGTGCATGGTTGATGGTGATCTTGGCCTGCAGTTCCTGTGCCGATGCCGGGATGAGGCTACAGCCTACGAACCAACTCATCAATGATGTCACGAGCCACTTCAGTCTTCGGTTTCTTCTCATATTCTTTTTTCCCCTCTTCCGAGATAATTGTTATCTGGTTGTCGTCGGTGCGGAATGTGGTGCCTGGGTTGCGGGTGGAGTTGAGCACGATGAAATCGGCATTTTTCTTCTTGCGTTTCTTCTCGGCGTTGGTCTCTTCGTCGTTGGTTTCCAGGGCGAAAGCCACGATTCGTTGATGTTCTTGTTTCATCTTTCCTAGGGCGGCGGCGATGTCGTGGGTTGGCACGAGCGTCAACTTCAAGTCGTCTTTCTCACGCTTGATTTTCTTGTCAGCTACGTCGCTTGGGCGGAAGTCGGCAACGGCGGCGCAGAGGATGGCTGCATCGCTATCTTCGAAGGCTTGGGTAGATGCTTGGTACATCTCCTCGCAACTCTCTACGTCGATGCGGCGGATGGCAGGGTCGCAACTGAGTGCCACAGGACCTGCTATCAGTGTGACTTCAGCTCCGCGCTTTCTGCATTCCTCTGCGAGGGCAAAGCCCATCTTGCCCGATGAGTAGTTGCCGATGAAGCGCACGGGGTCTATCTTCTCGTAGGTAGGACCGGCGGTGATCATCACTTTCTTGCCTCGCAGGTCGTCTTGCTCGGCACTGTCGAAGTATTTGTCCAAGTAGTTGACGATGACATCAGGCTCTTCCATGCGTCCCTTTCCCTCCAATCCGCTTGCCAGAAATCCCACCTCTGGCTCAATGATATGGTTGCCATAGCCGATGAGGGTTTTCATGTTGGCTTGGGTGGATGGATGCTTGTACATGTCGAGGTCCATCGCCGGGGCGATGAATACAGGAGCCTTCATGGAGAGGTAGGTGGTGATGAGCATGTTGTCGGCGATGCCGTTGGCCATCTTTCCCATCGTTGAGGCGGTGCAAGGGGCGATGAGCATGGCGTCTGCCCATAGCCCCAGGTCTACATGAGAGTTCCATGTGCCGTCGCGCTGAGAGAAAAATTCGCTCACCACGGGCTTGTGGGTGAGTGCCGAGAGGGTGATGGGAGTGATAAACTCCTTGCCGGCAGGGGTGATGACCACCTGCACCTCGGCGCCTCGCTTGATGAGCCCTCGGATGATGAGGCACGACTTGTAGGCTGCGATGGAGCCTGTGATGCCCAATACTATTTTCTTTCCTTTTAACATAATAATTAGGTATCTTTCCTAAGTCTTACTTTCCCATTCGCTTGTTGAACTCACGAAGGCGGATGCGGGTGAGCACCTGCTTGGTGTTGTTGGTGAAATCGCTGCCGAGCACCCATGTAAAATAGCCTGGGTCCTTGGTAAGAATCTCTGCCACGTCCCAGCCCTTGTACTTGCCGAAGTTGAACACCTCATGCTTCTGAGGGTTGCCGTTCTCGTCTTTCACCACGTTGCCCTGTGCATCCTTCACCTCCTGCCAGATGATGCGGCCGGCGAAGTCTACGTTGTCGTTCTGCTTGGAGAAGGCGGCGAGCTCGTCCATGTTGTTGTTGAGCACACGCTCTGGCTCCTCTTGTACGCCTGGGGCATACTTGTCGAGCTCACCCATCAGCACGCGATAGGTGGCCTCGGTGTCTTGGTCGGCGCGGTGGGCTTCGAAGTCCTCTTCCATCTTTCTGCCACAATAGAACTTGTAGGCAGCGGCGAGGTTGCGGCGCTCCATCTTCATGAAGATGGTCTGGGCGTCGATGAGGCGGCTCTTGCTGAAGTCGAAGTCGATGCCTGCACGAAGGAACTCTTCGGCGAGCATTGGGATGTCGAAGTGGTTGGAGTTGTAGCCTGCGAAGTCGCAGCCGCTAAATTCCTTTTCGAGGGTGGCAGCCAACTGCTTGAAGGTTGGCGCATCCTTCACGTCTTCGTTGCTGATGCCAGTGAGGGCTACAACCTCGGCAGGAATCTCTCGGCCTGGATTGACGAAGAGGTTCTTGCGGTCTTCGGTGCCGTCGGGCATCACTTTGATATATGAAATCTGTATGATACGATCCTTGATGAAATCGAGTCCTGTTGTTTCCAAGTCGAATACTATCAAGGGCTTAGTGAGGTTGAGTTTCATTTTTACTTTAATCTTTCAAAGTCTACAGTATGTTATGAGCTCTATGTTCCTCATTAGTCGTTGAGGAGCATAGGCATGATGAGCATGAGCACGTCTTCGTTCTCTGGCTGCTCGGCTGGCACGATGATGCCTGCGCGGCTAGGGTCGGCGAGCTGGAGGATGATGTTGTCGCTGGTCAGGTTGCCCAGGATTTCCATCAGGCTGCTACCCTTGAAGCCGATGCTCATAGGTGAGCCTGCGTAGTCGCACGACAGCTGCTCCTTGGCTGAGGTTGAGAAGTCGATGTCCTCTGAAGATACCTCGAAGCGACCCATCTCGATGTGGAAACGTATCAGCTGACTGCTCTCGCTGGCAAATGGCAGTACACGGCGAAGGGCACTCTGCAGAGCCTTGCGGTCTACCGTTACCTGGCAAGGGTTGTTGGTAGGAATCACGGAGTTGTAGTTAGGGTAGCGACCATCGATGAGACGACATCTCATCACGCCGTCGCTAAACTGAATCTCGGCACTGCGGTCGTCGAACTTGATGGTGGCGTCGTCGCCGTCCTTGCTCAGTATGTTCTTCAAGAGAGACGCTGGCTTCTTTGGCAAGTTGAAAGAGGCAGGTGTGTCGCTCTTGATGGTGAAGTTCTTGTTGCGCACCAGCTTGTGTCCGTCGCTAGCCACGATGGCGAGGGCGTCGGCTGTGAGGTCGAAGTAGATGCCGTTCATCACAGGGCGCAACTCGTCGTTGGCTGTGGCGAAGAGTGAGCGTGAGATGTTGTCGATGAGCACGGTGGTAGGCAGTGTCAGGGTGGTGCAAGCATCGTTCATGCTCTGTGTGCGTGGATATTCGTCGGCGTTCTGGCCGGTGAAATTATAGAGACCATTCTGGTATACTATCTTGATGGCGTAAGTATCTGTGTCTACGTCGAAGCTGAGTGGCTGCTCTGGTAGCTCCTTCAAGGCATCAAGGATGACGCGGTTTGGCACGCAAAATTCACCTTCGCCTTGGCTTTCTGTCAGGGCGATGGTGCTCTTGATGACGTTGTCGCTGTCGCTAGCGGTGATGGTCATTTCGCCGTTGGCAACCTGGAACAGGAAACAATCGAGGATAGGTAGCGAGTTTTTGCTGCCGATAACCTTTGCGAGCATATTGAGCTTGGAGCTCAATGCAGAACTTGATAATGTAAATCTCATGAGTATTTATATTTAAATATTAATTTATGAGCACAAAAATACAAAAAATATCGGGGATAGACAAAAATAATTGGAGAAAAGTTTCCTTTTTAGAACTATTTTTCGTAATTTCGCAGATTGAAAGGCAAGATAGTCCCTCTTCGTGTAAATTACAGGAACCTTGGGCGGGGGAAATGTTGCCTGCATGACTGAAACAATTTATAAATAAGATAATATGGAATTACAAGGAAAGGTTATCGCCGTATTGCCTGAAAGAAGCGGCGTCTCTGCAAGAGGAGAGTGGAAGGCTCAGTCGTTTGTCATCGAGACTCATGAGCAGTATCCTAAGAAATTATGTTTCGATGTGTTTGGCGCCGATCGCCTTGCACAGTTCAATATCCAGAGTGGAGAAGAGCTCTTGGTTTCGTTCGACTTGGATGCACACGAGTATAATGGTCGTTGGTTCAACAGTGTGCGCGCTTGGAATGTGCAGCGTGTAGACCCTAATGCCGTAGCAGGTGCCATGGGTGGCATGCAGCCAGGTGCTCCATTCCCTCCAATGGGTGCCGCTCCAGCTGCTGCTCCTGCTCAGCCAGCCGCTCCAGCTGGTGGTGCGACAGCTCCATTCCCTCCTGCTCAGCCAGCAGCTCCTGCTGCCGAAGGCGGTAGTGCCGACGATCTCCCATTCTAATCGAGATTGTCAATAAAAAATACAAAGGCACTCTTCCATGCGATTTCTTATCGCAGGAAGAGTGCCTTTTCTTTTAACTGCCTTATTATCAGGGCTAAAATACCTAGAAAAATACGTCCCGACATAAATGTTTTTACATCCCGACGTAATGATTGCTACGTCCCGACGCAGCAAAAAATACGTGGCGACGTAATTCTGGATACCTCGCCACGTGATAGTTTTTATCTCCTTTAGGGGATGTTCTTGTCCATATATTTCCCTCTTACTCCCGTCTTCTCGTATTTTTCTCTTACTCCCGTCTTCTCATTTCGAAAAACCTGCGCGAGGCTACGAAGAAGAGCAGTACGCCGGCGGCGTTCTCTATCGCCACCATCCAGAAGGTGCCGCTGTAGCCGAAGTGTTGGGCTACAACGCCTCCCAGCAGGCAGCCGATGCCGAAGCCTAGGTCCCAACCTGTGAGGATGCTGCTGTTGGCAGTGCCTCGCTGGTCGTGGCGTGCCACATTGATGAACATGTTGAGGAAGGCAGGGTAGAGGTGACCATTGCCAAGTCCGATGAGGCAAGCCGAGAGATAATAGGCTATCGGATGCTTGATGGCAACGAAGATGATGAATCCTACGAGCGAGAGTATCATGCCCTCGGCGGCATTCTGTGTCAACTTGCCTTGGCTCAAGGCTTTACGGCCTTGTAGGCGGGATAGGAAAAGACCCATGGAGAGGAGGGCGAAATAAGTGCCCGTGCCCCCGGTGATGCCGAGGTCTTCCTTGCTGTAGATGGCGAGATAGTTGCTCAGTACGCCCCAGCAGAAGCCAAACATGGCGATGTTGATGGCGAGCAACCAGGCCCGGGTAAGGAAGAAACGGTCGAGCGAGATCTTCTCCTTGTTCTTCACGATTTCCTTCTCGGGCAACTTTACGGTCCCGGCGATGACCACCGAGGCGATGGCCACCACGAATGCCAACCAAAACAAGACAATGTAGCTGCCCACCAGGTTGTGTAGGTAGATGCCGATGGATGGTGCTATCGCCATGGCGAAGTTGTTGCTCAGTCCGTAGAGTCCGATGCCCTCGTTGCGGCGGCTGGCTGGCAATACGTCGATGGCGCAAGTGCTGTTGGCCACCGTCACGGCTCCGAAAGGTCCACCGTGCAGGGTGCGACAAATGGCAAACATCAAGATGGTGCTTGCCGCGATGTAGCCGGCGAAGAAGATGGCGAAGAGGCAAAGACATGTCATGAGCACCTTCTTGCGTGAGAAGCCGTCGACCACATATCCGCTGAATGGGCGGATGATGAGGGCTGCCACGGTATATCCGCTCAGCACGATGCCTATCACGTCTTTTGTCGCTCCGAATGCCTCACTCAGATAGAGTGGCAGGAGTGGAGTGAGGAGATAGAAGGCGAAGTACAACAAGAAGTTGGTCGTCATCACCTTGATATAGTTGGGGTTCCACAGTTTCTCTTTGTTCTCGTTACTCATACCTTATATTATAAATGTAGTTTTAACTTCCGCTTATATACTTATCGTTTTCGAGAGTTGTATGGTTGGCACGGGCTGAAGGCCCAAAAGCACCTAGCCCAGGGCAACGCCCTGGGTAAACGGGATGGAAATGAATGCGCCCTGTAAGGGCAAAAGCGTAACATGTTGGGCGGTTTTAATGCTTTTGCCCTTACAGGGCGACCGCCTCACGCTATCTTTTCCTAGGGCGTTGCCCTAGGCTAGGTGCTTCTGCCCTTTCAGGGCGTATAGGATGATTTCTTCCGTACAGATTGTAGGCTTGCAAGTATATACCTGTAGGCTTGCAAGTATATACCTGTAGGCTTGCAAGTATATGCCTGTTGGCTTGCAAGTATATACCTATAGGCTTGCAAGTATATGCCTGTAGGCTTGCAAGTATATACCTGTTGCCTCGTAAGTATATACGTGGCACCTCGTAAGTATATACGTGGCATCTTGTAAGTATATACCTTATCACCAGTTAGAGCCTATCCTCCAACCAAGCATCGATGAGCTTTCGGGCGATGGAGAGTTTCTCTGGCAGGATAGGGAGGTTCTCCTTGGTAAACCACTTGCCTCGGGATAGTTCTTCTTTCTGTAGATGGATTTCTCCGTCCACGTATTCGGCAGAATATCCTACCATCAGTCCGCTTGGATAAGGCCAAGGCTGGGAGCCGAAGTATTTCAAGTTTTTGATGGTGAGGCCCGTCTCTTCCATCACCTCGCGATGCACAGCCTCTTCCAGGCTCTCGCCGGTCTCTACGAATCCTGCCACGAGACTGTCGAAATTGCCCTTGAAATTGCGGGCATGTACCAGGAGCACTTGTTCGCCCTTCTTGATGAGCACGATGATGGCTGTGGCGAGTGAAGGCCATACCTGTTTGCCGCATTCGGTGCACTTCTTGCTGATGTCGGTAGCCATCTTCATTGGAGCTCCACATACGCCACAAAACTGGGTGTTCATGTCCCAGTAGTTCAGCTCCTGGCATTTGCCTGCCTTCTGGTAGAGCTCTGGGGTGAGCTTATAGAAGCTAGGGCGCAAGCCGCACATCTCGTAGCGTGGGTTGTCGGTCACGGGTTCGGGGATGGTGAAGGTCTTCACCTCGGTGCCATCCTCCATGGGTGTGATGTTGAGGATGTGCGTCCAAGGCTTGGTTGCGATGGGACTCTCCTCGCTACATGGAATCGTATAGGTTCCGTCTTCTTTCTTCTCTAGCAAGAGGTCGGTCTTGCAAAATATAAACCAGTATTTCATTTCGATGTAGAGATATTTTGTTGTGTTGTGAGACGTTTCGAATCTTGTTCGTATCTTGTTTCAAAACGTTTCGTTTCATTTTCCGAACCGTTTGTTCTTTCTATTTCTTTCCTCCGAAGAGCAGTTCGAAGTCGCGCTGTGCGGCTGGCTTCACCCATGCCTCGGGCACGAATTTCCAGTTGTTGTTGGGCTTGGCGTCTACGGTACCCATCTTCTCGATTTCTTCCATGAGATAATGGCGCTGGTCGAGCTCGCTACGATAGATGATGCGGCTCTCCAGGCTGTCTTTGGGGATGCCGGCTCCCTTGGTGAGCAATTCGCCGCCGCCATTGCCACGATAGCTGTTCACTGCGACGGTATACCATTTCTTCTCGTCGAAAGGTTGGCCGTTGCTCATTCTCAATATCTTCACCTTCTCGCCGTTGGGCTTGGTCACGTCTACCTCGTAGTCGATGCCGGCGGCACTATCGAAGTTGAATGAGAAATTCTTGAATCCCAGTCGCTGTTGGTCGCCCCAAGTCTGGTTGTCGAGCAGGAGCAGGTGGTCGTCTGGGCTCTTCATGGTGTTCACCCAGAGGTCGTAGCTCATTTCCAGATGCTTGCGTATCTCTTCGCCGGTGAGTCGCATCACGTAGAGTCCGTTCTCATATTTGTAGAGGTTGAACATGTCGCTTACGTAGATAGGTCCAGCCTTGATTTCCGAGTTGAACTGCAGGGGGGCGTTGAAGGCGATGTCGGCCTTGGTGATCTGTAGCTCCAGGTTGAGGATGAAATCGTTGAAGGCTGAACTGCCAAAGTAGCAGTCGCGGCTGTAGATGGTGTTCTTGAAGGTGCCTATCTGCTTGCTCACGTACTTGTTGACCTCGTCCATCTGAGGCTTGAATGTTTTCATGAAGTCTTCGTCGATAGGACATTCTGTCACATCAGCCACCTTTCCAGTCACTTTCTTGTCAGTCACCACGTATTGTTTCTTTCCATTCACCTTCTTCTTGTCGAGTGTGAGGGTGATTTCTGCGTCAGCCACGCTGTTGGCGTTGTTGGCAGGGTCGAGACAGAGCACTGGCTTGCCGTCGATGTTGGTCACGGTTTCGTTGCAACGCGTGTGGTCGTGTCCGAAGAGCACCATGTCGAAGCCTGGCACCTGCTTGGCTACCTTGAGCGAGGCATCCTCATCGTATTCTGGGGTGGAAATGCCGCCTTCCTTTCCGCTGTGGAAGAGGCCAATGATGACATCGGGCTTCTCGTTCTCCTGCAGGTATTTCACCCACTTCTGGGCGCAGGTCACCATGTTCTCGAATCGCATGCCGCTCCACAGGTTCTCTGTCAGCCAGTTGGGGATGGCTGGCGTGAGCATGCCCAGTACTGCCACCTTCACGCCCTCTCGGTTGAGGATGATATAAGGCTTCACATAAGGTTCGCCAGTCTTGGTGTTGATGATGTTGGCACCCAGTACCGGACAGTCCAACTCCTTGATCCACTTGTCGTAAACGGCATGTCCGGTCTCCACGTCATGGTTGCCGAAAGCCTCTGCGTCATATTTCATGTAGTTCACCACGTCGGCAGCCACGTTGCGTGCCTGGGTGTTCACATAATTATAATAGTAGCAGGTGGGTTGACCTTGCAGGATGTCGCCGTTTTCCAGGAGGATGAGGTTGTCCTTGTAGGTCTTGCGGAGGTCGTTGACATAAGACGACACGCGAGCCAACGTGCCCGACTTGGGCTTGCGCGTGATGAAATCGTAGGGGAAGAAGGAACCATGCACGTCGCTGGTCTCTATCACTCTGAGTTTTACGGTACGTTGTTGTGCCATAGCTTGTGAATTGAAAGTAAGCGCCATGAGGAGCGCTGCCATTAATTGTTTCATGTGTTGAATCTCTGATTTATGTGTTGAATCTCTGATTTGTTTATATCCAGCGGACTGCCTTTATGGAGCAGCCGCCAAATTTCACTGCAAAATTACAAAAAAGAAGTGAGATAGGCATACTTTTTGTTGGATAAGTGATAAAAAACTAAAAAATAGGAGGTTTTATAATATGGCATTTGTTGATTATTACAAGATTCTCGGTGTAGACAAGAACATCCCACAGAAGGATGTCAGAGCTGCATATCGTAAACGTGCAAAGCAGTTTCATCCCGATTTGCACCCTAACGACCCGAAGGCGAAGGCAAAGTTCCAGGCGCTGAACGAGGCGTATGAGGTGATTTCGGATCCAGATAAGCGCGCCAAGTATGATCAGTATGGCGAGCAATGGCGACAGGCTGATGCCTTCGGTGGCGGAGGCTTTGGTGGCGGTGCTGGTGCCGGTGGTTATGGCGGGGGCACTGCAGGCGGCAATCCTTTCGAGGGCTTCGACTTCAGTAGCTTCGGCGGTGGAGGCGGAGGTTTCTCCAGCTTCTTCGAAAATCTCTTCGGCGGTGGCGGTCGTGCTCACACTTCTCGCTCTACTTCCGGTGGATTCAGCGGATTCAGTGGTTTCGGTAGCGATGCCGGGGCTGGCTATGGGGCTGGTCCTGACTTTGGTACCGGTGCACGCCACAGCAATGGTGAGATGGATATGAATGTGAACATCGATATGTATACGGCTTTGCTCGGAGGCGAGGGTATCATCAAGTTGAGCAATGGTTCGAAGATTAAGTTGAAGATTAAACCTGAGACTCAGAATGGTACCAAGGTTCGTGTTCGTGGCAAGGGCTACGACCGAGGCGATGGCACGTTTGGCGACTTGATTATCACATACAATGTGAAGTTGCCTACGGGATTGAACGACCGTCAGAAGGAGTTGCTTCGCCAGATGAAAGAGGCTAAGTGATGAATTCTGAATGAAACTGATGAAAATGTAATAAAGAAAAGGGGTTGCACCAAGCTTGGTGCAACCCCTTTTTTGTTATCTATAGCCTTTTAGTTCCCTAAGTTTACCTTCGACATGTTGAAGGAAGAAATCTTGCCATCTGGTGAGATTACGCCATTGATTTTGAAGAGGTTCTCCTTCTTCGAACCATCGGTTAGGTCGATGTCTTGGCGAGCGGAGAACTGCACTTGATACTCATATTCTTCGTCGCCCACCTCACGCTTCTTGATTTGATAGTCGTTGTTGATGTGCCAGTTCATGTTGGCTACGTCGTCTTTGTAGAGCTTGTTCATGAAGGTAACTACGTCCTGGCTCGTGGCTGAGCTTTTGCCAAGGAGCGAAGAGAGGATGTCCTCGCATGTGGAAGCCACACCTGCCGCATCGCGTGAGTTGATGCTTTGGAAGAATTTCCGGAACACGTTGCTCACCATCTGTTTCTCCTCTGGCTGCAAGTCGCGGCTCTTCACCTTCTTCAAGGCGTTCTCAGCCTCTTCGATATGCGCACCGTCGGCATGGGCGTCGAGGTAAGTCTGGTAGGCATCTGCGTTGTCGGCAGCTTTTGCCACGTTCCAGTCGATGGAGTCTATCTTGTCCCATACCTCCTGCTTGTGAGGGCTGTTAGGATATTTCTGCAGGTAAGCCTCCAGTGCTTCCTTCGAGCCGCTCACCACGGCGTTGGTCCAGTCTTGGTCTACTTGTTTCAGCATGTCGAGATGAGCCATGATGGAGTCGCGGTGAGCTTCGTCGGCATCCTTGTAGGTGTCGAGATAGCTCTGCAATACCATTGGGTCGCTGCTCTGCATGGCATACTCGTAGGCCTCTTGCTCCTTGTTTTTGTTGGCGCTGTCGTAGAAATAATAGAAGACACCACAAACGATGACTGCAAAGAGGAGCGAGATGATGATGACGCCTCGGTTGCTCTTCTTCTTTTCCCTGTCGCCGCCATCGCCCTCGTTGGTTCCGTTGTTATATCCCTGTGGACGAACAGGAGGCACTGGGGGCACTGTCGTACGTGCGGGACGAGCAGGAGGAGTCTGTGGAGCTACTGTCCTGACAGCTTGGCTTGGCTGGCTAGTGACAGTTTGTGCAGGCTGGCTTGTGGCTTGTTGCTGGCCAGAAGCTTGTTGCTGCACAGAAGCTGACTGCCGAATTGAGGATGGCTGCAGAGGCTGTGCAGGTCGCTGTGTCATATGTGTGAGCGTAGGGTTCAGCTCATGGCAGTTGGGGCACATTTCCATGTTGTTGAAATATACCTCTCCGCAATGTGGGCATTTGATAACCTTGCCTGCGATTTCTACGCCGCAACTAGGGCAAACGGGTGCTTTGTCACTGATTTGATGTCCGCACTCAGGGCATTTTATAATAGCCATAATATCTTTATAATGTTAAGTAGTGAATGTTAAATGTTACTATCTGTGCCTGAATCTGATTTCTCGCAGTCGATGCCTGCCCATGAATCGGCTCTTGTCTACATATCCGTTGATGCCGTTGAGACGACCTTTTCCGGTATATTGCCACATCTCGATGTCTCTGCCGTCTCGCAGCACGGGCTCTCGCTTGGTATACTGGGCTATCATCAGCTTGTAGCTGTCTAGCTTGCCGCTCAGGTAGCTGTCGTAGAAGTTGGCTCCTGTGTAGATGAGGGGCTTCTGCTTGTATGCCTTCTCTATCAGGTGTAGGAACTTGAATAGGGAGTCGCAAAACTCTTCGGTGCCCAGGCCGCTCTTGGTCTCCACGTCTATCATCGGCAGGAGGTCTTGGTCGCCCGGTCTGCATTGCGCCTTGAAATTCTCCAACTGTGTTTGCTGTGGGATGCGGGCACGGTAGAAATGGTAAGAGCCTACTTTCAGACCGTAGCGATGAGCCAGGTCGATGTTTTGCTTGTACTTGCCGTCCACGTTGGTTCCGCCCTCTGTGGCTTTCAGGTACACGTATGCCATCTTAGAGTTGTTGCCCACAGTTTCCCAGAACACGTTGCCCTGGTAGTGGCTGAGGTCGATGCCGTGTATGTGGCGGCAAGTGTCCTCGCATTGCACTTGGGCATGAATGCCAAGTGCCAGTATTGTCGATATAATTGTAAGGATAATTCTTTTCATAAATGCAAAGATACGAAAAACGTCCGAGATTCGTACCACCTTTTGCTATATTTTATAGATATTTTACTCTTCGATCTCCGCGAGCGAGCGGAATACGTTGTTCATGAAATTGCTTATGGTCTCGATGGGAGCGTATTGCAGGTAGCGCATGCTGCGCCGCAGGTTCTTGCGCATGGTGCCTCCCGTGGTGTGAACGAATCCGCTCTGGGTCTGCTTAAACTGGATGTCTTGCTGGTCCTTGATGTTGTGGTAGAGCGAGCGCAGTGTGAGGTTGTAGGCGCCTCTTTCCACATGGCGCACGAAGGGTATCTCGTCTTTCTCGAAGTCGAAGAAGGTGATGAGTACGCTTCCCTCCAACTGGGCGATGCGTTGTATGCGTAGCTTGGCGAGCCATCGGTCGAGCTTCACGAAGTCTACCTTGTCGCCTCGTGTGCGCAGGTAGTCTCCCAGCTGTATGATGCCTCTCAGGCTGATGCCTCCCGATAGCATGGCGTTTACGTTGGCCACGATGATGCGCAGCAGATATAAGGTTTCCACGGAGGTGTCGATGGCATGTCGTTCGTTTTCCTGAATCTTGGCGAGTCGTCGATTCAGGAAGTTGTTGTTCATGCGCACGTCGCCTGCGGGCACGTCGTTTACATTCTTGAGCATCTGGGCTATCTTCTTTTTCTTGAAGGTAGTCATGGGCTCCATTTCCTCCTTGCTGCCAAAGTTGTCGGAGCGTAGTTTTGTGAAAAGATTTCTTTGTAAAAAGTCCATCGTTTTCTCTTTGATTTATATATTTCTTTTTTCTGGTATTTTGCACTTTCGGTATTTCCTGGTGCACTCTGGTATTCGCTCGTGCGCTCTAGTATTCATTCGTGCACTCTAGTGTGCCGTAGGTCGCGACGCTTTAGCTGTATTTCTTAGGATAGCGTAGCAGGATGGCGAGTGATGCCGCGATGCCTATCGCCACAGGATAGTAGAGGTAGGGGAGGATTTCGAGCGGGGTGATACCTGCGAGTCCTGCCGCCAGCAGCATCTGTACGCCGTAGGGGATGAGTCCCTGCACCATGCACGAGAAGGTGTCGAGAATGCTGGCAGCCTTGCGGTTGTCTACGCCAAACTTGTCGCCTATCTTCTTGGCGATGTTGCCCACGGTGAGTATCGCCACGGTGTTGTTGGCGGTGCAGATGTTCACGAGCGATACGAGGGCGGCGATGGATAGTTCGGCGCCTCGCTTGCCGTTTACGTGGGCTGTTATCTTGTCGATGATATAGTTGATGCCTCCGTTCTCACGGATGATTTCGAGCATGCCGCCTGCCATCATGGCGATGATTACTAGTTCGCCCATGCCGATGATGCCGCTTCCCATCGCCGAGAACCAGCCGAAGAAATCATACGATTGTTCTACTCCCAGGCTGTGGCTCAGTATGCCGATCATTCCGCAGAGGAGGGTGCCCATGGTGAGCACTGCCATCACGTTCTTGCCGGCGATGGCGGTGATGAGAACCATGATGTAGGGGATGACTTTCCAAAACTCCACTGGCACCACATGAGATGGGGCGTGGAGATTGGTTCCCATCATGGCGTAGATGATGAGCACGACGATGGCGGCTGGTACCACAATGAGCGAGTTGACCTTGAACTTGTCGCTCATCCTACAGTTCTGTGTCTGCGTTGCCACCACCGTGGTGTCGGATATAAACGAGAGGTTGTCGCCGAAGTAAGCGCCGCCCACGATGATGGCTGTCATCATGCCTACGTTGGCGTTCAGCGACTGTGCCACTCCCGCAGCTATAGGAACTAGTGCCACAACGGTGCCTACGCTAGTTCCGATGGATACGGAGATAAAACATGCCGCAACAAACAAGCCTGGCAGCAACATGCTGGCGGGCAGGATGCTCAGTGCCATGTTGACGGTGGCGTCTACGGCTCCCATGGCCTTGGCTGAGGCAGCAAAAGCCCCTGCCAAAACGTATATCCAAAGCATGAGCATCAGGTTGTTGGCACCAGCCCCCTTGCTATAGGTGTCGATGCGTTTCTTGATGGGCATCCCGCCAGATATGGCCACGGCATAGATGCTGGAAACCATGAATGCCACGGTGAGTGAGAGGGACGCACCATTGCTGCTCTTCGCCGAGTGGATGGTGATGAGGGCGATGAGGGCTATCAAAATAATAAGTGGCGATAACGCCAACAATCCTTTCTTGTTGCTCATAATCTTAATTTAGATAATGAGAAGTGAGAAAATTCTCACCTCTCATTCGTTTGTTAAAGTGTTACTCCATTCTTCTTGAGGTTCCACTTGTTAAAGTGTTACTCCATTCTTGAAGATGGATATTTCTCTGTAGCCATTGATTTCGTTGCGAGCTTCCTCGCCACTTGCCACGGCTATGATTTTGTCGATGAATTTGCGCACGAGGTCTTTCATCTCGGTGCCTTCCACCAGTTCGCCAGCGTTGAAGTCGATCCAGTTTGGCTTGTTCTTCGCCAGGTTGCTGTTGGTGGATATTTTCATTGTTGGCACGAAGGTGCCGAATGGGGTTCCTCTACCTGTGGTGAAGAGCACGAGCTGGCATCCTGCCGATGCGAGGGCCGTGGCTGCCACGAGGTCGTTGCCAGGAGCCGAGAGCAGGTTGAGTCCGTTGGTATCCAGTCGGTCGCCATATTGCAATACGCCGCTCACAGGGGCTCTACCGCATTTCTGGGTGCATCCCAGTGCCTTGTCTTCCAGGGTGGAGATGCCGCCCGCCTTGTTGCCTGGTGATGGGTTTTCGCCCACTGGCTCTCCGTGGCTCAGGAAGTATTCCTTGAAGTCGTTGATGAGGTGCACGGTCTTCTCGAAGAGTGCCTTGTTCTCGCAGCGATTCATGAGGATGGTCTCTGCGCCAAACATCTCTGGCACCTCGGTGAGGATGCTTGTGCCGCCCTGTGCCACCAGCCAGTCGCTAAACTCGCCTACGAGTGGGTTGGCTGTGATGCCGCTGAATCCGTCAGATCCGCCGCACTTCAGTCCTACGCGCAGTTTGCTCACTGGCACGTCCTCGCGCTTGTCTTGCTTAGCCTTCTGGTAGAGGTCGCGGAGTATCTTCATGCCTTCCTCCAGCTCGTCGCCCTCCACCTTTTGGGTCACGAGCAGCTTGATGCGGTCTTTGTCGTAGTCGCCGAGCATCTGCATGAAGGCATCTGGCTGGTTGTTCTCGCATCCCAGGGAGAGTACGAGTACGGCTCCTGCGTTAGGGTGCAGGCAGATGTCGCGCAACACCTTGCGGGTGTTCTCGTGGTCGCCCGATAGCTGTGAGCAACCATAGTTGTGATGCCAGGCATGGATGGCGTCGATGCCCTCGCAGCCTGTCTCTTGCTTGAGCAGTTCCACCAGTTTTTCAGCCACGCCATTCACGCAGCCCACTGTAGGTACCACCCATATCTCGTTTCTTACGCCCACCTCGCCGTTCTTGCGCACGTAGCCCTTGAAGGTGCGGTGCTCGTCGGCGATGCTAAGTTTTTCGTCCACAGGGTTGTAGGTATATTCCAGGGTGCCTGCGAGATTGGTCTTCAGGTTGTTCTCGTTCACCCAGTCGCCTGCCTTCAGGTCTACCTTTGCATGTCCGATAGGGTAGCCGTATTTCAGGATGTTTGTACCTTCTGGCGCATCCTTGATGAGCACCTTGTGTCCGGCAGGAGTGTCCTGCGATAGGGTGATGGTCTTGCCATCCACCTCTATGTTCTCGCCCTTCTTCATGGGGCGCAAGCAAACCACTACCGAGTCGGCAGGGTTGATTTTGATAAAGCTTGATAGTTTCATTGTAGTTTTGTTTTTTATTTATTCTTCTATGAAATGTTTTTGTATACCTTATATTATATATTTATATAGAAGATTTCAAGTGAATGCTTTGTTCTTCTCTTTTATAGCTGTGTGCGGCGATAGAAGTCTACATTCTCCTTCATCAGCAGCTCGATAGGCATGTAGTTCACTGGTGTCACCTTCTTCTTCAGCACGATGGCACGGAAGAGGGTTTCCACGCAGGAGTAGCCTTGCATGTAGGCGTGCTGTGCGATGAGGAAGGAGATGCTGCCCTCGCGTAGGCATCGGGCGTTTTTCTCCACCATGTCGTAGCCCATGATTTGCACGTCTCGGCGGTTGGTCTTCAGCAGGAAGTCGCCCACGATGTGAGCCTTCGAGGTCATCGTCATGCAGTGGTGTGTGTCGGGATGCTCGGCGAAGTATTTCTCCATCATCTTGGTGTATTCTGCTCGGGTGCCGTTGAGGGGCAGGTCGAGGTCGATGATCTTCACCTGTGGGAAGTGGTCGTGCATGTAGTGGCGGAATCCCACCTCGCGGTTGTCCTGCTGCTTGCTCACCACGCGTCCGTCCTTGGTCTGTCTCATCAGCATGATTTCCTTCTCCTTGTATGCTATCATCATGAGCATCTTGGCGGCGAAGAAGCCTGAGCAGAACGAGTCCTGGCCGAAGAAGGAGAGGGGGCGCAAGTCGGGCATGTAGGAGTCGAGCAGGATGAATGGGATGTTGTGCTGATGGAGTTTCTCTGTGAACTCACGGGTCACCTCCAGTGACGAAGGCACCACGATGACTCCTTCTGGGCCCTGGGCGAAGATGTCGTTGCCTACCTCGCGGAACGATTCCTCGTTGCTTCGCTCATAGAATCTGATTTCCACGTCGATGTGGAAGTCTCGGCGCACATCCTCGCATTTTCTCGCTCCTTCCTCTATCTCTTCCCAATAGGCTTCCGACTCGTGCTTGGGGATGAGCAAGTAGAAGGTGTACGACTTGTTGTATGCCAATGCGCTGGCATACATGTTGGGTTGATAGTTCATCTCCTTGAGGGCTTGTTCCACCTTCTCTCGTGCCGGCTTCGACACGTTGGGGCGATCGTGTAGCACTCTGTCTACCGTTCCTACAGATACGCCAGCTCTCTCGGCGATATCCTTGATTCTGATTTTTTCGGCCATTGTTTTAAGCTTTGTTTGGTCTCTGCCTCGCGCGTACCTATTATAGTAATAGGCGGGTCGCTGTGCTGTGCGTTGACCACAATTAGTATTAAGTGGGTTGTTTGTGTGCGACCACAAATTTGATTTTCGACGCAAATATACAACAAAAAAATGAATTGTGCGAATGCACAGCAAGTTTTTTGCACCAAAAACAAAAAAAAACTTGATTTTATTTCGTTATTCGGGAAATTATGGTTATTTTTGCCCCACAAAACATTGTTGAACAGATAAACAAACAAAATAAAAACAATTAATTAAAACTATCAAACAATGGCAAAAATTGTAACATTAGGTGAGATCATGCTTCGTCTTTCACCAGAAGGCAACGATCGATTCATTCAGAGTGACTCATTCCGCATCATCCCTGGTGGCGGTGAGGCCAACGTGGCTGTAAGCTTGGCCAACTATGGGCATGAGGCTTATTTCGTATCCAAGTTGCCTAAGCATGAGATAGGTCAGATTGCGCTCAACGCGCTCCGTCGCTACGGTGTGAATACCGATTTCATTGCTCGTGGTGGCGACCGTGTGGGTCTTTATTATGCAGAGACAGGTGCTTCCATGCGCCCTTCCAAGGTTATCTACGACCGTGCCCACAGCGCTATCGCCGAGGCTGATCCATCTGATTTCGACTTCGATAAGATTATGGAGGGTGCGCAGTGGTTCCACTGGAGCGGCATCACTCCTGCCATCAGCGACAAGGCTGCAGAACTCACCAAGTTGGCTTGCGAGGCTGCCAAGCGCCATGGCGTGACAGTGTCTGTAGACCTCAACTTCCGCAAGAAGCTCTGGACTTCTGAGAAGGCCATCTCAGTGATGCGCCCATTGATGAAGTATGTAGACGTGTGCATCGGTAACGAGGAGGATGCTCAGCTCTGCTTGGGCTTCAAGCCTGATGCTGATGTGGAAGGCGGCAAGACTGATGCCGAGGGCTACTATGGCATCTTCCAGGGTATGATGAAGGAGTTTGGCTTCAAGTATGTGGTTTCTACCCTCCGCGAGTCTCTCTCTGCTACTCACAATGGCTGGAAGGCCCTCATCTACGACGGCAAGGAGTTCTATCAGAGCAAGCATTATGACATCAATCCTATCATCGACCGCGTGGGTGGTGGCGACTCTTTCTCCGGCGGCTTGATTCATGGACTCTTGACCAAGTCTTCTCAGGCTGAGGCTCTCGAGTTTGCAGTGGCTGCATCTGCTTTGAAGCATACCATCCCTGGCGACTTCAACTTGGTTTCTGTCGATGAGGTGGAGAGCCTTGCTGGTGGCAACGCCAATGGTCGTGTACAGAGATAAATTATAAATCATAAATTTAAAATTATAAATAATGGCAAAGTTTAGCAAAATGCAGGTCATGGCAGCCATGAAAGAGACTGGTATGGTGCCTGTATTCTTCAATAAAGATATAGATGTTTGCAAGAACGTAATCAAGGCCTGCTATGAGGGCGGCGTTCGTGTATTCGAGTTTACCAACCGTGGCGATTTCGCCCACGAGATTTTCGGCGAATTGGTTAAGTGGGCCGACAGGGAGTGCCCAGAGCTCATCCTTGGTGCCGGTACTGTGATCGACGCTGGTACAGCAGCCCTCTACTTGCAGTTGGGTGCCAACTTCATCGTAGGTCCTAATTTCAACCCAGAGATTGCCCCTGTCTGCAACCGTCGCTTGGTACCTTATTCTCCAGGTTGTGGCTCTGTTACAGAGATCAACAATGCACAGGCTGCAGGTTGCGATGTAACCAAGGTGTTCCCAGCAGGCAACGTGGGCGGTCCTTCGTTCGTCAAGAACGTGATGGCACCTTTGCGTTGGAGCAACATCATGGTGACAGGAGCCGTAGAGCCAACCGAGGAGAATCTTACTCCATGGATCAAGGCTGGCGTTTTGTGTGTGGGTATGGGCTCCAAGCTCTTCCCTAAGGATGTGGTGGCTGCTCAGGATTGGGCTAGCATCACAGCCAAGTGTAAGGAGGCTCTTGGCTATATCGCCAAGGCTCGTGCTTAATTAAGTTATGAATATTTCATATTTCCATAAGCATAAAAACATTTACTTTAGCATCGCTACCACCGTGATGGTGGTGGCGATGTGTCTTTTTTCGGCTTGTTCGCCGTCGCATAAGGGCGAAGTAGATGAGCTGAATTCTCAATCTTATGCGTACCATTATCGCAATCTCGATTCCACCAAGGTGCTGGCAGAGAAGGCTTTGAGGCTTTCTGGTGATTATCCTGCCGGCTATGCCGAGGCATGCAACAACCTCGCTTTCGTGGCGATGGCAAAGATGGACTATCGACAGGCCAAGCAATGGCTGGGAAAGGTGGAGGAGAAGAGCGACAACCAGATAGAGCTGCTTATTGCCGACGTACAGAACATGCGCCTGTGCCAACGAGAGGCTCACAACAAAGACTTTTACAACTATCGCGAACGCGCCATGCACCGTCTGCGTCGCATAGGGGAGGAGGCTGAGGCCTTGCCGCCACGTGAGCGCAAGCGTGCCATCTATGCCAAGTCGGAGTTTGACATCGTAGCCGCCACTTATTTCTATTACATAGGATTGGAGGAACCGATGCACCAAGCCCTTGACAATCTCGACCCCGACCAACTGGAGCAAGACACAGCCCAGTATCTCAACTATCTCTACAACTATGGTTCGGGCGGCGCCTACGTCAACGGCACCGTAAACCAAATCAACCAAGAGGAGTTCGACCGACTCATCGAATGCTATATGCTGGCGAGCAATCCCCAGCATCCCTATCCATACTGGCAGGCCAACGCCCTGCAAGCCATCAGCGAGCACCTGCAAAAGGGCGAGGTGAGCGATTTCTTGATCAAGAACAACCTGCCCGCTTTCCAATATCTCAACACCGAGCAGATGCCCAACCATCTCTTGGCCGGCAATCTGGCGCAGCGTGCCCTCAACCTCTTCTCTTCATACGGCGACGTATATCAGACGGCTGGAGCCTATCGCACCCTTGCCGAGTGCTTCTGGGCCATCGACGACTATGCCTCCGCAGCCGACTGCCTGAACCATGCGCTCACCGACAACAAGGCCATCAGCCAGGCGCCCGACCTCGTGGCTTCCATCCGTGAGCGACTCTGCCTGGTATACTCTGCCGTCGACGACAAGCCCAAGAGCGATTACAACCGCAACATCTACCTCGACCTGCAGGAGATGTCTAGGCAAGACCGGCAGCTGGAGGCACGCGCAACCCTGCTCGACGAGAATGCCGTGCAGCTCAACGGGATGATCGTCGCCGTGGTGGTGGTCATCATCATCGTGGTGGTGTTCCTCTATGTCTTCGACCGCATGAAACGCAAGAATCTCAAGCGAAAATCCATGGACGACCTGCTTGCACCTTTGCGTGAATGGAGGCAGGAAAATGAGCAGAAAATCAAAGACTTAAAGGAGAAGCGAGAAGAAGTGCTCGAACAGCTCGGCGTGACCCGTATGCATATCGAGGAAAATAAGAAACGCAACCTGGAGCAGCGTGCCAAGGTATCGCTCGTGAACAGCATCACGCCTTTCATCGACCGTATGATCAACGAGGTGAACCGCCTGCAAGAGGGAGGCGAGAGCGAGGCGGTGAGACAGGAGCGCTATCAGTATATCTCCGAGCTCACCGACAAGATAAACCAATACAACAACGTGCTCACCGAGTGGATTCAGATGCGTCAGGGATCGCTCAACCTGCGCATCGAGAGCTTCCCGCTCCAGCCCCTCTTCGACATCGTGGCGAAGGGCAAGATGAGCTTCCAGATGAAGGGCATCACACTCGACATACAGCCTACCGACGCCGTGGTGAAAGCCGACCGCATCCTGACGCTCTTCATGATCAATACCATCGCCGACAACGCCCGCAAGTTCACCCCTCGTGGAGGCAAGGTGAGCGTGAGTGCCCACACGGTGGATGTGCCTGGCAAGAGCCCAGCCATGCCCGGTGGCTATGTGGAGATTACCGTAGCTGACACCGGCAAGGGCATGGACGAGGATACGCTCGCCCATGTGTTCGACCGCACCTATACCGGTGGCCATGGATTCGGACTCCTCAACTGCAAGGGCATCATCGAGAAATACAAGAAGGTGAGCAGCCTCTTCGGCGTATGCCAGATACAGGCAGAGAGCCAGGTGGGCGAGGGCAGCATATTTACCTTCCGTCTGCCTCGTGGCATCCAGCGCAGGGCTAGCCATGTGGTGGGGAGCGTGGCTCTCCTGTTGGCGCTCGCCCTGATGCCTGTGGGGGGATGGGCGAAGAAGGCATCCCATCACCATCACGACAAGAAGGAATACCGCCAGTCGCTCGACTTGCAGAGGGCAGACGACTTTGCCGACAGTGCCTACTTCAGCAATATCAATGGCACCTACGAGCGAACACTCGATTTCGCCGACTCAGCCCGCTACTATCTCAACCGTCATTATCTCTCCCTCCATCCCGATGGCAAGTACCTCATGGTGAGCCATCCGCAGGTGGGCGAGGCGGCAGAGCTGCATTGGTGGCACGACAGTGTACCTACCAATTACGACGTGATTCTGGACCTGCGCAACGAGAGCGCCGTAGCTGCCCTGGCACTGCACAAATGGTCGCTCTACGACAGCAACAACAAGGTATATACCCAGCTGTTCCGTGACCGCAGCGCCGATCGCACGCTCGACGACTACGTGCGTACCATGCAGTCGTCGGAAAACTCAAAGACGGTGGCCGTCATCCTGTTGGTTATCCTGCTCTTGCAATTGCCTCTGGCTTATTACCTGCTCTATTATCGCCATGTGCTGAGCTATCGCTTCGCCGTGGTGGAGAAGGCGAGGGAGCAGAGCATCAGCCATGCCGAGAACGAGGAGCTGAGCCTGGAGATGGCAGAGGACGAACTGCACCGCGCCGAATATGAAAACGACAAGTTGCACATCTCCAATTCGGTGCTCGACAACTGTCTCTCCACCCTCAAGCACGAGACGATGTACTATCCTTCGCGCATTCGCCAGCTCATCGACGGCGACCGTTCCGACGTGGCTTCCCTGCGTGAGCTCGTAGACTATTACAAGTCGCTCTACACCATGCTGAGCGCCCAGGCGATGGAGCAGGTGGAGGGCAACGTGAAATACGACAAGTTCCTCAATCATTGGCTCGGCGAACTGATGAAGGGCAAGGCTAAGAAGTGCACTACAGGTATCATCCAGCAATCTGGCTCCGATTATGCCGTGCTCTATGTGGAGCAGCAGGATGTGAGGTACGATGCTAGCCAGCACGCCCAACTCTTCACGCCGCTCACCAGCGACTTGCGTTATCTGCTCTGTCGCCAGATAGTGAGGGAACTGGGCGAGGTGACCAATCTTCGTGGCTGTGGAATCCAGGCTAAGAGTGGCGATGGCGGCTGCCTGCGCATCGAGGCTGTGGTGCCTGTCAGAATCGTGGAGGAACCTTATATTGATGGAAAATTATAAAAACGATATACGACAATGGAAAATTTTAAGGTAATTATCGTGGAAGACGTGCCACTGGAGCTCAAGGGCACCGAGGGCATCTTCAAGAACGACATTCCGGAGGCGGAAATCATCGGCACCGCCGAGAGCGAAATCGCTTACTGGAAACTCATCAAGCAGCAGTTGCCCGATCTCGTGTTGCTCGACCTGGGGCTCGGCGGCTCCACCACCGTGGGTGTGGAGATTTGTCGCCAGACCAAGGAGCAATATCCCCAGGTGAAGGTGCTCATCTTCACCGGCGAGATTCTCAACGAGAAATTGTGGGTGGACGTGCTCGACGCTGGTTGCGACGGCATCATCCTGAAGAGTGGCGAACTCTTGACGCGTGGCGATGTGGCTAGCTGCATGGGGGGCAAGAAGCTAGTCTTCAACCAGCCTATCCTGCAAAAGATAGTGGAACGCTTCAAGAAGAGCGTCAACAGCCAGCTGATGCGCCAGGAGGCATTGGTCAACTATGAGATAGATGAGTATGACGAGCGATTCCTCCGCCATCTTGCCTTGGGATACACCAAGGAGCAAATCACCAACCTGCGTGGTATGCCTTTCGGCGTGAAGAGCCTGGAGAAGCGACAGGCTGAGCTCATCCAGAAATTGTTCCCAGATGGCAACAACGGGGTGGGCATCAATGCCACCCGACTGGTGGTGAGGGCGTGCGAGCTGCGCATCCTCGACATCGACAATTTGCAGGCAGACGAAGAATAATGATAGGAGATTTCAAAGGTTGTGAGAAAAGATAAGGTTTTGCCATATTTGGCTTTGGGCTTGTGCGTGGCGCAGGTGTTGGTGGTGTTGGCTTCTTGGCTGTTGACGGCTGCGATGCCCGACGATTTTTTGCGCTCGCTCACCAGCCCCGAGGGCATCCGCTGGTTTTTCGGCTCGTTTGCCGACAATCTGGCTTCGCCTTGGCTGGTGTGGCTGGTGTTGGTGAGCGTCGCAGTGGGAACGTTGCGCGAGAGCGGACTGTTGCAGTACGATCGCTCGGAGTATCGCCAGCGCACGGCTCTCCGCCTGGTGCTGGTAGAGCTGGTGTTGGCTGTTGCCCTCATGTTGGCGCTCACGTTGGTGCCCCATGCCATCCTCTTGAATGTGCTGGGAGGCTTGCTGCCCAGCAGTTTCTCTCGTGGCATCATTCCCTACATCTGTCTTTCGGTGGTGATGATGAGCCTGAGCTATGGGGTGATGAGCGAGCGGCTGAAGGGCATCCGTGCCATTTATCGGGCGATGAACGAAGGCATCAGGCTGATGGCTCCCGCCTTTCTTTTCTATGTATTGCTGATGCAGCTGTATTGCTCCATCAAATATCTGATGTAGCAAAACTCCCGCTAGACTTTTGGATTTGCCTAGCGGGAGTTTTTGGCTTAGATATGGAAGTGAATCTGTGCGAGCCACTTCTTCACGTCGAAACAAGGGCATTCCTTATGCACGTTGGGCAGGTCGCGATGACCTAGGATTTCGGCGTCGGGATAGTCTACGCAGAGGCTTTCCAGCAGCATTTGCAAGGTCTCTTTCTGTGCGTCGGTGCGAGTGTCGGCAGGCTTCCCGTTCTCATCGAGTCCTCCCTCGTAGCAGATGCCGATGCTGTGGACGTTGTAGGGGTAGGCGTGTGCCCCTTTCTCCTCCTCGGGGCGGCATGGGTATAACACGCCGTCCTTCGTGATGTAATAGTGGTAGCCGATGCTGCGGAATCCACGTGCCAGGTGGCAGGCTTCCAGCTGCTCTACGGTGAAGTCTTGTGTCACACGAGTGGCACTGCAATGTACCACGATCAGATTGATTTTTCTATTGTTCTTCATGGGTTCTTTGGATTTTTAAAGATAAATATTCAGCTTTTCACACGGATTTATTTAACTGAACACGAATCTCTATCCCTTGCAACTCTGCACGCAGAAGGAGCTGAGGGCTGCTGTGAGGATAGTGATGATGAAATTGATGACTTTCTTGATGTTTTCTTTTTTCATGATTTCTTGTTTTTTTAGTGGTTCAACATTTAGTTTTTGTGTCGTTTGGTGATAGGCGACGGAGCGTATACTATCGCCGTCGGCAGCCTAGATGCCCAGACACCCGTTCAAGACCAGTTCCTACTTTATCTCTGGCTAGCCCCTTTCCTTTTCGGGCTCTGTTGTAGGTCTTCGGAATGTCCCTGCCGCAGCTAGGCTTGCCGTCGGCGATAGTTGCAGGTTGTTTATTCTACAGTTCCGTCGCCGTCGCCCGAGGCGCCGCCTTGGTCTCCCTTGTCCTCGGTGTCCTTGTCGTCGGAGCCCGGAGTCACGGGTGTGGTAGGACTGTCGGTCTCGTCATCGTCGCCCAGGATGCTGCTGGCGTTCTTGGCGCTGGTGTCGATGGCGAGCTGTGCGTTGCTCAGTTGGCCGGTGGCACGTGCGCGGAGTCGATAACCCTCGATATACTTGGCGATGCTCCAGTCCTTGACGCTGTCGGCTCCCTTCTTGTTGATGATGCCGATGGAGAAGATGGCGAGGTTGTCTATCTTCACGGCGATGTTTTGGAGCACCAGTTCCTTGATGCACGCCACCATGTCGGTGAGCACTCCCGTGATGGCGCCCGGTGAGAAAGGCGTGTTGTGTTTCGCCATGTGTTCGGCGAGTTCGGCGATGCCGATGGTCTGTGTTACTACCGGGCGAGCGTAATACTTGCCGAAAGCTTGCTTGATGGTGGTGTTCATGTTCTTCACCAGTTTAATCAGAATCATAGTGGTAATTTTTTAGTTTTGTAAGTTTCAAGCCTAGTCTAGAATGCTTGAGCCAGCCTCTCTGACTGACATTGCAAAGATACGACATACTTCAGGTCCCAACTATGCGATTTGTGTCTATTGGGTGGATTCGGGAAATAAAGTCTGAATTTTCACTTTTAACTGAACTTTCGCAAGTAATCAAGAATGATGCACCCAGAAAGGGCGCATGAGGTCTTAGGAACTCCCCGCATCTCACGGATCGTCGAGGAAATCGACGATGGCTTCCACTTGCTGCTTGCTATAGAAATGGGCAAACTTGCCGGTGGGGCTCCTCTGTATCATCTGGGTGAGCTCGGGGCTTCGCTTGATCCAGCGTACCAGGCGATTGAGGGCCACTTTGGGGGTAGCCGTGGGGAAGTAGAGCATGGCTAGCTCAGCCTTTCCATAACTTCGTTTCTCTATCATATTTTCTTGGTTTTTACGGTTCTTATTGTTGTCGATTGTTCTCCAAAGATAAAATATTATCTCCGAAGGATAGGAAAATATCTCCGAAGAATAGAAAAATATCTCCGAAGAATAGAAAAATATCTCCGAAAGATAAAATATTATCTCCGAAAGATAGGTTCTTATTTAGAAGGGCATTTCGTCGGGCGGCAGATTTTCCGTGCCGTCCATCTTGCTGTTGTTCTCTATCTGGTCGTTGCGCAGTTCTATCACTATCCAGCAGGTGCCGAAGTGGCGGTGCACCTTGGTGAAGCCTAGCTCGTCCATCACCTTCGAGATGTCTTTGTTCGACATCGTCTGGCGGAAGATGGGGTTGGTGCAGATGCGCTCGATGACATCGCTCGCCGTGACAAACTTGGTATATTCCGGGGCGGTGTCGCGACCGGGTACCTTGTAGAATTTCTTGATGCGCTCCACGATGTAGTTGTTGATGCGGAAGTATTCGTTGTGGCGTTGGATGGCCTCGTTGTCCTCGGCGGTAAACCAGTATACCCATCCCTTCAGCTCGCCCTCCTGCTCCGGGCTCTCTTCCTTCGCCTTCTTGCGTGCTTTCACCTCTCGGGCGAGAGCGAGGGCCTGGGAGTAGATGCCCTCGTAGTTGAAGGGATAGTCGATGGGGCTCTGGATGCGGTCGATGTACCACATCAGGTAGCGGCGGTTCTCGCTGTCGGGAATGATGTGCAGCTCGTTGCTCGTGGCGCAAAATCCGGCGTTGTTTTGCAGCAGGCAGTCCCATTCGGCATAAGGGATGCGCATGCTGATGGAGCGCTTGGTGATGTTGCTCTTGAAGCTGCTCTGGTTCTTGCCCTGCACGATGGTGAGCTCGTCGAGGCATACCAGGGCCTTGCTGGAGCACATCTGCAGGAAGTCTTTGCTCTTGTAGTCGCCCGTGGAGTCGTTGGCGAAGTATTTCCTCAGGCTAGGGGGCAGCAGGTGGTCGAAGAAGGTGGTCTTGAAGATGCCGCCCTTGCCCACGAACACCATGATGGCTTGGTTGGTCTCGTCCTGGCATAGCCAGCCCACCACCATGTTCACCAGCCATTTCTTGAAGGCGTAGGCGAAGTCGCGGGGGGTGTGGCGATAGCCGGTGGTGTGCTTTAGCGTCACCGTGTTGGCGAGCTCGGTGATGTAGTCGGTTTCCCCGTCCCAGGTGGGCAGGGAGCTCAGGTATTCCTTCATCGGGTTGTAGTCGGAGCTGAAGCTGCTCCTTATCACGATGTCTAGGTTCTTGGTCGAGGTGTAGATGCCGTCTATCTGCATGCTGATGTATAGCGAGTTGCGCACGGCGGTGTCGATGTCGGTCCATTTCAGATAGCGGTTGTTGCTGTCTAGGCTGATCGACCTTATCTGATACTGGTTGCTGATGGTGTTGTGGTGCAGCTCATATCGGGTGCCCAGCCATTGCATGATGTTTTTCAGGGTAGCTTTCTTGTTGTGCTTGCCGTTCATCGTCCACGTGCCCTTCTCGCCATGGCCGTACACCCATCGGGCGGTGCGCTCGGTGTCGGCATACTGGCTGCCGAATTCCCTGTTCATCCATTCCACCACGTCTTCTTCGGCGGCTCCGTAGTTGCGGCAGAAGGTGGCAAACCGCAACACGTGGTTGTGGTGGTGATGGGGCTCAAACTGCTCCTGCCATCTCTGAGCCATCTCCTTCACCTTCTCTATCACTTCCTGGCTGGTGGGGGGTGCGGCGGCCTTCTTCTCATTGCTCCGCCTGTGGGAGTCGCTGTGGGAGTCGCTGGGGGAGCCGCAGGTTGCGTCGGCTGTCTTGCTTGGCTGTGAGTCGGCGGCCTTCTTGATGTTCTTGGCGAGGGCTCTGACTTTCTGCTCAGCCTGGCTGGCTAAGAAACTCTCTATCTCCTCCGGGAGGATGGGCATCACGTCGGCTTCCCAGTTGAAGTAGGCCTCTGGATCGTAGGCGATGCCGCAGCATCTCACGATGTCTTTGCATTGCTTGTCCGACTCCTTGCCCAGCAAATGGTCGTATATCCTCATGGCTTTTTCGATGGCAATCAGATGCAGTTCGGTCACGGTGAGCTCGCATTCCTCGGGGCGCTCGTAGCGCAGGAGGATGCGGCATCCCTTGCCCGACACCGTGCGATAATATACCATGGTGTAGGGTATATTCAGGGCCTTCGGCTTCAGTCTCGCCAGTTCTTGCTCCGATAGGTCGTCGTAGTCGAGCATCAGCCAGAGGGGCTCCTTGTAGAAGTCCTTGATGGTCTTGCCGACACCCCTGAACTGTACGCTTGGCGAGATGGCGGGCAACCTCCTTTTCAGCTTCTCGGCGGTGCTCTTGTCGATGTGCAAGAAGGCGCGATGACCCTCGGTGAGGGTTTTCACAGGACCTTCGCTGGTGATGAGCTGGCGCAGGTCTTCCTTGCGGCGAAGGGGCGTGCTCTTCGTCGTGTTGAGCGACTCGAAGTAGGAGGGCAATGGCTCTCTTGCCTCGTTTAGGTTTTTGGAGTCGGGCTCCGTGGGTGGTTGTCTTTTATTTTCCATTGCTCAAAGTGGTTTAGTGATGTTATTTTAGCATGTGCAGAAGTTTGTGCCATGCCGCTGTCAGTTTGTTTACTGGTACTTTTTGCCTTACATAGGCGTTGGATTCGAGATAATCGCATAGTTCGCCATAGGTTAGGTTCAATTCCCATTGGCACATCTCTTGCAAGAATTTGGTTTCGAGTGCCTTGCATGGCACGGACTTGTCACGCATATGATTCTGCGAGTCCATGTACTTGAGCTCCAAGCAGATGGCCATCTGCATGATAAACACCTGGTCGGGTAGCGGAAAGCCTTCCTTTTCCATCCTCTTGAGGGTCAAGCGTGAATGCATGTGCTTAAAAATCCTCGTGGGGGTGACTCCTAGTTCTTTGGCTATTTCTAGCATCTTGTTGCATCTTCCGATGTGAAACGCTTTTGTATATTCTGTAAAAGCGATAGAATTATTTATTTCAATCATGCTGCAAAGGTACGGATTTTTTAGCGAATTTCAGCCGACGGTTATAACCGTCGATTATAAGAAACATTAACAAAGTTAAGAAACCTTTCGGTGACGGTGACGAAGTGTTTCCAAACTTTTTAAAAAATGCACTTTTTTATGTATTTTTCCTTTTTTCCTTTTTAATTTCAAATTATTCTATATTTTTCTATTTTTTCTTTTTTTCCTCATTTTTACGCGTAGAATTATAGAAAGTTTTATCACCGTCACGTCACCAAATGGCTTAATACGCTGGTTTTCAGACAAAGTTTGGTGACGGACAAATGTTAATAGCTTTTTAACAAATAAAAATTGATTACAAAAAAGACTTGCCCCGACCTCACGTCGGACAGCAAGTCTCCATTACTTGATTTATTAACTCTCTAATTTATTGCTTATATCATCGTTTTTTGTTTTTGCTTCGATTACATTGTTTTACATTTTTTTATCTTCTGCCACCGAAATGACCTCCACCGTTGCTGCCACCATTGCTGCGACTGCCACCGCCAAAGCTTCCACCGTTGCCGCGGCTTCCACTGTTGTTGCCGCCTCCGAAGGAGCGACCGCCACCAAATGAGCTGGAGCTAGGAGAGCTGGAGCGTGGGGCAAATCCGCCGTTGCTTGGACGGCTGTTGTTGGTAGAGCCACCGCCGAAAGAGCGATTGTTTTCGCTAGGGCGATTGCCGCCGAAGATGCTGTTGCGGTTGTTGTCTGGGCGATTGCCATTGCCGAAGCCACGGTTGTTGTTGCCGAAGCCACGGTTGTTGTTGCCGAAGTTGCGGTTGTTGTTGCCGAAGCCACGGTTGTTGTCTGGGCGACCGCCATTGCCAAATCTTCCATCACGTGTCACGGTGGTGCGAGTGCTGCTCTGGCGAGGCAGGTTGCCGAAGGAGCGACCTCGGCCGAAATCACCGCGGTTGAATCCATCGCGCATGCCCATCCTTGGCAGACCGCCTGGGCGAGGACCGCCAAACTGGCGTCCGCTGTACCAACTTCTGCCACCATTCACTCTCCAGCTATGGCCTCCATGGTAAGAAGCGAAGAAGTGAGGTCGACCGAAGAAGAAATAGTCGCGGCGAGGGTAGCGTGCGTAGATGCCGAAATGCCAGTAGCCTGCGTCCCAGTAGAGAGGGCGATAGAAATAAGTGGCATTGCAGAATGCGCGATATTGCCAATCGAGCAGGATATAGCTCAAGTCCATGTTGCGCTGGCGCCAGTATACTCCATATAGGTCGTCGTATGTGTTGACTCCCATCAGGTAGTCGAGGTTCACCTCGTAGGCAGCCTCATACTGGTCGTCGGTGAGATTGAGCTCGTAAGCCATCTTGTCTGTCAAGAACAGAGCCTGCTGGCGAGCCTGCTCATAACTCATTGCAGATGCTGTAGTGAATGTCATCATGAACATCGCTACAAGGGCTATAATCATTCGTTTCATAATCGTATATTTTTTAATTGTTATACTTCTTGTTTTATTTTTCTGCTGCAAAGATAGTGTGTTTTTTCGGGCCAGGGCAAGGATTTCCCCTAAAGAGGGTGGGGAAAATCCCTATCATGTGTTTTTCGGGCGATTTTCTGCATGAAAAAGGCCGGATTGGTATATATATAAGGTATGATTGCTTATAGATTAAGGTATGATTGCTATATAATTCAAGTTTCGCAGGTAGATAATGATTCGGGCTGAAGGCCCAAAAGCACCTAGCCTAGGGCAACGCCCTAGGTAGTTTGATAGGAATAAAGTGCGCCCTGAAAGGGCAAAAGCTTTATTCTTAGGCTAGCAGATATAATGCTTTTGCCCTTACAGGGCGCATCCTATTTGCGTATGCAACCCAGGGCGTTGCCCTGGGCTAGGTGCTTTTGCCCTTACAGGGCGCATTCTTGAGTACTTGCGAAAGTTCAGTTAAAGAGTAAAAGTATTTTTTATTTCTTTTCCTCAGGCACCAGGAACTTGTCGCCTGTCTGCTTGATGAGCTCCTTGGCATACTTCTCTGGATAACCAGGGCGCTTCACGGTGGCTCCCAAGCCCTCAGGGGTCTTCTCGAATGAACCATCGGCAGAGGTAGGCTTGATGATCATGTCGTTGTACTTCACCACCAAGGTCTGGAAGAGCTGCTGCCAGCGAGCCAACATCTGCTGCGCCTTCTCCACGCCATAGTCGTTGAGATACTTCACAGCCTGCTGAGGGTTCTGGGCGTAAAGCTCCTGGGCCTTCGCCTCCACCTGCTTCTGGGCTGCGAAATAGCTGTTGTCGAGACTATCACGCACCTCCTTCAAGGTAGGGAACATGAGGCTGTAGCGAGGATACACCATGTTGCTCGTCATGTTGCACACCCAGTAGGCGTTCTTCATGCTGAAATGCAAGGCATCGGCACCAGGGGTGTTGTAGCACTCTGGGCGCTCGGTAGAAGAACAGTAGATAGGCGTGAAAGCCACCATGTTGGCATCGTCGTTGCCAAACCACAGCACGCCGCCAATCTCTCTTGGCAACCATGAGCGCATCTGGCTCACGAAGACGAAGCCGCTCTGCTGGGTGCTCACTGGGCGCTCGTTGAAGCACTGCTTGCCATCCACCTTGAACATCAATGGCGTAGGGCGATATGGCATCTCCCAGATGCCGCCGCCGATGTCGGAGCCGTCGGCCACTGAGAGCGGAGTGCCCTCGTAGTGGTCGCGCATCACGTTCTCCACGTCCTTTACGCTCACCTTCTTGTCGGGAACCACCCAGAGAGGCATGTCCTGTGCATTAGGGTCTTTGCCGAGAGCCCAGTCTACATACTGGCTCATGTCCTTGAAGTGGTTCATCAGCGCCCACGCACGGGCATCGCAGAAGCGGCGACCCGAGAAGTCGGGCTTGGCATATGCCATCTTCCAAGAGAAGTCGGCGTCCTTGCCCTGAAACCAGCCCTTGCTGCGGGCGAAGCTCACCACGTCCTTGGCATACATCACGTTCTTCTTGTCCTTCATGTTAAACTTGCCGATGCGGCTCTGGTTGGCATGGGCGCAGATGGCATCGTCGGGTATGCGCTGGGCCACCCAAACCACGCCCTTGGAGCCCGGGCCCTTGCCCATCATCTCCATGATCCACGCCTCGTTGGGGTCGCAGATGGTGAAGGTCTCGCCCTCGCTGTTGTAGCCGTAGGTGTTGGCTAGGGTGGTCATCACGTGGATGGCCTGGCGAGCGGTCTTGCTGCGCTGCAAGGCGATGTAGATGAGCGAGCCGTAGTCGATGATGCCCGTGGAGTCTACCATCTCCTCTCGGCCGCCATAGGTGGTCTCGCCGATGGTAACCTGCCACTCGTTGATGTTGCCGATGACGTTGTAGGTCTCGGCAGCCTCTGGTATCTCGCCATGATACTTGTTGGTGTCCCAGTCGAAAATCTTGCGCATCTCGCCCTTGGCGTGCTTGGCCGCAGGATAATGGCAGAGATACTGGAACATGCCGTAGTCGTCGGCACTATACGAACAAATCACGGAGCCATCGGCCGAAGCCTTCTTGCCCACGATGAAATTGGTGCAAGCCTCGGCCTCCATGGTGCCTGCCATCAAGCCGACAGCCACGAGAACTGAACTAAAAATCTTATTCATATATTTTTATAATTATTATATTGAAGTTTCGCTAGTAGAGACAATTCGGGCTGAAAGCCCAAAAAGCACCTAAAACAGGGATGAAAGCGGGCTGAAAGCCCAAAAGCACCTAGCCTAGGGCAACGCCCTAGGTATTTTGACGGGGATAAAGTGCGCCCTGTAAGGGCAAAAGCTTTATTCTCAAGCTTGCTGATATGATGCTTTTGCCCTTTCAGGGCGACATTCTTGCTTGTATATTACCCAGGGCGTTGCCCTGGGCTAGGTGCTTATTGCCCTTTCAGGGCGCTTCCTCCTCTGCTTCCCCCCGGGGCGTTGCCCTGGGCTAGGCGCTTATTGCCCTTTCAGGGCGCTTTACCTCTGCGTCCCCCCCCCGGGGCGTTGCCCTGGGCTAGGTGCTTTTGCCCTTTCAGGGCGCTTTACTCGCAAGCCTTGAAGCTCATGTCCAAACCTTTTACAGAGTGGGTCAAAGCACCCACGGAGATGAAGTCTACGCCCTGCTCGGCATAGTCGCGGATGGTATCGTAAGTGATGCCGCCAGACGACTCGGTCTCATACTTGCCAGCGATGATGTCGACAGCCTTCTTGGTGTCTGGCACAGAGAAGTTGTCGAGCATGATGCGGTCTACGCCGCCGTGCTTCAACACCTGGTCGAGCTCGTCGAAGCTGCGCACCTCAATCTCAATCTTCAGGTCGAGGCCCTTCTCCTTGAGATAAGCGTGGCAACGGTCGATGGCGTTGTCGATGCCACCGGCGAAGTCGATGTGGTTGTCCTTGAGCAGGATCATGTCGAAGAGACCGATGCGATGGTTCATGCCGCCGCCAATCTTCACAGCCTGCTTCTCCAGCATACGCATGCCAGGGGTGGTCTTGCGGGTGTCGAGGATGTGGGTCTTGGTGCCTTCGAGTCGCTTCACATACTTGGCAGTCATGGTGGCGATGCCGCTCATGCGCTGCATGATGTTGAGCATGAGGCGCTCAGTCTGGAGCAGGGAGCGGGTCTTGCCCTCCACGATCATGGCGATGTCGCCCTTCTTCACGTGGGCGCCGTCCTGGATGAGCACCTGCACCTTCATGGTAGGGTCGAAACGGGCGAACACCTTCTTCGCTACCTCTACACCTGCCAACACGCCATCTTCCTTGATGAGGAGGTGGCTCTTACCCATGGCGTCCTCTGGGATACAACACAAGGTTGTGTGGTCGCCATCACCGATATCCTCGGCAAACGCCAAGTCTATCAACTTGTCTTCTAATTGGTCTACACTTAACATAGTCTTATTTCCTTTATTTTTATTATTATTAATACAAGTTTAGCAAGTAGATAAAGATACGGGCTGAAGGCCCAAAAGCACCTAGCCTAGGGCAACGCCCTAGGTAGTTTAATGGGAATAAAGGGCGCATTCTATTTGCGTATTCTACCCAGGGCGATGCCCTGGGCTAGGTGCTGTTGCCCTTTCAGGGCGCATTCTTGATTACTTGCGAAAGTTCAGTTATTAATATCTGAATTTGAATGGGCATTTGTTTATAACAGCTGGTTGTTCCAGTGCGCCCGAAGGATGCCTTCCTCGTCGCGCACCACATGGATTTCGCCACCGAGCCATTCCGTCATCGGCAGCTCTTCGCGAAACTCATAATAGTTTACCACCCTGCCCTCTTCTATCTCTACCACGGCCTGGCGCAGCAGGGAGCCGTCGGGCAGACTCACCTCGTGGGCGCCACATCTACGAAATTCTGACATATCGCTAGCTTTAAAAAAATTCTGACATAGAGCTAGCATCTAAGGCCTGCCGCTCTCCATCCTCATCGGCTCTCCCGGCATCGGCAGTCTGCCACCCGTAGGCGGCATCTGAGGGTCGGGAGCACCTGTAGGCCGAGGTCGGTTGGCGGTGTCGATGCGGGCACTGTCGCCCTGTGACGAAGGCTTGGGAGCCACCACCTTCTGTGGGTGCATGCGGATGAGCTTCACCTTGTCGATAAACATCAACTTGAGCGTGGTGGCAGAACCAGCATCCATGCCGAAGCCACCATTGCAGAGCATAAAGTAGCCCTTCACGCATTTGATGCCAAGGCTATCGTTATCAGCGAGTTCCACCGTGTAATGCTGAGAGCTCTGAACGTGGATGACAGACTGTGCCACGCTATCGTTCTTAAACTGCACTGCGAGCATGGCGATGCCATCTCTCATGCCATCCTGATAGATAAACTGCGACTCGAAATCGAGGCGCAAGCGGTCGCCCTTGTGGAAGGCTGTGTCGGCATCCACACGGAAGCTGTAGCTGTTGAAGCCCTCGTCGGTGGAGAACACCATCGACTGGGCACCCTTCCAGATGTTGGCGGTATCGCCCGTGGCAGAGAGATTGTCAAAGTCTGACATTCCCGAAGCATCGCCACCCAGCGCAACGGTTTCCTTGTCGAGTCGGTCGGCTAGGTCTTTGTACACATCGTGCATCAGCTCGGTATGGCGCATGTAATAGACCATCGAGCTATCAAACTCTGCCGAGGTTACGTCATGCTTCTTGAGCACCGCCTCTCGATAGGCCAGGTTGTTGGCTTGCGCCCCGCGCGGCTCGCTCTGCGCCATCGCCAGTGCGATGTGGTAATCGAAGAGGATGTCGGTCATCTTGCCCTTCGAGAGCACGTCGTTCGGAAGCGAAGGCTTGCACGAGGCTAGGATGGCGCACACGCCCATCACGAAGCAGATATAAGCGAATGCCTTTCTCATTTCTCGCCCTCCTTGTCATCAACATGGTTCACTTCGCCCTCATTCTCCTTCTTCTTGCCGCCTCCCAGCTCTTCCAGCTCCTTGCGGCAGAAAAGCAAGAGGGAGATGATGCCCACGGTGACGCAGGAATCGGCAAAGTTGAACACTGGGTCGAAGAACGTGCCATGCTGGCCTCCCAGCACTGGCACCCACTCGGGCCATGTATAGCTGAAGAACGGGAAGCGGAACATATCCACCACCTTGCCCATCAACACAGGGGCATAGCCCTGCCCGAAAGGCACTAACTCGGAAAGATAATAGGGAGAGGCTCCCGTGAAGATGAGTCCGTAGAAGATGGAGTCGATCATGTTGCCAATGGCTCCCGTGAGCACCAACGCCACCATCACGATGTAGAGCAGGCGATAGGTGCCACGCTTGATGATGCGGTGAAGATACACGCTCAACACCACGATGGCCGCCAGGCGCAACAGGCTGAGCCAGAGCTTGCCGATGAACGACATGCCCCAAGCCATACCATTGTTTTCCACAAACTCGATGTAGAACCAGTCGGTTACACGAACAGACTCGCCAAGGCAAAAGTGGGTCTTGATGTACAGCTTGATAATCTGGTCGATAATCAGGAGCACAACCACCAATGCCGTGACGAGCCATCCGATATTTGTTTTGCTTACTTGTTTCATTTATTTATGTTTTCTAGCCTCCTTGGAAGCTACACTCAATGTGGCGTGAGGTACCGCACGCAGACGCTCCTTAGGTATCAGCTCACCTGTCTCGCGGTCGATGCCGTAGGTCTTGTTCTCGATGCGCACCAAGGCAGCCTCCAAACCCTTGATGAATTTCTGCTGACGCTGAGCCATCTGGATGATTTCTTCCTTGCTCTGGGCCTCGCTTCCCTCTTCCAAAGCCTTGTAGGTAGGTGAGGTGTCGACCACATCGTTGCTGTCTGAATGGTTCAGCTGGGTCATGCAGTCCTTGTAGGTCTGCTTAGCCACCTTTAATTTCTCTTCAATGATAGCGCGGAACTCTGCGAGTTCTTCGTCACTATAACGTGCTTTTTCGTTAGCCATAGATATTATCTTTTATGTTTATAAGTTATTTTGTAAATTTATTACTTTAATTTTAAGGTATCAGAAGTTAGAAGCCAGTAGTTTCGAAAATGAACTTCTAACTCCTAACTTCTAACCTCTTTCTATATTAAATTTTCTCTACGAGAATGTTCAACTTGAAGTCATCAAACTCGGTCTCGACACCTGCGTTCTCGCCGATTTCGATGCTGTCTGCCAACACCTGACCCTTGATGTAATCGCCGAATGCTTCGATGGCGGCGTTGGTCTCCTCGTGAGGAGCCACAGTAACCTTGATGCGGTCGGTAATCTCCAGGCCAGTCTCCTTGCGGAGGTTCTGGATAC
>ERZ808246.344-NODE-344-length-40311-cov-6.493790_pt1 | contig 40311 bp, 72 predicted proteins | sample MGYA00521083_ERZ808246 | MGnify/ENA primary metagenome ERZ808246 (study PRJEB31516, sample SAMN03275577) | gut metagenome | biome: mammalia-associated habitat; material: feces | host: Papio cynocephalus | place: Kenya | collected 2012-07-07 ...
GAAAACGTCACCCTTATAGGACGCACGCGGGGCACGCGGGGCACGCGGGGCGCGCGGGGCACGCGGGGCACGCGGGGCGCGCGGGGCGCGCGGGGCACGCGGGGCACGCGGGGCACGCGGGGTAGGACGCTGCCACCACACCACACAGCCACACAGCCACGACCACAGCCACGGCCGTGGGCACGGGCCACGGCAAGGGCAAGGGCAAGGGCAAGGGCAAGGGCAAGGGCAAGGGCAAGGGCAAGGCTAGCCCGCCCGCGGCCGTCGCGGCCGCAAAAAAATCTCGCAGCCAAAACACCAGGTCAGACGGCTAAAACGCCCGTCGCGGCGGGTGCAGCCGCAAAAAAGTCGGCTAAAACCCTTGACGGCTGTAAGCCCGCGGGCTTATAGTGCAAACAGTCGCAAGGCAAGAGGCCATGCGACAAGGCCCGGCCACACGGCCGGGTACCTTGACAAGGCTATATAGGGAAAGGAGGGAAGAGATGGAAGACCTGCTAAACGTCGTAGAGGGCGTGCTAGCCGGCTTGATAGTCGAGCTAGTCACAACCCTCTACAACAAACACAAACACGATAGTAGCAAACCCGGTGACGGTGGAACCGACACCAACGACGATACTCAAGACGTCGACTAGCAACTAGCGTGCCAACTATGCGAGGGCGTTGTGGCGCCCTCGCAGAAAGGAGGCGGAATGAACGTGACAGTCATAGCGATAGCCGTAGCAACGGTACTCGCCGCGATCTGCATACGCACAAACCAATAGGCCCCTATCTGCACTAGAGAGGATACACAATGGAAACCGAGAAAGCAACCGAGACCGTCCCCCGCCCGTACTGCTCCGAGCGCCTGAACAAGCGCGATGCAGTTTGGTACCAGCGCCACGTGTCCGCCTGGGAACTCGCGGATATGACGGGAGGAGCCACGGCCGAGCACGTCGAGGAGTGCGGCAAGCTGCTCGACTCCATCCAGCGCCATGCGCTTGCAGCGGCGAGGCACTGGGAGGCCGACAACGACCCGCGGAACTTCGACCGCGACGGAAAGCCGCGGCCCGCCCACCAGCGCGAGGAAGAGCGCTTGCAGACGCGATGCACGAAGCTCAAGAAGCGTCTGGAGGATCTCACGGGCGGGGCGCTGCGCCTCGAGAGCCATGGGCTCTATCTGTCGGTCGTCGACAAGCGCGGGCGAGACATGTACATGCTCCACTGGTTCGACTAGCACGCCCGGGCGGCCCCACGTGGGCCGCCCCGCAGAGTCCCCTTGCGAGGGGATTCGGCGGGGCGAGAAGCCCCGGGAAACGAGACGATGGAGGAAAGACTATGCAGCAGAGTTACACGGTCGAGCGCGGGATGCGCAAGAACATGACGCACGAGCGCAATGTGGAGGACGGTGTCCCGACGGTATGGGATTTCGAAAGTCTCGAGAAGGCGAGGGCATTCTTCGACGACATGGACCCGCGCGACGAGTGGGACGGCCTCGCGAGTTCGGACAAGCGCCCGGATCGTTTCGTCGAGGTAGGCCTGTTCGCGTGGGACGAGGACGGCGACGGCGAGATGCTCGACGCGAAGTGCTACCCCGAGGAGGCATAGCCATGGCCGGGAAAGCGGAGTACCCACTCAAGACGGCCGGCGACGTCCTCGTGATAATGCGGTACCTACGTGACAAGGGCATTCCGTGCGAGTGGTCCGGCATATGCGTGTGGCTCGAGGGGACTTTTACACCCGCTTCCGAGCGCAACCTCGAGAAGCTGGGCGCGAGGTGGGCGAAGAAGCGCGGGCAGTGGTTCTTCCGCGCAGCCGAGGGGATAGTGCTCGAGGAGGCGGCGGCATGACGTGGTGCGGCTACCTCGTGTGCGGCGAGGATGGCCTCGTGGTGCCATTCGAGGCCGCGCACAAGTCCAAGCGGGCGGCCATCGAGGCGGCGGAGCGCTATGCATTCGAGGAGCGCGGGGCAATCCCCACGGAGTCCTACGCATGGGATTCTGCCTCGCATCCGGGAGAGCTGTACCAGGAGGCGGCGGTGGAGGCCGCGCGGGACGGCGTGACGGGCTGCTACGGGCTCGAGACGGGATTCGAGCTGCTCGACGTGGTGCACCTCGAGCCGCGGGATTCGGCGACGTGCCTGTCCCAGGCACGCGGCAACGGCATTCGCGAGGCGGATCTGCGCGGGCTCCTCGCGGCCTACATGACGGTGGAGGAGACGGTGGAGGAGAGCGACGTGGAGCACGATTTCCTCGCGCTCGTGGAGCGCATGGGCGCTTACTACAACTAGGGCGGCCCCATTTGCGGGCCGCCCCGCCGAGACCGCTAGGAAGCGATTTCGGCGGGGCGGAATGCCCTCCCGGTGAAAACGGCACCGGAAATACGAGCGGGGCGGTATGCCCCCCTAGACGAGGAGGATTTTACCATGGACGGCAAAGAGTATCTATCCGCAGCATGCGAGTCCGTGCGCGAGGAAATTGAGAAGGCTTTGGGGAATGGCAGCATCTACGACTATTTCGAAGATCGCGATATCTACAGAGAGGATTTCACCGCGTCGATTTCCCACCGTGGCGCTGTGTATAGCAGTGTCTCCTTGATGGTCGCATTCGGCGGGCCAAACGTCTGCATAGACACGGGCACGGGCGCAATCGAGGGTTACTGGTGGGGTGTTCGCGCGTCTGCCCCGCTTAGCGAGGAAGCAGTGGAAGCAATCGACGCATGGGAGCTGGAGCGTCTCCAGTGCATCGGGATAGATATCGCCTAGTACGGGAGGATTATATCATGGAGAAGCGATTTGACGGCAAGCGCGTCGTGGGCGACGTGTGGGAGGGAGCGGGCTACTACCGCTTCCGCGAGTGGGTCGAGACGGACGGCGATTTCGCTGTGGACGATTGGAGATTCGCGGAGGTCCCACCCGTCGTCTGGGTCGAGGACGAGGACGGTTTCCGCGAGTGCACAGCGGTACCGGAGGGGAGCATTTGCGTCGTCGAGTACCTGGGCGACGAGGCTCTCGATTGCCATGAGGCATCCAGGGTAGTCGAGGACCTGTGCGGTGATTTCGCTGACGACTTCGACCTCGAGAAGATCCGCGATGGGCTTTTTCAAGAGGAAAAAGCCGGGAGCGGGCTCCTAACGAGATTTTTCCCAGTGAGCGTCACGGACGACGAGCTCGCGAAAATCTTGGACGACGCCCATTTCAGCACGCTAGACCGCGTCGCTCTCAAAGTGGCCGACATGCTCGCTGGCACTATCTACGAGCTGCTTCCCGGCGACGCTTTCCATGCAATCGCCGAAAGAGTCTACGAAAAGCACGAGGACGAGACCAGGGCCTATTTCTCCAGATGCGTCACCGACGACGAGTTCTGGAGCATCGTCGGAGAGATTGCGGACGAGTACGCAGGCGAGGACGAGTAGGGCATTCCGAGACGAGGAGGAAGCACGATGGAAAAGCATTTCGATTTGCGCGACGGCAATTTCGCCAGCTACGAGGAGCGGGAGCACGCCATCGCGGAAGCGGTGGAACAGCTCGAGGGAAGCAGGTTCGACCTCGAGCCGCACGACGACGGGACCGGAGGCTACGCGGAGCTTCGGACGGATTGCGGGGAGACCGTCGTCTGCCGGGCCTGGAGTATCTACAGACTCCTGGACGAGTTCGCACTGCCCGTGCACATGAAGACCGTGTCCGGGGTCGATTTGACGCTCACCCCGGACGGCTGCGAGGTAGGCGGGAAGCTCAAGCGGTTCGACCGGGACAGCGAGTACGGCTACATGCTGCTCAAGACGAAGTACAAGGGCGCCAGCCCATACTGCCTCGCGGAGTACGTGCCGTTCATGGGCTGGAGCCGTCTTATCGAGGACGGTATGAGGAAAGCGGGCTGGATAGCATGCTAGCCGCGTTCGGCGTGGGGCTGGCCGCGTTCTTCGGCCTGTGCACGCTAATCGAGTTCTCGTAGCGTCGCATTCGGCGGCGGCAGATGGTACGATTCTGGGCGTTCCCAGGAGGAAGGGGTTTCTCATGTGGGGCAAGGACAATTTCAACGAACAGGGCACCGGGTGGGCCGTGCAGCGGGTCGGTTTCGCCGACGCGGACTACGGGGTCTGCAAGCTCGACGGCAAGGTGACGGCAGAGGCCGATTTCAAGACGTTGACGATCTGCCCGGAGCGCAGGACGGCGAACGCCATTTGCAGGGAGTTCGCGACTGAATGCAAGTCCCAGTGCTTCGGCACGGCGACGTTCTACCGCGTCGTGGAGGTCTACATAGTCGATTTCGAGGAGGGGTTCGATGGTCAGGACTAGGGGCGGTTTTCGCATGGAGCGCGACGCCATGGGGCTTTCCCAGACCGACGTGGCGCAGGGCTGCCACGTGACGCGACGTACCGTGCAGTACTGGGAGCGCGACGGGAAGCCGCCGGAGACCGCCTGGACGTGGCTCGCGGGGATGCGCGTGCAGTTCGACTCGATGGTCGAGGCGGCCGTGTCCGCACTCGATTCCGCACCTGGCGCGAAGACCGTCTCAGTGGCCTACTACCGCAGCCAGAAGGAGCACGACGTCCACGGGAGAGGTCCCGCACCATACGGGATGGTGAACGCGGCCACGCGGGAAGCCGCCAGGATAGCGCGGGAGCGCGGGTTCCAGGTCGAGGCGTTCTTCCCCGAGGAACACGACCCAGCGCTGGATGCGGCGAAGGAGAGCACGAGAGACTAACACGAGCGAGAGACATTCTGTCGGAAAGGATGCAGTGTCATGAGCAAGGTATTCGACGAGAACGGCGCCGAGGTGGATTTCAAGGCGGCTGTCAACATGATGGACGACGGTATCAGAGAGGAGCTGCACGCGGAGATGGCGCCATGCGGTGACCAGGAGTTCTTCGAGGCGTATGCGGAGGCACACGAGGAGAGGTTCGGGGAGAGCTTCGCGCCGTATGCCGGGGAGGCCTGGTAGAGAATGGACGTGAACGGCACGATCAGGGCGGCAGCTGAAGCCGCAGGGCTTGGCATAACGGCACTAGGTCCGCGCCTCGGCCACACCAGACAGTACGCTACAAGCATAATGGCAGGATCGACAAAGGCAACTATTCTCGCAGACCTGCTCGCAGCTTGCGGATTCTCGTTGGCCGCGGTTCCGGATACCGAAGAGCTGCCAAAAGGAGCCATCGTCATAGACTCGCCGACGCTCGGGACGGACAGCAGGAAGCGGGAGCTGGAGCAGCAGCTGGAGAAGGCGAAGGCGGAAGTCGAGCGCCTGGAGCAGGCCATCTCGAAGCTCCAGACGGATTAGGGCAGCATCTCGCGGATGCCCCTCGCGGCGTCCGCGGCGCGGCGCATCGTGGAGTCCGACTCGAGGAACTCCAGCCCGCGCATGGTTATCCTGGAGTTCGAGAGCGCGATTTCTCGCTGCGCGTCGCAGGAGATGGCGGACACGCCCCTGACGTACCCGTCTTCCGCGAGCATCAGCAGGACGTTGTCGCGCATCGCGCGGCTGGTCTCGAGCGATTCCGGGGACAGCGCGTCGGGGTCGCATTCCTCGTTGCCCATCTGGGAGCGGAGCGCCCTCAGCGCCCTGTAGGCCACCTTCAGCGATTCGTCCATCCACCCGCCCCCGTTAGCTCGTCCAGGCCGCAGCCAATCGCGTCGGACACGGCGAGCCACGACTCCAGGGTGCCGTAGCCCGCCTGCTTGCGCATTCGATAGAGCGTGCGCTCGGATATCCCGGCAGTACCGGCCACGACGGCGACGGACAGCCCGCGCGATTCCATCGCCTCGCGCAGCGATTCGGCGGTGCCCATCACGCGCCCCGTTCCGGGCGGCGCAGCTCGGATTCGAGCATCCACTTCAAGTGGCGGTAGCGCTCCATGCGGTAGTACATCGCGGAGTCGGCGCATTCGGCGGCGTTCTCCATGCGCTCGGCCTCGGCCCTCAGGTCGGCCACGGACGGGATGCCCTTGGCCCAGGCCTCGCGGGCCGTGACGGCGATATCGAGCCTGCCCATCTCGGCGGTGAGGGCGACGCGGTAGGCGCGTTTGGCCTCGATTGCCGCGTCGTGCGCGGCCTGGCGCTCGTCTATAGCCGCCTCCCACTCGTCGAGCGCGTCCTCGCACGCGTTGAAGAGCGTTATGCCGTCGTAGGCCATCTCGCCTCCTGGTGACGTCTCATCCAGACGATTCTACCGCGTCGCCTGCGGGACATGGGGCCGATTTCGGCCTGCCGGGCACACGCGGCTCGGCGCGGTAGCGGTTCAGCGATTCGATGGTCACCATCTTGCGCCCGCCTACCTCCTCGACGTCCAGCTTTCCCGAGGAGACGAGAGCGGACACCCTCGGACGCGATACCCCGAGCTCGTCTGCTGCCTGCGCCTGCGTAAGGCAAGACATAGCGCGCGACTCGTCCTCGGAGACGTCTGCGGTGAGTACGACCACTTCTGCGACGTGCGTCATCCTTGGGGCTCGAGCCCCGTCGTCCATAAGGTCAGACGCCTCGAGCTCCAAGACCTCCTGCGCGTTCCCGATCGCCTCGGCTCGCGTCTTCCCGCTTGTCGCTGCGAACCCGAACTGTGGGAACGTCGCGGTCCACACGTCCCCGTCCTTGACCAGGACGCATTCTCCTGTCAGCTTCATTTCCCTTCCTCCAGACGAGAAGCGGGCGGGACATCGTGCCCCGCCCTCGACCCTAGAGCCAACCCGCTTGCCTCCGTATATAGCCCCATTCCTGCCAGGACGGGTGGTCATTGCCCTGGTTCCTGACGGTCACCCTCAGTGGCCCCTTCCGGAACCTCCTGTGGTCACCGTTGGATTTCGCTTCGGCGAAGCCCTCGGAGAACAACCTGCGGATTATCTCGCGGTATGTAGGTGGTTGCATGCGATTCCTCCTTCCGTACCGCGAGATATATATTAACTTATTTCATATCGTTTTGCAATGTTGTTAACAGTTTCGTTTCGGCTCGTACCCAACCGGCCATTCGACCGCGTCCAGGTAGCGCTCCTGGACGTAGAGCAACTCGTCTCGCGTCTTACCATTCGACGATGCCGCCATCGTGACGCGCTTGGGCTTGCGGTCGACCTCGACGCACCCGTCCGGCACCTCGTAGCCGCTGCCGATGACGGGGAACGGGACGGAGCCGAGCCATTCGACGTACTCTCCATAGTCGAAGGCCGCGTACCCACTTGCGCTCGTCCCGACGTATGGCGGGTCGGCGTAGACCACCCCCCCACCGGGACGGGCACCATGCGGTAGTCGAGGCGCGACACGTGCAGCCTTTCCAGCCCTTCCAGCCCTTGCAACCTTTCCAGCCCTTGCAACCTTTCCAGCCCTTCCAGGCAGCCCACGTGCGACTTGTCCCCGCTCGGGACGCCATCTTCGCGGAGCGTCTGCATGAACTTTCGGTAGTGCATCCGCCGTTCGTGCAGCGACGGGGCGGACAGCATCCTGGAGGCCTCGACCTTCACGCGCTCGGACGCTCCCCACAGGTAGCTCTCCTTGTCGTTGCCGAAGCTGTAGAGGATCGCGAGTGCCTCGTCCTCGGACTTGAGCTGGTGGAACTGCCCCTTGTCCGGGACGGTGGAGGAGCCGTCGAACTCGCCCTCGCACGCGGCGCGGAAGACCCCGGGCGCGTCAGTGAGGTCGTTGGCCACGACATGCTCGTACTTGCCTGACAGCAGGGCGCAGTGCGTGACGGCGCACCCGCCCGCGAACACGTCCACCAGGACGTTGGCGGCTGGCAGGTGGGCGACCACCCATTCGGCGATGCCGGACTTGCTGCCTTTGTAGGGCAATCCATACCTCACCGTCTCCCCCAATCGCTCGTCCCGAGCAGCGCCGACATCGCCACGATGCCGGACGCGAAGCCCGCCAGGAAGCTAGCCATTCTCGACCACCGCCCCGCAGTTCGGGCAGTACCTGGGCAGCTCCAGCGTCGTGTGGCCGCAATTGCCGCAGACCCAGCCCTCGGCTCCCTCGTCCCAATCGGAGGCGGGGTACATCTCGCACGTCGGCCCGTCAGTTTCGCTAGCCTTCATCGCCCTCTTGTTCCAGCGCTCGAAACTATCGGCGGCGAACCTGCAACTGTTATCTTCGGAGAATGTGACTACGGCTCCGCACTTGCCGTTCATGCAGGTGAAGAACGGTGCTTTCGAGACTTTGTACAAAGTAACGTCCACAATCGACCCGCAGAACGGGCATCTCTTGATCTTCTCCATCACCACTCCCCCTCGACCATGCGGCGGGCGTAGCTCCCCGCCTTCTCGCAGTCCTCGCGCCAGTCGCCCTTGCGGCCAGCCCTCAGCGCGTACTTCAGAACGTTGCCGAGCGCGAATGTCCGGGCATAGTCCAGGCCCGCGCTGCGCAGCACGACCTCGATGACCTCGATAGCCTCGGGCCTCCCGTCCTCGGGGCGGTAGTGCTCAGGCGTCTCCATCGTGCAGCTCCCTCGTCACGTCGGCCATCTTGACGTAGAAGGCGAGCACGTCCTGCGCCGCCGCAAGGTCGGTGCCGTACTCGGAATAGCCGCTATGGAACCGCTCCCTGCCGTCCACGTACACCGCCGCCGCCACCTCGTCGCGGTCTCTGAAATCGTCGTGCCACTCGGTCAAGGTGACGTTGTACCTGCCGGACTCGTCCCCATAGCAGTGGACGGTCTCGTGCCACTCGAGCTCCGGTATCTCCTCGCTCATGACTCCTCCTTTGCCAGCTGCATGTCCTCGTACCTCATCTTGCTTCCATCCTCTCGTAAGCCTCGAAGTCGAACCTGTACCGCTTGCACTTCCAACCGCCCTTGCCGTCGGAGACGACGTTCTTGACGCTGCCCTTGCACTGGCCCACGCCGTTGTGGCCGCGCCGGCACCTGTCGCACCAGTAGTCGCGCCACTCGGGACACGCCATGACCCGCTGCTGCCTCATGCGTACCTCCATCTCATCCCGCGGAACCTCCACCCGCGCTTGATAGCCCTGCGCATGTCGCCTCCGTCGGAGCCCACCGAGGCCGCAGCCGCCGCAACGGAGGGGAACGTGGTACCCGTGTCGATGCAGACCACGGGGCGCGCGCTGACCCTGTACCGGGTGCGCTGCCTCTCCGCCTCGGACAGCGGGCTGTAGTCCGGTGCCATGCCCCAGTCGAACGGCTCGAAGTCGTCCTCGAACTCCCCGTGCGCGTTCACCCACGTCGTCATAGCCAGCTCCTCCCCACCAGGGCGCGGAACTGCTCCCGCGTGTGCCCCTGCTCGTATCTCACCTGGCACGCCCGCTTGAGGTCATCCGACAGCGACGCGTCCATGTGGACGGACCGCGGCGAGCCGTTGTGGCAGCGGTTGCACAGGTACGCCCAGAAGCCGTTCTCCTCGCTTATGCGGCGGTTCGGGTTGCCCGGGTACACGTGGTGCCGGCACTCTGCGGGCGCCCCGCACAGCAGGCACCTCGCGTCGGGCGGTATGCGCCCGTCGTAGGGCCATTGCGGCTGCAGGATGCTCTTCCTCACCTGCGCATCACCCTCTCCGCTATCCCGCGCTCGACCGCCTCGCCTATCGTCCCGGACGCCAGCTGCACCAGCTGCACCAGCGTGTCCAGCGTCATCACGGCCAGGTTGTCGCCGAACGCCGCCGCGCCGCAGCCCTCTCGGTGGGCTATCGCCACGCCGAAGCTCGCGCGTGCGTTCAGGGCCTCCAGCTCGGCCTCGTCCACGTAACGCGGGAAGTCGTTGCGCTTGCGGTCCTTGCACTCGGCCACCGCGTCGAGCGCCCCCACGGAGAACCTCACGTCTCCGCAATCGGCCTTGCCGTGGAGCGCGACGCGCTCGGCTCGGATGCCGTTGGCGTTCAGGTAGCCGACCACCGCCGACTCGAAGCGCGTCCCCTTCTGCTTCTGCTTGCTCACTGCCTTCCCCTTTCCCGCAGCACGTCGGCCACGGCCTCGTAGTCTTCCATCGGCACGGTGACGGGCGTTCCCGACGTGAGGCGGTAGGCCGTCGTGGTGGTGACCCCGTACTCGTCGCGGAACTCCACCGCCGTCATGCCCCTCGCCACCTCGACGAGCCGCCTGCACTCGGCCCTGCCGCACATCCCGTCGTCGCGCGGCTCCAGCCCTGCGTCGTGGGCACGTCTCAGGGCCTCGTAGTTCTCCTTCGACAGCCTCGTAGGGCGCGATGCCACCAGACGCGATATCGCCGATGCCGACGCGCCGGTCGCCCTCGCGAGCGTCCGCTGGCTGCACCAGTCGCGCGTCCACTCGGCCACCCACTGCCTGGCCTTGGAGGTCTGCTCCACGGTCGCGAGCCCGCGGTCAGAAGGCTCCCCCTTCGGCCTCGCCTTCGGCTTCGGGCGCTTCTTCGGAGCCAGGTCGCGCTCGTCGAGCAGCGGCCTCTCCCGCGTGTCGCAGCGCTCGAACTCGCCCGTCTCCTCGCAGGTGAGGGCGCGGTAGCACGTGCCGAGGCGGGCGTAGAGGCAGTCGATCATGCGCACCCCGCCTCCTCACGCGTCCACTTGAGCCGCCTGCCGTCGAGGATGCAGCCCATGCGCTTGCACCAGCCGACCTCGACAGACCCGCCGTCGCTAGTGGGGACGCGTGCGATCGTGTCCTCGCCTTTGAGCGCCTGCTCCAGGCAGCACTCGCGGCACGTCGTGGCCGCGTCCTCGCGCGCCTTGCGCGTCTCCTCCATCCCGCAGTCGAACCCCGCGGTCATCGGGTCTCCGAACATCTCATCTGCCTCCTGTTCACGCCGTCCATCTTCACCCGCTCGCACCTCTCCTTGAGGCGTTCCACGACAGCCGTCCACGTCGCGTCCGGGCGGCGCAGGAACTGCTCGGTCGCGTTGGTCGTCACCACGACGGGGACGCGCATCTTGTACAGCGCGTCGGTCACCGTGTAGGTCAGCTCCCGCACCCAGGGCGTGTCCCTCTCGCGGAACAGGTCGTCGAGCACGACGAGGTCCATCCTGCACAGCGACTCGACCACCTTCCCCTCGCCGCCGTAGGTCTGCTCGGCGCGTGCCCTCAGCTGGCGGATGGAGGTCATGAGGCACCTCCAGCCGTCGTCGAGGAGCGCGTTGCAGATGCATCCCGCCAAAAAGGTCTTGCCGCGGCTGGACGGGCCGTGGAGGATGAGCCCCCTGCCCTCCCGCCTGGACTCGGCGCGGAACGTGCGGATGAAGCGCGACACGGAGTCGAACGCCGCCTCGTCGGTGTCGGGGGCGCACAGCGACAGCAGGTCGCGCCTGCCCTCCTCGGCGAACTCGCCCGCGAAGCACAGCCTGCGGTTCGCGTCGAGCCTGCCAGCCCTCTCCTCGTCGCTCTCCTCGTGGCGGGCGAGGGAGGCCAGCTGGTGCTCGTGGACGATGGGGAACACGGCCCCCGTCGCCTCGTCGGGGACGGTCTCCTTCGGCCTGCCGCAGATGCCGCAGACGAGCACGCCGCCGCCGTCGCGGAAGTCGCCTCGCTCGGCGTAGAACGGCTCGGAGAACTCGGCCTCGCGCCTCGCCGCCTCCACGTCGACGCCCCACGACCCTGCGGCCCGGAGAAGCGCGTCGGCGAGGCCCTGCATCGCGGTCACCACTCGTCGGCCCTCCCGTCGAGCATCGGCTCGCAGTCGGGGCGGTTGAGCCAGGTCTCGAACTTGTCGCCGAACACGGCGTTGGGGGTGACGTAGCGCGGCTCCCACACCCCCGCCGTCTTGCGGAGCACGGCCTTGAGGTCGTCGGGCGTGCGCCCGTTGTCGAACGCCTGCCGCAGCCCCAGCCGCGCCCTCTCGGGGAAAGCCAGGACGGTCTGCCCCGTCGCCTCGTTCCAGGCGTCGAGCGCGGCGTGGAGGAAGGCTGGGAAGCCGTCCCCTCCGCCCCCTGGGTCGCTTCTGCCGCCGCTGCCGCCCTCGTGGCATGCGGTGGCATGGCATGGATTGTCCTGGTCTGGGCTGGATTGGGTTGGATTGGTATGGCCTGTATTGGTATGGCTTGGTATGGTATGGCTTATATAAGGGGGGTTTCCGTTTTCCGAAACCTGTTTTGCATCCTCCGTTTTCTTCGAAACGGGGGTTTCGGCTTTCGGAAACTGGTTTTCGTTTTGGGAAACGGGGGTTTTGCTAGTTTCGCAAACCTCGAAACCCCCGTTTTCCCTGCGGTTTTCCTCCTTGCCCTTCTTCGACGGCCTCCCGCCCCTGTTCTTCGTCCTGGCGTTCACCGAGTTGTCTATGTCCTCGCGAACGCCCTCGAAGACGGCCAGGAGCCACGGGGTCGTGAACTCCGGCTCCGTCCCAGCCGTCCCGTAGGCCGTGATGGCGAGCGCGAACTCCGCCACCGCCTCGGCGGGCAGCGACTGGAGGACGCGCGTCAGCTTCGGGAACCAGGTGAACGTCCTCTCCTCCACTACGACCACCCCTTGGCAGCGGCCTCGGCCTTGCACTCTGCCGCGCTCACGATCCCGTGGTGCTTGCTCAGCAGCCTCGCCACGGCCTCCCACTTGCGCTCCTCGTCGGGCCACGGCGCGAACGCCTTGAGGCACGTGGCCAGTGCCCTCTTCGCCTCTTTCGTCCACTCTTCCATCGTCTGCCCCCCTGGCTTAGAACGGGATATCAGAGTCGCTCATGTACGCGTCAGACGGCTCCTGCGCCCTTCCGCGCCCACGTGCCGCCCCACCGCCGTTGGAGCCGCCAGAACGGCTCTCGTCGCGCCTGGACATGAACTCGACCTCGTCCACCGTCACGTCGAGCTTGCTGCGCTTGCCGCCGCCGTTGCGGTCTTCCCAGGAGCTGTAGTGCAGCCGTCCCTCGATGGCGACCTTGGTACCCTTCGTGAGGTACTGGGCAAGGGCCTCGGCACGCCTGCCGAAAAGAGAAAGATCCACGTACTGTGGGAAGTCCTCCCAATCCCCCGTCTGCTTGTTCTTGCGGCGCTCATTGACGGCTATCCCGAACTTGAGAATCGACATTCCGCTAGGCGCTTGAACGAGTTGTCCATCGCGCGTCAAATTTCCAACGAGAAAAACCTTGTTTACAGACACTCCGTTACCTTCTTCCATGATTTTCGGGTCTTTATCGCTTTCACCATCGTTGCGCTTATGCCGTAATCGCGACCTATCTGCGCATATGTGCCTTCTCGCTTGAATATCTCGATGACCTCGCCTGGCGTGAGTTTCACGGCGTGGAAACGACTCCCCTTGCCCTTGCCGAGAACCCTGTACGCATGCAGTTGGTTCTCTGACCTAGTAACCCATTCGAGGTTTTCCAAACGGTTGTTCGTCTTATCCCCGTCCTTGTGGTTCACTTGCTGCTTGTGCTCTGGGTTCGGGATGAATGCCAAGGCGACAAGCCGATGCACGCCTACCTGCTTGACGCCTTTCTTGCCCATGCTCAAACAGACCTTCTTGTATCCGCTCGTCATGGTCTGCTGTCTGAGCACATTCATCGTCGGGGAACCGTGCTTACCCCCTATGCTCATGACATTACCGAGGTTTGAGACCATGTACTCGTCCTCGAACCCGGGGACCCAACGCCACTCTTCGTCCATGTTCACCGCCTGTGCCGTAGCGTCATCGTTCCTCCACTTCCTCGGTGACGGAGCCTGGGATGGCCGTCGCCACAGTCCTGGACACTTCCGTTGCCTTCATCTGCTTGCCCATCTTCACCAGCTCCGCGTAGAGACCCTCGGCCTCGGCGGGGTCGCCCGTGTAGTGCCTGTAGCCGCTGACGAGTGCGGAGGGGTCTCCGCCCATGCCGCGTATCTTGGCCACGCACGCGTCGATCTTGCGGATGAGGCCCTTGTCCACGCCGCTCTTCCCGTTCGCGTAGTCCGCCGCGGCGTTGCCGTCGTCGTCCTCCTCGCCCACGATGCCCCAGTCGCATTGGGCGGCCTGGCGCTTGCAATAGGTGAGGTTCTTGCCGAAGACCTGCGGGTTCTCGTCGAACGCGAGCGGGACCGTGGAGAGCTGCAGCGTCTCGCTGCCGTCCGTGACGGACGTCTCCAGCACCGTCTGCCCGTCGCTCCTCACGACCTGCAGGTATGCCAGGCCGTTCGGGACGCACGCGTCTCGCACGGCGCCCAGCGTCGCGGCCAGCGAGGCGAACCTGTTGCGGAAGTGCGGGTTCTCCGAGTCGAGCGGCGGGTTCCTGCACATGGCCCATGCCGCCGCGTACCTCTCGCTGATGCCCTTGCCCTCTGTCATCTCTCTCCCTCCAGGAGTCTCTGCATGCCCTGCGGCAGCTCGTCTCTCATCGCGTCGAAAGCCTTGTGCATGTCCAGGCGCGTGGAGACGTATCGCTTGCCGCGCTTGGTGACGCTTCGCACCTCGGCCATCTCAACGCCGTCGGGAAGCTCGCCCGTCTCGTCGAAGTGCCGCATCGCGGCCCCGAAGTCCGACACCGTCCTGGTGCATCCGTTGTCGTCGCACCACGCGTCGAACGCGGCCTGGTCGACCACTTCGGGGCGTGTGGTGACCTCCGACTCCTCGGGCGTGTCCACGATGGACGCGGTGCCGACCTTCTGGCCGTTGACGGTCATGTCGATGGACTTCGCGCCCGTCTCGGCATGGAGGCCGAACGCCCAGTCCTCGTATTGCCGCTTCATCTCGTCCACGACCCCGCCGAAGGCCTTCTCGTAGAACCTGGCCTTGGCGTATGCCTCGCGTTGCTCCTGGTTCATCTCGTCGGCCCCTTCTCGGAGAAGCAGGCGACGATGCACGCGGTGGCCTTGTCGAGCGGCATCTTCTGCTGCGTGTCTATCTGGTAGGCGACGAGCGCGAGTGCCGACGTGAACCCTTCCGCCCACGCGTCGAACTCTCCCTGCTCATCGCGTCCGACGATGGCCCTGGCCCTGTCGATGGCCTCCATCGCCACGTTCCCCGACCACTCGAACAGCGGCAGGCCCTCTCCTGTTGGGAAAAACATCACATGCCCCCCATCGCGTATGCCAGCGCGACTGCGGCGACGGCGATGACGCCGCCTGCGGCGATCCATGCACGGTCTGCCGCCGTCTCGACGTGACAGCCCTCCCAGGGGGCCTGCACGGGCGGCTCGTCGAAGAGCACCGCCCTCGCGTAATCCAACTTGCTCATGTTTCCTTCCTCCTTCTCGAGTACCTGCCCTCCACGGGGACACCGGGGAGTTCACTTAGGCATTGGCTTGTATTTCCACGGGCTCCCGGGCAGAACCGGACGAGAGAGACGTGAGAACGAAGGGAAAGCTCCCGGGGTTCCCGTGCCCGGTGGCCCCGTGGGGGGCAGGCGTTCTTCCTGGCTAGCAGCCCGCGGCTTCGAGCGGGACGGGCCTGGGGATGCGCCACACGGCCCCGACCTTCACGGCCCCGTCGAGCTTGCCCTCGCGGCAGAGCCTGCGGACGGTCACGACGTGCACGCCCATCAGCTCCGCGTACTCCTCGGGCGACATGTAGTAGGGGTTGACTCGCTTCATCTCCATCACCTACTCCTCGAGGAACGTCTCGGGCGGGACGCCCAGGTACTTGCAAATCTCGATGTACTCATCTGCCTTAAGCGCTCTCTCGCCATTGAAGAGCTGGCTTGCAGACTGCCTGCTCAATCCGATTACGCGTCCAAGTTCTGCTCTGCTTATGCCCTTGCTGGCGATGTAATCGGAGATGAGTTCGTAAACCACTGCTTCCTCCTAGTCGAGTATTACTTGACTTTGTGTCAATCACAATAGTCAAGTGGAACTTGTCTGTCAAGATATATTTGACATCTTTTCTGTTTTTCGTACACTTGTCTTCGAACGGAAAGTACGTTGGGGGGAGGCTTGACATGAACTACAGAGCTGCAATCGCGAGCGTCTTGAATGCCTTGATAGAACAGTCTGGAAAGACCGCTAATGGGCTCGCCGAAAAATGCGGTGTCTCGCGGCAGGCTGTGTCCCTATGGAGAAAAGGGAACACCTCCATGAACGTTGACAAGCTGCCCATGATCTGCGCGTACCTCGACATATCTATTTCCGACTTTTTCGAAATGGTCGAAAAGACAGTCGCTGGCGATTAGCAAAGCATAGGCACCACCTCCCCGTGTCAAGTATCTACTTACACAGGCTTGAGGCAGTTGACCAAGTATTGCGGATTCATTGACGATTGATTGATGGGAGGGTCCCAATGGGCAGGAGGGTCACGAACGGCAACGGCTCGATACAGCCTCTCGAGGACAAGCCCAAGACCAGGTGCCGCAAGTGGAAGCTTCGCGTGTCCGTTGGGCGCAACGGCCACGGCGGGTACTCCCAGAGGACGCGCAGGTTCCACGGAACCTACTCGGAGGCGAAGCAGGCGATGCGCGAGTTCATCGCGGAGCTGGAGGAGGCCATGCCGAGCCGCGAGGACACGTTCGCGGCCTACGCGGAACGCTACCACGCCAGACGCATGGAGATGGGCGAGCTGTCGCCGAGGTCGCTGCACGCGGAGGAGGAACGCATCAAGGCCGTCAAGTGGTTCCTCGGCGACTGCAAGGTGCACGACATAACGCCCGCGATGATGGAGGACGTGTACGCCGCCCTCGCAGCGGGCAGGGGCCCTAGCGGCAGGCCGCTGTCGGGAACGTCCGTTCAGTCAATCCACAAGACGATGAACCCTCTCTTCAAGAAGGCCGTCAGGGACGGAGTGGCGATGCGCAACCCGCTCGACATGGTGCAGCCGCCGAAGAGCACGACCAGGGAGCGCGTCCCGCTCACGTTGGAGCAGATGCGCGCGATCGTCTCCTCCATCGACGCGTCGGATGCCATGCAGCTGTCCATCCTCCTCGCCGTCACGACGGGCATGAGGCGCAGCGAGGTGTGTGCCCTGACATGGGGCGACGTTGAGGGGCGCGTCATCCACGTCCGCAACTCGATGAACGAGGACGGCACCCTCAAGCCGCCGAAGTCTGGCAGGGGACGCGACGTGGTCTTGCCGGAGTCCGCGTCCGCGACGCTCGAGGGCGTGAGGAAGCCGGATGGGTGGCCAGTTGTGAGCAGGGGAGCTGCGGAACCCGTGACGCCGGGTGCGCTGACGCAATGGTGGAACAGGAACAAGAGGTGCTTCGAGGGATGCGGGGACAAGCGGTTCCACGACTTGAGGCACAGCTACATAACGCAGTTGTCGCGCTCGAACGTGCCCGTCAGGGTCGCCCAGAGGCTCGCGGGTCACTCCGACCCGTCAGTCACGCTGAACGTCTACACGCACGCTGATATAGCCGACGAGCTGGCCGCAGCCGATGCCCTAGACGAGGCCCTCGGATGCGAGAACGCGTGAGTCTCTTTGACCTTTTTTTGACCCCCCTGTTCCCACATCATACTCGCTGCCCCGTGAAACAGGGCTGTGACCTGCTGTTTCACCTATATGAGACGACGGCTCGCACTCGGCTGTTCATAACCTCCGTGTTAAATCTGCGAGCAAAATTTTCCAGAATTTCACGAAACGATATGTGCAGGTCAAAGGACGTTTTTTGCGCAACCGCACGGCACATTCCGAAACCCTATGAAATGACCCGTTTTTAACAGTTTCGGCGTACTTTCTGACCTTCTTTTTGACCCCCCTGGGCGTGTCGAGGATGCTCCAAGCGGCAAGTCGGGCATTGACAAAACATTGACTGCGCTTGAACAGTCCCCTCCCAATCGGTTACAAATCTGGTGGGGAAGGGAACGGAGGAAACATGTACGTCTCTTTTGACGAGTTGCCCCCGCAACGGCAGGCGTCGCTGCTGTCCTCGCTCGCCCTCAGGCCAGAGGAGCGCAGGCTGCTTCTCCTGCGATACGTGAACGGCCTCGATTACAGCTCTATAGCCGCCGAGATGCGCTTAGCGAAGTCCTCGGTCGGCCCCCTGCTGACCCGTGCACGCCGCCACGCGGTCGAACTCGCCCGCAAGACCTACCACATAGCAGGCGACGAGACGCGCGTGATGGTCGACCTCCTGGGATGGCGCGAGGTGGACTGGCCCGTCATCTACAACAGGAGGAGGGGCGCTGAAGAGCACCCCCCCCCGAATAGCTAGTACTGCTGGAGCATCGTGCGGGCGTGGGCCAGCTCCTCCATCATGCGGTCGTGCTCGAACTCCCATACCGCCATCATGCCCGCCGATTGCGGCTCTTCCTTGCTGGCACGCTCGACCAGCCTCACCGCGATGGCGTGCAGCCTGTCGGCGTGCTCCATCTCCTGCCTGGCTATCTCGTGGATCGCCTTGCCGCTCTCCTCGTCGCCAGAGTCCCTGAACCAGGAGGCGAGCTTGGAGTAGCCGGCGACGTCGGCCACCTCCTCGCCTATCCTGCGGGCGACCTCGGCTATCGCCCTCATGGCTCCACTGCCGTGACGGCGACGTTGGACACGTCGGATGCCGTGCCGAGGAGCACGACGGTGAGCGTGGACGCGTCGGCGCAGGCGCACCTCGAACCCCTCACGATGGCCGAGAACGCCAGGCTCGCCGTGCCGTTGGCCGCGACGGTCTGCGTGGCCGTCGCTCCTGGGATTGCCACGCCGTCGCGGTAGAGCGCGACCGTGACCGCACCAGCTGCCGACGGGGCCGCCGTCACCGACACCGTGACGAGTACGGGCATGTGGGTCTTGGCGACGATGGACGAGCCGCCCGACACCAGGCCGCAGCCGCTCCTGCGCACCTCCTGGCCCAATGCCACCGTCCCGCCCACTGGGACGGCCTGCGTGGCCGTGTTGGCCGTGTATATCATCGAGCGCATGGCATGCCCCCTAGCAGTAGCCGCAGCCGCAGAACGGGTTCGCGCCCGAGCTGTAGGTCGTGGCCTGCGGGTAGCGCACCACGCCTCCCAGCGCGTTCTGGAGCTGGAGCTGGTTTATCTGGGACTGCATGTCTGCCATGCGGTTGCCCGTGATGGCGTCGAGCACCTTCTGCGTGCCCTCCGCGATTGCGCTCCTGGTCTCGCACCCCTGGCTCTGGATGTTGTAGCTCACGCCGTCGATTGCCCTTTGCGTGGTGCAGCAGCAGTCCGCGAGCTGGCGCGACAGCGCGTAGTCGCCGTCCTTGATTGCGTCTTGCGTCCCGCTGAAGTTGCGCAGGTTCTCGTAGCCCACGGACGCGAGGCCCTGGCTGGTCTGCATGAACTGGGTCTGCATCAGGTCGTTCATGCGGCCCGTCTGGTTCGCGAGGTCGTTGAAGTTCATCGCGTTGCAAAGCCCCGCCTCGGTGACGGGCTGCTCCTGATTGCGGTTTCCGCCGAACCCGCTGCCGTTCCACCCGAATATCATGGCGAACAGTAGGATGAGCACCCAGGCGGAATTGCCGCCGAAACCGTCCTCGTTGCCAGTGACAGCCGCGAGGTCTGCCGGTGAGAAGTCGCTCATGGCTTCCCCTTTCTTTCGTCGTTTATAGATTCTGCGCGGGTGGCCTGCCCGCTACAGGTACCTGCTCACCGAGTCCCAGTCGATGCCGTGCTCGGCTGCTATCTGCTTCGGCGTTTTGCCGCGGCTCTCATGGACGAACCGCGCGAACCTGGGGTCTGACTGCATCATCTGCTCGAACATGCCCCGCGGGTTGCCCCGCGCCGCCTGGCGCAACGCCCCCAGCGGGCTGTGCTGTGGCGTCCCGAATAAGCTGCTCGACATTGGCAAGCTCCTTCCGTATGTCGTCTAGATCCGCCCTCGTGACCGACGGCTCGGGTTTCTCTGGAACCACCTCGGAGAACTCGAACTCGCGGATGGTGGGAAAGCCCGCCCCGTCGGTGGTCTTCACGTAGAAGCGGTCTTCGGTCGCGTGGAACAGCGCGGCAGAGGAATTGGGCGGCATGCGGTAGGCCTGCGCCCCATCCATCCCCGGCACCCTCACGAGGCCGTCGTAGGGCGCCTGGAACGCGCCCTGCGGCCAGCTCGGCACTCCCTGGTACATGTTCCCTCCAATCGAACGTTTGTTCTATTGTCGCGCCTGGAGCCGCGGGAACATTGCCGCATCCTTGCCGAAACTTTGCCGATTCCTTGCGCGAATCGAACACCTGTTCCCTTTAATGAGATAACAGCAGATGCTATCTTTCTTGATTGTGGAAACGTCAAAGGATGGCCTGCCATGGAGCGTTCAGAAAAGCCGATTCAGATACAGATAGAGCGCAAGGACACGGTCGGTGCCTTCGCCACCGATGCCGCGCTCAACATATCGAAGGACAACTACGTCGCTATCACGTTCTTCACCTCGGAGCCGTTCGCGGACATGCACGACGAGCCGAAGGCCGTCGTCACGTCGCGTGTGTACATGCCGTTCTCCTCCTTCGACCGCTTCGTAAGCATGGCGAGCGACGCCGTCGAGCGGGCGACAGAAGACGAGGAGGAGTGACATGACGCACACGGCGACAGCGGCCCTCATGCCGGCGTTTGATTACGCGTCCCGCGCCTACGCTGCAGACCCACGTTCCCGGCACGTTGGGACGCGTCGCGTGAAGAGGGACGTCGAGGTGTTCTCGGCTGAGACGCTAGAGGACGACGACTACTCCGACGATTACGACGACATGCTCGTGCAAGAGGCGGAACGCCGCCTGTCTGGAGACTGTAAGGTCGTCGAATTCGAAGATGTCCTCAAGAGGCTCGGGATGACATACGACGACCTCGATCCCAACATCATCGCGACAGAATAGTGGCAGACGTGCAGATACCGCCTCCACAGTACGTCGAAGAGGCTCTGGACGACCTCGAAAAACTGGACAACAGCGCGAGGCAACGCGTAGTCAGCGCGATGCTCAACACAGCACGGATGATTGTCGAATCAGGCGGGAAATACGGGAAACCGCTCGGAAATCAGAACTCGTCGTGCCTGGCGAATTGCCGCAAGGTCAAAGTCGGGAATATTCGAGTCGTGTACAGGCTCATCAAGAAAGACAATGGGATGCAGGTCATCGTAATTGGCGCCCGCGCCGACAAGAAAGTCTACAAAGAGGCGCAGAGGCGCCTGAAAAAGCTCGGCGCTACTAAACCCTAATTGACTTCGACGAGAAGGCCCCCGCCGATGCGGGGGCCTTGCTGCAATGCACTTGCATGGCACTTCGCTATACGATCTGCTCCTTGAGCTTCTTCCACCGTGCGGCCTTGACGTAGTAGGCGGGGCATGCCTTGCGTCCCGTGTGGCAGTCGTAGTGCCGGATGACGCGCGACGCGGGGATGTTGTGCGCCTTCCTGAGCTTCGCGATGAGGGCCTTCAGCTGCGCTATCTCCTTAGCGGAGAACTTCTTGCCGTTGGAGCACACCTCGATTGAGATGCTCTGGTTGTTCTTCACGATGGCCTTCGCGCCCTTCCACGCGCCCACCGCCCAGGCCGTGTCCTTGTCCTTCACGCACTGGTACACGTCCTTGCCGTCCAGGACGTAATGGAAGCTCGACTTGTGCTGGTCGTTGTGGGCGTAGGCCGCTTCGGCCTTTGCCGATGCCGTGTTTCCCGTGTTGTGGACGACGATGTACTTGCAGCTGTTGCCGCCCGGCTTGTAGTTGCCCTTGTGGGCATAGAGCTTCTTAATCTTCAGTGCCATCTTCTGCTTCCTCCTCCCCGTCGGAGAGGTCTTCGGTGCCGCCCTTGGCAGCGTCCACGAGCAGCTGCCCCGCCTGCGCGGCGGACGTGAAGTTGTGGTTGTGCCAGATGCCCCAGCCCGTGGCTACAAGCATCAGCACCGCGTAGACCACGTCTGCGGTCGTGCCCTGGTCGATGCTCACGCCCACCATGGCGGCGATGTTGACGATGACCACGACGAGTGCCGATGCCGTCGCCTTGACTGTCTCCTTGCTCATTTGCTTCTCCTTTCGCGCCATCTCACATGAGATGGCTTATCGCCTTGCTCCGCACCTGCTGCAGGTCAGCACGCGCGGTTATGACCTTCTCCTTGGCGGACTCGACGTTGCCGTTGAGGTGCCCGCCCTGCAGCGCGATCATCTGCACCTCCTGGGCCTCAAGCACGGCAAGCAGGCTCTGCTGTATGGCCGCGTCCATGTGCTCGCGTGCCGCCTCCTGCTGCTCCCTGAGCTGCTGGTATCTCTTCTGCTGCCCGCGGGTCAGCCCCGATACCACCGTCGCCACGATGCTCCCCACGGCCGCTATCGCCGCTGCGATGACCGCCTCCATCTAGGCCTCCCCCAACGCTCGGATGATCCAGTTGAGGGCGAGGTAGGGCGGCATGTTGTTGTGCGCCGCGCCGCCGCCCTCGGTTGAGGTGACGGCGTTTCGGTAGACCGTGTTGTCGTTCGAGCGCAGCAGGTTCGACCTGCCCGAGCCGCTCGCCGCCGTCGTGCGGTCCACGCCGTCGCCGGCTCCCGCCATCGTGAGGAAGCTGCGGTCGCTGCCCGCCGACGGGGTGTGCTTGTGGGCGGGCATCTCGGAGGCCGTGAGCACGTGGCTCTCCTCGCCGCCCGTGCTGCCCAGGGCGCGCGCGTCGGACGCGCCCAGGGCGAAGCGGCCCCGCATGTCGGGCAGCGTCGTCGTGCCGAGCACGGACGCGAGCGCGGGCCAGTCGTCGGCGGAGAACTCCGAGCCGTCGCACATGAGCCAGCCACTCGGTGCCGTCGCACCCGCGTAGGGAAGCACCGTCCCAACGGGCACGGGCGGGGAGCCCGAGCCGCCCGTCGAAGATATGACGTTGCCCGAGATGGTCACGTTCTCGCCTGCCGTGTAGGTCGTGTCGGTTGCCGACACGGTGCCGTCGGACGCGATGGAGACGTTGTCGCCTGCCTTCACCTGCACTGCCGACAGCGCGGTGCCGTCTGCCGCCGCAAGCGAGACCGTCAGGGCACCGTCAGCCGCCGAGAGCGCGAGCGCGTTGCCCGCGATCCCCTTCACCTTGCCCCACAGGGCCGTGACCCCCGCCTCGTCCAGGTACGCCATCTGCTACTCCAAGTCCTCGATGAAATCGGTCGTTATCGCGTCTTCGACGCCCACGCGGGCGGAAAGCTCCGCGGCCAGGTCGCCCTGGTCGAGCACCTCGCCCGTTATCTCGCCCCACCTGACGGCCTGCGTGACGCTGCCGCTTCCCGCCGAGGGGGCTATCTTGTACGGCTCCAGCTGCACCCGCGCCCACAGGATGCGCACCGTCGCCGAGGGAGTGCGCTCCTTGTCGCTCCAGTTCGTGAGCATCCAGTGCAGGTGGCAGGTGCCCTTTGCCTGGTCGGTGAGGTAGGCGCGGTTCATCGTCACGTAGCGCATCGACGTGTGCCATCCCACCACCCCGAGCGGGTACCACCCGTAGCCGCCCGAGTCCGCCTTCGTGACGGTCACGGAGCCGTCGGAGTTGGCCGTGGAGGTGAGGTAGTTCACGGGGGCTATCGCCTTGCCGCTCGTTATGGTGTGCGACGTGACGGCCAGTCCCGCCCTGGTGTCGAGCGCCGCGTCCATGGCGGACTCCGCGCCCGCTATGGCCGCATCGACCCGCCGCAGCGTCCTCGCCCCGTCCTCGTCCACCCGCGCCGCGCTGGCGGGCTCGCGCGAGACGTTGCCGAGCACCACGCACCCGCCGTCGCCGACGCGCACGATGACGCGGTCGCCCTGAGAGCAGCCCGCCACGGCAGACGTGACGGGAGTTGGGGCATCCGCCCCGTCGAGCAGCACCTCCATGTGGCTCCCGCCCGTCGACACCACGGCCTCTGATACCGAAGACGTGCGCTGGCGCGGTGCCAGAGCCGATATGGCGCGTGCCAGCTCGCCTGCCGCCCTCGCGTCAATCGCCATCCTTGTCCCCCCTCTCCAGCTCGCCCACCGTCTCGGCCACGGTCACGCCCGCGCCGATTGTGAGCTCCTGCGACAGCACCCTGTAGGTGCCCGACATGGCCGCGCGTGGGAGCTCCACCGCCACCGCGTCCATCGGGCGCACCGCGTCGCCGTCGGCCTCGCGGGTGTAGGAGAGCGACTCGCCCGCCTCGTAGCCGTCTCGCACGACGTGGGAGGTCGTGGAGTCGAGCCTGAGGGCGGGCTCGGTAGGCAGCGGCCCCACGTGGACGCAGCCGTAGCCGTCGAGGCGCATGCCCCAGCCGCACGCGTCGAGCACCGCCCACAGCGCCGACAGCCTGCTCGCGCCGTCGTCGAAGACGACGGTGGAGGGGCACGCGGTGGTGCCCTCGCAATCGATTGTCCCGGGGCACGGGGAGAGCATCTTGCGGGCGAAGGCGGCGACGTCGCTTCCAGCGACGAGGGCGGCACCGACCCCCGCGTCGTTCTCCTCGGCTGGCTTGAGCACGGAGTAGCCGTCGGCGGTCACGGTCACGCGGTCGCCCGTCACCTTGCGGGTCGTTGGCGAGAAGCGAAACGTGCCCAGCGCGTTGCCGTCCGCCACGATGCGCAGCCACCCGCCGTCCCAGCCCGCGTCGTGCGCGTCGTACTCGATGGAGGCCGACTCCAGCAGCGGCACGTCGTCTGTGGCAGAGCGCGACACGGACGCGGACGCCACGCGGGAAAGCTCGCCTTCCACGGCCAGCGTCTCGTCGAGGATGAGGAACTGGCACGTCATGCTATGTCCTCCTCCCCGCACACGAAGTCATCGCATTTGACCTGCTCGGTCGATATCGAGACGGAGACGTTCGGCGTGGTCTGGTCGTAGTCCAGCCCGCTCACCTGCACGTCCGCCTCGTAGGCGCATCCGTCGGGAAGGCGGACGAAGCACGCCCCGTCCCACCTCGCCAGAGCACGTACCGAGGCCTGCACGTCGCCGTCAGCGGCCTTAGCCAAATCGACGCTGAGGGATGCCTTGCGCTCGGAGCCAGCCGTCCACCAGCCCTCCTTGGTGCCGTCGAGGTAGACGCGCCCCTCGAAGCCCTTCTCCCAGCTCTCGGACACGGACAGGTTCCACGGGAGCCACACGCTTCCCGTGTCCCAATCGACGCGCATGCGCTTGTCGGTGAGGGAATAGGCGACGTCCACCCAGTCGTAGTCCCCGTCTGCCGTGCGGGTGACGAGCCTGTAGGCCGTCCCCGTGCCATCAGCCGAGTACGGCGCCCACCTGTCGGTCACGGTCTTGCCGAAGGCGACGCCCGTCGCGATCGCCTCGGCACCGTCGGGGGTGACGCGGTACACGTCGCACACGTCGGTATCGACGGCTCCATCGGGTGCCGTTATCGCCACAGCCGCCGACATGTCCGACGGGTCTGGCGTGACGGTTCCCGTCGGCGCGACGGCCTGGTGCGCCCACTCGACGGGCACTGCGTCGGTCGTGCGCGTCGCCTCCGCCCCGTCGTCGTCGGTGTAGGTCTCCTCGTACTCGAACCAGGACGTGTCTCCTGTGACGGAGCCGACGGACGGCGTGGCGCGGAACCTGTACTCCGCGCCGTCCACGAGCTCGCACTCGGCTATCTCGCCCGCGTACTCGGTGCCCGCCTCCTCGGCGTAGACCGACCCGCTCCACACGACGTCGCCCTCCAGCTGCTCGTGGCGCTTGCCGTCTGCGGTAGTCCACACGCAGCCGACCGCGACGAGTGCGAGGAAGACGGTGGCCCCCGCGGAGTTCGAGGACACGGTGAACGGGATGGGACGGGCCGTGATGGCGTTCGCGCCCAGCTTCGGGGACGCTTCAGGCTTCGGGATGATGGAGACGGTCGCCTCTGCGCTCTCGGCCAGGTCGCCGCCGTAGCCCGCCGACACCTTGAGCGTGACGGATGACTTGCCAGCCAGCAGCGACGCGGGGACGCTCGCTGACTGCTCGGTGCCGCCGTTCATCTGCTCGGTGCCGTCCACGTACAGGTGCCAGGTCTTCTGCTCCCCCTTGCCGTTGAGCGTCCAGGTGACGTCGATTGGGTCTCCATCGGCCACGGCCTCGGGTGCCGTGAGCACGACGCCGACGGGCGTTCCAGACGTGTTGCACGCGACGGGGTCGCCCCACTTTGTCTTGCGCGTGGAAGAGGAGCGGCGGGCGCGGAACCAGTAGGTCTCGGATTCGTCGAGATTGGCTACCTTCAGGGTGAGGGAATGGGCGTAGAGACGCTCGTACCATGTCTCCGTGTACCAGATGGCGGCGACAGAATCGCAGGCGAACGGGGCGACACGCCAGCCAAAATTAGCCCCGGTTTTCGCAACTGCCACTTCTCCTGGCCTCGGGTGCATCGTGCAAAGGGATGTGTTATCCGTGCCGGCGTACTCCACTATCTTAGACGTAGGCACCTTCAGGTATTTCGTGGGCCTTGTGCCGCTCCAGGAGAACATGTCTTGCAGGTATACGTACCCACCAGCAGAATGGGCTGCGGCGACCTTCGACGCGTTCTCAGTCCCAGAACCTATCGACCAGAACCAGAAGGGACCATCGATATTCTGGGAGCTAGTGTGCTCGAGCACTGTCGGAGCGCCATCGTACAAGAGGTTTGCACCACTTTCCGCGTCGTACCTGTTATCCGCAGTCTTCGAGTAGTACGTCTTCGTGTCCGACGGCTCGGTGTCGGTCGTCTCGGCGTAGCCCGCCCCCTCGTCCTCCCAGTCCACGTCTGCCATGTCGAAGGTCGTCGGCTGCTCGTTGGACTTCCAAGCGTCGGCGTCCTTCGACCACCCAAGCGTTGTGGTGTCGCAGTCGAGCAGGTCGTCGTCCCAGCAGACCTGGAGCGACACGGACTTGCCGTCCGAGCCGCCCGTGGCGTTGATTATCTGCGGGACTCCCGTCGTGAGCTTTCCCACATCGCGCAGCTCGACGGCCTCTATCGGATCGGATGCGCGGTCGTGGCTCTCTACCAAATAGCGGTTCACGAGGCGGAACCACACCCGCTGCCCCTCCTGCGCGGCAAGCGACGATATGCGGGCGGAGAGTCCCTTGCACGTGGAGCGTCCCTCGGAACCCGTCACGTCCTTCCAGTCCGACTCCGCGGGGCGTGCGACGGTGCAGGCGTACTGGAGCCGCACCTTGTCCACGGGATGCTCCGTCGTGGCGTTGGTCGTGACCGGCACGCGCACCTCGTCGGATGCGGATATGGCGGGCTTGCCTATCGCGGGCACGGGCGGGTAGGAGATGTAGAACGCCCTCTCGCGCTTCTTGGGCCTCGTGGTCGAGGATGACAGCACCCCGTCCCCACGCAGCCCCTGGGCGTTCAGGACGGCGCGGAGCTTGATGTAGTCGCTGTCGGACGTGAGGTTTCCCCACAGCTTCTCCGTATACGTGACGGTCGAGTCGTTGCTTATGGCGGCGTTGTTCTTGCCGAGCGTGCCGCTGGCGACGCTCGCCTCCTTGATCGCCGTGCCGCCGTACCTGCCCGAACGGTAGACGTTCCACTTCACCTGGTAGCGGTCTCGCGTGGTCTTGGAGCTGTCCTTGGCGGTGACCTTCCAGGTGACCTTGCCGCTGTCGAACGTCCCCGCGGCCAGAGACGGCTGGAGCGGGCGGCGCAGCTTGTAGTAGGCCACTTCCTCCGGGAACTTCTTCTTGCCGTTGTAGCCGTACACCCACACAGCGGCCTGGGTGATTGACCTTGCCTTCTTGCCAGTCGAGAGCGGGTAGGTCTTGCCGCGCTCGAGCGTGAACTTCGACGAACTCTTCTGCACGGTCTCGTTGCGCTTGCCGACGAGTATCTCGCGGCGCTTCTTGCCCGTGCCGCTCATGAGCCACACCTCGACGTGCAGGTGCGTCGCGTTGCCCTTCTTGGAGAGCTCCGAGGGCACCGACCACTTTGCCGTCCAGGCGTTGCCGTCGCGGCTTATGGTCAGAGACTTGACCTTGACTGCCATCTACCTTCCCCCGTTCATCTTCACGCGCTTGAGGCTGCGCGTTATCTCGCGTGCTATCTCGGTCGCGTCCGCGTCCGTGCGGCACTGCACGTTGACGCTGACGTTGTAGGTGGACGGCCCGCCGCCGACCATGGAGGCCACGGCGCGGGCGAAGGGCCTGACGTAGCGCTTGTTGTCGAGCGGGATGATCGCCTCGGCCCCCGCCTCGCCCGCGATGCCGAGCCCGCCCATCACGGGAGTGGGGCGGTTCACGATGCCGCCACCGGCGAAGCGGTGGATGCGCTTGCCGTCGAAGATGCCGCCCTTGGCTTGCTTCGTCTGCTTGACCTTCGCGTTCACGCCGACCGTCGCGTTGAAGCTGAGGACGCGTGCAGCCGCCCTCGCCGCGTCCTCGGTGCCCTGCTTGTACTTGCTGGTGTCGACGGTTATCTTGCCCTTCTTGTCGAGCTTCGAGCCGGCGAGGTCGTTGTTCAGCTCGTCGACCTGCTTCTTCGTGATGGTGATGGTGCCGTCGTCGTTGACCTGGAAGCCCTTGTCCTTGAGCTTCTGCCTGTCGAGCTTGCTGAGCTTTTTGGCGTAGTAGGTGATGGAGCCGTCGTCGTTGACCTTGAGGCGCTTCGGGTCGAGCTTGATGCCGTTCAGGCCGCTCAGGATGGCCACCATCGTGTTCACGTTGCCGCCGCACGCGTCGGAGAGCGCCTTGAGCTGCTCTGAGCCGATGTCGCGCAAGGTGCCGAACGACACCCCCGCGCCCGCGAGCGTGAGAATGAGCTGCTGCACGTCCTTGTCACTGCCGCCTATGGCCTCGGCGAAGCCGGCTTGCAGCGAGGCCGCGTTGCCCTCGAATTTGCTCGTGATGGTGTCGAGCTGGTCCTGCGTGAGACCCGCGAAGTCGGATGCGGTGACCCCCGCCTCCTGGAACTTCGACATGAACTCGTCGAGCGAATGCCCGTTCGCTATGAGGTTTTGCGACATCTGCTCGCTCTTGCCCCAGGTCGCGTCGTAGAGCGCGTCGCCCGCCTTGGAGGTCTGGGCCTCGACATCGCCTAGCTGCTTGTACGCGGTGTTCGCGCTCTGGGTGGCCGCGTCAACTGCCTTTGCTGCGTCGTCGAGGGCCTGCTTCGCCTTCACGGTCTGCTGCCAGGTGGCGCCCCCGCTCTGCTCATCCATCTTCAGCGCGTCGTTGTAGTTCTTGAGCGCCGCGGCGTACTGAGCCTGCGCGTCCTGCTTCGCAGCCTCCGCCTCCTGTATCTTGCTGTTTAGGGCGTTGGCGCGGGCCTCCTCCTTCTTCTTCTCGATGAGCTTGTCTATCTGCTTCACGTACTCTCCGGCTTTGGCCTTGGCCTTGTCGTAGTGCCCCGCAGAGTCGCTTATCTTGCCGTTGGCCGCGTCTACGACCTTGTACTGCGTGCCACATGCGGAGTTGACGCGCTCGATGGCGGCCTTGAGCTGGCCCTGCTGCTCTGTCGTGAGGTCGCTCACGCCCGCGTACCTGTCGATTGCGGCCTTGGCGGTGTTGAGCGACGAGGAGGTCTCCAGGTAGGTCTTGTTGGCTTCCTGCATCGCCTCCGCATGCTGCTTCTGCGATTCGACGAAGTCGTCCCAGCTCTGAGCCGCCTTGCCCGTGTTCTGGTAGAGCGTGGAGAGTGAGTTTGCCTGATCGCTCACGGAACCCGTCGCGGCACCGGCGGCCTCGGTCATGCCCTCGGTCGCGGTCCTGAAGTCCTGGGACTTCTGGTAGGCGTCGGCGAGCTTGGTGACGAGCAGGGCGATGCCCGCGACGGCGAGCCCCACAGCCGCGCCCTTCGCCGCCGTCATCGCCGCGCTGCCGAGCTTGGTCATGGCCGCGTGCCTCTGGAGCTTCTTGGCCGACTTCTCGGCCTCCGTGCCGAGCACCCCCTGCGATGCCGCCGCCAGCTCCGTGGCCGTCTCCACTCCGCGCAGGTTCCTCATCACGTCGCTGCCCGCCGTGCCCATCTCGAGCATCTTGAGGGCTGCGTCGGACACCGACCTGCGCATCGTGCCGATGCCGTGGCCTATCGTGCCTATCATGACGGTCATGGGGCCTGCCGCCGCCGTGAACGCGCCTATCGCGTTTATCGCGGCCTTCTGGCCGCTCGAGAGGGACTTGTACCAGCCCGTGAGGTCGGAGAACCCGTCCGCGAGGGTGCCGAGCGCGGGGGCGAGGGACTCGCCTACCTCGGACGCGAGGGCCTGGGCGTTGTTCTTCATCTTGGAGAGCTGCCCCGAGAAGCCCTGCGCCTTCTTGTCGGCCTCGGCCTGCGCGTCGCCGCCGTCGCGCCACGCGTCGGCGGACTGGTCGAGTGCCTTGGAGAGGATGTCGGTCGTGTTGGCAAGGCCCGCGAGCAGCTGCTTGTCGCGGACGTTGGTGATGCCGAGGTCGGCAAGCGTCTGGTTCACCGACCCGCCGCTCTTCTTGATGCCGTCGAGGCCGACGACGAACGCCTGCATCGCGTCTGACGGGGACTTCTTCCACATTTCCTTGAGCTGGTCGGAGGTGACGCCCGCGACCTTCGCCCACGCCTTGAGCTTGGAGCCGCCCTTGGTGACGGCGGTTTCCATGTAGGAGATGAACCGCTGCATGGACGAGCCCGCCGCCTCGGCCTTCTGCCCCGTGGCGGTCGCCGCGGTAGACCAGGCGAGCATCTCCTGGTTGCTCATGCCGACGGTGGTGCCAACGCCCGCGAAGCGCGTGTCTATCTCCATGATGTCGGACTCGAGGGCGGGGAAGTTGTTGCCCAGGCGGACGAGGGAGTCGCCGAAACGCTCGAAGTCGTCAGTGGACATGTTCGTCACGCCCTGGAGCTTGCCGAGCATGACCGCGGCGTCGTCTGCGTCTATGTTGGTCGCCACGTCGATGTTGGAGACGACCTTGGCGAACTCGCCGAGCGAGTCGGCGGCGATGCCGAGCTGGCCTCCCATCGCCTGAATCTCGAGGATCTGGTCTGCAGAGGTGACATGCGTGCGCGAGAACTCTATGGCCGACTCTTTCAGGGCCTCGAACTGCTCGTCGGTGCCGTTCACCGTCTTGCGCATGTCGCGGTAGGCCGCGTCTATCTGGTCTGCCGACTGCACGGCGTAGCTTGCCGCGAGCGACGCCATGCCCGAGACGTTGTACATGGCGTAGCCCGCCGTGCGCAGGTTCGCCATGCCGTTGAGCGTCTTGCTGGCCTGGGTGCCCACGGCCTTCACCTTGCGCAGCTGTGCCGCGAGCTGCGCCGCACGCTCCTCGGCCTGCTTCATGTCAACGGCCATCTTCGCGCCCGCGAACGCCTCGTCGGCCGCTTTCGCGGCCTGGCGCATGGAGCCCAGCGACGTGGTGGCGCGCTCGACGTAGCGGGCGTAGTTGGACATGCGGTTGGAGAGCTTGGAGGAGTCGCCGCCCGCCGCCTCGACGCGGGCTATCTGGGCTGCGAGCTCCGCCATGCGCTGACGTGCCGCGGTGATGCGCCCCTCCATCGATGCGTAGGCGGACTGCGCCTTGGAAGCCGCCTGGGCCGCCTGCTCGGTGGAGCGTTCCAGCTGCTCCATGGACGCGCCGCGCACGTCTCCGACGGCGATGCCGAGGGACTTCACGCGGTTCTGCACTGCGGAAAGCTCGCGCTCCAGGACGGCCATGGTGGCCTTGCCGCCGAGCTGGCGCATGTTCGCCATCGCCTCTTTCGAGGCCGCCGACAGCTGCTCGAGCTGCCTTGCCTGCGCCGCGAACCCGCCGCCCTCCGTGGCCTCGCGGTAAGCCACGCTCTCGGATGCCCACGCGGACGAGAGCTTCACGACCTCGGCGCGCTGGCGCCTTATCTCGGATGTGGCGTCGGCGTAGCGTGCGGCAAGCTCCATCGACCCCATCTGGGACTGAAGCCTGACGTGCTGGTCTGCGAGCTTCTTGAGCTGGGCCTGGGCGCTCTCGGACACCTTGCCCATCATGCGCAGGTCGTCGATTACCGAGTCGAGCTTGCGGCCCGTGAGGTTCTGGGCGTTTGCCACGCCGTTGGCCTTGGCCACGTCCTGCTTGATGGTGCGTATCGCGCGGTCTACCTCGTTGTACTCGGCGGTAAGGCGGGCGAGCTCCGTCCGCGCGTTGGAGGTGGATTCCGCGAGCTGCTTGACGGTCTTGCCGCCGAAGCCGTCCGCGACGCGCTTGCCCGCTGCCGCGGCGTAGCGCGCCACCTCCTTCATGTTGGAGGCAGCTGCCCCCGCCTTCTCGCCGAGCAGCTCGGCCCTTCGGGCGGCAGACGCGAGGTCTCCGCCGTCGAAGTCGAGCAGCCCCTTGAGGCGGCGCAGCTCCTTGTCCACGCCGCCTACCACGCCCTTCATCTGCTTGAGGGCCCTCTGCAGGCTCCTCGTGTCCGCGCCTATCTCGATCGTCAGGCCGTCGAACGACGTGTTGGCCATGCGGGCCTCCTCTCATGCCAGAAGGGCGTCTATATCCCCCTGCGTGGCCTGCTTCGGCGCGTCGCCGTCGTCGGCCATCAGGTCGTTGTGCGCCTCGATGAACATGCCCAGGCGCGTGAGCGACATGCTCCCGGCCTCCTCTGGCGAGAAGCCGAGCGACATGCCGCCCAAAAGCATCTTGGTGTAGGGCAGGAACGAATCCTGCCTACTTTCCCGCCTTGCCCTCCTCGGGCTCCGCCTCAGTGGGGGCGGAGTGAAACAGGGCATCGCGGACTGCCGGGACGAACTCGGCTGCTACCTTCATCAGGTCTATGTCGCCGAGCGCGTCCACCCACTCCATGTAGCCGGGGAACGCGGGGTCTGCCGCCCTCGCGCATGCCCACAGCGCACGCGTCATCGCCGTCCACTCGAACTGGGTGTAGTCGAACGAGAAGAGCACTCCCTCCCCGTCCTCGGGCACGCGCACGGTCTCGGTTCCGAACAGGTCTGCCACCATGTCGCGGTCGAACTCCTGCTCGTAGCAGACGAGGGCCTTCACGCAGGGCTTGAGCTCGGTGGCCCCGCTGCCGAAATCCAGCACCATGGCCTAGACCGACTTCGGGAACGAGGGCTTCTGGACCGTGGTGTGCCACGCGTCCCACGCCGCCTTGACCGTGCTGGTCTTGTCGTCGCGGACGAGCGATGACTTCACGGCGTCGACGCTGTTGCCGTTGTCGTCGGTGAAGGTGCGTGCGCCCATGGTGAGCGAGAGCGTCTGCGTGTCGGGGTCGGTGGAGTCCGAGCGGGTGTTGGCCTCGTACTCGGGGCGCGTCGCCGTGCAGTTGTAGAAGACGAAGCGCTGCTCCTTCTCGTTGGAGCTGACCTCGTAGGTGAGCGCGAAGCTCGGTGCGACGGCCTTCACGTCCTCGACGACGAGGCCGTTGCTGTCCTTCTTGTAGCCGAGCAGGTCGACCAGCGCGTCGTCCTCGAGGACGGCCACGGCCAGCTCGCCCGTGTAGCCGCCGTTGGAGCTGAAGACGGCGTAGGGGCCGTTGTCGGCGTAGAAAGTGGACGTGTCGCCCTCCACGCTGATGGACAGGCTTACCGCGCCGGGGATGGCCTTGCACTCGCCGTATGCGCTGGTCTCAGAGTCCCAGACGGCGTAGTGGACGTTCGAGATGCCGAACACAACGCGCTTGCTTGCATCTGCCATAGTTGAACCTCCTGGTGTTATCCGATGATGCGGAACTGCCACGTGGTCATGACGACGTTCTCGTCATCGACCCATGACTCGTACCGCGATGAGGGGCCGAACTCCCCCTCGATTGCCTTCTCTATCCGGGCGTGCAGCCCCTCGTCGCAAGACCTCTCGTAGAGCTCCACGGCGTAGGTGCCCGCGCCCGCGTACTTCCCGTCGTCGGCGAAGAACCCCGTCTCGGAGTCGAGCCGCCACACCGCCCAGGGAAGCTCGGGGGCGGAGCCCTCGGGCCAGGCCATGTGGGCGCACTCGACGCCGCATGAGGAGACGGCTGAGACGATGCGCTCGCCCGCCGTCATGACAGGGCCTCGCCTATGCGCTTGACGAGCTGCTTTTTCAGCTCGTCGATGGCGGCTTCCCTGGCGGGCGCCATGTGCTCGATGGAGCGCACCCTGCCGCCGCCGACCTTCGCGTGCCCCTTCTCGAGGAGGTGGACGAGGCCTGGGGCGGTCTTGTTGCCTATCGAGCCGTGCGCCCCGGTGCCCTTGACCTTCGTCTTGGTGGCGAAGCCGCCTATGTAGCGCTCAGCCGTCTTGCCGTGTCGGATCTTGCCCGCTATCTCGCTCTTGGCGACGCGCCGCCCCTTGGCAACGGCGCTCCTCACGCACTTTGGGGTCTCGGCGTTGACGCGCACGCCCACCTCGTCGAGGATGCCCTGCAAGGAGACGGCGAAGTCGTCCACGCCCACGGTCTTACCCATTGGAAAGCCTCCTCTTTAGCGTCAGGCGGGTGAACTCGCCCGAATCCGAGGCGGACTCGACGGTGAACTCCTTGCCGTCCACGTCGCACCTGCCCTGGCCCGCGTAGTCGCACGAGCGCACGGACAGGACGGCGTCCGGGTGCAGGCCGTGGGCCGCGCCAGCCGCCCACGTGGACAGCCCGACCGAGTAGCGGTTGGCGAACACGCGGGTCTCGCCGGCGCGCGATATGGAGACGTTTCCGCCCGCGTCGCGCGTCGGCTGCACGTCGTAGAGCGTCGCCACGAGCCTGTAGCCCGTCATGACGCGCCGCCCATGAGCGGGTTGTAATCCGAGCTGTTGAGCATGTCGGTGACCGTGCTGCGGTAGCTGGCGTCGAATGCCGCCGCGTCGTCGTTGTCGAAGCCGAAGCGGGCCTTGCACCAGCAGTAGACGGCCATGCGCACGAGCGGGTCGGGGCTTTCCGCATCGAGCTTCGAAGCGTCGATGCCCACCCTCTCCATGTCGGCGAAGGCGGACGCGATGAGCATCTCGACCTCGCCGTCGAACTCGGGCGCGGTGACCCTCAGCGCGAGCTTCATGTCATCGAGCAGAGCCAACTACTCCTCCTCGTCCGCGCGTTTCTTGCACGGCCTGGCGACGCCGGCGGCCACGAGCTCGTCCATGCGCTGCTTGTCGCACTCGAACTCGTCTCCCGCGTTGCGCCTGGTGCCCGCCACGCGGTCGTCGAACGTCTCGGTTGCAATCGCCTTCATGACGCGCCTACTTATCGCCCGTGGTGCTGGAGGACTTGGCGGCGTCCTTCTTCTTGATGAGGATGAACCCGTAGGGGTCGAGCACCTTGCCGTCGCAGGCCATGAGGGCCTTGACCTTCTCCTGGTTGCTGTCATCGTCGATCCATCGCTTCACGGCGATTGGCATGCCGGGCTGGGTGTTGACGACGTAGTTGCCCAGATCGCCGAACACGGCCACGACGTCGCCCGCCTTTGCGGTGTCGAAGTCGGGCAGGATATCGGGCTCGACGCAGGTTACGGCCTTGCCCATGAGGCGGTTTGCCTCCTCGCCCGTGACGGGGTTGTACCCGATGGAGACGGGGGCGTTGTTGTCGTCGCTCATGGTCTCGATGTAGCTGTCGAAGGTGGACTGGGCCATGATGAACTCGCCGTTGCGGTAGCTCTTGGGCATAGCCGCCTTGACCTTCTTGCGCCACTGCTTCCAGTTGCCGAACTCGGCATCGGTCATCTCGACCACATTCGTGACGCGCGGGTCCTTGGTGATGCCGAGCGGGCAGTTGGTGCCCGTGCCGCGGATGATGGCCTGCTCGAGGGCGCGGACCATCGCCTCGGCAACCGCCGGGACGAACAGGGCCTGGAAGTCGTCGAAGGTGACGGCGGACGCCAGCAGGGACTGCGCCATGCGGCACTCGAGCTGGTAGAAGCTGAACGTGACCTTGTCGTTGCCGGAGACCTTCTGGGTGTCGGAGACTGCGCCTTCGTCGATCCAGGAAGCGGTCGGCTTGATGTCGAGGACGCGGAACCACAGGCCGCCCTTGACGGACAGCTTCTGCACGCGGTTCCAGATGTCGCCGTACTCGCTCATCTTGGAGACGATCTGCTGCCCCATGGTCGTGGGAACCTGCGGGGACACGTCGGTGGTGAGCGTGGACTGGTTCTCGCGCAGCTCCATCGGGACGGGCACGCCGCGCTGGATGTAGGCCATGAAGGCGTTGCGGTACTCGGCGGTGTCATACGGGTCGTCGGTGCGCTCCGCGATGGCGACGTTGGCCCCTCGGGTCACGCCCTTGCCGCGTTCCCAACGCTCGGACAGGTGCGCCTCGCCCGCGTCGATCGCGCGGGAGGCCTCGGCGAGCTTGCGGGCGCGCAGCTGGGCGATGCCGTCGCGGCGCTCGAACTCTGCCTTGCACCTCTCCGACTCGCCGACGAGCTTGCCCGCCACCTCGTCTGGGGTGGAAGCGTCCTCGGCCAGCGCGATGAGCTGGTTGCGCCTCTCCTCGAGCTGGGAGTCGTCCAGCCCGCGGTACTGCTTGGCACTGTACTCTTCGAATGCCATTGTTCCTCCTTATCGGAATCTGGTGAGGTTCATGCGGACGGCCACGAGCCTCCGCACCTGCTCGCGTTCGCGCAGCTCCTGCGCTTGTCTGACCGCGGTCTCTCCGCCGAGGTAGGAACGCGCCTGTATGGAAGTGCCCTCGCAGGCGGGTATCGATACCGCGCTCACGTCGAACACCTTTCCAACTTTCGTGACGGTCGACGTGCGGGTGGCCGTATCCCACGTCCAGCCGCCGTCGGCGACGATGAAGGCCCACGACATCCTGTCCACGAGGCCGTTGCGTATTGCCTCGTGCAGTTCGCGCCCGCGCTCGGACTTGCCGAGGTCTGCCGCGACGTGCATGCCATGGGAGTCGAGGTCCACTTGCAGGGTCTTGTTCCTCTGCCGTGCGAGGACGAGCCCCTGGTGGTCGTACTGGAAGATGACGTCGGACATGTCGGCGTCTTCGAAGGCACGCGATGATATGACCTCGTAGGTGCCGTCGCCCATCGGGTAGGGCGTGTCGAAGACCGTTGCGTAGCCCTCGACGCGGTAGCCGTCGTCCAGGGCCTCGAACTGGTCTATTGCTATGCTGCGGTACTCGCGCTCGGGTTTGACTGGCATCAGAAATCATCCTCGTCGTGTGCGTCGGAATCCCTGTAGAAGTCGTCGTCGCCGCCCAGGTCGAAATCGTTGTCGTTCTCCGTGTTGGGCAGGTTCGCGTCGGTCACGCCAGCCGTGATGGCGGGAAGCGAGGTCGCGTCCACGTACTCGCCGCGGATGACGCGTGCGTCGCCGCCCTCGATTGGCGGCATCTGGAGCACCTCGCGGCTCTCGTTGATGGAGAAGATCCCCCTGTCCACCATGTCGCGCACCATGTTTCGCTTGGCGGGCGAGGAGGCGTACTCGAGGCGGTTTGCGGAGAACTGGACGGCGTTTCCGTGCGTGACCTGCACGGGCGTGTATATGACGTTGGTCAGCCCCTCGCCGAGCCTGATTGCGAACGGCTCGATGCGTCCCTCGTACCAGGCGTTCCAGGTCTCCTCGTCATACTTGTTCTGGAGTATCTCGGGGCTTATGCCGAAGTAGGAGCAGACGTTGGACTGGATGCGCTCCATCTCAGCCGAGTCGATGGTGTAGTTGTAGGGCTGGAGCTGCTTGACGTCGCGGAAGGTGGAATCGTAGACGACTATCCCGCCCGCGTTGTCGGACGACATGTTGTCCTTGACGAAGCCCTCGCGCTTCTTCTTTAGGTCGTCTTCGCGCACCTGGCCGTCCACCGCGCCGATGAAGCGCAGCTTCGCGCTGTCGGCGATGGAGTTGCGCTGCGCCTTGTCCTGCGCGTCGATGAGGGCGAGCGTGGAGTCGAGGCAGTTCGGTTCCCCGAAGAGATCGGACTTGTACTGGAACTTCGATAGTATGCAGACCTCGTCGAGCGGCACGTCGCGTACCGCCCCCGTGGCGAAGTGGAACCTCAACAGGGCAATGCCCGCGGCCTCGAGCACCTCGGCGAACTCGCACACGATAGGCCATATCCCGTTGACGGAACGCCCGTCGCGCCCGTGCTCGATGTGGACGAACACCGTGTCGTCGACCTCGTAGAGCGTCGCGAGCCTGGCGAGGAACGTCGGCCACGTCATATGGGAGTTGGGGCGGCTCGCCACTAGCTTGGACACGGATGGCGAGGCCGTCCCCAGGGACTCGGGCTTGAGCTTGGAGCAGGCCGACGAGAACCGCTCGATGGCGGCACGCGTCAGCTCCTGCTGGTACAGCTCTCCGTGGAAGGACGTGAATATGGGGGCCATCTCCGTCATGGTGACGTAGCCCTTGGCCACGGGGGAGGAAGGGGTATTGTCGCGGCCTTTGCCGAATATCTTGTCCAAAAGTCCCATATAGTGGACAGTAGGGCATGATAACGGCAGGTAGGAGGTGCCGTCTTTGTCAGCAGACCTGCTGGTAGCCCTCCATAAGCCTGTTCAGCACGACGTACGCGTCGAGCTCGGCCATGAAGCCGTCTATGCGGTTGCGCGGGTCGAGGCCCTTCTTCACGGGCTGTATGTTGCCGTTCACGTCGGTCTTCACCATGACGTTCATGCGGCACCACTCGTTCATCGGGTTGTGCCCGTCCACTATGCGGTTGGAGCGGTAGTCGGCCCTCAGCTGCTTCATGGGCTGCGAGAGCGTCTGCGCCCCCTGCCGCACGGGCACCACGCGGGACTCGCCGACGAAGGACTTCAGCTCGGAGAGCAGGTAGTCCTCTGTCATGTGCCACGGGTCGTAGCCCAATGCGTAGGTGTACACGTCGTGCTCGTCGCGCAGCTCCACGAGCCAGTCGAGCAGGACGCGCTTGTCTATCTTGTTGCCCGGCACGGTGCGCATGAGGCCGCGTGCTATCCACTGGCGGTAGGGCGCGTTGTCCCGCTCCTTGCGCCCGCTCTCGTCGAGCACGTCTATCACGTCCTGCGGTATCCAGTACATGGACTTCACGTAGATGTGGTCATCGCCGGGGCGCATCATGAGGGCCTGCGCGGAGGTGAGGTCGACCGTCTCGGACGCGTCGAAGCCCACGACGCAGTAGCGGAAGCCCATGTCCCTCAGCTCGCCCCCGTCTGGCACGAACGGGGCGGTGTTCACGGCCTCGTCGAACTCCAGCCACGCCTGGGCGGAGTTCTCGGGCATGTTGAAGTCCTTGGTCATCACTGTCGCCTTGTAGGCGGCATCCGACTTCGCCTTTGCAACCTGCTCGCGCATGTACTCTTCGCTCTTGACCGTCCCAAGGCCCGGGTTGGCCTTCGCCCAGCACTTGCGGTCGTCCCACTCGTCCTTATCGTCGAGCTCGTATATCCACGCGATGAAGCGGTCGTCGGAAACCGTCCCGTCTATCCAGCCCTTGGCGTAGGCGTACTGCGCGTCGAAGATGGAGTTGCGCACGAAGCCGTTTGTGGTGATGCACACAACCATGGGGTTCTCGCGTGCAGCCGTCGCCTGCTTGAGCAGGTCGTATATCTCCCTGTCGCGCATCGCGTGTATCTCGTCTATGGCCGCGAAGTGTATGTCGAGGCCGTCCATCGTGCCCGAGTTGCCCGAAAGCGGCATGACGTAGCCGAAGTTGCTCTCGCAGTAGAGGTCGCTGTGCCGCTTTTTGACCATCTTGGAAATCTCCGGCGACATCGCCCTCATCTTGCACGCGGCGGAAAATCCCAGCCTGGCCTGCTGCTCGGAGGTGGCGGCGTTGTAGATCTGCGGGCTCCCCTCGCCATCGGAGGTGAGCATGTACAGCTCCAGGGCGGCAAGGAGCGAAGTCTTGCCGTTCTTCCTGCCCACCATTATGAGACCCTCGCGGAACCTCCTGTTGCCGTCATCGTCCACGAAGCCGAACAGGGACTCGACCCATGCCTTCTCGTAGTCCTCGAGAACGAAGGGCGCGCCGAGCTTGCCCGACGGGATGCGGCAGAACCGCTCGATGAACTCGACGGGGCGTTCTGCGGCCTTGGGGTCGAAGTGCCACTTGCCGTAGCCGTTGGCCATCTCGGACAGCATGCGGGCGCACGTGCGCTTCAGCTTGGAGCACGCGGGTACCTTGCCCGCCGTGACGCGCTCGCAGTAGCGCTGGAGGGCGGTCTTGCGCCTCGCCATGCTCTAGGCCTGCATGAAAGCCGCCAGCGCGTCCTCCGCGCCGTCCTCTGGCAGGAACTTCATGAGCTTCACGAGCATGTTGGTCTTGTCCGAGCGCAGGGTGTGCTGCACCGTGAGGTCAGGGTTCTTCACCACGTTGCCCTGCCTGTTGACGAGGGTCGTGCCCGTCGCGTCCACGGCTGCGTCCACGTCCTCGAGCTGCACGGCCACGCGGCACCAGTCCCTCACACACTCCATGAGCAGCATGCGCCTCGCGCCCTCGACCCCGTCGAGATGCGGCAGGAGGTGCTCCAGCTTCTCCTGCACGCGATCTTCCACGTCACTTGCGGCAGACGTTTCCGTTTGCATCGAACCTCACCCTCGCTTCCTGGCGTTTCCCGTCATCGTATATCTCGGGGTGCTCGTCGGCGTGGCATTGGCGGCAGAGCAGCTCCAGGTTGTCGAACGACAGGCTCACGGACGGGTCGGATATGTTCTCGGGGGTGAGATGCACCTTGTGGTGGACTATCTCGCCCCTCGTGGCGAACCCACGTGCCCAGCAACGCTCGCACAGCCCGTTCTTGCTGCGGAAATACGCATCCCTGGTGCTTTTCCACGCCTTGCTGTGGTAGAATCTCCTTGCGAACTCGCGAGCCACTTTATTCCTCCGAGAAAATCCCCGATACAAACCAATTATCACGTCCCCCTGCGGGACGTTTTTTCATTTTTTCGAAAAGTGAAATCGGATTCCGATATTTCCAAGGCTTT
>ERZ808246.345-NODE-345-length-40222-cov-3.385864_pt1 | contig 40222 bp, 34 predicted proteins | sample MGYA00521083_ERZ808246 | MGnify/ENA primary metagenome ERZ808246 (study PRJEB31516, sample SAMN03275577) | gut metagenome | biome: mammalia-associated habitat; material: feces | host: Papio cynocephalus | place: Kenya | collected 2012-07-07 ...
TTATTCATCTCCACTGCATACTCGAGTGGGAGCTCCTTCGAAACACTGTCGGCGAAGCCGGAAACGATCAGTGCACGTGCGTCCTCCTCGGAGAGGCCACGCGACATCAGATAGAATACAGCATCATCCGAGATACGGCCGATTTTTGCCTCGTGTCCAACATCCGCATCCTGCGTCCGTACATCCATGGCAGGAATCGTATCGGATCTTGAAATGTCATCCAGCATCAGGGACTGGCAGGATACGGCAGCTTTTGCATTCTTCGCCTTGTTGTTGATCACGACGGAGGAACGATAGGTGCTGATACCACCATCCTTACTGATGGAACGGGTGTTGATGTACGAGCTCGTATTCTTTCCGTTGTGAACCACCTTGGCACCGGTATCGAGATTCTGTCCCTTTCCGGCGAAGGTCACACCCGTGAATTCCATATGGGAATTGTCGCCCTGCAGAATGGTCATAGGATACAGGTAGGAAACATGCGAGCCGAAGGATCCCGATACCCACTCCATCGTGCCGCCCTCTTCCACGATGGCACGCTTTGTGTTGAGGTTATACATGTTCTTCGACCAGTTTTCAATCGTCGAATAGCGAAGCTTTGCATTCTTACCGACATACAGCTCCACGCAGCCTGCATGAAGGTTTGCGATATTGTACTTCGGCGCAGAGCATCCCTCGATGAAATGAAGGCTTGCACCCTCATCCACGATGATCAGGGTATGCTCAAACTGTCCAGCTCCTGGTGCATTGAGACGGAAGTAGGACTGGAGCGGAATCTCTACGGAAACCCCCTTCGGAATATACACGAAGGAGCCTCCCGACCAGACGGCTCCATGAAGCGCTGCAAACTTATGATCGGTCGGTGGAACGAGATGCATGAAATGAGACTGGATCATATCGGCATACGGACCATGCAATGCAGACTCAATGTCTGTATATACCACGCCCTGTGCCTCTACTTCCTTCTGAAGATTATGATACACCAGCTCTGAATCATACTGTGCGCCGACACCGGCCAGGGACTCTCGTTCAGCCTGTGGGATTCCGAGCTTCTCAAAGGTGTTCTTGATATCCTCCGGAACCTCCTCCCAGTCCGCCGTCATCTTCGTCTTTGGCTTCACATAGGTCACGATGTTGTTCATATCGAGACCATCAATGCTCGGTCCCCACTGTGGAACCTTCTTCTGATTGTAAATTTCCAGTGACTTTAAACGGAAATCCCGCATCCATGCCGGGTCTCCCTTTTTCTCTGAGATTTCAAGGACGATATCCTTCGTTAATCCCTCCTGAATCTTATAGAAATCCGTGTCCTTCTCTTCGTAACGGAAATCATACATGGAGCGGTTAATGTCCTGAACCTCTGCCTTTTCCTTGTTTGCCATTGATTCCTTCCTCCATGCCTTACTTATTCAGGAAATCCACGAAGCCGTTCTCATTGATGCGATCCACCATGGATGCATCTCCTTCCGCCTTCATCTGACCACTGACAAGCACATGCGTCTTGTCGACCTTCAGAGACTCCAGAATACGTGTCGAGTGCGTAATGATGATGAGCGCACCATCCATGGACTTCTGGTACTCCTCGACGCCCTTACTTACGGTACGAACTGCATCAACATCGAGGCCGGAATCGGTCTCATCAAGAATTGCAAGTGACGGCTTCAGCATCAGCAGCTGAAGAATCTCCGCCTTCTTCTTCTCACCACCGGAGAAGCCGACATTGAGATCACGATCTGCATAGCTCGGATCCATATCGAGCACCTCCATGGCCTTCTTCATCTCCTTCTTGAAATCCCAGAGGCGAATGTGCTGACCGGTTCTCTGCTGGAGTGCAGAACGGATAAAGTTTCCAAGTGTGATGCCCGGAACCTCGAGCGGATTCTGGAAGGAAAGGAACATACCGAGCTTTGCTCTCTGGTCGGTTGGTTCCTTCGTGATATCCTGTCCATTGAAAAGGATCTTTCCACCGGTGATCACATACTGCGGGTTCCCCATCAGTGCATTTCCGAGCGTAGACTTGCCGGCACCGTTCGGTCCCATCAGGACATGCGTCTCACCACGGTTGACGGTAAGATCCACGCCATGCAGGATTTCCTTCTCCTCCACCTTCACCTGAAGCTTCTTGACATTCAGTAAATCAGCCATTTTCATTCCTCCATATTGATCCCCACATGTGGGATACAAAGCTGTATTCGCATAAAGCATACTAACCCGTTTGGCCTTACTCCCTGAGGCCACGATGGGAATATACAAAAAACTACGGATGCCGAAAATTCACATTTTCAGGGCACTCGTAGCATAAATTATAGCCCAGCCGTACCTCTTCTGCAACAGAATTTCCTAGTTTCCCTATGGGATTACGTACCGAATTGGATACACGAGTGGTGGCAGGTGCGCCAAGGGCCGGTAGCAGAAGCCATACGGAGAGGTCGTGAAGAATCAAGGCAGGTCCCCTTAGCGGCACTTGGAGTAATCTCTCCTTGGAACCCTCTGTCAACGCTGTGTTTTCATAAAGAAAACACAGCGATTGCAGAGGGCCTAGTGCCGCTTAGGGTCCCTGTCTTAGATTCTTCCGAGCTCGACGTACAGTGCTTCTGCTACCGGCCCTCGGCGCACCTGTACAGCTTGTCCTTCAGACTCCTTCGCCATTCCAATCGGGAACGAAGCTTTCCTTGGCGACATCGCCTTCCTGGATGAAGGCGTTTGTAACGCCCTTATCGAGTGCGTAGTTCAGGAGTCGCTCGTACTCCCGTTTCGTGACACGACGGTTGATTTCCGGCCACTTTGCAAGACGCGGAAACGGTGTGAACTGATGCATGAGGCTGAGATATACCTGGTCGCCATAGGTATCGTACACGTAGTCCACGACATGCTCTGCATTGTGGACCATGGACGGCATCAGCAGATGACGGATGATCACACCTTTCTGCATCATGCCGCGTTCATCGAAGATCGGTTCTGGGCATTGACGGACCATCTCAGCGAGGCTTTCCTTCGCACGCTCCGGATAGTCTTCAGCGCCCGAATATTTCTTGGCCTTCAGTGGATCCATGTACTTAAAATCATCAAGGTAGATATCCGCAAGTCCATCGAGGCGATGAATGAGCTCCCGTGTTTCATAGCCGGAGCAGTTGATCACGAAGGGAATCTTCAGGCCCCGCACACGACTTCGTTCCATGGCCTTTGCAATGAGCGGAATGTAGTGGTCCGGTGTCACAAGGTTGATGTTATTTGCACCCTGTCCTTCCAGTTCGAAAAAAATCTCCATAAGTCGCTCGAGGTCGACTCGCTTGCCGACCTCCTGGTGACTCAGCTCATAATTCTGGCAGAACACACACTTCAGTGTGCAGCCGGAAAAGAAAACCGCCCCGCTGCCTTCCTTTCCAGAAATGCAGGGCTCCTCCCAGAAGTGAAGCGCAGCACGCGCGACGTAGATATCTGAGCTCACGCCACATGCGCCCTTCTGCCCGGCGTTTCGGTTGACACCGCACTTGCGCGGACAGAGTCGGCAGCTTTCCAGTGCCGGGTCGTATATCCGGTCCGTGGAATCGGCCTCTGCCGGAGCACCACGCATCGCTCGGTTCACAGCTTTTACTGTCGCATGGTCTCCAGACGGCCGGTTCGTAGATGTCATCTGGGCTCCCGTACTATGCATTTTCATCGGACTTCGCTCCCTCTGCCTTTCGGAACTGTGCGTTTCGACGGTTCTCCTCTGCATTTTTTCTCGCCTGCTCCGATTTCGGCTGTGAGTCCATGCGGGCCTTCTCCTTTGCGAGCTCCTGCTGCTGTCGTCGTGCATCCTCTGCCGCGATTTCTTCATCATTCAGGATACCGATCTTCAGGTCATTCTCATGCTCATACCACTCAAGAAAGCTGTGCTTCACATGCTGCCGCTTATAGCCGAGAATCTTATTCAGACTTACATTTTCCATCGCACTGAAAATGTTCCGCTCTACATACGGATTCGTTTCCTTCAGCTTCTCAATCAGTTTCTTCGTTTCAAGTCGCTTCGAGCTCGTCTGTCCATCCGTATGGCAGGTCGTGCAGGTCTCTGTGAAATGACAGGCACACTGAATGAAGTTGAGTCCATTATAATCCCGCCAGTGCTTGATCTCTGCTTCGCGAATGAGATACAGCGGTCGTATCAGCTCCATGCCTGGGAAATTCGTTGAGTGAAGCTTCGGCATCATGGCCTCATACTGCCCTGCATACAGCATCCCCATCAGAACGGTTTCAATGACATCATCGAAGTGATGCCCCAGCGCAATCTTATTGCAGCCAAGCTTCTGAGCCTCTTTATACAGGTAGCCGCGTCGCATACGGGCACAGACATAGCATGGAGACTTCGGAATATTATACACAGAGTCAAAAATATTCGTTTCAAAGATGGTCAGTGGAATTCCCAGAAGATCCGCATTTCGTTCAATCACCTTCCGGTTAGCCTCGTTGTAGCCTGGATCCATGCAGAGAAACACGAGCTCAAACGGAATCTTATTGTGGCGCTTCAGCTCCTGGAAAAGCTTCGCCATCAGCATGGAATCCTTTCCTCCAGAGATGCAGACGGCGATACGATCGCCGGGCTCGACCAGCTGATAATCACAGATGGCCTTCACAAACATGCCGAAGAGGTTCCGCTTAAACTTCTTACGAAGCGATTTCTCGATATCCTCCCGACGCTCTTCCGAGTTCATATCCTTCTGAATCTGCCGAAGCACCCACTTGCCATAGCCGCCCGCAAGGCTGTAGGCCTCATAGCCCTGTGCGCACAGCTCTTCGGCTGCTGTGAAGGAGAGATCGCCATATTTACAGTACACCACAATCCTCTTATCCTTCGGAATATGATGCGTGCCCTCTCCGATCTGTGCAGACTCTACACGCATGGCATCGGGCATTTTTCCTGTCTGAAATTCTTCTTCACTCCGCACATCGACAAGATGATAGCTCTCCCGTGGCCACTGCTCGAGCTCCTCTGCCGTCACTTCCTTCGCTGTAAACTCCATCTGTTTCCTCTCTTATAGATCTAACTACGGATACCGCCACACCATGCATGTGCACAATGCAGCATCCCGATCAGCTTTTCTGGCAGGCAGTATATGCCTGTTCCGCTATTATACCCATCTATTCTCAAATAAAAAGCCTGAATCATAAAAATCAGCCACGTATCCTTTCGGACACATGGCTGATGAAAGAATCGACGCATGAAATCATCCGTCATCGTATCGACAGCATCAGAACTTGATGCCGCTCTTCTTCATGATCTCTGCGAAGGAAGAGGTTGCTGCACCCGACTCCTTATAGTTTGCGCGGAAATCCTCACGCTCCTGCTTTTCCTTCCGCTCCTGCTTCTCCGCCTCGAGTGCCTTCATGGAAAGGGAAATCTTTCCATCCTTTACACCGATGACCTGTACCTTGACGGTCTGACCTTCCTTCAGCACATCTGCCGGAGACTTGACTCTCTTCGTTGAAATCTGAGAAACATGCAGAAGACCGGTTACGCCATCACCGAGATCGATGAATGCACCATAATCCTTGACCGTTTCAACGGTTCCCTCTGTAACAAGACCGACCTGAATCGCTGCAGCCTTCTCTGCTCTTACCTTCTCCTGCTCATCACGAAGCACATCGCGGGCAGAAAGCACAAGCTTGTTGTTCTCCGGCTCTGCTGTAATTACACGAACATTCAGTTTCTTTCCTACCCAGTCCTTCAGCTCCTCTTCCTTGACGAAACCAAGAGAAAGCTTGGATGCCGGAATAAATGCTCTCAGGCCATCTACATCCGCTGTCACACCGCTCTTTACAGCTTCCTTGACTTCTACCTCGAAGCTTGTCTTATTCTCGTAATCATCGAGAACCTTCTCCCACTTATTCATGTCCACGCGCTTTGCATTGGCATGCTGCTTGAAGGATGCCTCGAGCTCCTCCTTAAAATCATCCATGGAAGGAATCTTCTCTTCCTTTACGTCCTCGACCTTGATCTCATCTGCCATAGTTTATGGTACCCCTTTTTCTATAGAATGCGTGCCCGAAGGCTCACTTTTCTTAATATATCACAAGTCGTAGGGATGCCACAAGGCTCGGAGAAGAAATCGCGCTGAAGATGACAGCGCTGGCCGGGGCGGAGGGAGCCCTCAGAAGCCAGTGCTCCGAGCTCGGAAAAATCTATGATTGGACCTTAAGAAACGCTAAGCCCTCTGCAATCATGGAGTTTCCCTGATGGAAACTCCACGTTGACAGAGGGTGCTAAGGAAAAATTGCTCTAAGCGTTTCTAGAAGGTCCAATCATGATTTTTCAACGACCTCTGCGCATGGCTTCTGAGGGCTCCCTCCGCCCCGGCCACCGTAATCATCCCGCGCAATATTCGATTTTCTATTGTTCCGGTCCAGTTTTACTGATAGAATTTCAGAAGAACTAAATTCACGAAAAGAGGTTTCAATTATGGCAAATCCAATCGTAACCATTACCATGGACAATGGTAAGGATATCAAGCTTGAGCTCTATCCTGACATCGCACCAATCACGGTAGAAAATTTTGTAAAGCTTGTAAAGCAGGGCTTCTATGATGGTCTTACCTTCCATCGTATCATTCCAGGCTTTATGATTCAGGGCGGTGACCCGGAGGGCAACGGCACAGGTGGTCCAGGCTGGACGATTAAGGGCGAGTTCTCCTCGAATGGTGTAAAGAATGAGCTGAAGCATAAGCGTGGTGTCATTTCCATGGCTCGTGCGATGGATCCGGATTCTGCAGGTTCTCAGTTCTTTATCATGCACGCGGATGCTTCCTATCTGGATGGCCAGTATGCGGCCTTCGGTCAAGTTATTGACGGTATGGATGAGGTTGATCGTATCGCATCGACACCAACCGGCTGGCAGGATGCGCCAGTCATCGCGGTTACCATGACAAAGGTCACCGTGGAAGAGTAATTTCAAGCTCCGTTTGGATGCATTTTCATATGCGAACATAAAAAAGAGGGTCTCCAGTATTCTGGAGGCTCTCTTTTTTCTTAATCCAACTCAAATTTTTTCATGATGGCATCCACCAGGTAATCCGCTGTACCTTCAATACCAAGCATACTGCTGTCGATCATGATTTCCTTAAAGCGCTGATCGTTTGGGAGATACCCGGCATAGTGCATATGGTAGTGATCTCTCGCTTCGTCGACCGATTTCATCATTTTTTTTGCAGTTTCTTCATCAAGGTTCAGATCCGTGAGGCAGTGCTCAAGTCTCGCCTCGTATGGCGCATAAATATAGATTCTGATGATATTCGGCTCATCTGCAAGGATAAAATCACCACAGCGTCCGACAATGATGCAGGAATCCTTCTCTGCCAGAAATTTAATGATGTTTTTCTGTGCTTCGAAAAGTCGGTCCTGCATTTCATCTGCCTGGGTACCGAGTGGAAACATCATGCGACGGAAGGAATTCGTCTTTGCACTTTTCTGCGCGCTTTCCTCAATTTCATTAATTTTTGAAACCGGAAGGTTCAGCTTCTTCGCAGCTTCTTCGACCAGATCGCGGTCATAAAATTCAATGCCGAGCTTTTCACTCATCCGCTTCGCAATGGGACGCCCCATGCTGCCAAACTGTCGTGCAATGGTAACAATATACTTTTTCTTTTCCATTATTCCTGCCTCCCTTTACATTATAATACCGAGCACTAAAAATCCGAGTATGGAAACGGCCGCACCAATCAGCACATATGGGAGCTGTGAGCCCGCATGCTCGAGGTTATCGACACCTGCGCCATTTGAAGCAAGCACGGTCGTATCACAGTAGAAGCAGGCGTGGTTTCCGAAGGCGCAGCCAGAAAGGATGGCTGCCATAACGAGGACAATGTTGGCGCCTACGCTTGCCCCAAGTGGTAAGAGTACCGGAGCTACCAGGGTGCATACGCCCCAGGCATTGGCAATCATAAATGCAAGCAGACCGACAATAATGAAGGTGATCATCGGAAACATGGTGCCAGACATGATGGGCTTGCATACATCGACGAAGAACTCCGTCATCTGCATCTCACTTGCGATCTTCTGGAAGGTCAATGCTGCAATCAGAAGAATAATGATTGGCAGCATATCTGAAAAGCCCTTGACGAAAGTATCCCAGAACTCAGAGAAGCTCATGATCTTCCCAGCAATGTACATCACCATGCACACAAGAATGGCAATCACGGCAGCCACTACAAGATCACCAGTTGCAACAGCGATGCCTACAAGAATTGCAAGCGGCAGAATGAAGTACCAGACACTGTTTCCTTCTTCCTCGCCATACTCTGCTGCAAGGTTGTACTTTCTGCTTGCATCGCTGTAGGTCTTCCCCGTCTCCGCCACTCGCTGATAGGCTGTTTTCATTCCCCCAAGCTTTGGAAACCAGCCCATGCAAAAAAGAAAAACGATGAGAAGCGCTACAATCGGATATACGCAATATGGTATGGCCATCATATAGGTCTCAATCAGCGTGCCGCCAAGTGCCTTGACACAATCCTGCTGCAGAAAGATCGCACCGAAGTAGGCTGCCCAGGAGGAGAAGGGAATCAGTACACAGACGGGAGCGCCCGTACTGTCCAGGATGTACGCCAGTGCTTCTCTCGGCACCTTCTTCTTATCGTAGGAGCCCTTCATCGCTGTACCGATCGAGAGGACATTCAGATAATCATCGACGAAGATGATGATACCGAGGATAAAGGTTGTCAACAGGGTCTTTCTCTCAGAATTACAGATTTTCGTAACGATTTTTGTAAATCCGAAGCTTCCCTTCGATGCAGTCAGCAGTGCCACGAGGCTGCCGAAGAGTCCGCAGATCAGAATGACATAGGCTTCATCGGCCATGACCTCCTCGAGCGTCGCTACCCACTGCGTGAGAAACGCGCCCTTCCACAGCACCAGCGCGCCCACCATCGAACCCGCGATGAGAAACGCCTCACATTTTTTCGTTACAATCGCACCGACGACGATCACCAGAACAATCAGGGTTGCAATTAATCCATAGCTCATACTCTTGTCCATCCTTTCGTGTTTTCCAGATACCGTCACTCGATACATTTCTCGAAGGACTCTGCATTCCGCTTATAAATACAGCCTTTCGCTCATTTCTGTATACACAAAAACCGCCGTGAGACATTTCGTCTCGCGGCGGCCTTGCCTTCCGTATCTGTTTGGATTGATGTGAGAATACGCTGTTTTCAGCGTAATGACAACTGCTTTTTATGCTTCCGTTCTGTATCACAAGAATGCACGCATCTATTTGTTTTCAAGTCACAAATAGAAGTAGATCAGGAGTGCATTATAGAGTTCAAAGCTCTGGAACTGATTTTCCATGCTGCGCCCTGTGATTTCCTCAATACGCTGCAGGCGATACTTCACGGTATTTTTATGTGTAAAAAGCTTTTCAGCCGCATGTGTCATGCTGGCCCCGCATTCATAATACATCCATAGTGTTTCGATGAGCTGGGTCTTATTTTTCCGATCATAAGCCAGAAGCTGTCCCAGTACTTCCTCTACAAAGCGCTTCATCGGAGCCTGATCTTCATAGGAAAGCAGCATACGATAGTATCCGATTTCATCATAGAAGACCAGCTCATTCGTCCGGTGTATATGCTCGAGCAGTGTATTGATCTTACTGCTTTCACGAAAGCTCTGTGCGAGATCCGAAATCGAGGAACAGCGTTCTCCAATGTTCAGTGTATATTGGGGACGTCTTTCAAAGCCATCAAAAAACTCCTGAAAAACAGTGCGAAGAAATGAACGTGCTTCCGCGCTGTCCTGAATGCAGCCTACAATACGGTCACCATACGAGAATACCATGGCCGGGTACTTCCTGGAACGGAAAATTCTCTGTAGTGTCAGGGCAGACGCATGTACCACGTCATTCTTAAGTCCATGGAGATGCATCACAAAGATCTGCTCGAGTGCACGCTCATCAACCCCCATCTCAGCACATCTGTCCCTGATACGTTCGGTATTTGTTCCTGCGCCAAAGATAATTTCTGCAAGGAAGCTGTCCTGCATGTCTTTTCGTTCATCCAGGTAGGAAATGGCATGTCCCAGCTCCTCAAAAAAGTCAATGAGTGGCACATCCCAGGGTATGACAAAAAGCGGAAAGTCATTCTTTTCCGCTAACTCCATCACCTCTGGCTCCACCTTCGACACATAGTTCTCACCTTCCAGCAGAAGAGCACAGGACATATGCAGCTCGATGGCCTTTTGAATAATACTGTATAAATCGTAATTCTTTCGCTGGGTGACAGGGCTACTGACAATCAGCAGCTCCTGTCCCTTTACCCATTTTTCGAAATTCAGGTTTTCCGCCTTATACGACCAGCGAATGCCCTTCTCCATGCCACCCGCCCCGGCGATGAGCCGGGCTCGCGACATGGAGCTCAGTGAAAGCAGATCCTTACATTGAAACATCGCTTCTATCCTTATTTTTTAATCCTGTTTGACTTTACTTCAAGAGATCAATGGCACCCGTTACCTTCGCCGGTTCCTTCTGAAACAGGAACTCACCCTTTCGAACAGAAGCCACAATCCCTGCACGTTCACAGATGGCTTCGAATTCGCTCTTTGCATCCAGTACGATGAAGTTTGCCGGTTTTCCAGCCTCGATGCCATAGCGATCCTGAATATGCATGGTAATGGCGCCATTGGTCGTCACGAGGTCGAGGTCATTTTCAATTTCCTCTGGCGACATCATCTGGGCAATGTGAATGCCATGGTCGAGGATCATCATCATGTTGCCATTTCCGAGAGGATACCACGGATCCGACATTGAATCCTGGGCAAAGCAGACATTGATGCCCTGATCATGGAGCTCCTTTACGCGCGTGATGCCACGTCTCTTCGGATAGCTGTCCTGTCGTCCCTCGAGGTATATATTTTCGGTCGGACAGGAAATAAAATTGATTCCGGACTTTTTGAAAAGCTTCATCATGCGGAACGCATAGCTGTTATCCGCAGAGCCGAAGGAGCAGGTATGACTGGCGGTCGTCTTTGTACCGATCCCCTCCATCAGGACGAGTGCATTGAGCAGCTCCAGGAAACGACTCTGTGTATCGTCTGTCTCATCGCAGTGAACATCAATCAGTTTATCATACTTGAGTGCAAGCTCCACCGTCTTATGAATGGATTTTTCACCAAATTCACGTGCAAGCTCGAAGTGAGGAATCGCGCCAACACAGTCTGCCCCCATTCGGAGCCCCTCTTCTACCAGCTCATCGCCCCCTTTATAGGCGTACATGCCTTCCTGAGGGAATGCTACGATCTGAAGATCAAGAATGTCCTTCACTTCCTCTCTCACTTCAAGAGCTGCCTTTAATCCCGTAAATGTAGGGTCCGTCACATCAATGTGCGTTCGAATCGCCTGCACCCCATGCAGCATTTCCTTCTTAATACCACTGTAGATACGGGTCTTCATCTCTGCTACCGTCATGTGACCTTTTGACTCGCTCCAGCGCTGAATGCCCTCAAACAACGTACCTGAGCCATTCTGTTCACCAAGATCCGCCGTAAATACATAGTCAAGATGAAGATGTGGATCCACATAAGGAGGAACGACCAGATTTCCTTTCAGATCAATGGTTTCCATGTTTTCTGCCGCACAAGCATCCTCGTCAGCACACGGCTGTATTTTCTGAATGATACCCTGCTCCACGTACACCGTCTTTAATTCCTTCGAGCCCTTTAATCTGACATTGATAAATTTCTTCATCCTGACGCCTCCTGCATGGAATCAAAAGCAAAAGGCGCTGAGGAATACTTCCTCAGCGCCTTTGCTTTTTCTTTGTTCTACTGGCACAAAGAATATCACAGCCTGTATGAGCCGTCAATCCTGCGTCCTTCCTGCATGATCAATTCATACAGGGAGACAAAAAAGTAACTGGCATTTTGTTTTCAAAGAACAAATACGGCCTTCCTGCACTCTGCTTTTTAACCCGGTTGTGACACGTTCTGTTCTTTTACCCGACGGGTGATCTTCTCAGTGCGTATTCGCATCAATTTCCTTCGGGTCCCACTTACTGAAGCGAATCTTCTGTGCGCCATAAATTCCATAATTCCCCGAGAATAAATACGTGATGGCGATCGCCAGAATGAAGTAGGAGGAAGCCTCGAAGCCGAACATCTCGAAGGCGATCAGCAGGGACGCCAGTGGACAGTTCGTCACGCCACAGAAAACGCAGGCCATGCCGATGGCCGATGAGAGTGCGGGATCCATGCCCGTAAAGCTTCCCACCACATGGCCAAAGCTTGCACCAATAAAAAGCGATGGTACGATTTCGCCACCCTGGAAGCCGCCGCCCAGCGTGATGGACGTGAAAAGAATCTTTAAAAGAAAGGCATAAAACGGAATCGCAACGGCTGGATTTTCGATGCAGGCCGCGATGATCTGAGAGCCTGTACCATTATACGTCTGGCTTCCAACAAGCAGCGTCAGCAGGACAATGAGCACACCTGACACGGCGACGCGAAGGTAGTCGTTCGGAAAAGCCTTCTGCAGCAGCTTCTTACTTCGATGCATTGAGGTTGCAAACAGGACAGAGACCATCGCGCATGCTCCGGCAAACAGCATCGTGCAGACTGCTTCACGCACATGAAAGGTCGGCACCACAGAGAGCAGCATGGCCTCACTGCCAGGATTGATTGCCTGTGCCACAAAATGAGCAGTCAGGGCCGCGACTGCACACGGAACCAGGGCGGAGTAATACATGACACCAACCGTACTGATTTCCATCGACAGTACCGTCGCTGCCAGCGGCGTACCAAACAGTGCCGAAAACGCAGCACTCATACCACACATGATGGTCCGACGTCGTTCCTCGCTCCGAAAATGAAGGAGACGGCCCAGTCCATTTCCGAGAGAACCACCGACCTGCAGGGCTGCACCCTCACGCCCAGCAGAGCCACCAAATAAATGGGTGATCACCGTTGATACGATAATCAGTGGTGCCATGCGCACTGGCACGCGCTCACCCTCTCGGATGGCCTCCAGCACAAGGTTCGTACCACGAGGCTTCCGCGCACCGAGGCGGTGATAAAACCACACGATAAAAAGTCCCGCCAGTGGCAGAAAGAAGACAATCCAGGTATGCGCTAAGCGAAAGCTTGTCGCCAGAACAATGCCCTTTGCAAAAAGCGCTGCCACCGCTCCGACGATGCCACCGGTCAGGATGCCGAACGCAATCCACTTGAGACCAACCAATAGCTTATACGGCAGCGTTTTCCAGTACGCCATATATTCACTCCACATAACTCTTCCCCTTTTCTTATTATCTCGGCTTCCGTGGAGGCCGATGAGACAGCTGGTCCACCAGCATATTGGCTGCAAAATCCACCACCATAAACATAAGACTCGACTGTGCACTTCCCACGAGATCCAGCGTATGCAGCTTCCAGAGGTCCATGACGCAGAACAAAGCGAAAACAACGGCCGTGCAGATCACGGTAAGGCGAGCACATCTTTTGATTTTCTCCATCATAGCTCGATACGCTCCAGATCTTCTGGCACGAACACACGTCCCGTATAAGAAGCCTTTGCCTCCGTGGTATAGAGCTCCTTTCGGCGAGCAATGTTCTTGTCCTCCGTATGATACAGAAGAAGGTTCGGCACCTTGAGGCTCTCCGCAAGCTCTGCTGCATCCTTCACCGTAGAGTGATGCTTTTCATAAGGATGGAAGCTGTCCCGCTCCTCATAGAGGCAGAAGGCCTCATGAAGCAGCCAGTCTGCACCCTTTGCATACTTCTCTTCATATTCCGCATTATACGGCTCATCTCCACAGCAGCAGATCTTTCGGCCATCATTCATCTCATAAAGATAGCCGAACTGCTTCGCCTTTGTGGAGCCAATGTCAAAAAACGTCACCTTGTGACCGTTGATCTCACGGGTCTCTCCATCCTCAACCGGAATCAGGTGCAGGCGGTCTCCGATGAACTTCACCTGACCTGGCTGCAGCAGCTTCCGCGAAATGTCATCCAGGAGCTCGATCACTTCCTTATGTCCATAGATGCGCGCTTCCCCCTCATACTTGCCAGCCTTCATATTCTGGGTAATGAGACGAACCATCCAGATCATGCCCGTAAAATGATCGATATGCTTATGCGTGAGAAAAATGTCCCGCATATCCATCCAGTTGAAGCCTGCATGCTTCAGCTGGTGTAGCACCTGTCCGCCACCCCCGGCGTCCACCATAAAGTATTTTTCTGCCCCCTGCTTTTCTTCATCTGTCAGAACATAGCAGGTATTAAAAACTTCGGTGACAAGGGCATTGCCCGTGCCCAGCATTGTGATATTCATCGGAATTCCTCTCCTCATACTGCCTTTTTTTTATTTCCGCTCCCTATTCTACTACCATTTTCATCTCCCGAAAAGTCCAGACATGCGAAACCCCGGGGCGGGTGCCTCGGGGTTTCAGTCTACATATATAGGAGAATAGGGAAAACGCGAAATGAAAATGATGCTTATGACAGTGGAGCCGGATACTGGATCTTGCTGTCGGTGAAATCAAACGGCCATACAGTCTTGAACTCACCATCCTGGATCTGAGCAACGGCTACAGAAGCCTTGGTATTATCATTTGTGTGCTGTGCGCCATCAAACTCATAATCCTCAAACTTGATCTCATCATATGGAAGAATGATGTCTGGTCCGTTCGGGAAGGAGTCCTTAATGTCGATCGTATCGAGCACGTTCTTCACAGCCTCACCATCGGTTGTGCCTGCCATTTCAAATGCAGTCTTGAAAAGCCATACAACCGTATAAGCCTCTGCAGAATGTCCATTCATATCTACATCATACTCGGCCTTAAACTTCTTGTTGGTCTCCACGCCCTTCTTCAGATCCGGGTTGAACTCGACAACGGTCGTGATGCCGTTTGCAAGGTTTCCAGTTGCCGGGATATAGGAAGGATCTGCGAAGCCATTTGCCTTACCAATGATGATTGGTGGCTGATAGTTCTGCTCCTTCAGCGTCTTTGTGAAGAGGATGGCATCCGCGATGTAGGACTCACAGATCACGGCGTCTGCATTGGCCTCCTTCAGTGCCAGTACCTCTGATGTAAGGTCTGCGGCACCACTGGAGTACTGCACTTCCTTTACGACCTGAATGTCATACTTATCCGCATAGAGGCCGACGCAACGGATGATCTCCTGGCCAATGTTGGAGTTATCGGCAAAGATGGAAACGGTCTTCACTTCCTTGCCTGTCTGCTCGGAAGAATCCTTCAGGTACTTCAGCATATCCTCAACGTATACCGAGTTCAGTGGGCAGAGACGGAAGAAATACTGCAGGTTATCCGTGGAAATGCTGTCGACGGTCGAAATTGCAGTGATCATCGGAATCTTATACTGCTCGCAGACCTTTGCAACAATCTCGGAAAGCGTGGACTGATGGCAGCCCATGATGGCATTCACCTTATCCTGCGTAATGAGACGCTCTGCCACCGAACGTGCAACCTTCGGGTCACCCTGGGTATCACCACGTACGATTTCAATCGGGCGTCCATTCACACCACCGGCTGCATTGATCTCCTCTGCGGCGAAATCAACACCACGCATGATGTTGGTACCGATGGCTGCCTTATCACCGGAAAGAGCATACATCGCACCGATCTTGATCGGCTCTCCTGTCAGCTCGCCGGCACCATTGTCGGAAGCAGCTTCTGTCTCCTTCTTTGCTGCCTCGGTCGCCTGTGTTGCCTGTGTTTCCGTCGTGGTTGTGGTGGTCGAGCCACATCCTGCCAGCATGGAGCCGGCGATGGCGGCCGCCATAAAAGCGGATACAAGTCTCTTGAGTTTCATAATGTTCCTCCTTGGATTATATTGTGCACATCTCCTTCCCATATGAAGGAGATGGCAAAAGACAGATTAAATACCGAGATAGGCCTTCTTGACATGCTCATTGGCACTCAGCTCTGCGGAGGTTCCGCTCAGCGTAATGCGTCCATTCTCGATGACATAGCCACGATCGGCCACAGCGAGTGCCTTTGTGATGTCCTGCTCCACGAGCATGACGGAGACACCGGTCTTCGCAAGCTCCTGTGCAACCTTCAGAATGTCATCTACAATGTTTGGTGCCAGTCCGAGCGATGGCTCATCGAGGATGAGAAGCTTCGGTTCACCTACCAGTGCCCGCGCAACAGCTACCATCTGCTGCTCACCTCCGGAAAGCGTACCCGAGATCTGTCCGGCTCTTTCCTTCAGCTTCGGAAACCACTGATAGCACTTTTCAAGATTCTCCTTGAAGTGTTCCTTCAGTGTCTTATTAAAAGCCCCAAGCTCCAGGTTTTCGAGACAGGTCATGCCGGTAAACAGCTGACGTCCCTCCGGTACCTGAACGATGCCATGATCCAGTACGAAGCGCGAGCTCTTACCGGAAAGTATTTCATCATTAAAGGTGACCGTTCCTGCCGAGGCCTTGATCATTCCGGTCAGTGCCCGCACCGTGGTGGTCTTGCCCGCACCATTGGATCCGAGAATGGCAACGATCTCTCCATCCTGAATTTCGAAGGACTCATCCCAGATGATTTTGAGAGACCCATAGCCTGCCGTTAAACCTTCTACCTTAAGCATGTGCAGCCTCCTTCTTCTGTCCGAGATATACCTCCATCACATACGGATCGTTCATGACCTCCTCTGGTGTGCCAACGGCAATCTTTTCGCCGTGATGAAGTACGATGACGTCCTCACAGAGGCTGACAACCGCCTTCATGATATGCTCAATCAGGAAGATGGTGACACCGCTGTCATTGATGCGGCGGATCAGTTGAATGGCCTCCTCCGTCTCGGTCGGATTTAGTCCAGCCATGTTTTCATCGAGAAAGAGCATTTCCGGATTCGTGGCCAGGGCTCTGGCCATCTCAAGTCGCTTCTGATCCGGTGTGCCCATGTCCTTGGATAGATCATGACGCTTCTCATAAAGGCCGGTAAAGTTCAGAATATCGAGGGCCTTTTCCCGTGCCTCGATGGCATTTTTCGCTGGCTTCGTGCCATAGTAGGACGAAGCGATGACATTGTCGAGCACCGTCAGATTCTTGAGTGGCTTCATAATCTGGAAGGTACGCGCGATGCCCATCTTCGTATACTCATAGGCTGGCTTGTTTGTGATGTCCATGCCCTTATAGAGAATTTTCCCTTCCGTCGGCGGATAGTAGCCGCAGATCATATTGAAGGTGGTAGACTTTCCGGCACCATTCGGACCGATCATACCGGTGATTTTTCCTTTTGCAACCTCGAAGGATACATCCTTCACAGCGGTCAGACCTTTGAAGCGCTTCGTAATATGCTGAACTTCAATAATGGACTCTTCTGCCATACTCATGCCTCCTTCCCTAACTTCTTATAATCCTTTGCAAGCTGTGCCGCTTCGAGAACCTCGCGAGATGGTTTTTTCAGAAGCACGCGATCCACCCATTTCTTCACCTTACTGTCCATATACCAGCCGAGAAGACCCGATGGGCGGAAACGGATCACGAGAATCAGAACGATCGCATACATGATGAGGTTGATGCCTGGAAGAATCGCGCCAAACTCGTTCCGAAGAAATTCGGAAAGTGTGATCATGATACCACCACCGACCAGTGGGCCCTCTACAAAGGAAGCACCACCAACAACGGCCGGGAGTACGGACTCGACAGAGTAGGACTGAAGCATCAGATCTGGATCGATATAGCGGTTATAGCTTGCATAGAAGAAGCCAACCATGCCGGCCACCATCGCAGAAATCACAACGGCGATGACCTTGTATTTAATCGGATTGATACCGATCGCTGCGGCCGTATCCTCATCCTCACGGATGGTTTTCAGTGCAAAACCAAGCTTCGAACGATCAATCTTCTTCATAAACAGATAGGTCAGAATCAGCATCAGAAGTCCCACATAGTAATATGGAATCTTACTCATAAAGCGGAACTCTGCCCAGGAATCCTCTCCGAAGGAAAGGGAAATACCGATGGCCTTCCCTGCGAAATCCCAGTTCAGAATGAACTGTCGAATCGCTTCACCGAAGGCAATGCTGACGAGGGTGAAGTAAGGTCCTCTCAGAATGAAGCAAGGATAAAAGATGATGCCGGACACGAGTCCAACCACCAGCATGCCGAAGATACCACAGATCCATGGATTCACGGAGGTCTTCGTCATCAGAAGACAGCAGGCATAGGCACCGAGTCCCATGTAGGCTGCATGCCCCAGTGAGTTCTGTCCGGTCATACCACCAAGCAGGTTCCATGCCATCGACAGTGTCGTCATATAAAATACCAGAATGAAGACATTCATGATATACGGCATATCCTTAAAGAATACCGGAATGATCAGCAGAATCGCAAGAAAGATACCGATTGCAATCGCAATGTTTCGATGATAACGCTGACTCGCTTTGAGATCCTCTGGCCGAATCTGGATTGTTTTTTCGTTTCCCATTTTACTTCCTCCTTGCGATCACATTCTGACGTACGACGAGGATGATGATGAAGGTCACGAAGACGATCAGATCCTTATACATCGGGCTCACGAGAAGTGAAACCATGGTTTCCAGAAGTCCGAGCAGGATACCTGCAAGGAAGGCGCCTGGAATCGAACCTAAGCCTCCGACAACCACAACGATCAGTGCACGGAAGGAAAATACCGAGCCAGCCGTTGGAGACAGCACATAGAAAAGTGTGAGCAGTGCGCCTGCTGTTCCAGCGAGGGCTGCACCGAGACCATAGGCGAGGATGTAGATACGCTTTACATTGATGCCGACCACCTCTGCACCTACAGCATTCTGTGATACCGCACGAATCTGCTTTCCCAGGGTCGTATACTTCAGGAAGGCAAAAAGAAGAATGGTAATGACGATCGTAACACCGAAGCTGATGAGCTTCGGAAGTGCCATCGTCACTGGTCCCAGCTGGACGGTATTACTCGAATACGAGGTGGTGATCGTACGGAAGGATGATCCGAAGATCACCAACGCGAGGTTCGACAGCAGGGTTCCGAGACCGACCGTCAGAAACAGAAGATTTGTAAATGATTTGGTGCCGAGCGACGGTGTGATCAGGGTTGACTGGATCACTGCACCCAGACAGAACATCAGAATCGCCACAAATGGCACCGCCATATATGGGTCCAGACCGAAAATGCTGCAAAGCACAAAGGTCAGATACATACCCACCATCAGCATTTCCCCATGACAGAAGTTGATGATCTTCATCACGCCGAAGATAACATTCTGGCCCATGCCCATCATGGCATAGAAGCCGCCAATCATAAGTCCATTTGCAATTGCCTGCAAAACACTACTCATGAAAAGATCCCCCTTTCTTGAATATGATAAAAGTATAACGCAGTCGATCTAGCACTTGCTTGTGATGGATGGATAGCATTTTGCGTCTTCGTCATTTAACGAAAGAGGGATAGCACAATTTTGTTCTAAAACTGTGCTATCCCTCTTCTGTTTCATGCCCTGCATACGTGACCGTCGCTTAACGGCGGGCACTTTCCTATTCACCAGAGGGATGTTCTGTATCCCCTCCGCTTTTCAGTATGTCCCGAAGCTCGGTCGGTGTCATTCCGGTGCACTTCTTGAAAATACGTGAAAAGTAATTCGGATTACTGTAGCCCGCCTCAATGGAAATTTCCTTAATGTTCCGATCCGGATCCTTTCGCAGCAGCTCTCTCGCCTTCTGAATGCGTAGACCCGTGAGATAGTCACTGAAATTGGTGCCCGTTTCTTCCTTAAAAAGCTTTGAAAAATAATACGGACTGATGTTCACCTGCTGCGCCGTCTTCTCAAGCGAAAGCTCACTCGTAAAGTTATTCTGTATGTACTCCTTTGCAAGCTGAATCACGCTGTTCTGCTTCGGTGCCTGTGCTGCAATGTCCCGCACGAGCTGAAGAACCGCCGTCGTAAAGATCTGTCGCATCTCCTCCGGGGTCGATGCCTGCAGGAGTTCCTTCCCCGCCTGGCTTTGAACACTCTTTCCCTGCTCCGACGCGATACGGCATCCCTCCAGCAGAATCTCAAGCAGTGCCATCTGTGCATCGGCCTCTGTACTGTTTCGTGTATCCATATACCATGCGAGCAGCATCTCCGCTTCCCGACGTGTACCTGCTTCATCGCCACGTCGAAGCACTTCCAGCATCGTGCGCCGCAGGTTCGCCTGCTGCTTCGCTGCATCGTTCCGCACCATGAGATCATCAATATGCGTGACCTTCCGCATGCCATGCCGAAGTGCATTCAGCGCTTCCTGATAGCTGTCAAACATGGTGGACCAGGGCTGTACGGAGCCAATGCCGGCCTTAAAATCGACCCCGACCATTTCCTTCAGAGAGGTCACGAGTGAGCGCATGCGTTCAATCATTCTCAGACGCTCCGTATAGCCCATGTCCGCACTCGTCCATGGAATCGCCGCAATCAGCTTATTGCCCATCATGTCTGAAAGATAGGCTTTAAAGAAAATGCGAATCTGACCACTCATCTGTGCTGCAAATTTCTGCGCCCGCACACTGGCACCCACCGGATTTCCCGGCGCCTCCTTTTCAAATCCTTCGCCCCATTCAAATACAGTAATAAACCCATATTCCTCTGTCAGATTTAAAAGCGAGCGATACTGTGTGCCAGAATAGCCATACTCATTCTGAATGATCAGGCTCAGCACAAATCCATTTTCAATGATGGGAACAACCGCCTCCATCTTTTCCCGGATATTGAGATCATCCTTACGTTTCTGACGTTCCATATCGATGTCATGGATCAGCTTCGTCAGCTCTTCCGTGATTTTCTTTCGTTCAATGGGCTTCATGATATAGTCCGTCGCCCCAAGCTCCAGCGCTTCCTTCGCATAATCAAAATTATCGAAGGCTGTCAGAATCAGCGCACGAATATGCGGTTCGATGGACCGGATCTCGCGAAGCGCCGACAGTCCATTGATGCCCGGCATCTGAATGTCGAGCAGCGCGATATCCGGGCGGTGTTCTTCCGCAAGCTCAATGGCCTGCCGTCCACTTTTTGCAAGGTATACTTCACAGTCATTGAAATCCTTATCAATAATAAATTTCAGAGACTCCCGCACGATGCCTTCATCGTCTGCAATAAGGATTTTATACATGCTCTGCCTCCTTCTCCTCTTCTACTGCTTTCGGCACAAAGATGCGTACCCGCGTACCACCCTCTCCGCCCCCGGTATCAATGGAAAACACAGCCTCCTGCTGGTAAAAAAGCTTCAGTCGCTCACGCACATTGCGAAGTCCGACGCCATTTCCCTGTGGGCTTGCCTTTTCACCCACCATGGTCGGTGCCACCGGTCCCGTCATGATGCTGCGGATCTTCTCCTCGGTAATGCCAATGCCGTTATCCTGTACCTCTATCACGACCTGCTCTGCCTCCTGATATACGTGAAGGAGAATCTTCTTTTCCTTCTCCTCCTCTTCCATCGGGAAGGCATAATGAATGGCATTTTCCACGATGGGCTGCAGGACCATCCCTGGAAAGCATGTATCCAGCAGCTTTTCATTGATCCGCTTCACGACATGATATTCACCGGCGAAGCGGACATTCATGATGTACATATAATGGTCGACCAGTTCAATTTCATTCCGAATCGTCGACGTGTTTCCGTTGTTTCGAAGCTGCCCTCTGAAAAATTCCGCCGTGTTCTCCATAAAGCTGTAGGTGCGTTCCGCGCCCTCCATCATGGCGAGCTGCTGCCCCGCATTCAGCGTATTGAAGAGAAAGTGGGGACTGATCTGTGCCTGATAAAACTTCAGCTCTGCGTCCTTCAGAAGATTTGCCGTCACGAGCTCCTTCTCCTTCATCTCGAGCTCCCGCTCAGCATGCGCCCGGATCTCCACGATATTCTGACGGATGGCCTCGAGCATCTGTTCAAAGGCCGCCGCGAGTACGCCCACCTCATCCTGGTATGGGGGTTCTGTAATTTTCACCTCCAGATTTCCCGCTTCTGCCTCCCTGGCCTGTTCAGCCAGCAGTCGAAGCGGTCGTATAATGCTTCGGAGAAACATCGAAACCAGAAGAATGAGAATCATAGACATGCCAACCAGAATCAGAAGAATAAACTGCTCCAGGGTATGCAGGGATGCAGCTAAAATGTCATAGTTCTCAGAATTGTTCTGAAATCGGAGTACATCCAGCGTTCGGATATTCGTTACAAGATATTTGTATACCTGTGTGGCTTCGAGATAGTCCTGCTGGTAATGGGCATTGTCCGCATTTTTCTTTGATACGGACGCATCCATGAGCGAAAGATAGCTGAGCGTCATGCTGCGGATGTTCTTTTCCAGAATACGCGCTGCATGATTCGTGAGGGGAGCATCATCCGATGGCACCATGGTGGCCAGGGTTCGATGCCACTCCTCATATTCATGAAGCGCCTCCTCACTATGGGTATTGACATATTCCGTGAAGCTCTTCTGGAGACTGTTCAGAGTATTTCCATAGCGTGTAATTTCGACGCTTGTGCTGTACACGCTGTTCAGGTGATCAATCGACCGGTTGACCCGAAAAAACATCCCGACATTCGTTGCAAAAATGAGCACAAGGACCAGAATCAGCGGGACAATGAGTCGCGTCTGAAGCGACTGCGTAAACCGTGGCTTCTGCCTTTTCATGCGGTCCCTCCTTCCGCACTGCGCTCCATCGGCCAGTGCTCTTCCGGCGTGTCGTCCTCCTTGAGGAGACCGGGGATTCTCTCTCCACTCGTTTCCTCAATCGCCTCCTGACTCTTTCTGTATTCCGCAACATTCTCTCTGGTAATCGCCTGCAGCTCAATGGCACTTGCATAGTTCGCCACGCCATAGTTCAGGTAACGTTCCAGCTCCTGAAAGGCCTTTCGTCCTGTATCGGCCGCATTTGGGGTAATGGTAAAGCTGATATCTCCTCGCTCAATGCCGTCGATCAGGGTGTCGGAAATGCTTCCTCCTGCAATCTTCACCATGCCCTGCGCACCACGATCCTCTACGATCCGATAGGCCACCTCTGTGATCGTATCGTTCAGACAGATCAGGAGATCCGGCGTGATTTCATGATCTGCGCCCTCCAGGATGCGATCGATGGTTGACTCTGCGTTGGACAGCCCCTCATATTCCAGAATCACATGACCCGAGATGGTATACTGATGTGTGTCTAAGGTACTGCGGAGTCCCTGCAGAAACCAGCGGCGATCATGGGCACCGAAGGTATTGCCCGGATAAAGGACCGTGATGACATGATCCTCATCCCCGGACTGCTTTTGAATCTGCTGCCCATACGCCTGACCGAGGAAGTAGTCATTGATACCGACGAAGGCCTGTCGGTCACTTCCGCTCGAATCCCGCTGCATCGTAATCACGGGAATGCCGGCCGCCACGACCTGATCAATCGCCTGCTGCACCTCTTCATTGTCCTCTGGATAAACGAGCACACCATCGACATGACTGTACAGTGCCATCCGAAGCTGATCTGCTACAGACATGCTTTCCAGAAGGCTGGTCCCCATCCGCTCAATCAGTGCGTCTACATGATCCGCCTCCATCTGCGCACTCTCATATACCTGATTCCAGTAGGGCGCATCCTGATCATTCGTGATCATGGCGATATGGTAGCGGTAGCTTGTTTCCGCGCTCTCCTCCGATGCTTCCTGTGAAATCAGGTTTACATAACGGATCACCATCAGAAGAGTCAGAAAAAAGAACAGAATGACGACCAGCCAGGGGCCCATCCATACCGATTTTTTATGCATTCACTTCCTCCTGTCATTTTCATCTATATTCTGGATTTTAGCATTTTTGATCGCAGGCTTAAACTCTGTGCTATACTGCAGCTATGAAAATAAACATGCTATCCGACTATTTAAAAGAAACCTATGGCACCAAGGTCTATAAGCTCTCCCTCCAGTCCGGCTGCTCCTGCCCGAATCGGGACGGAACGCTTTCCTATGGTGGCTGCATTTTCTGCTCCGAAGGAGGATCCGGGGACTTCGCGGCTCCACTTCTTCCGCTGGACGAACAGCTTCGACTTGCGAAAGCGCGCATTTCCGCAAAGCTCCCGAAGCATCGCCCATCAAAAGAAGCTAAGTACATCGCTTACTTTCAATCCTACACAAATACCTATGGACCTGTCGAGCGGCTCGAGGCCCTGTATCGGGAAGCACTTATGCAGCCGGACATTGTGGCCCTCTCTCTGGGAACGCGTCCCGACTGCCTTCCAGAGGAAATGATCTCGATGCTGTCACGTCTCCGGAAGGAATCCGGCAAGGAGATCTGGATCGAGCTGGGACTTCAGTCCATCCATGAAAAAACCGCGGCACGTATCCACCGCGGTTATCCTCTCTCCGTATGTCAGGATGCCTACCAGCGTCTGAAGGCCGCCGACTTTACCGTCATTGTCCATGTCATCCTCGGCTTTCCATGGGAGACACGAGCGGAAATGCTGGAGACCGTCCGCTTTCTTTCGACACTGCAGCCAGCGCTCGATGGCATCAAGCTGCAGCTTCTGCATGTCCTTCGCGGCACGGAGCTCGGACGCCTGTATGAGGAAGCACCGTTTCCGACGCTGACACTCGAGGACTACTGTTCGCTCGTCGTCGACTGCCTGCGGCTTCTTCCATCCGATATCGTGGTCCATCGCATCACGGGGGATGGGCCGAAGCGGCTCCTTCTCGCACCCCTCTGGTCCGCGGATAAGAAGCATGTACTGAACACGCTGACCCGTGCAATCCGGGAGGCCTGAAGCTCGGATTGCACAGGAGACAGCTTCGTTTCAACGTCCTTCCAGCCCGATTTCCGGAAGGTGCGTGGACCGGAAGGGCACTCTTCCTTTACTGCTCGCCTTCCTTCTGCTCCAGATAGTCCTTCATATTATGAAGCACCTTCTGGCTTAAAAGCTCATAGGCCTGCTCCGTCATGCCGGCACTCGCATTCATACAATAGACATTCGGATAGCTCAGCACCTCGTCGGCAATGTCTCCGAGCGCACCTCTCGTGTCGCAGCAGAAGATATTCTCCGGATTCTTCATCCACTTCTGAAGCGGCTCCATATCCGCCGCCGGACCGATGGAGGTATTGAACATGATCTTACCGCTTCCGAGAGCGGCAAATTCCTCCTCATGAAGGAGAATCACATTCTTATTGAGTGCTGTAATGATGACCTCCGATTCTGCAAGCAGCTTCCTGAGCTCCTTAAAATGATAGCCCTGTGCGGTACGCTCCGGCTTTTCGGCACGCGCGAAATAGGAAATATCCGCACCTAAAAAATGGAGTGCATCGGCGGTCATGCCACCTGAAGTCCCGAGGCCGACGAAGCCGACCTTAAGCCCGGTAATTTCCGTCGGCAGTGCCTTCCAGCGCCGTCCCTCATAGCCATGCAGGAGCTTTACCAGCTGGTAGATCAAATACTCCACGACGCCATGATCTCCATAGTCCCGGATACCACGGACCTCAATGCCATGGGCACGTGCGTACGGGATGTCGACATTGGCACTCTCCTCACTGTACAGACTGCAGCACATCCCGACATAGCGAAGCTTCGGTGCCTGTGCCATCACCCTCCCTGTAAGACGGCTATTCGCCGAAAGCAGCACGGCATCTGCATCTCCGATGCGCTGTAAAATGTCATCCTCATCTGAGGGAAGATCCTGTGCCAGAACGATGCTCTCTGCTACATCCTGAAGTGCATGAATTCCCTTTTCCGTCAGCGCCACTTTGTCAATGGACACAAGTTTTCTGAATTTCTGCATATGATACTCCTACTCTTCACATATGAAATCCTCTGTTCTTTCCGCCGCCTAGAGATGCACAGCATCATAAAATAGACAGCGTTCAAAGAGGAAGTGATCTACGAAGCGATCAAAAGAAGGAAACAGGCTGACTCAGATTTCGAAGCAGTGCGACGATGGACCAGCCGGCGATCGCCGAGGTGCTTGAATAGATGTCGACCGTGGCCTTCAGTCCTTCGGTTTCGACCGTAATCTTATGATCATCGCCGATGAAGCCTGGCACAGAGGTAATGCGTGCCGTCGCCTTCTCCGGACCGATGGTCGCGAGCGACTGCGCGACCGCGACATTGACCTTCGTTGGCAGAAGGGCGATGGCCTCCTGGCAGGTGCCGTAAAAAGCCTGGACTTCGTGATTGCCTTCCATTTCTTCCGTATAAACCGGCGTATTCTGAAGAGATTTCGGCCCCTTCCGGGTTTCAATTCCTGCCTGAATATCCTGTCCCGATGCCTCTGCCATCAGTGCAAGGGTCTGAAGCACATCGAAGCCACCGACCGCACCGTGTGGAATATAAATATGCGCGGCATGGGCACGTGCCGTCTCCCGCGCCTTCTGGTAAAACTCCGCATCCGCAAACGCTCCGATGGAGAGCGGAATAAAGCTGGCCCCCTGCTGAAGCGTTGGAATGCAGGCTTCCTTTGCCATGGCGACGGAAGCCGTTTCAATCACGAAATCCGGCTTGAGCGATAGAAGCGCTTCCAGGCTTTCAACCGCAACGCCGCCGAGACCCGCACACAGCTTTTCTGCCGAGGCCTTCTGATGACTCATCGCTCCCACAAGAGTATACTCTTCGAGCAGACCCTTTCGCATCGCCTCTGCAACGATGTTCCCAAGGAAACCACAACCGATAATGGCAATTTTTTTCATAGCAAAACTCCTTTGTTTTGTTTCTGTCACAGGCGCAGACATGAGTCGTGCGTCCAGTGACCGTACTTTATGTAATTGTATGTCGTGCGTTCGTGCCTTATCCTTCACCGGGGCAAGGAAGGGCGGCTCCGATGCAGCGCTTATCCGAGAAGAAAATCCGCATAGCCCCATGGCCAGATCGGATCTTCAAAGCTTTCCCGGAGATAATCCTCGATCTCATCTCCATCGTAGCCCGTCATGCGGGCTACCAGAATCAGCACATCGCGTGCATTTTCATATGGAAGAGGCGTAATGACAGCATCCGCACGGGGCTCCCCGTGATAGTCATCCACTGCTCCATTTTCTGGTCTTCCAGAAGTTCCCATGGCAAGTGTTGCCAGTACCATGGCGTGAAGGATGAGGGCATATTCCATGATCATCCATTCAAACTGCAGGACCATATCACGAAGGGTACATCCCGGAATAAGCAGGGTGGCAAAGGTCTCGGCCACAAGATAATTCCGCAGCAGCGGCGCATACAGCCTGTGCACTTCTTCATGACACTTGAAAAGTAACTGGAGCATCGATGCGTTCCTCTTTTCAAGCTGCTTACTGAGCTGTACAGCCTCCGTATACAGGGGTGTCAGCAGTTCCTGATAGCGGCCTTCCTTACGATAGTTCTCACTGATGTCGAGAAAAAGCGCATTCTGCTCGTTCATCGAGGCTTCCGCATCCTTCGGCATGGCAAGAATCGTGGCGGTCAGCTTCTGAACATCCGCATCCTTCAGGCATTCGCCCGGGTCAAGCGCATACATTTCATCGCAGATGGCATGCTTTCTACGCGCCGCACGATGCGGTGCTGCATGTTCCTTTTGGAAAAGGTCAAGCAGCATGAAAAAGCAGCGCTTCAGATTTACTTCATTGGGCAGCTTCTGGTCACTCAGCCAGTACATGAGGATATTCCGAATCTGGAACAGTTTATCCTGTCCTTTCAGCAGAAAATCCCGATCCTGATACGGAAGTCCGGTAAAATGAAGCGCCTGTACAGTATACAGCCGATCCACGATTTCCGGACAGCAGCTTACCAACGTGCGCTCGATTCGATGCTTAAATGTATGTGTCTCCCGCGGAAACACATGGCAGGTTTCGGAGAGGCATGCTTCTCCATAGGTTCGAACGAGCCTGCAAAGCTGATTTTCCTCCAGAAATGGGCAACGCATATTCGGAAGAAGTCCGATGATCTCCTGCCCATCCTGCTCCGTAATCGCGTCCACGACGGGCTCCGGCAGCTTCTGCCAGCGCTTCTTCGTTTCCCCGTCAACACGGATCTTCCACTCCTTACAGCAGGTAAAGGAGCAGTCTCCAGCGATGCAGTGAAAGTCCTTATAAAATTCTGGTTCGATAATCTGCCTGCTGTCTGTCATTTGAGATGCACTCCTTCCAACGCTCATATACATCCTATCTTATCAGCTCCACATCTTTAAGTAAACCGGTAAAATTCAGCCTCGCCGTCCGGGGGCATCCACGATTCTAAACAATCGTGGATCAGTACAAAAAAAGGACGCAGCCTGCGCTGCGTCCTCCTGCTAAACCGCGAACCTTACTTCAGTCCTGCCGTCAGCTCCTCCGGTACAAACCAGAGACCGTTTTCATTGTTGGTGCTGTCCATGTAATCCTTCAGCTGCTGTGAATGGTAGGCAGCAACGATGTCCTTCGCCCACTGTGCATCCTTGTTCTCTGCCTTTACAACAACCTGCAGAAGAAGGTGTGGAAGGATGTCTTCCTGAAGGAGAGCCGTGGAAGGATCAATTTTTGCATTGTACACGATGGAACCCGTGATCACGGCATAATCTGCATCTGAAAGAACGGGTGGGATGTTGACAGAAGTCATCTCGGTAAACGTCAGGTTATGCGGATTCTCCTTGATATCCTGCTGCGTCACCGTGGAGAGATCCTTGCTGGAATCCAGCGTGATCCATCCTGCCTTCTGAAGCAGGGCATAGGCTCTTGCCGTATTTGCTGCATCATCTGGAACCAGAATGGTCATACCGTCACCGATCTCATCCAGAGACTTGTGCGTATCTGAATAGATCCCTGCCGGGACGGTCGGAATCGGGCTCAGATTCACAAGATCGGCATTCTGCGACTTGTTAAAGTTCTCCATGTACGCCGTATGCTGTTCGACATTGACATCGACCTCTCCATCCTGAACGGCAACATCTGCGGATTGAAGGTCTGCAAACTCGACGGGTGTGACGGTATAGCCCTGTGCCTCGAGAAGCGGTGCAATCTGCTCCTCAAACAGCACGGAGTATGGACCCCAGGATTTCGAAAACTTAATTTCCTTATGATCTGGATCAGCGGTTCCAGCCACACCGACATTCGAAGTGTCCACACTTGTACTGCTCTCCCCTGCAGCTTCCGTCGCAGCCTCCGTTGCGGCCTCTGTGGCAGCCGTGCTTGCAGCTTCTGTTTCGGCAGCCTTTGTCGTCTGTGCAGCGGTGGTTTCAGGTGCAGAGGAAGAGCCGCAGGCAGCGACGGTGCTTGCAACAAGTGCGGCTACAGCAAGTACAGATAATGACTTTTTCATAATTTTCTCCTTGTTTTTTCCTAAGATGTAAATGGTCGAAGCTGTGATTTCACAGTTCAGTATTGAAATCGGTCTCCGGAAACCGGTTTTCATAAAATAAACGCTTGACTTTCATGCACTGAGGTCAGAGATGCATTCTTCGCTTTTCTGCAATCTTGTTGCCGATCGTCTGTACGATCTGCACGAAAATGATGAGGATGATCACCGTAAAGATCATAAGGTTCGTATTGAAGGTCTGATAGCCATAGGTGAGAGCCAGATTGCCGACACCGCCTCCGCCAATGTATCCTGCCATGGCAGTCGCGCCAATCAGTCCAACAGTTCCAGTCGTAATGCCGATGACCATCGATCCAAAGGCCTCTGGGAACACAAACTGCGTAATGATCTGAAAGGTGGTCGCACCCATCGATTTTGCAGCTTCCACAATACCAGGATCCACGCCCAAGAGTGCACCTTCGATCAGTCGTGCAAAGTACGGTGAAATGTATAAAATCAGAGGCACCAGACAGGCCTTCGTACCTATACGTGTGCCGATGATCAGTTTGGTTAATGGCATCACGGTCACCATCAGAATGATGAACGGTGTAGAGCGGACGATATTAATGATGCTGTTTAGCACGAAATATACGATGTCATTTCGTTTCAGCCCATCCTTTCGACTCATCCAGAGAAAGACGGCGATGATAAATCCAATCACAGCACCAATCAATAGAGACCACCCCACCATATAGATGGTTTCGCATCCGGATTTTACAACTTTTTCGATGGGTACGCCCAGAAAGGCTTCCAGCTGCTGTGTCATAGAATCACCTCCTCAAACTCTTCTCCTGTTTCAATGATGTGCTTCTTACACTTCTCGATTTCTTCGTCCGTTCCTTCAAAAAGGATGAGCATGATGCCAATGACCACGCCCTCGATGACATTGATCGTACAGTAGAGAAGATTCGTTTTTACCTGGTATTTCGTATTCAGCTCCCATAGCAGCGGCTCCGTATGCTCATGGTTTTGCATCTTGATGCGAAGAATCTGATAATTCGTCGTCATCGATTTTATGGCTGGGATGAGTGGTGCCGGTACCTCATCATGAATGAGATTTCCAACGAATTCCTGGGCAATCGTGGATTTCGGATTTGTGAACACATCTACAACCTCGCCAAATTCTACGATTTTTCCATAATCCATGACAGCAACCTTATTACAGATCTGTCGGATAACATTCATCTCATGTGTGATCACCACAACGGTCACGCCCATCTTTTCATTGATCTGCTTCAGAAGCTCAAGAATCGACTCTGTCGTTTTCGGATCAAGCGCTGAAGTAGCCTCATCGCAGAGAAGAATCTTCGGATTCGTAGCCAGGGCACGGGCAATGCCAACACGCTGCTTCTGTCCGCCGGACAGCTGATCCGGATATGCCAGCTTCTTTTCGGAGAGTCCGACGAATGAAAGAAGCTCGTTCACTCTTTTTTCAATGTCCGGCTTCGGAATCCCATTCAGCTTCAGCGGGATCGCAACATTGTCATAAATGGTTTTCGAATTTAAAAGATTAAACTGCTGAAAGATCATACCGATGGATTTTCGAAGCGTTCGAAGCTCCTTTTCGCTCAGGGTACTCAGATCCTGTCCATCCACCCATACCTTTCCACTTGTTGGAATTTCCAGTGCATTGATCATACGTACCAGCGTAGACTTTCCAGCACCGGAATAACCGATGATGCCATAAATATCGCCTTTCTCTATGCTCAAGGACACATCGTGAAGGGCATGCACCTTGGTTTTTCCATCAAACACCTTCGTAAGGTGCTGAAATTCAATCATACTCATGCTTTAACATAACTCCTTACGTTTTCTATGCGCTGCACGAAGCTGGGTTCTGGCTCCTTGCAGACCTCCGTTCCATTTAAAGTGCGAGCTCCTTCGCCCACTCCTCGATGTACTGGAGGAAATAGGCCACGCCATTTTTCAGAACGGATTCGTCAATTTCAAAATACGGGGAGTGCTGTGGAAAGCGCTTCGCAGGGTCATGCACCCCACCGCCCAGAATGAGGAAGGCTTTCGGATTCGTATATTTCGAAAAGTCCTCACCACCCATGGAAAATGGAACCTTCTGAATATGGTCTTCCCCAAACACCTGTACAGCTGCCCTTCTCCCGGTCGCAGCTACCTCTGGATCATTGATGGTCACCGCGCAGCCGAAATGATAATCGACACGAATATGTGTTTCCGTATCGAGTGCAACTGCGGACGCCGTTCGCTGCAGGAGATCTGGAAAACGGTCACGTACCTTCGGATCTGCCGCACGCGTTGTGCCGCTAAGATGTGCTGTTGCCGGAATCACATTGGAGGTGGTTCCAGCAACGAACTGTGTAATGCTGACTACAACGGGAATGATGGCGTTCATTTCTCTTGCCACGATTCGGTTCAGACTCTGAACAAATTCGACACCTGCCTGAATCGGGTCAATACACTGTTCTGGGTGTGCGCCATGTCCGCCCTTTCCGTCAATATAGACGTCAAAAGTATCGGCACTTGCCATGATCGGCCCATCATTAAGTGCAGCTTCTCCTGCCTCCAGTGCACTCATGATATGTAATCCAATCAGGCGTTCACATTCCAGAACCGAAGGCACTGTTTTCAAATGAAGGGCACCCGAGTCTTCAATGAATTCCTCTGCTGGCTGGAAGATGAGACGTACCGTCACTGGAAGTTCATCACGATGTGCGGCCAGGACCTTCGCGGTGGCAAGCAGAATCGCTGTATGCGTATCATGACCACAGGCATGCATCGTGCCTTCATTCTCCGATTTGAACGGACACGCTGTCTTTTCCGTCACTGGAAGTGCATCGATATCCGCACGAATTCCCAGGATATGATCACTTGCATGTGCTCCCTTGATGGTCGCAATCACCGCCGTCTTATAAGGAGTCTCATAAGGAATTCCAAGTGTATCGAGTTCTTCCTCGATTTTCTTCTGTGTGTTCCATTCTTTCCAGGACTGCTCAGGATGCTGATGAAAATACCTTCTTAAAGCAATCAGTTCCGATTCAATGTTCACCGCTTCTTCCTGTATATTCATGTCTTTTCTTCCTTTCAATGATTGAATCACATTATACTCTAGATTTCCCATGTGTAAAGTAGGAATTAGCTATAGCTGGTTATCTGTTTTGTTATAGAACTCATACGGTTCTACGAATCAAAACGGTTCAGAAAGAAAATTTTGGATGAATTTTTTACAGCATGCCAGAGCCAGCCCCGTAAAGTGCAACCGCATGCGAACTCATCAGCATAAGCACAACAAACAGGAGAAGGAGGACCGCATGTACCATCGGATAGGATGCATGTCGCTTCATTCCCGGAAGTGTACGCCGTTCCCAGAAGCTAAGCACAGGAAGGAAATAGCTTAAGTACACGTACCGACTGCTGAACGCCATCCCGCCATACATTTCGGTTCTCTGACTGATATCCTTTACATCAAGATAGCCAAAAAAGAAGGTCAGTCCTTCCAGAATCAGAGCCGTGTTCATAAGATTAAAGGTCTCGTTGTCCTGAAGGAAGAACGCATGGTACAGAAAGGCCAGTACAGGTGGCAACACGGCCTGCAGCCAGGCATAGCGATCCTTTTTCAGTGCCTGAATGATGGCTTCGATTCGCGAAGCCTTCGGATCTGTATGTTCTGTGCCCGTTTCATGGAATGTATCCCTTTCTTCCCCCTGCTGCGTGCTTCTTCGTTTCACTGGTCTCCCACAGCCTGGACAGACGCTTGCATCGTCTGGCACCTCGGATCCGCAGTTCATGCAGACCCTTTTCGGACGTATTTTAATGATCGGCGTTCCGCAGGCTGGGCAGGTCTTATCATATGCTGAAATCTCTTTACCGCATTTTGGACATTTCATGTACTCACCTCAATCAATAATTTAGCCTACATCATAGTATTGAATGCTCGAATAATCAAGAAGGCCGTCCCTTTCGGGACGGCCCAGCTTTGGTTTTTGTGTATTGAATATGCTGAAATATCAGTTGTCTTCTGTAATTGCGTTTGCAGCCGTACGGCCGGAAACGAAGATCTCTGTGATGGCATTACCGCCAAGACGGTTACCACCATGGATGCCACCGGTTACCTCACCAGCCGCATAGAGACCGTCAATCACCTTGCCGTCCGCATCGAGTACGTGACGCTTGGTGTCGACTGCTACACCACCCATCGTGTGATGAGTTGAAGGTGCAAGGAAACGAATACGAAGCTTTGCATCGTCGAGGTTATAGGTATCGGCCTTGTAGGAACCATCGTCGTTCTTCTCACAGTCACCGATCAGTGCTGAGAACTGCTTCTTCGAAACATCGGCCGGCTGTGTGCCATTGATGATGGCCTGATCATAATCCTCGATGGTAGCCTTAATGGTCTCCACGTCAGTATCGAAGCCCTCTTCCTTCAGAAGATCAGCAAGCTCACCGATGGTGCGCACATACTGACGTCCATCCTCGTCCTCATCCTGGTAAGGATATGGTCCTGGAATTGGCGTTGCGGCATTCGCGATTTCAATGAAAACACCCTTGTGACCATTCCACTCAATACCGTTTCTGAACTCGCCAAGAGAAAGAACATCTCGCTCGGAGGTCTCATCGACGAAGCGCTTTCCTGTCGTCGGGTTGATGTAGACGGCATAGTCACCGCCGCCGAAGGCAAGGTCTCCATTGTCGACCCAGGAAATCGGCATCAGCTGCGTATAGCCCATACCGGTCGTTGCAGCACCGACAGCCTCGGCCATCGTGATGCCATCGCCCTGGAGAGAACCACGATTCGTGGTTTCGGTCTTCTCATTCAGATATTCCGGATCCCAGTACTCATTGGTCTCTACAACCTTCTTGATGTTGGCTGCATAGCCGCCGGTAGCGAGAACCACACCCTTCTTTGCGTGTGCAGTTACTTCCGTGCCATCATACATGGTTGCCTTGACACCGCTTACACGGCCATCCTCCTGGATGAGCTCCTCTGCAGTAGTTCGGGTCATGATCTGGTTGTGATCGTTTGCATTCAGGAAGGAGGTCATCGGAGCGACGAAGTAGGTGCCCCATCTGCCCTTATACTCTTCCTTCTGTCCATCGCCATCGGTATCGACATCAGCACCGATGAACTGGTTCTCACGATACCACAGTGCACCGATGAGCGTCGGCTGGGTATCCTCGACGAAGGTAGAACCCATATCCTCAAGCCATGGCTTCAGATCCTGTCCATCCTCGATGAACTGAGAAACGAGGTCAACGTCGCCATAAATCCAGCTGGACTTGTCGGCACTCTGACGAAGACCGCCATAGTAGGTCTGGAAGATGTGCAGGTTTACCGTCGAGAACAGCGTAAGATCGGACTCCGGTGTGCCGGCATCCAGCTTCGGCTGTGCCCAGTCAAGGTAGGCCTGGATTTCCTTCTTCAGTGCCTGAAGGGTTGGAAGATAATCCGCTACGACACCGTGCTTCGAAAGCTCCTCGATGTCACCGGCTACATACTCATGATCCTTGTAGTAATCCTCATCGAATGGCTCCTCGGACCAGTTCAGAATGGTCTTCAGCTCATCGATGCAGCCCTGTACGGACTTTACCTTATTGTATTCATTGCCATCATAGCCCTTACCGGTCGTTGCATCCGGATCGGATGGATCCCATACGAGATACGGCATCACGGACTGGTACTGACCACCGGAAACGAGGGTATTACCACCAACTTCCGCGTTCTTCTCGATAACGAGAACGGAATCCCCGTTCTGTGCAGCCTGTGCTGCAGCTGCCATACCGGCTCCACCGCCACCAACTACAACGACATCCCAGGTATCCTCGATCGGATCCTGTGCCTTCGTCTCTACGGTGTTCGAGGTAAACGCATCCTTATTCGTCACACCGGCCTGCTCTGCGGCATCATTGACCGCATCCTTCAGTGCCTTGGAGGAGAAGGTTGCACCGGAGACAGCATCCACGCCGGTACCATTGGCCTCGATCATCTGAGGAATCAGAATCTCAAATGCCACATCGCCGACATGCTCGGTCTCCTTGATCTTAATGTCGGTAATCTTCTGATCATCGAAGGTAACGTCTACCGTTGTCGGGCCATTATAGCCGACGCCGGTTCCGGTATAGGTGCCTGCCGTAAATGCAAGGGCCTCATCGGATCCCGTCGAGCTGTCGCCCGTCTTTGCCTTCTCAACGGCTGCTGCGAATGCCTTCTTCACGGCATCACTCGTGATCGTCGATCCAGATACCGCATCCACATCTGCAGACTGTGCCTTAAGAAGATCACCCTGCAGCTGCTCCATCGCTACGCCACCCTTATCCGGTGTCTCATCCTTACCCTCGATTTTCACATCGGTAATTTCAGAATCACTGGTAGTAATGGTAACGGTTACCTTCCCTGCGAAGCCCTGCTCGGATGCAGAATAGGTACCAGCTACATAGCTTCCTGCTGTAGCAGCTGCTGCGGTCGTTGCTGCAGGGGTTTCTGCAGGCTTCGCCGATGAGCATGCCGTCATCGACGCCACGAGGCAGGCTGCCATCGCGCCACTTATAATTTTTTTCATAGTTCCTCCTAATATCAATAGTACAAAAACACGTTAATATATTAACATATTTACTATAGATACACAAGTTGACGCCCCTGTATTCTTACAGTTTTTCACAATTTATAACAGCTTTTTAACTTTTTTCTGTCTTCTCTATTCATATGTAACAAAAATGTCCCTGTGTTTTTGCCGTTTTACACAGGGGCCGCTGATTCGCTTCGCAGCGCAACGCGTTGCCGGAATCGAATCTATTCTCTTTTCATCGAATCGGATCAATTCTATTCAATGACAACAATGAGTCCATGCGGAAGGCAGGTAATCGGGAAATCGTAATCGGAGCCACTCAGCTTTCCGATGGAAACGCACACCTGATTCGAGCAGTTGGATTCCGCCATCCAGACCTCTCCGTCCATGACCTCCAGAAGATTGACATCATGCTGTGATGGATAGGCTTCCTCACCAAGCGATGTAAGCGTCGTATCCTGCGAAACCTCTTCCGCCTTTCCATCCTCAATCTTATACATGGCATCCTTCTTCAGTGGTACTCGAAGAATCTCCTGATCCCCATACTGCACCACCACCTCAAGCTTCGGTCCACTGTTTTTCTGCAGCAGGGCCGCTGCCAAAAAGCTGATCAGGATGATCCCGAGAAGTACGAGAAGCATGATCAGGTTTCTTTTTCTGTGAATTGTTTCTTTCATAGTATCTGAGACAGATGGGAAGGCATCTGTCCTGTTCCTTTCTTTTTTTTAATCGCTGTTCATTTCTGCCTGGCTGTGTGCTCTTGCTGCCAGCGGGCATGTTTCTCGCGCCTTTTCTGCTCTATGATACAGCCTTCGCACATTCTACAAACTGGATCAGCATGTCGTATTCCTTCCCGTCCTCCGGGCGGAAGGGCCAGTGAAGATGCTGCTCCTCCACGTTCGGATACCTGCGTCGAATGTATGTAAGCGACTGATAGGCACCTTCGACAGGATCCTTCGGTGCGTCCTCGACACCAAGAAGCAGGGACGCTCCTCTCGACGCAAGCGTATCATTCAACACGGGAATATAGGCATCGTCCATGTCTCGAAGTGCGTCAAAAAACGGGTCCTGATGCATGGGATGCCCGAGGATCTGCTCCTCCACGTTTCCTGCGAGGGTCAGCCAGCTGTAGCTCAGGATGCTCCAGAGCTGACTGTGCAGGCCGACACTGACACTCAGGTCATCCTGTCCAGACGGAAGGGCACTTCGCAGCGCCTCCGGCGAGCGGTAGACCTTCGTCTGAAGCTTCGCAAGCTCCCTGAGCGACGCCTCCATAAAGGCCGCCTCCGTCAGGCCTCTCCCGTTTTTCTGTACAAAATGGAGAAGGGATGCCAAAAAAGCCTCCGTATCTTTCGATGAGACACCGGTCAGAGAGCCGGCCCAGATCTGGATCTTCGATGAATGCAGGAGCCCATAGCGTTTGAGTCCCTGTCGCATGCCTGTTTCGTCCACATCGATGAGGGTCATGCGCTCATAGCGGGCAGCCAGACGCCCGAGGTCGAGATCATTGGCCGGTCCGATGCCATAGAGCGCGATGGAGTCGGCTTTCTCCGGTGAATGGGCAAGAATGATATCCGTCAACGCTTCACGGTATGCGGCCCAGCTTTCATAGGCGTTTGGAATTTCAAATTCCTTTTTGATGTCTTCGAGAATGCTCATGCTCCCTATAGTAGCATAGAAGTCGTGATTTTAATAACGAAATTCTTCTGTCGAAAGTGCCGAAATCGTAGCGAAGCAGAACTGGAAAAGAGAAAGAGCCCACATACAGAAAAGCGAGGCACTTGCGTGCCCCGCCTGTCATGAATCGTATTTACCTGTAAAAACCGCATTTATCTGCAAAGCTGTGAAAATGCATCGGCTACAAACTGCACCTTCGTGCCGATGATGACCTGTACCGAGGTCTTGCCCGGGCGGATGACGCCGGCTACACCAGCGGCCTTAATGGCCTTATCATCAACGAGGGTCATGTCCTTGACTTCCAGTCTCAGTCTCGTAACACAGTTATCGATGGAGGCAATGTTTTCCTTGCCGCCACAGCCCTTCAGAATCTGCTGTGCGATTGCGGTGAAGTCGTCGCTGGCAAGCTCCACCTTCTTCTCTGCTTCGACATCATCCTCTTCTCTTCCAGGTGTCTTCAGATCGAATTTCTTAATGGCAAACAGGAAGACGACATAGAACACGATAAAGGCCGCGATGCCGAGTGGAAGGATCAGCCAGGTCTTCGCTGCTGCCGGAAGAGATGCAGAGAACAGAAGGTCCATCGCACCTGCCGAGAAGCTGAAGCCGGCACGGAAACCGAGCGCTACGGTCACGATCGTAAAGATGCCATAGAGTGCTGCGTAAATCACATAGAGACCCGGTGCCAGGAACATAAAGGCAAACTCAAACGGCTCCGTGACGCCACAGATGAAGGAGCATACCGCAGCGGAAAGAAGAAGGCCAATCGCGGCGGTTTTCTTTTCCGGCTTCGCGCACTTCACCATGGCAAGAGCAGCACCTGGAATACCGAACATCATGCATGGGAAGAAGCCGGACATGTACATGCCGAGGCTCCAGGTAACGTCGGCCGAGGTCTCACCTGCCCAGAAGTGCTGGAGATCACCGAGGCCAATGGTATCAAACCAGAAAACGTTGTTCAGTGCATGATGCAGTCCCGTTGGAATCAGGAGACGGTTCAGGAAGGCATAGATGCCTGCACCAACCACGCCCATCTTTGCGATGCCGTCACCGATGGCGACGAGTGCACCGAAGAGCAGCGGCCATACGAAGAGAAGAATCGCCGATACGATGATGGATACCACACCTGCCACGATGGCTACGCAGCGCTTACCGCTGAAGAATGCCAGGAAATCCGGAAGCTTCGTATCCTTAAAATGATTGTAGCACTGTGAACCGATGACACCGGCGAGAATACCGATGAACGGGTTGGCAATCTTGTTGAATGCGAGCGTCTTCGTCGCGTCATCCGCGATGGACGGCATCAGGGTGGTTACGGTACCCGTAGCGAGCAGCGTTGTAATCATAAGCCACGAGGCAAGAGCTGCAATGCCACCGGTCCCATCATTCTGATCGGACATACCAACACCGACACCGATGGCAAAGAGAATCGCCATGTTATCGATCAGCGCACCACCGGCCTTTACGAGAAAGAGACCGATCAGATTCGCTGCACCCTGGATATCACCGCCCTGCATCGTCGCCGGACAGAGCAGATATCCGATGCCCATCAGGATGCCACAGATCGGCAGTACTGCTACCGGGAGCATCAACGCTTTACCTAACTTTTGAAGAAACTTCATATTTCCCCTCCTTTAAAAATACCACACTGGAACAGCTCCAGCGGGTGTTCGGCGATTAGAAAATCCTTACGACTTCATCCTGAAGCGTCACCTCTCCTTCCTTCTGCAATTTGATTTCCTTATAATCATCCGTATTACAAATCAGCACCGGCGTGATCGTATTGAGTCCCGCTGCTGTGATTTTCTGCAGATCCACGTCCATGAGAAGATCGCCCTGCTTCACCTGATCGCCTGCCTTTACATGCGGTGTAAACGGTTCTCCCTTCAGGTTCACGGTTTCGAGTCCGATATGAAGGAGGATTTCCGTTCCCTGGGTGCTCGTAAGCGAAATCGCATGCAGAGTATCAAACACCATCGTAATCTCACCATCTGCCGGTGCATAGATTTTTCCCTCCTCCGGGATCACGGCGAAGCCATCTCCTAAGATCTTCTCCGCAAAGGTCGGATCCGGTACCTCTGTAATCGGCACGACCCTTCCCTTGCACGGTGCATGAAGAACGTTACTTTTCTCTTTTTTCTTTAAAAAATCAAACATTTAAACAAATTCCTTTCCATTGATAAACACATGTACGAGCCGAAGCTCCGAATCGAGCAGCACAAAATCCGCCCTTTTCCCAGGTTCAATGCTGCCGACCTCCTCATAGATGCCGATCTCTCTGGCCGGATTCTCCGTGACACAGCGAACCGCATCCTCAAGCGGAATGCCCGCCGTTTTCACAGCATAACGCATGCAGTCCATCAGATTCGTAACCGAGCCCGCAATCGTCCCATCATGAAGCGTTGCCAGATTTCCATGCACGGTCACCGGCTGACCCCCGAGACTGTATTCCCCATCCTCGAGTCCGGTCGCCCGCATGCTGTCGCTGATGAGCATGATCCGCTCCGCACCAAACATCGAAAACGTTGCCCGGATCATCGACGGATGGACATGTACGCCATCCGAAATCAGCTCCACATGGCAGCTTTCCGCATCCCGTGCAGCACCAATGACGCCTGGATTTCGATGATGGAGTGGCGGCATCGCATTATAGAGATGTGTCACATGCGAAGCACCATGTGCGATTGCCTCCCTGGCCGTGTCATAGTCGGCCATCGTATGGGCGATGGAGACCACGACCTGATCCTTCACCGTATCGATAAAGTCCATCGCACCCGGCTCCTCCGGAGCCAGATCCACAAGCTTAATGAGT